>FTFY01001008.1_pt1 | contig 41292 bp, 26 predicted proteins | sample 1640561 | NCBI WGS metagenome assembly FTFY01 (sample SAMEA3914789, study PRJEB12502) | metagenome | biome: forest; material: soil | place: Canada | collected 2011-07-03 | depth 0.3 m | reverse complement strand
TAGTGTTGCATCGACCAGTTGAGTCCGGCCTGCATTTCTGCCGTTGAACCCGTGAACCGTGACAGGCAGCTCAGGGTCGTAAGCAGTGGTTCGCATGAAAAATGCGAACCACATTTGGGACAAATTCCGGGACAAATGAGGGAATTGAAGGGGGATCTAGGGGTATGCTCTCCTATGGGGACTTCTTCTTACGCGGGGCGATGCGGCCCTTAATTTTGGTTCGAGTCCAATCGTGCCTACCAGTATTCTCGATGTGTGGGGATGCTGGGATAAATTAAGATTAATTCGTTTGGATTAACTCTGAGTTTATTTTATGAAAATTGTTGATAGCAAATTATGGATGGAAGCGCAGTATGGCTTCCATTTTTGCTTTTCTGCTTCCGCAATTCGCAACATCAATCCACTTCGCATAGACCGTAAATAGTATTTTGCATTTGCATGGCCGAGTTGCCGGGCAATGCATGCTGGATTTACGCCCCCATCAATGCTGTCGCCGCATAACCATGTACACCCTGGTTAGAATTCTCACTGCTTGGCAGTGAAGTTGGTAGCCGTGACTTCGTCGTGGTAGACGATGAGTGTCTTCGTGTCACCGGCCGCAGAATTTGCCCCATTGCGATAAACGCCATACTGGACAGAACCGATGCCGGTCCATGGCGTGCCGTCAGGACTCGCGGTCACATAAGTCTGTAGACCCTCCATAGCGACGGTGTGCCCTAATCTGGTTTCTCCGGGCAGTTTCATTTCGAAGGTGAGGTCGCCAGTGTTGTCGCTCTTCCAGAGTATATCGAAGCGGAAATCTATCCACTGGTTCACATATGGCATGACATTGTCGATGACTACCATTTTATATACATTGCCACCCCAACCGAGTTTAAGTTGCGTACCCTGCAGCGCGAGATGGATATCGTGTCCGCCGCCGTGATGTTTGAACTGCCAGACCACATCCTCGGAAGGCGCTTTGCGTGTTCCTTTCACGGAGGGCACGAGATCTTTGAGCAGCATGCTGAAGGTGTATACGCCGTGGTCGCCGTCGCGGTAACTGGCGCCCGCGATGCGCCCTAGTCCGAATTCGCTGCGAGGAAAGCCGCCGCCCACATATGCAGGGTCATCCAGAACCACCTTGTTCGCGACAGCGTAAGCAGTGTTATGGGCGCCGCCGACCACCACATAAGCAGCATCCCGGGCAGTAGCGAGACCCGGTTCGATGCCAGGAACTTCGACGCGGTTCGGGCCTTTCGTCGGGTATCCAGAGCTCACGGTGCCATCTTCGTAGTCGGCGTGAAAGATTGCCTGCGCCGAGGCGGATGCGGCGAGCATCGAAAGAGCTATCACAGCAATTATATAAGTCGGTTTCATGATGATTGATTCCAAAAAAAACATAACAGGTCAGAACCCGTTATGTTGCATTATATTGTTGAGTGGCAACTTGGCGTGCGATTTTCTCCCCTTTTTTGAACTGCTCCCTTTAACGTCGACGTTCTGGGAAATCGAGGGTAAGCCGTCTGTTCAATACTCGCCATCGCGCAGCTCCAAAAGAGTCAAGTCGTAACACCCGGATGCAATACCGTAGGAACAATAGCAGGTGCAAATGTGGATCAACCTGAAATGCCATTTCACAAAAGGACAAAATGAAACTCCCAATCTATCAAATTGACGCTTTTACGGATGAGGTGTTCAAAGGTAATTCTGCCGCGGTAGTACCTCTGGAGAGTTGGCTGCCGGACGCCGTGATGCAATCGATAGCGATTGAAAATAATCTCTCTGAAACCGTATTTTTTGTTCGCAGTGCTGAAGATACCTTCGAAATACGATGGTTTTCGCCACTCAAGGAAATTGATTTTTGCGGGCACGCGACACTCGCGAGTGCGTATGTGATATTTGAAAAAAACAAAAATATGCCTGTCATCAAATTTTTGACAAAGGCAGTTGGAACCCTGTCTGCTGTCAAACTGCAGGATGGGTTGATAGAAATGAGTTTCCCGAAGCGCAGCCCGGAACAATTGGAAACGATACCTGCGAGCCTGCTCGAAGGATTATCCATCAGACCGAAAGAGGTTTTGAAAAATACGCAGGCTTACTTCGCGATTTACGAGAGTGAACAAGAAGTAAAGGCTGTTGTGCCGGATCTGCGAAAGCTCATTGAACTTGGCCCGTTGGACGTGGTGGTGACAGCTCCAGGGAAATATCACGATTTTGTTTCACGTTATTTTTGGCCTGCCAATGGGGGGGAAGAAGATCCGGTGACGGGCTCGATACACGCGGGTCTTGCCCCGTTTTGGGCTAGCAGGTTCGGGAAAAATAATCTTATAGCACTGCAAGTATCACGCCGTACCGGATTGCTGAGATGCCGTGTTGAACATGATCGCGTCTACGTTTCCGGGGCGGCGGTTCAATATCTGGAGGGAACGATTGAAATTCCGTTAGCCTGATCTGAAGCTACCGGGATCTCCCGGATGAAGATGTCGTTTAGATTGCATTGGATCCTGATTCATATAATTACCAGCGTCAGGATCCAACGACCAGCTTCACGACCCTACGACTGACACGCTGCTTGCGGCAACTGTGTTATCCATGCCCGAATCATATCGTCACCTTCAGTGTGATTCACGTGGCGGCCGATGACGGGCATGACCGCCTCGGTATCGGTATGGCTGATACGGTAAGCCAGGATGGATTCATCCGGTTTGCCAGGCTGAATGTCATATTGGTACGGCTGCCCAGGTCCGGCATAGGCCAGGGGTTTTTTGCACACGCCCCATTGGCCAGACGCGTTAACGTCGTTCACCACATTAAATCCCAAAAACAATCCGCTTTGTAATGCTTGCCCGGTGGTGCTGTGGCAGTGGGCGCAGTTGACATCCAGGTAGGCACGGGCTCGCTCGGGCAGGGTTTGCGAGGCGTCGCTCCAATCCGCAGCCTTTGGCGTATTGCCCAGGCCAGGAAAGCCTGCCAGGAGTTTGAGGTCATCTAAATTCACCAGCTGATTTTTCAAGCCGCTGTCGTATTGATACGACTTGTTCATATTCCGCGCTTTGGGGCCGATCGGCAGGATGGTGTTGCCACCGGCATTACCGGTCGCGTGGCATTGTTGACAGGCCTGTGCGTTGGGCACGGAATATTTGAATTGTTCGCGCGTGTTGTCTGCTGCAACCAATTCCACTTGAATGTTGGCGCCTCCGGTTTTAAGTACGGCATCTTTTTGATCGTCATTCCAGAGATATGGCAGACCGGCCCAAGTGCCGTCAGGCTGGCGTACCAAAACCCGCGTTTCGATCAAACGGTTTTTCGTGAGATCGACGCTTTCCCCCTGAATGGTCTGATGACCATTGCGTTCGGCGCCGATAAAGGCTGGATCGCTGGAGACGGCTTTCGGATAGTAGAAGGTTTTCATGATCACCGAGCCGACGGGAAAATCGAAAGAGGTGTCGGCGTTATAGGCAATTTGTTTGCCCTGCGGGACGTAGATGGCACGGAATTTGTAGGCGTAGTCAGAGAACAGGCTTGAATTCAAATCATACGGTACTGCGCCGGCATTCAATTTCAGCGTTTGTCCATCAGACAGCAAGAACTTCCAGGACGAAAGATTGGCCGGGGCGGTGTATCTGTCAAATACTTTGATCGCGTCGGAATTGGCGGCGGATGAGTTGCTGCCACTTCCGTCGCTGCCGCCGCCGCAACTAATCAATGCCGCGGATGCGGCTAACAAGAGGGCCGCAAGTAGTAAAGGGCGAAGAGGGTGTGCAAGAGCGTGTGCGATTTTCATACATATTCTCCGTACTGACGCAGGTACTGCGTGCATGTGTGCTTTGGTTTTTTTTAAAAAATCGCCTGGGTTATCGGTGATTTTTCTGAGTTTGATCCATGCCAAAGTGGTTTCTTGCCTTGGCGTGCAGATTCAAAAAACTGGCATGTCGGGGATTGCAGGCAAACTGAGAGTGCAATTCATGCGAGCAGGGAACGGAAAGTTTGGCGCTGATGCGCTTCCGGACAACAATCCCAAAAGATTCAAATCCATGCTTTCATAAGACAGCAAGCCATCAAAAAATGGTGTGTCAAGGGTGTTGCCCTTGACGCAGATCGCGAACTCGGGCTTGAGTACGCCGCCGCTGCCATCGCTCGCAGTACCACTGCCCATGGCGGGATCGGTGTCGACGATGCCATCCCAGATGGCGTACGCCAGCTGTTCAGGTTGAGAAAATGATTTCAGTTGCGCAAACAAACCATCCACTATGGGTTTGAGCTGTTTTGGATCGGCAAAAGCGCCACCTGGCGCATAGCCCGATTTGGAAATCGTGTTGTCGTGCGCGTACACGCTATGCACATAGGGTTCGTACTTGGGGTCGTTATAGGCTATGCCGGTCGCCTGGAAACTGACGGCCAGAATGCTGGTGCTTTTGTGATCTTCGATGATGTTGTTAAGGATTTCTGTATTGTCGGCAGCCAGGACCATCACCGCTGTCCCCGGCGGTACGGCGGTTACGTAGCCGGTGGCATTCTCCGCGACCGGCGTATTGTTGCTATGGATATGGTTGTTTCGTACCTTTGTATTTGCCCCTTTTTTGATGACATATGAGGTGCCGGGCAAGGAAAATACCAGGATGCCGCCGGTATTGTCATGGACGTTATTGTTTTCGACGATGGCATTGTCGGAGTTCTCGATTTCGACACCGGCCACGTTCAGATAGGCTTCGTTATTTTGCACGCGAATATTCTCGGACTGTCCTACATATACGCCTGCATCGCGGGTTCCGACGATCTTGCTATTTTTGACGATCACGCCTTTGCAATTGACCGGATATAGACCATAGGCCATTTGCGAAGTTTGCACCGGATCGTTGGTCCACTCCGCACGCAAGCCATCCATCGTCACGTTCGATGACGCTGAAACAAACACGCCATTGCCGACCGCGTCTTCCACCGCAAAGTTTTTAAGCGTGATGCCCGCCACGTTAAAGGCCTGGAAGCCATTTTTTGAAGAAGCTCCGGCAAACGACAATATGGTGTCTTTGGAAGGATCGCTGCCATTGCCTTGACCGGTAATTGTGATGCCATTGGTATTCATGGTCAGCGGGCCATCGAATTTGAATTTCCCCGCAGGCAGAATGATAGTGCTGCCAGGTTTGACTTGATAAAGGATGTTGCTCATATCGCTGTCATTCATTTGAGCGGCAGTTACTTTGACTGTGCTGCTCGCGCTATCGGGGGGTGGCGCGATGGTGCTGTCACTGAGTCCGCCGTCACTGCAGGCCGCCAGGGCTGTGGCGATAGCCGCTGCTATGACGCGCGAACGAAACTGAAATCGAATCATCAAGAATCTCCTTTTTTTTAACGAGAGCACTGCCTGTGCCATTGTTTTTTTACTTTGGTGTTATTAAAGCCTTGATTTCCAGCAATATCCAATGCATTCTTCAAGCCCATGTCATGCATTGTTTGCATCAGGATCAAAACTAAAAAAAAATAGAGACATGGAACCCAAAAAATTACGACATATGCTGGCCCTCGCCGCAGAAGGTAGTTTTGCCCGAGCTGCCGAACGTTCTCATCTATCCCAATCGGCGTTTTCGCGCAGTATCCAGGCACTCGAAAAAGAGCTGGATCTGGTGTTGTTTGAGCGAACGCCGAAAGCCGTTCTGCTGACCAGCGCCGGCCGGGTAGTGGCGCGTCATGCCCAGAATTTGCTATCTGATACGCGCGCGTTCATGCGTGATGTGGATTTGCTGAAAGGAGGGGAGTACGGCGAAATTTCGTTTGGGCTGAGCTCTTTTCCGTCAGGGATCTTGCTGCCATCGCTCTTGACTCAGTTTATGGAAGCGCACCCAAAGATAAGTGTGCGTACCTATGTGGCGGGCGCCGATCAGCTATTGCGGCAGTTGCAAGCGGAACAAATTGATTTTTTTTTGGCAGATGTGCGCGGCTTGCGGCAACAGGCAGATTTTACGACGCGCTGGTTAGACAAAGAGGATGCAGGATTCTTCGTGCGTCCCGATCATCCTTTATGCGCAGCTGCCACCACTACAGTGAGTGCGCTATTACAGTATCACCTGGCGTTGCCAAGCATACCGACGATGCTGGAAGAGCGGGCTTGGAATAAATTGGGGTTGAATGCGCAGGAGTACGTGAAGTTAATCTGTGACGATGTCACTATTCTTAAACGTATAACTCAAAGCAGCAATGCCTGCCTTTTTTCTACAAATTTTGTATTGCGCGAAGAATTGGAGCACGGCCAATTAGTTGCCTTGCATGTAGAGGATTTGCCAGCGATGAATGTGCATTTCGGGATAGTCAGGATGCGGGCGCGCAGCATTGCCCTGGTGTCTAATTTATTAGAGCAGATGATCGTCGACAAGATGATGTTGCGTTGATTTTTTAATGCCATGGTTCAGTGCAAGAACTGCACCACACAATGGTTGATGCGGGCAATCACCGAATCCAACTGCTCATAGCTAATAATCGGCAATAACGGCCCGAAGATTTCTTCGGCTTCATCCAGCCCCCCAGCTTGCGGACGGCGTCGTTGGCCTCGGCGATCGCCTCATCCTTATGCGCCAGCGGCGCACTCTTAAGTTCCCCATCAATCCCACGTCACCGTGGCACGAACTGCGGCAGGTCGGGCTTGGATCCCGTGTCAACTCGACGAATAAATAATCATCGTTTTCTATTATTTTCCGCATCACGCGGCATTTTTCCGGTAATATTTCGCAAAAACCGAACAAACAATCGGTTTTTGGTTTTGCAGATGGATGCCCAAGGTGGAATGCTGCTGCAGTTCCTCGTTTGCGCCCGCCTCAAGCCGATACCCCGATTTCCCCCTCCGATCAATCTGGCCGGCGGGGCAATAACTAAGCGAAAGGAGCAGTACCAATGAAAAAGAAGGCAACCATCGCCATCCTGGGCGGCGCAGGCATGATGGGGCAAGGCATCATCCGCGACCTGCTGTCAGACCGGTCAATCATCGACATCGTCGAAGTGCGGCTGTTCGATAGCCATCGTGAACGGATGGAGGCGCTGCGGGAGCTGCTCGATGATTCCCGCCTCACCCTCCATGACCTGGATGTGGCCGATCCTGCGGCGCTGGCACGCTCGCTTGCCGGTGCCGACATTTGCATCAACGCCGTTCCCACCCTGGCCGGGCACCAGATGGAGATATTCGCCGCCGCTCTGGCTGCCGGTGTCGACTATGTGGATCTCGGCGGGCTGGGTACCTACACCGTCAAGCAGCTGGAATGGCAAGAGCGTTTCCGCGAGGCTGGCGTGGTGGCGGTACTGGGGGTGGGCGCCGATCCCGGCATGTCGAATGTGATCTGCCGCGCGGTGGCGGACCAGTTTGACGAGGTCGACAGCATCAACCTGTATTGGGCCGCCACCCTGACCGGTCCGGAAAACCCGGTGCTGGTGCCGCCTTACAGCGTATCGACCGTGCTGGCCGAATATGCGCATCCCTGCATCCAGTTCCTCGATGGCCGTCATGTGGAATGCCAGCCCCTGACCGGCGTCGAGACGATCGACCTGCCGCAGCCCTGGGGGCGCTGCGAGTTCATGTACTCGGTGCATTCCGAGCAGTTGACCGTGCCGTTGGCCGATGGCATCCGCCAGAAGGGCATCAAGGAGTTCACCTGGAAGCTGCATCTTCCGCATCGCGAGCACGAGGCCTGGGTCGGCCTGGTCAAGGCCGGTTTCGGTGATTTCGACCGGCCGGTGGAAGTCAATGGCATGCAGGTGCGGCCGTTGGATGTGCTCAATGCCGTCATCCACCGCAACATCGCCGAGAAGCAGGAGCAGATCCCGCAGCAGCAGAGCCACGAGATCCACTTCGCCATCGGCCGCGGCCGGATTGGCGGCAAAGCTGCCAGCGCGCGCTGCGAAGTGATGGTTCGTCCCGATCCGATGTACGACGGCTATGTGGATGCGGCCACCTCGATGAACGCCTCCATCGCGGTCCAGCTGATCCTGAGCAGGACGCGCCGGCCCGGCGTGTACGCGCCGGAGGCGTATTTCGATGTGGAGTCCTATTTCAGGGAAGCCAAGAAGCGCAAATTTGCCATTTCCCTGACGCTGGACATGGCTTGATCGGGTAGGGGAGATACATGCGCAACTTGCTCTATATCGACGGCGCCTTTGTTGAGCCGGCGCACGGCGGCTTCCTGGAGGTTGTCGACCCGGCCAACGAGGAAAGCTTTGCCGAGATCGCTGCCGGCACCGATGCCGATGTGGAGGCCGCCGTGCTGGCCGCGCGTCGCGCCTTCGATCAAGGCCCGTGGCCACGGATGCCGGCCGCCGGCCGCGCGGCCATCTTGCGCCGTGTGGCGTCCGAGATCCGCGCCAATCTCGATCACCTTGCGTTGCTGGAGGTGCGCGACAACGGCAAGCCGCTGAAGGAGGCGCGCTGGGACATCGGCGATGCGGCCTTCTGCTTCGACTACTACGCCGACATGGCCGAGCAGGTCGAGGCGGAGGGCGAGGCGGCAGTCGATGTCGGCGACGCCCGCTTCGCCAGCCGGGTGCGCAAGGAGCCGCTCGGCGTGGTGGGCGCCATCACGCCATGGAACTTTCCGCTGCTGATGGCGGTGTGGAAGGTGGCGCCGGCGCTGGCGGCAGGTTGCAGCATCGTGCTCAAGCCGTCCGAATTCTGTTCGCTCAGCTGTGGTGAACTGGCGCGCTACTTTCATCAGGCTGGCCTACCGCCCGGGGTCTTCAACCTGGTGACGGGCCTTGGTCTGCAGACCGGTGCGCCTCTGAGTGCGCATCCCGGTGTCGACAAGCTCGCCTTCACCGGTTCCCAGGCCACTGGCTCGCAAGTGATGCAGGCGGCGGCCCGCGACATCCGTTCCGTCAGCCTGGAGCTGGGCGGGAAATCCCCTTTCATCGTGTTCGCCGATTGCGACCTGGATAAAGCGGTCGAATGGATCCAGTTCGGCGTCTTCTGGAACCAGGGGCAGATCTGCTCGGCGACCTCGCGCCTGCTGGTCGAGCGGTCGATCCATGACGCCCTGCTGGCGCGCTTGAAGGCGGCGGCGGAGCGGATCGTGATCGGGTCGGGTGATCAGGATGGCGTCCAGATGGGGCCGATAGTCTCGGCCTTGCAGCACCGCCGGGTCATGGAAGGCATCGAGCGCGGCCTCGCCAGCGGCGCCCGCCTGGTCACTGGCGGCGGTCGGCCGCAGCACCTGGCGCGCGGCTATTTTGTCGAGCCCACCATCTTCACCGATGTGCCGCTCGACAGCTGGATCTGGCGCGAGGAAGTGTTCGGGCCGGTCCTTTGCATCCATTCCTTCGACACGGAACAGGAGGCGATTGCGCTGGCCAACGATAGCCGCTTCGGCCTGGCGGGCGCGGTGATGTCGGATGATCTGGCGCGCTGCGACCGGGTGGCCAGGGCGCTGCGTGCTGGTGTGGTCTGGGTCAACTGTTCGCAACCGACCTTCACCCAGCTGCCGTGGGGTGGCTACAAGGCTTCGGGCATCGGCCGTGAGCTGGGGCGCAATGGCTATGAGGCATTCCTGGAGGTGAAGCAGATCACCAGCTTCGATCATCGCCAGGATTGGAATTGGTACCAATCGACGGGAAATCCTGATTGAGCAGGCTGGCGGCAGCGGCCTGGCGTAATGCCGGGCTCCTGCCTCCGGGGCTTTTTTATTTAAAGTCGCAAATATGTCAAATATCGCTTGAAAACCGAACAATTACTCGGTTATAGTAATTCCAGTAGGAATCAATGCATGACAATACTAAAAAGTGTCTTGTCGGAATAATCGGCCAAGATGCACCTGCACCCATGATCAGTTTGGAGACAATGAAAATGGCTCACCCAAATACGTACTTTCGTACTCATACGGCCGGCCTGCGGGCTGGCCCATCATGCTACCTGATTGCGTGCGCTGCATGGCTGGCCACTGGGCAGTTCAGCTCGACATCCAATAGAACACAATGATAACAACAAGGAATTCCATGTCGAGCTGCCCCGGATCTGAAGAAGAGATTTGCTACCTGCCCGCGACCGAGGCGCTGCGCATGTTCCGCGAGCGGGAACTGTCGCCGGTCGAACTGCTCCAGGCCTACCTGGCTCGGGCCGAGAAGGTTGAGCCGGTGCTCAACGCATTCAGTGCGCAGCGCCGCAAGGAAGCGCTGGCCGTCGCGCGCGACGCCGAGCATGCCTACGGCAACCGTGGCGCCACGCTGCGTCCGCTCGAAGGAATCCCGGTCGCGCTCAAGAACGAACATACCTTGTGTGGCTGGGTCACCACCAAAGGCTCCTGGCTGATGGGCAATACACCGGACGTCGTCAATGCTCCCATCACCCAGCGCCTGCTCGATGCCGGCGCCGCCATCCACGCCCAGACCAATGTGCCGGAGTTCTACATGGCCGGTTTTACGCGTTCGGTGCGTCACGGCATTACCCGCAACCCCTGGAACCTGGACATGACGCCGGGCGGATCGAGCGGCGGCAGTGGTGCAGCGCTGGCGGCCGGGCTCACCTGCCTGGCATCCGGATCTGACATCGGCGGATCGATCCGGATTCCCGCCAGCTATTGCGGTGTGGTGGGCCTCAAGCCCAGCTATGGCAGGGTGCCGGTCACACCGATTTCCTACGCGCTCCACACCATGAACCATATTGGCCCGATGGCGCGCACGGTGGCTGACTGCGCGCTGATGTTCAACGTCATCAACGGCCCGCACTTGGCCGATCCCGCCACGGTCAGCCCCAAGCTCGAGGTGCCGCTGACTTTCGAATCAGTCAAGGGCATGCGCATCGCGCTGTCTTACGACCTCGATTTCTGCACGGTCCACCCTGATGTGCGCAAGGCGCTGGAGCAGGTGGTGCGGGCGCTGCGGGATCAGGGCGCCGTGGTCGAGCCGGTGGCGCTGGGCTGGGACATGCGGTCGGCCGAAGCGCTCGACCATCGCCTCGGCTACGAGACCGGGCGTGTTTTCGCGGCCCGGATACTGAATCAGAATCAAGAGACCAGCGACTACATCCGCGACTTTGCCGCTGCCGGCCTGAATGTGACGGGCGAGCAGTATCTGGCTTCCAACGACGTCATCGGCCGCATGTACGAATCCATGGCCGCAGTCATGGCCAGCTACGATGCCCTGATCTGCCCGACCATGGCGGGCATCGGTAGTGCGGCGGAAGGGCAGAAGGACGCCATGGCCCTGCTGCGCACCGATTCCATGACCTTCCCGTTCAACCTGCTCAGCCGCCATCCCGTGCTGAGCGTGCCGTCCGGGATTGCCGGCAATGGCGTGCCGACCGGCGTGCAGATTGTCGGCCGCACCTTCGACGAGGCCACCGTGTTCAGGATCGGCGCTGCCGTAGAGGCGGCTATCTGGCAGGACAAGCGGCCCGACCTGGCGGCCATCGGTACACATAAGCATGGAGTATCCTGAGATGACGACCACATCCCCGATTGAACAAGGCGGCAAACTCAAGCGCCAGCTGAGCTACCGCGACCTGGTGTTCTACGGCCTGGCTTATACCGCACCGGTGACACCGCTGACCATGGCCGGATTCGTCTGGGCTGTCTCGGGCGGCCTGCCGGTGCTGGCCTACCTGCTCGCTGCGTTATGCCTGTACTTCACCGCCAACAGCTATGCGGTGATGACGTCGGCGATGCCCAGCGCCGGTTCGGTATACAGCTTCGCTAGCAATACGATGGGGCCGTTCGCCGGCTTCATTTCAGGCTGGATGATCCTGCTTGACTACCTGCTGGTGCCCGCCTTCATCTACATCCTGGGCGCGGTGGGCCTGGAAGAACTGATGCCGCAAGTCGATCGCGCCACCTGGATCCTAATCATCGTTGGCGTCACGTCCGTCGTCAACTGGTTCGGCGTCAGCGTCACCTCGTGGGTCAGCAGCATCTCGGTCATGCTGCAACTTCTGCTGGTGGCCGCCGTTGTGGTGCTGTTGCTGGTTGCCCTGCACGGAGGCATGGGCACAGCGGCGCTGACGATGGCGCCGCTGTTTGATGCGGGCAAGTTCCATGTCAGTAGCGTGTTGGCCGCCACCGCGGTTTGCGTGACGGGCTACCTCGGCTTCGATGCGGTCTCGACCCTGGCCGAAGAAGTCAAGGATAGAGACACCAGCCTGATCGGCAAGGCGATCCTGACCAATCTGGCCCTGACCGGCGGCACTTTTGTGCTGGTCACCTGGGTGATCGGTAACGTCCTGGCCGGATTCCCGATACACGATCCGGCGACCGTGATCTACGAACTGGTGGGCGCCATTGCTGGCCCGGGGGCTACCGTCGGGTTGGCGTGGTTCCTGACACTGGTGGTGGGCGTGCCGAATGTGCTGCCGATGCAAGTCGGCGTGGCGCGCGTGCTGTATGCGATGGGCCGCGACAAGACCTTGCCTTCGATCCTGGGCAAAGTGCATCGGCGTCACGGCAACCCGCATGTGGCGATGATCGTCTCGACCAGCGTTTCGCTGATCATCGCGCTGTTCATGAGCGATCGGATCAGCGATCTCGCGATCCTTATCAGCTTCGGCGCGCTGACCGGTTTCGTGTTCGTGCATCTTTCCGTATTGGCTCACTTTGGCCGCCGTCCCGGCCGCAGCTGGTGGTCCCACCTGGCCATGCCGCTGATTGGCATCGGGGCGGTGCTGACGATCCTCTCCAACCTGAACGCCATGGCCCTGACCGTCGGCACCTGCTGGTGCGCCGCCGGCATCGCCTATTGGCTTGTGAAGCGCTATTGGAACGGCGCCGTGAACGCGTCTTCCAGCCAGATCGGTTGCGAGTCCGGCAGCGGCCCCGACGCATCCGAACCGCCTCAAACCACTTTGTAAAATATAAAAGCCTGAAAGAGACTACATGGCACACTCTCCCTTGAAGCGTATCCTGGCCTCGGTGATGGACGTGGCGCGCCTGCGCAACGAACATGGTGTATCGACCGAAGCGGCGCTGGCGCTGCAGCACGAGCGGCGCAACCTGCTCAAGATGTCGGCCGCCGGTTCGGTGGCGATGCTGGCGTCAGGCCCGCTGCTGTCGGCGGCGGCCACGCTCGGCAGCAGCACTGGCAAGGCTGCGCGCGTCGTCGTTGTTGGTGCGGGCCTCGGTGGCCTGGCTTGCGCTTACGAACTCAAGAAAGCAGGTTTGTCTGCCACCGTGTACGAAGCGGCGGAGCGGCTTGGCGGACGTTGTTCTTCCGATACCACGACCTTTCCTGGACAGGTGGCCGAGAACGGCGGCGAACTGATAGACACCGGACACGTCGAGCTACGCAAGCTGGCCAAAGAGCTCGGACTGACTCTGGACGACCTGGCCGCCTATGACAAGGAGAAGGGCGGCACGATGACTTTCTGGATCGGCGGCGAGCGCTATACCTATGAACAGCAGCTTAACGACTTCGCAGTCGTCGCCGCCCAGTTCGACGCCGACAACCGCGCGGCGCCTTGGCCGCAGACCTACAACAAACATACCAGGCGCGGCCTGGAGCTCGATAACATGTCGGCAACCGACTACATCAGCCGCTACGTGCCAGGTGGACTAAAGTCGAAGTTGGGCCAGTTGTTCAAGCTGCTGATGGACACCTCGGCCGGCATCGCCGCCACCGAGGCCAGCGCACTGCTCCTGGTGGGCTTCTTCTCCGAGAACGGTTCGGACGAGCGCTTCCACATCCGCGGCGGCAACGACCAGCTGGTTAGCGGCATGGCGGCGCGTCTCGACAGCAGTCAGATCGTCAAGGGGCATGCCCTGACCAAGCTGGTCAAGAATGACGACAAAACCTACACGCTCACCTTCAACACCACGAACGGCAGCGTCGATGTGGTGGCCGATCATGTGGTGCTGGCTCTGCCGTTCTCTATCCTTCAGAGTGCGGTCGACTACAGCAGCGCCGGCTTCGACAGCAGGAAGGTTGCGACTATCCAGAATTACAAGATGGGCATGCATGCGAAGTTCCAAATGCAGTTCAAGCGCCGTATCTGGCGGGAGCAGGGATACACCGGCTTGACCGACAACGATACCGGCTACCAGATCAGTTGGGAAGTGACGCGTTGCCAACCGGGTACTGAGGGCATTCTGACCTGCTTCTCGGGTGACAAGGTGGCGCTGGCAATGAACGACAAGCCGATTGATCAGAAAGCCGCGGATGCGCTCAATGGACTGGATCTGCTCTTCCCGGGAATCAAGTCCTCATGGAACGGCCGTGTGATCCTGAACTACTGGCCTGGCTACCAATGGACCAAGGGCGCCTATTCAGCACATCCCAAGGGTCACCTCACCAGCTACCACGGCTACGAAGGCGTGCGTCAGGGGAACTGCCACTTTGCTGGCGAACATACGTCGGTCAAGCACATCGGCTTCCACAACGGTGCGGTCGAGACCGGCCAGCGATGCGCCAGGGAGATCGCCCTAGCGTTGCGCGGCAAATGAGCGGCAATTGAGTGGACAGCAGCTTTACCGCATGTGCGGTTTTACAAAATTCTTTAGATAACTGGATACACCATGCTCGCGAATCAATCCCGTTTTGACCCGCTGCACCCGCAGATCTACCTCAATGGCGCCTATGCGCCGGCGCTTGCGAAGCAGCACAAGGAATCCGTTAATCCGGCCACGCTGGCGCCAGTCGGGCGCTATCCCTTATGCGGGCAAGCCGACGTCGAACGTACGGTGGCCGCTGCGAACCAGGCCCAGAAGCAGTGGAAGAACACCGATACCCAGAGCCGCGCCGCGCTGCTGCATAGCGTCGCCCATGCGATCGAGAATTCGACTATCCGCAGCGAACTGGCACAGATGATTTGCCGGGAGATGGGCAAGCCCTACCCGGACGCGGTGGGAGAACTGTCGATTTGCGCATCGGTGTTCCGCTATTACGCCGAAATGGCGCGCGACGACGGCGGCACGGTCGCCGGTTCCAACCTGGCCGGTTCGTTCCAGCACATGCGCTATGAGCCGTACGGCGTCAGCGTGCACATTTTGCCGTTCAACTATCCGATACTGCTGCTGTGCTGGACGGTGGCCGCCTCACTGGCCGCCGGCAATGCCTGCATCATCAAGCCGGCCGAGGCGACCGCGCTGTGCACCCTGCAGTTCATGACGCATTTCGCCGCGCTGCCCGCCGGCCTGGTTGCCTGCCTGCCCGGCAATGCCGACACCGCCCAGTTGCTGATCCAGTCGCCCGGCACGCATGCGGTGGCATTCACCGGCAGTGTCGCCGCGGCGCGTGCGGTGGGCGTCGCCTGCGCGCAGCAGATGATGCCTTGCGTGCTCGAGGCCGGCGGCAGCGATCCGATGATCATCTCGCGCCACGCGCCACTCGATGTGGCCGCGGCTGGTTGCGTCAATTCCGCCTTCCTGCTCAGCGGGCAAGTGTGCACTTCGTCCGAGCGCTTCTTCGTCGTCGACCAGATCCACGACGCCTTTGTCGCCGAGTTTGCCCGCCGTACCCGCCAGTTGCGGGTCGGCGACGGCATGGGCATGGCCGAGATCGGCCCGCTGGTCAGCAAGATCGCGCGCGACAAGGTGGCGCGCCTGGTGCAGGAAGCCATCGAGCAGGGCGCACAGCTGGTCTGCGGCGGCCGCATTCCGCCCGATTGCCAGCCCGGCTGGTTCTATGAGCCGACCATCCTGACCGGCGTCACCCCGCAGATGGCCATCATGCGCGAAGAGTGCTTCGGGCCGGTCGCAGCCATCTGCCGTGTCGCCGACTTCGACGAAGCGCTGCGGCTGGCCAACGATTCGGAATTCGGCCTGGGCGCCTCGGTCTTTACCACAGACCTGGCCGAGGCGATGGAAGCGGCCAGCCGGCTTGAATCCGGCATGGTCTGGATCAACAACCCGCTGATCGACAACGATGCGCTGCCTTTCAGCGGCAGCAAGATGTCCGGCCTCGGATGCGAGCTCGGACGGCACGGACTGAATGCATTTCGCCGCACCAAGATGGTCATTCTCGATCACCAGCCGCGCATCCACGACTGGTGGCTGCCGCGCCCGGACGAATCTTTTTACCCGGCCCAGACGGCCGCACCTCAATGATCACTCTTAAACTAGAAACCCGCATGCAAGACACTACTTATCTCTCCGCCACCGATCTGTTAACGCGCTTTCGCGACGGCAGCCTGGATCCGGTCGACTACTTCGAGGTGCTGGCCGTAGCCGCCGAACGCCAGCAAGCCACGATCAACTGCGCCGCCGGTTTGTTCCTGGAGCAGGGGCGCGCCATGGCGCACGAGTCGCGGCGCCGCTATGCCGAGGGCACTGCTCGGCCGCTGGAGGGCGTGCCCGTCGTCATCAAGGAAGAGACAGGGGTCAAGGGCTGGCCATGCCCGCAGGCCTCGCTCGTGTTCAAGGATAAAGTGGCGGTCGAGAACCATCCGATTGTCGACAAGCTGCTCGACGCCGGCGCGATTCTCTATTTCCAGGCAACCAATCCGGAATTCTGCGTGCTTGGCCACACCTGGAGCAAGATGTACGGCGTCACCCGCAATCCATGGGCGACGGCGTATTCCGTCGGCGGTTCCAGCGGTGGTTCCGGTGCGGCACTGGCGGCCGGCGTCGCGCCGCTGGCCACCGGCAGCGACATGGCCGGTTCGATCCGTCTGCCGGCTTCGCTGTGCGGCGTGTATGGCTACAAGCCGCCATCCGGACGACTGCCCTGTGCTCCCGGTGCTGAATATATGACGCAGGCAGTGGTGGGGCCGATGACGCGCACCTTTGACGATCTGGTGCTGATGCAGAATACGCTGGCCGGCCCGCATCCGACTTCCTTCACGACGCTTCCTTACACCGCACTGCCCACAGAATACGGCGACCTGAGCGGCATGCGCATCGCCTACAGCCCGGCTTTCGGTCATCCGGCGCTGGCGAGCGACATCGAGCGCAACCTGCTGCAGGCGCTCGAGGGCCTGCGCCGGCGTGGCGCCATCGTCGAGGAAGTTGCGCTGCGTTGGGATCTGGATGAAATCAACAAGGTGCTGCTCAATGGTTTGCGCGCGATTTACGTTGACGAATTCATGGCCGATATTACGGATGTCGATGCAGAAAAGCTGTGCAGCTATACCGCCCACATGTGGCAACAGGCCAGTGAGGATCAACCTTCCATCATGCCAAGCGCGGCGCTTGGCCAGCAATTACACCGCGACATGCAGGAGAAGGTGTGGGGCAGGGGCTATACCGCATTTATTTGCGCTTCGATGCTGACGACTGACCTGGCAGCCGACCAGGATCCGGTGGCCGAACCCTTCCTGGAGCTGGACGGCCATCAGGTCGAAGCCAACCTGGGATGGTGTCTGACGCCGGCCTTCAATCTGCTCAATCGCTATCCGGTGCTGGCTGCGCCGACCGGCCTGTCGGCGCTGGGCGTGCCGACGGGCATGCAGATTGTCGCCAATGCGTATGACGATGAGACGGTGTTCCGGGTCGCCGCCAACCATGTGCGGGCGGGCACGTCGCGGCTCTTCATCGAGCAGTTTCCTGCGCCGGGGCAGCCACGTCCGGACGAATCTTTTTACCCGGCCCAGATGGCCCTAGCTAAATGAATAACCTTACACCAGGAACCGCCATGCACGACATTACCTATCTCTCCGCCACCGATCTCCTGGCGCTCTTTCGCGACGGCAGCCTGAACCCGGTCGACTATTTCGAGGTGCTGGCCGCAGCCGCCGAGCACCAGCAAGCCACGATCAACTGCGCCGCCGGTTTGTTCCTGGAGCAGGGGCGCGCCATGGCACGCGAGTCGCGGCGCCGCTATGCCGAGGGCACTGCGCGGCCACTGGAAGGGGTGCCCGTCATCATCAAGGAAGAGACCAGCGTCAAGGGCTGGCCACGCCCGCTGGCCTCGCTCGTATTCAAGGATAAAGTGGCGGTCGAGAATCATCCGATTGTCGACAAGCTGCTCGACGCCGGCGCGATTCCCTATTTCCAGGCAACCAATCCGGAGTTCTGTGTGCTCGGGCACACCTGGAGCAAGATGTATGGCGTCACCCGCAATCCATGGGCGACGGCGTATTCCGTCGGCGGTTCCAGTGGTGGTTCAGGCGCGGCATTGGCGGCTGGCGTCGCGCCGCTGGCCACTGGCAGCGACATGGCCGGCTCGATCCGCCTGCCGTCATCGCTGTGCGGTGTGTACGGCTACAAACCGCCATTCGGAAGATTGGCCTGCGCTCCCGGCGATGAATACATGGTGCAGGCAGTGGAAGGGCCGATGACGCGCAACTTTGACGATCTGGTGCTGATGCAGAACGTGTTGTCCGGCCCGCATCCAGCTTCTTTCACCACGCTCCCTTACACCGCACTGCCCACGGAATACGGCGATCTGAGCGGCATGCGCATCGCCTACAGCCCGGCTTTCGGTCATCCGGCGCTGGCGAGCGACATCGAGCGCAACCTGCTGCAGGCGCTTGAGGGCCTGCGCCGGCGTGGCGCCATCGTCGAGGAAGTCGCGCTGCGTTGGGATCTCGAAGAAGTCAACCAGGTGCTGCTCGATGGCCTAAATGCGTTGTTCGTCGACGAATTCATGACCGATATCGCGGACGCCGATGCAGACAAGCTGTGCAGCTATACCGCTCATATGCGCCAGAAGGCCGCCGAGCATCATCCTTCCATCATGCCAAGTGCGGCGCTTGGCCAGCAATTGCACCGCGACATGCAGGAGAAGGTATGGGGCAAGGGTTATACCGCGTTTATTTGCGCCTCGATGCTGACGACCGACCTGGCAGCCGACCAGGATCCGGTGGCCGAACCCTTCCTGGAGCTGGACGGCCATCAGGTCGAAGCCAACCTGGGATGGTGTCTGACGCCACCCTTCAATCTGCTCAATCGCTATCCGGTGCTGGCAGCGCCGACCGGCCTGTCGGCGCTGGGTGTGCCGACCGGCATGCAGATCGTCGCCAATGCGTATGACGATGAAACGGTGTTCCGGGTCGCCGCTAATCATGCGCGGGCGGGCACGTCGCGGCTCTTCATAGAGCAGTTCCCCGTACTGGGCCAGCAAGCATGAAGCCGTGTGGCATAATCGACACGTTACCTACAACTACCAAACTGAAGCAACCCAGCATGCCCAATAAGAAATCTCTCGTCTCGTCAGAGTCGCCCGCCACCGGCAAGGCCAAAGCCAAACCTGCCGCCAAACGGCGCGTTCCGCAGCAGGAGCGTGGGCACAAGACGATTGAAGTGATCCTGCACGCCGCGGGAGAGGAAATCGCACGCGGCGGGCTGGCCAAGCTGACCACCAAGCGCATTGCCGAAGCTGCCGGCCTGTCGGTGGGCGGCCTGTATGAATACTTCCCCAACAAGGAAGCGGTGATCCATGCGCTGGCCAGCCAATGGCTCGAGCGCATCAAGGACGGGATAGCTGCCATCCATCCGAGCAAGACCGGCTGCGTGGACCTGATCCGTTATCTGGGCATGGTCTATGAGGCGGTGCGGCCGCAGTACCAGCAGGTGTCGGGCGTGAGCGTCCTGATTTCCCTACTCGCATCGGTGCCGGAGCTGAAAGCGCTGGAACGCCAGATCGATCTGCAGGTCAACGCTTTGCTCACCGATGCGATCTCCCACCTTCTGCCGTACGTCGGGAAGGAACAATGCAGCGCCTTGGCGCGGACCATGACCATCCTCGACCATTACCTGCTGATCGAATCGATCATGCGCGATCCGGCGCATGCCGCGCTGTTTGATACGCACCATCGGATCTGCCTGCATGCGCTGGCGGGCCACCTCATCTTGATGAATGAACAGGCGCGGCCAGCCGCAGCTGCAGCGCCCCAGTCAGATCCCCGGCCAGCATCCTGGCCAGCTCCACGGCCGGAAGCGCCGCCGGACGTCACCTAAGTTCGTTCCCTCTCCCTGGCGGATAGCCGGTGCCGGTGTGTACACTGCGCCGCGCCGTCCCGCCACAGACACATCCAGTCAATATCCGATTACCGGCAACGCCCAGTGACGGCGCACGCCGCTGTCACGCGGCCGTTTCACCCGAATTGAGACAAGATCATGAACTCTAAACACACTATTGCCTTCTCTAAAGAGCAGCTCGCCAACGAGCCGTATGTCCGCTTCATGGTCACCGACATCGACGGTGTCTGTCGCGGCAAGCAACTATCAGGCGAAAAGATCGCTAGCATGCTCGACGGCGGCGGCACCATCGCCAGCGCCGTCTTCGGCTGGGATATCCAGGACCAGTTATACGACAGCGTCAGCTTCACCGGTTTTCACACCGGCCTTCCCGATATCGGCCTGGTACTCGATCCGAGTACTGCACGCCGTCTGCCATGGGACAACAACTGCTGGCTGATCCTGGGCGAACATACCCGGAATGACGGCTCACCGCTGCCGATCTGCCCGCGCCAGCTGTTGAAACGGGTGCTGGCCAAGGCCGACGCGATGGATTATTCGGCACAGGTGGGTGCCGAATTCGAATGGTTTGCGCTGGCCGAGACCGAGCTGTCGGTGCGTGCCAAAAACTATCGCAATCTGCAAAGCGCCACCCAAGGCATGACCAACTATTCGCCGTTTCGCATCGATGCCCAGCAGGCGTTCGTGCGCGACCTGTTCACCAACCTGAACGCCATCGATGTGCCGCTCGAAGCCATACATACCGAGGCCGGGCCAGGCAATTTTGAAGCGGCGATCCGCTATGGCGATGCGCTCAAGACGGCCGACCGCGCGGTCCTGTTCAAGGAATCGGTACGTGAAATCGGCCGCCGCCATGGCCTGCTCAATACCTTCATGGCCAAGTATTCGGAGGCATACGCCGGCTGCGGCCAGCACCTGCACCAGAGTCTGTGGCGCGACGGGCGCAACTGCTTCTACGACGAGCAGAGCGAACACCGCATGAGCGAGACCATGCGCCATTTCATCGCCGGCCAGTTGTTTTGCCTGCCGCACCTGCTGCCGATGGTTGCCCCCTTCATCAACAGCTACAAGCGTCTGGTGGGTAATAACCTGGCTCCGGTAAAGCCGACCTGGGCGGTGGACAATCGGAACGTCTCGCTGCGCGTCATTCCCGGTGGCAGCAACGCCATGCGGATCGAGACCCGCACCCCTGGCGCCGATGCCAATCCTTACCTGGCGATTGCGGCAGCGCTGGCATCCGGGCTGTACGGCATCGAACACCAGCTGGCACTTGAACAGCCGCCGGTTTCCGGCGCCAACTGCGGTGCCGAACAGGTCGAGCGTTTGCCGCGCACCTTGGCCGAGGCGACGGCGGCAATGGAGCGCTCGCCGCTCGCGCGCGAGCTGTTTGGCGAGGAATTCGTGCGTCATTTCGTGGAAACCAGGCAATGGGAGATCGCCCGCTTCGACCAGAGCGTGACCGACTGGGAACTGGAGCGCTACCTTGAACTCGCGTGATGCGCGCAACCCGGACCGTTTACAGGGGAAAACCAACATGACCAGCCAGCGTATTGACTCGTACTACAACGCCACCGTTAACAGCAACCATTGTTTCCCGCAGCTGGAAGGTGAAATCAAAGTTGATGTTGCCGTCATCGGCGGCGGCTTCACCGGCCTTGCCAGCGCCCTGGAACTGGCAGAGCAGGGCAAGAAGGTCGCTCTGGTCGAAGCCAATCGGATCGGTTGGGGCCAGTCCGGGCGCAATGGCGGCCAGGTGACAGGCAGCCTGTCGGGCGACGGCGCCATTTTGCGCCAGCTGGCCCGCCAGGTCGGCCAGGTCGACGCCGAGGCGTTCATCTGGTACCTGCGCTGGCGCGGTCATGACATCATCCGCGAGCGCATCGAGAAATACGGCATTGCCTGCGACCTCAAATTCGGCCATCTGCACACCGCGTACAGCCCCGGCCACATGCACGCGATGCGCGCCACCTACGACGACATGGTCCGGCGCGGCATGGCCGACATGGTGGAACTGGTCGAGGCAAAGGACATTCCTCGCTTCCTCGATACGCCTCTCTACCATGGGGGTATCTACAACAGGAAGAACATGCACCTGCATCCGCTGAACCTGTGCCTGGGTGAGGCCCGTGCCCTTGCCAGCCTAGGTGGTCTGGTGTTCGAGGATTCGCCGGTGCTGGAGATTATCCACGGCGCGACGCCGGCGATCCGCCTGCCCAAGGGCCGTATCGTCGCCGACCACATTGTGCTCGCCGGTGATGTCTACCACAAGCTGGAACGGCGCAAGCTGGGCGGCATGATTTTTCCCGCTGCCGGCGGGATTGTGACGACCGCGCCGCTGGGGGATCTGGCGCGCCAGCTCAATCCGCAGGACGTGGCGGTCTACGACAGCCGCTTTGTGCTCGATTATTACCGGATGACTGCTGATGGGCGCTTGTTGTTTGGCGGGGGCGCCAACTATTCCGGCAAACCGTCACGCGACATTGCCGCCGAACTGCGCCCGTGCATCGAACGCACTTTCCCGCAGTTACGTGGGGTCGAGATCGGGTTCGAATGGAGCTGCGATATGGGCATCGTGATCAACCGGATTCCCCAGCTCGGCAAGCTGGCGCCGAATGTCTGGTATGCCCAGGGTTATTCGGGGCATGGGCTGGCCACCTCGCATATCGTGGGGGAGGTGATGGCAAAGGCCATTGGCGGAACGATGGATAAGTTCGATGTGTTTCAGCGCTTCAGCCATGTGCGTGTGCCCATGGGGGACTGGATGGGGCGGCAGTTATTGGCGCTGGGGATGCGGTATTTCCTGATGATGGAGAGGTTTCGGTGACGCGGAGGATTACGCTCTGGCTTCGCCTGGAACCGATCTGGAATCTGCGGTCGTAGCGCTCGCCAAAAAACGGTTCCAGGCAAATTCAATAACAAACAATTCGATTACAAACCGATTACAAATATTATGCATCGACCAATTGTCATTCTTCCCGCATGCGCCCTCCAGATCGGTGTTCAGTCGAGCCATGCTGCGCAGTCCAAATATGTCGACGCGGTTGTTGTCGGCGCTGATTGCGCACCTTTGATCCTGCCGGCGCTCGGCGAGTCGAGCGACTTTGAGGCTGTTCTTTCCGCCTGCCACGGCATCATGCTGACGGGCTCGCCTTCCAATGTCCATCCTCGTCATTACGATCAAGAGGTGCTTGATCCAAAGTTACCGCAAGATGCGGCGCGCGACGCGACGATGTTGCCGCTGATTCGCGCCGCGCTGGAACGCGGCCTGCCGCTGCTGGCCATCTGCCGCGGTTTCCAGGAGATCAACGTGGCCCTGGGCGGCAGCCTGCACCAAGCCGTTCACGACGTAGCGGGAAAGTGCGATCACCGCGAAAACAAGGCAGACACACTGGAACGGCAATACGCTCCGGCCCACGCCGTAGTCGTCGAGGCCGGCGGGCGCCTGGCGAAGATTTTGGGCGGCGCCGGGGAGCTCAGCGTGAATTCATTGCACGGTCAGGGTATCGACCGCCTTGCCGACGGCCTGACCGTGGAGGCGCGCGCTGCCGACGGCCTGGTCGAAGCCTTTTCCGTCACCGCTGCGCCCGGTTTCACGATGGCGGTGCAATGGCATCCTGAATGGCGAGTCGCCGATAGTCCCCAATCAATGCGCCTGTTCGGGGCTTTCGGCCAGGCTTGCCGCGATTATCAAGCCAGGCGCGGATAACCGTGAGTGCCGCCGTGCGGCCTTCCCTGGAAGGTTGCGTCCGCTCTGCTGTTTTCGTTAATATTTTACTAAAGCCGAATAAATAATCGGTTTGATTGGAGTGGCATCAACGCGTTTACTGAGGGCTGCACCTTCCGAATCGCGAGCACGAGGCGTGAGTCGGCTTGGTTAGGTTTGGCTTAGGCGAATCGACCGGCCGCGCTGGAAGACTGCCTTGATGAGCACTTCAATCGTGGCTCAGTTTGGAGCGCATCGCCAATATTCGCACCAATCCCGAGCAGTTCGTGCCCGCCTCTGGGGCTTTTGCATCTAAATTCAAAAAGGCGTCAAATATCGCTTGAAAGCCGAACAATTACTCGGTTATAGTAAATCCGGTTTCGCTGAATTAAGAAAGAATGCTGTTCTTCCTTGAACGCCGCTACACCAGAAAAATGAAAGCCGTGCAGGCGATATATACCGTGCAGGAGTTGTTGATTTGGTAGGTCGGGGGCCATATCAAAGTGTGCTCGCCATAGATGCAGAATAACTTATAAAAAACTAAAAGGAGATGGGAATATGCGTCGGAAAAGTGCATGGATTTTCGCCGGAATATCGGTGCTCGCGGTTAGCGAGGTGTCGGCGTTGGAATTCGACACCGGCTCGATTCAGGGGAGTGTCAATTCAAACGTGACGGCCGGCCTCGGGATGCGCACCAAGGATCCGAGCTGTTCGCTGATAGGTGTGCCCGACGCCTACGGCTGCGGAACGAATGTCAACACGGACCAATGGGCAAACGGCGACAACGGGAACATGAATTACAAGAAGAACCAGTTGTTCACCGGATATCTTAGCCTGACAAGCGAGGTGCTGCTGAAGATGCCGTCCGAGAATCTGAAATTCCTCGCCCGCGGCACTGCATTTTTAGATCCGATGGCGCAAAAAACGCAGACGACTCCATTGGCCAGCGACGCCCGAGCACAGATGGATCACCGGGCGAAGATACTCGACCTATGGCTCCAGAAAGACTTCACTATCGATGACCAGGCCGCGCACGTGCGGCTGGGGAATCAGGTAATCAATTGGGGCGAGAGCATTTTCGCGATCGGTGGCATCAATGCTACCAATGCGGTGGATGTGCAGACTTTGCTGACTCCCGGAACACAGCTTAAGCAGGCATTGCTGCCGGCCCCGATGCTCAGTTTCGCGAGCAGTTTGCCGGGCGGTTTTTCCACGGAAGCCTATTACCAGTTCCAATGGATGGGCAATACTTATCCTGCAGTTGGCAGTTACTGGTCTGTTTCCAATAATTACGGTCGCGGCGCCATTCCATTCTTGTCTAACCCGTCCAACTTTAACGTTGGCGGCCTGGATCCCTCGGCGCCGTACCCGTACACCAACGCACTGCCTGGCAACAAGCCGCAATATGGCGTGAAGTTCGCTTATAGTCCACAGGGCGCACAGGTCAATTTTGCCGCTTATTATGAAAACTATACCGACAAGTCGCCAGTAATGAGTTCCGTGAGTGACGGCACAACCGGTCAGTATTCGTATCAGAAAAATCGTGACATGTTCGGTGTCAGCATGAATTTCCCCCTGGGACTCTGGGCTATCGCTTCCGAACTTTCCTATCGGCCGCGTGATGCCGTTTCCATGTCCTCATGCTTCCTCGCCGGAGGGCCTGCTGATTTGAATACGAATGGCGCGGCAGGTAACTGCAGTATGTTCAAGGACAACAAGAGGTACCAGTTTACGCTTAACGGCCTGTTATCCATGACGCCGTCCAGCCATCCTATAGTGAAATGGCTGGGCGCCGACCAGGCACAGTTTACTGCCGAGATGTCGGTGATTTATTACCCGGGCATTGATGCGAACAAACAGTATGCAAACACGGTAAATGGGCAAGCCGTTTATCAATTGCCGGCCGCCGGATACAACGCGTGGCTGGACTATAACTCTGGTAGCGGCTACCCGATCGCGAAGGGGCAAGGTACTTCGAAGTCCGCCGGCTACATGCTGGACTTTAACTGGACCTATGACGGAAGCGTGCTAAATGGCTGGCAAGTGACGCCTGGCGTCACGTTCTCCAACTCGTTTTCAGGATATACGCCAAACTTCACCGCAAATTACGCGCGTGGTGCGAAGTCGGCCAATTTTTACGTGCTGTTGACGCAAAATCCGGCGACCTGGCAGGCTGGAATCAACTATACGGCGTTCTATGGCGGCAATAGCAGTTTTGCCCAGCCGTATGCAGATAGAAATTTCCTTGGCCTCTATGCCACCCGGAATTTTTAATTCAGGTGCTCCAGACCAGGCTGAATCATGTTTCAAACCTTTAAATAAATAAAAGGAAAATAAAATGAAGATGGAGATGAAGTTGAAAACCGCCGCCGCCATGATTGCCATGTGCATAGCGGGTGGTGTATTGGCTGCCGATGCCGATAAACTTGGCACGGAATTGTCACCGGTCGGCGCAGAAAAAGGCGGGAATAAAGACGGTTCCATTCCGCCGCTCGGAGCCAAAAGTACGCCTAAGGATGGCTGGGTTTATGGCAAAAACCGCGAAGACTACTGGGAGTACAGCAAGGAGAAACCGCTGTTCTCCATCGATGCCTCAAACGTCGAAAAATATGCCGACAAGTTGTCGCCTGCGCAAGCAGTACTGATCAAGCAGACCAAAGGATATCGGATGGACATTTATCCGAGCCACCGCAACTGCGGGTATCCTGATTTCGCTCAAGCCAACGCCAAGACCAATGCGGCACACGCGAAGATCGGGACTGACGGCTGGTCGCTGGAGGACGTGGCGCTGCCCGGCGTACCGTTTCCGATGCCCAAAAAAGGGATCGACGTAATCTGGAATTATCTCGCCCTCTACATTGGCGTCGGGATGGAAATGCCGAGTGGATGGACTTACGTCTCTCCCCGGCCAGGCTCGACGGAACCGATTAAAGCCGGTTGGGAATCAGCTCTTTACACGCCGTCGGGCAAAAAGGGTGCTAATTCCCTGGAAGACATCAAAGGACTCCTGTTCGGTTTGTACTATAGCTATACCAGTCCGGCCGCCTTCGCCGGCCAGGGGCTGGTTGCGAGCGCCTACTTTAAAAACGACGATGAAACGTTCTACTATTTTACCGGCCAACGTCGGGTGCGGCGTCTGCCTGCGTACACCTATGACGCGCCGGTCATCGGCTTTGAAAACCAGTATCCGGTCGACGCAACCAACCTGTATAGCGGCACCCCGGACCGTTTTGACTGGAAATTGGTGGGCAAGAAGGAAATGTATATCCCCTATAACAATTTCAAGTTCAACGACGGAAAAATCAAACTGTCGGACGCCTTTCAGGACCACATAATCAACCCGGCTCTCGGCCGTTATGAATTGCATCGCGTCTGGGTCGTCGAGGGAACCCTCAAGCAGGGCTTCCGCCATTCTGCGCCGAAGAAAGTGATGTATTTCGATGAAGACAGCTGGATTGCCGTGGCTGGCGATGACTATGACGCTCAGGGAAAAATCTGGAAATATAAAGAAAACCAGAACATTCCGTCCTGGGAAGTCGGTGCATGTGTTCCGACCGTGTTGGATATGTACGACCTGAACAACGGCCGTTATGTCGCAGATAACGTCGTTTTCGGGACCGGGAAGGATTTTCACTGGCTCGTAGAGGCAGGAAACAATCCTCATATGAAGCAAAGCTTTTATACCGCTGAAAGCCTGAGAGCGATTAGCGAACGTTAATAGCTTTAACACACGCCGGAGACAAACCTCGCCGCACAGAGAACCTCTGGCATGGCAAGGTTTGTCGAGGCTTGTGCCGGATTCATCAGCATCAAATGGTTGGTTTTTCGAGAAAAAAATTTACAAAACATCCGAAAAACCAGGCAGCAACCAGCAACACGGAGGAGATCGTAGTGCTAAACAAGTTAGTCACCAGATTTGAAAACTGGCTTTTCTCGCATCGCGCGTTGACGTTGAGCGTGCTGGCCGTGATTACGGCGGTGATGGCGGTGTTCGCTGTTCAGTTGCGCATGGAGGCAGGCTTTGAAAAACAGATGCCTGTCGGTCACGAATACATTGAGACCTTTAATCACTATCGGGAAGAGCTCTTTGGCGCAAATCGCATCACCGTCGTAGTTCGCGCGCGCGCCGGCACGATCTGGACGAAGGAAGGCCTGACACGCCTGGAGGATGTCACCCAGGCAGTGCAGTTCCTGCCAAGCGTCGACCGCGTCAACGTAAAGTCGTTATGGACGCCGAATAGCTTCGTGAATGAAATTACCGAGGATGGTTTTAAGGCTGAGCCTGTGATTGCGGGAACCATCACGCCGGGGAATTTGACTCCTGACAGCATTGAACAAATTCGTAAATTGACAAGTGAGGGCGGATATATCGGCTCGCTGGTCTCTCGTGATCAGCGCGGAGCGATGATTACCGCAGAGCTCAATGAAGTAGCACCGGACGGCAAAAAACTGGACTACATTGACTTCAACCGGCGCCTGGAAAAAGACATCCGCAGCAAATTCGAGGATGACAAGTACGAAATTCAGATCATCGGATTCGCAAAGCAGATTGGCGATATCGCAAAGGGTGCGTCAGGCGTACTCGTGTTCTGTGCCATTGCATTGCTTCTGACTGCCCTGGCGGTGTTCTGGTACTGTCATTCCTTGCGCCTGACAGTCCTGGTCATCATATGCTCGCTGACATCGATGATCTGGCAATTTGGCGCTTTGCGACTGATCGGATACGGACTTGATCCACTGGCTGTGCTGGTTCCGTTCCTGGTATTCGCCATCGGCGTGTCGCACGGTGTCCAGCAAATCAACTTCTTCGTTCGCGGCATCGGCAACGGAAAGTCGGTCATGACCGCCGCCCGCGCCAGTTTCAGCGGGCTCCTCATCCCGGGTGTCCTGGCGCTTATCACGGCGTTTGTTTCATTCATGACGCTGTTGCTGGTACCGATACCCATGATTCGCGAGCTTGCCATTACCGCTTCGCTCGGCGTCGGATTCAAGATCCTGACGAACCTGGTGATGCTGCCGGTTGCGCTTTCCTGCCTGAAATTCGACGAGACCTTTGCCAGGAAAGCGGAGCGCAAGCGTGCCCAGCGAATCCGTTGGACAAAGATGCTGTCGTTTGTTGCGGAACCAAAGAACGCGATCATTACGCTTTGCATCGCATTGCTTGTTTTCGGGGTGTCTTTGTATGAGAGCCGGGATCGGGTCGTTGGTACGCTTCAACCGGGGGCGCCGGAACTTCGTGCCGACTCGCGCTTCAATCTCGATGCAGTGTCAATTGCACAGAATTTCGACATCGGACTCGACTGGCTTTCCATCGTGGTTGAATCGCCGCCCGACTCCTGCGTTAATCCTGCCATTGGCGCGTTTGTCGACGACTTTAGCACCCACATGCGCGACGTCCCCGGCGTGGCGTCGGTGTCGTCGTATTCCACCATGCTGCGCACCTATAACCAGGGTTATAACGAAGGCTACCCTAAAATGAACGTGGTGCCGCTTGATGGCGGCGCCGACGCCAGCCTGAGCACCGAAATCGGACGTATTCGGGGATATGCAAATGCGGACTGCAGCATGACAGCCGTTCACATGTACCTGACCGATCACAAGGCGACAACCATCAAGAATGTCATAACCGACATCAAGCAGTACAGCGCGGAAAACGCTGTTCCCGGCGTAAAAATCCGCCTTGCCGCGGGTAATGCAGGCGTGCTGGCAGCCACCAACGATGTGCTGGAAAAGAGTGAGCTGCCTATGATGCTGTATGTATATCTGGCGATCATCTTGCTGGTCTTCTTTGTGTATCGGGATTTCCGCGCCATGATTGCATGCTGCTTCCCGTTAGCGATCGGCACTTCGATCGGGTACTGGTTCATGGAGCAGTTCCAGATCGGCCTGACTGTCGCGACGCTGCCTGTGATGGTGCTTGCGGTGGGCATTGGCGTTGACTACGCGTTCTATATCTACAATCGCCTGACGTTGCATCTCGCAATGGGCGAAGACATTCATAGCGCGATGGAACACGCATTGGAATTTGAGGGAATGGCGACGATTTTTACGGCACTGACGCTGGCGATCGGTGTGGCGACCTGGTCATTCTCGGCGCTGAAGTTCCAGGCAGATATGGGTAAGTTATTAGCGTTCATGTTCATGATTAACCTGATCATGGCGCTGACTGCATTACCTGCATTAGTTGTTCTGCTTGAAAAAATATTCCCGCGTACCAGCCCAGTCCGTGCGCCTGGTCTTTTCAGTCATTAATTCAAGGAGATCACGGTGAATATGGTCTGTCAATTTTTAATCCGCATCGTTCGAAGCCGCGCATTGTTGTTGCGTATGTCTTTGGCATGTGCGATGTGTTTTTTCGCCAATACGGTGTTTGCGCAGGCTGCTCAGGAAGCGGCTCCTCGCTCCGCAGAGTTAGCGTTGCCAGGCATCAAAATCACTCCGGCCAGAATTGGACCGGGGGCGCAAACGTCAATGATGCTGGCGGCAGCCAAGGCGGGGAATCGCATAGTCGCAGTGGGAGAGCATGGCGTCGTCTTGTTGTCCGATAACGACGGGCGTGCGTTCCGCCAGGCAAAATCGGTGCCTGTTTCTTCGACCCTGAACTCGGTAAATTTCGTTGATGCGAAGGTCGGCTGGGCTGTCGGGCATTGGGGTGCGATTCTGAAGACAATCGACGGTGGTGAAACGTGGAAGTTGCAGCGCAGTGATATCAAGGTTGATCAGCCATTGTTTTCGGTCTATTTCAAGAATGATCGTGAGGGATGGGCAGTCGGCCTCTGGTCGTTGGTATTGACCACGCGGGATGGTGGCGCCACCTGGAACAGCGTGACGCTTCCTAATCCCCCGGGCGCCTCAAAGGCGGACAGGAATCTTTTCTGCATCTTTCCCGATCGTAGTGGGGGACTTGTAATTTCAGCGGAACGGGGGACGATTGTTCGCTCGGAGGACGACGGGGAAACCTGGACGTATGTTGATACCGGTTACAAGGGATCGTTATGGGCGGGTACTGTGCTCGATGATGGAACATGGCTCGCGGGAGGATTGCGCGGATCAATTTTGCGCAGCACCGACCATGGTCAAAGCTGGCAAGCGTCCCAAACCGGCACAAAAAGTTCGATAACCCAAATCATCCAGGGAGAAGACGGCGCCATCATGGCAATCGGTCTCGATGGTGTTGTCCTGACCAGCCGCGACAAGGGCCTCACATTTTCAAACAAGCAGCGTCCGGATCGTGCGGACATCACAGCGGCGGTGGTGGTTCCAGGTGGAAAATTGGTGGCGTTTTCAATGGGCGGGCCACTCAAATCCGACAGCGCCGCCAGCGAATAATATCCGTAGGCCTTACGCAAAAAAATATCGGCGATTGTACTTGTGCTTGTGCCAGGGCTCGGGATGCCTGGCTCAGGTGCTTGCGTTTTCTGTTTCCCCGGTCTTCTGTTTATTGAGTTTCCTGTTGTTTGATCTTCGCTCACGTAGTCAACCAATTAAAATGAAATGGAGCCAGTGATGAAAAAAAATTTCGACTTGCCGACCAGCCCCGCAGACACCACGCACGCAGATCAGGCGGCCACCGCCAAAGCCAAGGGAGTAACCCGTCGACAAATACTCGGCACGGGCGCCGCCGCCGCGGTGACGCTTGCCTCCGGCTGGAGCGGTGTGGCGCGCGCGATGGGTAGCGCGCCGCGCGTGGTGATCGTCGGCGCCGGGCTGGCCGGACTGCGCTGTGCTCACAGCCTCTGGAATCGCGCCACGCCCGTGGCGACGACGGTGTATGACGCTGACACCAGCCATATCGGCGGCCGTTGCTGGTCGTTGCGGGGATTCTTCGATAATGGTTTGATTAGTGAGCAGGGCGGGACTTTCATCAGTACCACGGACAGCAATATCCTGGCGCTGGCCAAATCACTGGGACTTCAGACGGAGACCGTGAATGGCGGGGCGCTCACCAAGGGTAACTACGTTGGCTGGATTAACAGTACTGTCTACCAGGGCTCCCAGGAGCAAACCGACTGGGTCAATCTGGCCTGGCCGGCCTTCAACGCAACCTACAAGCTGGTCGGACCGACCACAAGTTATAACAATTACACGCCGGAGGCCTACCGGATAGACAATATGTCCTGCCTGGATTATTTTGCGGAGATCGGGCTCGATCCGGATTCGCGGCTCGGGCAGCTCATTCAGACAGTTCAGGTGGGCGGCGGCGGCACTGCGGCACTGTGTTCGGCTTTGGGCATGGTGCAATTTCTGGGCAGTGCGCAGACCTTCGACACCGGCGGCTTCGACGAGGCGCTGCACATCAAGGGCGGCAATGACCAGCTCATCAGCGGAATGGTCAAGCAGCTGCCCGCGAATACGATCAAGCAAGGCTACGAACTGACTGCACTCAGTCGCAACAACGATGGAACGTATTGCTGCACGTTCAAGACCGGCGGCACAACTGTGAACGTGACAGCCGATCATGTAGTTCTCGCGCTGCCGTTCAGCACCTTGCGCCTGGTCGACCTGACGGGTGCCGGTTTGTCGGTGCTGAAGCGCAAGGCGATCAATGAGCAGGGAATGGGGCAGGGCTCCAAGATTACGTCGCAGTTCTCGAAAAAGACCTGGCCAGCGCTCGGCTATAACGGCATCACCAATACCGGCCCGTCCGGCTATCAGACCGCCTGGGATGAGTCGGTGCCTTTAGGGGCGAACGGCCATCCGGCGCTGATGGTGACGTTTCCGGCCGATTCCAGTCTCACCGGACCTGTGCGCGGGCCGACGCCCGTCGCTGACGTCAACTGGTTTCTCGGCCAGATCGAGCACGTATATCCCGGGACGACGGCCGCCTACTCCGGCAAGTCCTACGAGAACCGCTGGTCGCTCAGCCCTTGGCAGCGAGGCACCTACCACTATTACAAGGTCGGCCAGATGACTTCCTTTGCCGGCTATGAAGCTTTACAGGAAGGGAAGATCCACTTTGCCGGGGAACATACGGTCATCTACGACTCCACGATGCAAAGTGCGGTGCTATCCGGAGAAAGAGCTGCAGCGGAGGTTGCTGCGCAGGTGTAGTTCGCGCTCCGCCTGGAGTAACTTCGACAGATTGTACGCAGCGCGGCTGGATGTAAACATTTCAAGGATGTTCAAATGACGAATACAAGTTGGCATGGCCGCGCTGCGGAATTGAAGTTTGACGGACGCGCTTTCATCAACGGTCAGCGCGTTGCAGCGCAGTCCGGCGCAACCTTCGACTGTATTTCTCCCGTCGATGGCCGCAAGCTGGTTGATGTCGCCCGCTGCGATGCGAACGATATCGACGCGGCGGTGACTGCCGCGCGGGCGGCCTTCGAAGACCGGCGCTGGGCCGGGCTGGCGCCGGCGGTGCGCAAACGCACCATGATCAGATTCGCCGATTTGCTGCTGCAACACCGGGATGAGCTGGCCTTGTTGGAAACGCTTGATATGGGCAAGCCGATCAAGTACAGCCGTAGCGTGGACGTGCCGGGGACGGCCAACTGCATCCGCTGGTACGGCGAGGCGGTCGACAAGATTTATGACGAAATTGCCCCGACACCCGACACCACCCTGGCGTTGATCACGCGCGAACCGGTAGGTGTGGTAGCCGCCATCGTGCCGTGGAACTACCCGATGCTGATGGCTTCCTGGAAAATCGCACCGGCGCTGGCGGTCGGCAATAGCGTAGTGCTGAAGCCATCGGAAAAGTCGCCGTTGTCTGCGTTGCGGATGGCTGAAATCGCGCTGGAAGCCGGTATTCCGCCCGGCGTGTTCAACGTGGTGCCGGGTTATGGTAATGAGGCCGGCAGCGCGCTGGCCTTGCACATGGATGTCGATTGCATCGGTTTTACCGGCTCCACGCGAATTGGCAAGCAGATCATGCAATATGCCGGACAGTCCAATCTGAAACGGGTCTGGACCGAGCTGGGCGGCAAGTCGCCCAACATCGTGTGTGCGGATTGTCCCGACCTGGATGCCGCCGTGCAGGCGGCGGTGGCGTCGATTTACTTCAATCAGGGCGAGAGCTGCAACGCACCGTCACGCTTGTTCGTGGAGGAATCGATCAAGGAACAATTCCTTGCCAAAGCGCTGGCGCTGGTACCTGATTTCCAACCGGGCGACCCACTTGATGAGGCTACCGAGATGGGCGCCATCGTCGACAACATCCAGCTGGAGTCGGTGCTGGGCTTTATCGCGTCGGGCAAGGCGGAAGGCGCGCAACTGCGGGCAGGCGGGCGGCAAGTGCGTGCCGAGACAGGCGGCTATTACATTGAGCCGACCTTGTTCGATAACGTCAACAGCGCGATGAAGATCGCCAGTGAAGAAATCTTCGGGCCTGTGTTGTCGGTGTTCGGTTTCACCGATTTGGATGACGCGATTCGCGAAGCGAATGCGAGCGCTTTCGGCTTGCAAGCCGCGGTCTGGACTTCGGATATCCGTAAGGCGCACCAAACTGCGCGGGCGCTGCGGGTCGGCACGGTGCACGTCAACCAGTACAACGAAGATGACATAACGGTGCCGTTCGGTGGCTACAAGCAATCCGGTAACGGTCGCGATAAATCTTTACATGCTTTCGATAAATATACGGAGTTAAAAGCCATCTGGATCAACATCACCTAACGCAGTATGCCCAAATCACCTGAGAGGACGTCCTCGGATGATTTGGTCGAAAGTGCGACACATTTGTGCCTGGCGAGCCGCTATCTGGACCGAAGACATCAGGCGCACGATTTCTTTCCACAGGAAGTTAGCCGCAGGGCCGAATTTTGTCTTTCGCGGATGACCGAGTCAGGCCAGAAACGGACATTGACAATCGTTTCAACGTGGAGCATCCGCTCTGGTAAAGTCAAAGTTCCTCCAAAACCCGATCTCCCATACCGGAGCATGATACTTTTTCCGAACCAGGTTCAAAGATATCAGCTGTACGATACCCTTTCGCCAATACGCGCCTGACTGCTTGCTCGATACGATTTGCTGCATCGAGATTGTCAAAGCTGTATCGCAACATCATGGCAACGGAAAGAATGGCCGCCAACGGATTGGCAATATTTTTACCGGCGATCTCGGGGGCCGAACCATGTCCCGGTTCATAGAGCCCTTTTTTCGATTCACTCAGTGAAGCAGTGGCGAGCATGCCGATTGATCCGGTCAGCATTGACGCCTCGTCGGAAAGAATGTCGCCAAATAAATTGCCAGTGGCAATCACGTCAAATTGTCTGGGATTACGCACCAACTGCATGGCTGCATTGTCAATGTACATATGGCTGAGCTCGACTTGAGGATAATCCCTGGAAACGTCGGTAAATATCTCTCTCCAGAACTCAGTGGTTTCCAGCACATTTGCCTTGTCGACCGAGCACAGTTTTTTTCTGCTGCGCGTTGCGGCAACACCAAAGGCGAAATGCGCGATGCGACGAATTTCCGATTCGCTGTAGACCATGGTGTTGAATGCTTCGCGCTCGCCGGAATCATTCATGCGCATGCCACGCGGCTGACCAAAATAAACGTCGCCGATCTGTTCGCGAATAATCATGATGTCAAGACCGCGGACAACTTCGGCCTTCAACGTCGAAGCATTCTCCAACTCTGGAAACACCAGTGCAGGACGCAAATTCGCGAACAGCCCAAGATCGCGGCGGATAGCTAGCAGACCCCGCTCAGGGCGCATGGGACGGTCAAGTTTATCGTATTGCGGGCCACCTACGGCGCCGAGAAAAATGGCGTCAGCAGCCTGGCATACTTGCTGGGTAAATGGCGGGTAGGGCATGCCATACTGATCGTAGGCAGCACCGCCGAGCGGGGCTTCTTCTATTTCAATTCTTAAGCCCTCCTGACGAAACACGTCGAGCACACGCAAGGCTTGCGTTACGATTTCAGGGCCAATGCCGTCGCCTGGCAGTACAGCAATTTTCATATTTTTACTCCGTAGTTGAAGGATGCCTGTCAATGTGGGAGTTGCATCATATGAGTGCTGCTATAACAGTACAAGGCTGTTAAATATGCTGGTATAAAAACTAATAGAAACAGAGCTATCGGAAATATATCCTGCTGGATAAACGAGGATGGCTAAGCGCGTCGCCACGCACTGGCGACGCGGGCGCAGCAGGCCCTGTCTGTCCTTGAACCAGACAGGGCCCGCTGGCAGTCGGCGTTACGCGAGATCGAAGCGGTCCGCGTTCATGACCTTGACCCAAGCCGCGACAAAGTCCTTGGCGAACTTCTCCTTGGTGTCCACGGCTGCATAGACCTCGGCATAAGCCCGTAGCACCGAGTTGGATCCGAAGATCAGATCGTTGCGCGTACCTGTGTACTTGACCGCGCCGGTCTTGCGGTCACGTCCTTCGAACAATTCGGCCTCGCTGTCCACGGCTTTCCACTCCAGGTCCATGTCCAGAAGATTGACGAAGAAGTCATTGCTGAGTACGCCAACCTTGTCGGTGAACACACCATGCTTGCTACCAGCAAAGTTGGCGCCGAGTACCCGCAGGCCACCGACCAGCGCGGTGAGCTCAGGTGCAGTCAGCGTCAGCAACTGGGCCCGGTCGACCAGCAACGCTTCGGTCGCAGCATTGAGCTTGCCCTTGTTGTAGTTGCGGAAACCGTCGGCAAGCGGCTCCAGCACGGCAAAGGCCTCGACATCCGTCTGTTCCTGGCTGGCGTCGGTGCGGCCCGGTGCGAAGGGCACCTCGATCGAGATTCCGCCCGCCTTGGCCGCCTGTTCAACACCGACGTTGCCGGCGAGCACAATCACGTCAGCCAGCGAGGCCTTGCCCGAAGCCTTCTGAATGTCGACCAGCTTTGGCAAAACACGCACTGCCGTCGCGTTGACTTCCCAATCCTTCTGAGGAGCCAGAGCCAGGCGTGCACCATTGGCGCCACCGCGCTTGTCACCGCCACGGAAGGTGGAAGCAGAAGCCCAGGCCACCGACACCAACTCGCCTACCGATAGACCGGAGGTTGCTATCTTGGCCTTGATATCGGCAATGTCGGCCGCTGATGGCTGGTGCGTCGCAGCCGGCAACGGGTCTTGCCAAATCAGATCTTCCTTCGGCACTTCGGGGCCAAGGTAACGTGCTTTCGGGCCCATGTCACGGTGGGTCAGCTTGAACCAGGCGCGGGCAAACGCGTCAGCGAAGGCTTGTGGGTCTTCGTAAAAACGTTTGGAAATCTTGCCGAATTCCGGATCGTAGCGCAGCGTCAAGTCAGTGGTGAGCATGGTCGGCTTATGCAACTTGCCTGGGATATGTGCATCGGGGATGATGTCCGGGGCATCCTTGGCCTGCCACTGCTTGGCGCCGGCCGGCGACTTGGTAAGCTCCCATTCGTACTTGAACAGATTTTCGAAGAAATTGTTGCTCCACAGTGCAGGGGTCTTGGTCCAGGTCACTTCCAGGCCACTGGAGACGGTGTCTTTACCATGCCTTTGCCCAAAGTTACTGTTCCAGCCCAGGCCTTGCGCCTCAAGCGGAGCACCTTCAGGTTCAGGCCCCTTGTGTGATTCAGGCGCAGCACCGTGCGCTTTGCCGAAGGTATGGCCGCCGGCGATCAAGGCAACGATCTCCTCGTCGTCCATGGCCATGCGGTTGAAAGTGGTGCGGATGTCCTTGGCTGCGGCCATGTAGTCACCGCTGGCGTTCGGGCCTTCCGGGTTCACGTAGATCAGCCCCATGTGGGTGGCGGCCAGATTGCTCTCCAGTTCACGGTCGCCCTGGAAACGTTTGTCATCGCCCAGCCATTTGGTTTCCGCGCCCCAGTTCACGTCCAGGTCCGGTTCCCACACGTCTTCACGGCCGCCAGCGAACCCGAAGGTGCGGAAGCCCATGGACTCCAGCGCCACATTACCGGCCAGGATGAAAAGGTCGGCCCAGGAGATTTTCTGGCCATATTTTTGCTTGATCGGCCATAACAGGCGGCGCGATTTATCAATATTGACGTTGTCCGGCCACGAATTGAGCGGTGCGAAACGCTGTTGTCCACGACCGCCGCCGCCTCGACCGTCGAGGGTGCGATAGGTACCGGCCGAATGCCAGGCCATGCGGATGAACTGCGGACCATAGTGACCAAAATCGGCCGGCCACCAGTCCTGGCTGTCGGTCATGAGTTTGATCAGATCTGCCTTGAGCGCCTTGTAGTCAAGTTTCTTGAACTCTTCAGCGTAGTTAAACTTCTCGCCCAGCGGATTGGATTTGTTGGAATGCTGGTTCAGCAAATCGATGCGCAGCTGATTCGGCCACCAGTCTTTGTTCGTTGTGCCGCCGCCGGCGGGGTGGAAAGGACATTTGGCTTCAGTTGACATGGGGATCTCCTTTGTCGTGGGTGGGTTAGGTGACTACAACATCTCTTTAACCAAGTCGTTCGGGCCAACAGTTTGTAAACTTTGATTATCGCCTATTGCTGCATCCTTATCCCGAGTGGGGAGTTGTTGCAATACTTGGACCGCTGCCAAGGGTAATGAGTGCCACCGCGATGGTCGCTAGACTTAGAGCTGGCAGCCCGATATAGCGTCCGGGAAGTGAAGTGTTTTTCATGAGACATCACCTGATTATCAAATAGCGTACTTATAGTAAATTCAATTCAGTGATATATGAAATTAATTATTTTCATTAAGTTGATAGCTATATGCAATCACTCGCTCGACTTAGACTGAGATAGTCCGAGTCATTCGACCATCTGCGCCCGACAGCCCTCGGACGCATATTTTTTCCACAGTCCAACTGTCAATATTGCTAGGTGGAAATTATGTGAATGCGGTGTAGTGTTTAGTCTGGATAAGTATCTGGTTCAGATTCAAAGCAAGCAAGGTGCATTTACCAGATTTATTTTCAGCATGTTTCAGATTGCTTCAGAAGCGAAATGACATACGGTGCCACAGTGTGAAGCATATCGCGCCAGTCGATTTTACTTTGGGTCGTGTAATGGAAATATCATCTGATAATAATTTCACCAATGAACAACATGCTTGCGCGACACTTGTCGATTTATTGTGCATGCGTGCGAGGATGGGGCCTGCCACTGCCGGTTTTTCCTTTCTGAGCGGGGGCGAAGAGGCGCTTGACCGGGTAACTTTCCAGAAAATTCACGCGTCGGCGCAAGCCGTCGCTGTTCATCTGCGACGCTTGGCCCTCGTCCAGGAAGTCGGACGCACATTTGGCGCAAACTGGACGCTGAAGCTGTGGCGTTAGCGATTCGCCGCGCAGTGCTCGATCAGGTCGAAGCACCGGTTTCCGAGATCCTGTTTGTCAAGCCCGGGCAGGTACTAAGAACATCCAGCGGCAAGGTGCAACGCAACGCATGCAGAAAAGCGATGCACGAAGGGCGTTTCGAAGCCGTCGGACGCTGGTGCGACCAAGCCGTTGATCCGATCCATATGCAGGCAGCCTCTGTGACGGAAATGGCGCCTGAGAATGTGCCGCCACAGATACTGCCGGTGGAAATTATCCGCGACCTGATCGTCAAGGAGGTAGCCGCATCCTGTAATTTGAAAGAGGATCAGGTTAATCCAGGCAAATCGCTGCATGAGTTCGACCTGGATTCACTGGCAATCCATACCCTTGCTCTGCATCTGGAGGAAACCGTCGGCTTTCATCTATCTGCGACAACACTGCAACATTCAAGCATTGACGAACTGAGCGCTCGCTACATGTCAGAGCTTGCCAAGGCCGACCTCGAAATCATGGAGCTTTAGCCGCTGTTTTGGACGCCGCCTGGCGTACGCATCTCTTGGAGTTGACATGGACGCTGAAGCTTTGCTGGATACCCTTGCCGAGAAAGAAATCCATTGTTGGGCCGATGGCGAAAATCTGCGTATCCGGGCGCCCAAGGGAGCGCTAAACCAGGAACTGGCGGATGCCATTGGCCGTATGAAGGGCGACTGCCTGGCATTGCTGCGTAACCGCAGCCGCAGCGGAGATAGCGCCGGCAAGCCACGGCAGGATGCTGCGCTCCAGGCGCAATCCATTGGCGCCCTGATTGGCGGGCCGCCCCACGTCATCCCGGAACTTGAACCGCTAGACATGGCGTTGCACCTGCAGGTAACGTTTCGTCCGCTACCGGCAGACACGCCGTTTTTTATCCAGTCTTTTGTCTTAGCCCTCACACAGGCTTTACGTGATCACGGCGTACGGGTGATTCCATGGGAGCAGGCGCTGGTAATTGCCGCCGATGCTCAGGCAGACGTATCCGGCAGCCATGCAGTCAAAGCAGGGCGAAACTTGATTGGCGGCGCCATTGATGCTGTTATCGACGTTGAGCGAGGGCTATCGATCGGAACGCGGGCGCGTATTTTGCTCGCAGAGAGTTACTACCGCTGGACGTCCAGGAAGCAAGCGCCTGCGTCGATTACCCGCATTCTCAATCGGATTGCATGGCTCGACGACGATTTGCTGAATCAGCTGGAAGATCCGTTCCAGACACAGATTGTTGTGATTCGCCCGCTCGACCGGCAACTGCTTGACGCCGATATTACGTACACAAAAAAAATCCAATTGGGACTCAAGGTACTGTTTCGGTCTTTTGCGCAAATCGCGTTGCAGGTCTCTCCCGACAAATTGTCGATCTTGAATCTCAATCTCTGCGATACCGTCTACCCGCTGAAAACGCTCAAGGAAACAGTGCTGACATCATTGATTCCCAAGTTGTATGTGCCGATCCGGCCGATTCTGCTAAGCCGCTTTACACTTGGCACATTCAAGGTGGATGAATCGCAGTATGCCAGCCAGCTGGTGGAATTGAGTAAGGATCTGGGCCAGACGGGCTTGTTTCCCTCCGGATCGGCTCTGGCGAAAGTGATTCGCCGACGCTCCAGTCGGGACATATTCACGATCATGGCAGATGGCCGTGCCGGCGTCTCGTATGGATTTGTCGCTTGGGCAGAGCCGCCGCAATATTCTCTCGAGCCCGTCGAATTATCCGCCGAGGCTTGGCATACCTTGCAGCCGGTACCGCATATCACCAATATTGATGTACGCCAGACACCGACGGGGCGGTGGTTCGTCCGACTTGAAGAAAAATTGCGGACGCGCTATCACCAGATACCTGACCTGTGGCTTGTGAGCTCGTGCTCTGGCGCTGACAAGAGCAGGCTTGGCCTGCACGATATCGTGCGGGTCGGGCTGTCGAATGGCCGTCTGACCATGCTGTCCGCCGAAGGCCGGGAGCAAGTCGATGGATTGCGTCCGTCGTACGATCTTTATGTCATGTTTGGATTGGCGCTGGGCCTGGCCCTGTATTTTCCCGAACGCATTCGGAACGGTGCGCCATTGGTGCATTTCCATGGCTACCCCAGCCCGGATTGGTTCGCCGCAAACGAATTAATGTCGGGAGGCATGAATCCGTCGATGCCGTGCGGAACTTTCGAATCGGGCATATTCAATTTCCTGGCAATCGCCGAGGCGGCCATGCGCAGTCAGGCCACGCCAGAGCTGATTGCCGTGGTCGAGCCGGATCACGGGGTAAACATTGTCGCGGCGGACCGCGCAAGCATGATTCGACGTCTGAATGAAGGTGTGGCATCCGGTCAAATAGAATTGGGAGGGAAGTTTTATTCCAGGCTTAGGGAGGCCAGTTTTGAGGAAGGAATTTCATCGCAATGAACGCATATCTGGGTTGATTCCGAGTTTTTTATGAAAAGGATCAGTTGATGTCTGGTTAATGGCATGATGGTGTGACGGCGCGGGTTTCAAGCAAGCCGCCACACCATCGGTTTAATTCCAAGGCAGCGAATACGTTTTGGTATTGGAGAAGCTTTTCATCGCTTCCAGCACGCCTTCCTTGTAGCCGAGACCGGAGTCCTTGATGCCGCCAAAC
>FTFY01001206.1_pt1 | contig 42750 bp, 44 predicted proteins | sample 1640561 | NCBI WGS metagenome assembly FTFY01 (sample SAMEA3914789, study PRJEB12502) | metagenome | biome: forest; material: soil | place: Canada | collected 2011-07-03 | depth 0.3 m | reverse complement strand
TGGTGCGACGCACGTTGATGTATTTCCAGTCGGGGCTATTGCCATCCAGCGTACGCGCACCCCATACGAGCAAGCCACGGCCGGGGAAGTCGCGGATAGCATTGATCGCCTTGCCGTCCGGCGGCAGGTTCAGGTCTTCCTGGTCGTTGTCGGTCACGCTGACAGTCGGCTTGATGGCGGAATTGATGCCGACGTTGGCCGGCGCCTGGAAGACACCGAACGTGGTGTCGACCTGCGTATAGACGCCGGCCATGGCGCCGCTAGGCGGCACGATGTTGAGCTGGCGCAGGATTTCCGTCATCACATTCTGGTATAGCGGCGAGACGCTCTTCAAGGTCTGGTGTGTCGACGCCCGGTCTTTCTTTGCCTGCACCGGGTCGGTCGAGGTCGCCGGCAAGGTGATCATGTCGATTGCGGCGGACAGAATCGCCAGTTTCGGATCAGGGGTGCCGTCGGTGGCGGCCGGGAAATTAACGGCCGCTTCCGCCTTCAGCGCCGCGACGAACGCAGGCTTGGAATCCTCGCTGAGGAAGCCGTAGTCGACCTCGCTGTCGTCAGTGACGCTGGTATCAAGCCATGGATAATAGGCGACGCCATAATTGAGGCCGACAGCGGCGTTGATCTGGCCGCGGAAGCCGTTCGTGCCAGAAATAACGTCGTTGGTGCTGTCGTAATCGCGCGCCTTGTAGCCGTCATAGACGTCGAAAATCGCAATCCGGCTTTGCATTTCTGTGCAATGCATCAGCATTTGCTGATACGTGTACTGCCAGTTCGGCAGGCTTAACAACACAGCGTCGGGCACCACCAGCATGGTCGGCTCTTGTTCCGTCAACAGCATTTGCAGGGGCGTGTCGCACAGGACAGCCGTGCTCATTGCCGGCATGCCGCCGGCGCGCGTGACCTGGTCGAACTGGCCGACCGAAACGATATAGCACTCACCGCCGCCATTGTCGAAAAACAGGCGCATGCTGGCGTAAAAATAATACTGGGTGGCCGGATCGATGGTGATCACGAAGCCGGTGGCTGGCGCCGCCGTTGCAGTATAGGCAAACCTGGTGTCGGGAGGACCGCCAAACAAATTGACGTATTCCGTAAATGAAGCAATCCGGGTCGGCTTGTTTGCCAGCGATTGGTTACCGTACACCGCTTTTTGCGTACAGCCGATAAATGCCGGCACGGCGGTTGGGACTTCCACGACCGCATTCGGAAAAGCATTTATTTCTTTAACATAAACCCCGGGGGTTTTAAAGACCACCATATCGAACGCCTCCCATGCCTGAAAGCCATCACTACAATTAAAGAACGCGGCCGACCTCTCCCGGCGCAATTTCATGCTTACGCTATTGATGAGATCAACATCCTGTGAGATTTGCGGCGTAGTGAGTAGACAACACTTGATTATTGGCCGTCAAGCGAATAGTTGTCTATTGGGAATAAGAATTTGATTCTCGATCCAGGAACGCGCATTGCCAATTTTTATTCTGGTGATAGCCTCGTGAGATTGATATCGGCTAGCTGGTAGCGCGATCGAGATTGTCATTTACGCGCAACAGCAGCGCCATCAATTGATGCTGTTCTTCTTTGGTCAAACCTTCCAATGCTTGCCGGCTAGCGGCATCCATGACGGCTTTTCCCTTTGGCAACCGCTGGGAGGCATCGGCAGTCAGCGAGACTAGCTGGCTGCGCTTGTCGTTCGGATTGGCGATGCGCTGCACCAAGCCGTCACGCTCCATGCGGTTCAGCAGTTGCGCCATGCTGGGCTGCTCCACCTGCGCAAGCCGCGCCAGTTCGGCTTGCGACAGAGCGCCGGTCTTCTTGAGCGCCACCAGTACCGGCAGCTGCCCCATGGCGAAATCAAGTTTGCGCAGCGGGCTGTCGACTAGTCGCCCGAACGTGCGGTAGGCCTGGCCGATGAGTCGCATCGGGTTATTGGATAGATCATTTTTCATGATATTGACATTTAATAGGTAACTATGTTTTTATATAGGCACCTATCATAATCCAGTCAATCCATTCTGTGAATACAAAATTACGCATCGCCATAGTTGGCGGAGGCCCGGGCGGCCTCACGCTTGCCCGTATCCTTCATCTGCACGGCATCGCCGCGACCGTATTCGAGCAGGACTCTCATGCGCTGGAACGCCCTCAGGGCGGCACCTTGGACCTGCATGAGGACTCGGGTTTGCTGGCGCTCAGGCAGGCCGGTCTCATGGATGCATTCCAAGCCATCGCCCGCTACGAAGACCAAGGCACGCGCCTGCTTGATAAGGCAGGCAACGTGCTGTTTCAAGACCAGGATAGCGCCAGCGGCGACCGCCCCGAGGTGGATCGCACGGAACTGCGCGCCATGTTGTTGCAGGCATTGCCCACCGCTTGCGTGCGCTGGGGCTGCACGATGCGCGAGGTGAGGGCGCGGGACGACGGGCGCTGGGACCTGGTCTTCGATCACGGCAACGAGGGGCAGTTCGACCTGGTGGTCGGCGCCGATGGCGCGTGGTCGAAGGTACGGCCATTGCTGTCGCCGTACCGGCCGCAATACAGCGGTCTTACCTTTATCGAGTTCGGCATCGATGACGTCGACCGCAGCCATCCCGTCCTGTCGCAACTGGTGGGACGCGGCAAGATGAGCGTTGAAGCCGATTGCAAGGAAATCATCGCGCAACGCAATGGCAATGCCCACATCCGCGCTTATGCCATCTTCCGCGTGCCGGCAGACTGGGCGGCACAGCGTTTTGACATTACTTCGCCAGCTTCCATGCGCAAAGAACTGACCAAGGAATTCGACGGTTTCGCTCCCGAGATACTCGATCTCTTCCGTGCCAGTAACGATGGTTTCGCTATCCGTCCGATCTGTGCGCTGCCGGTGGGACATTGCTGGACAAGCCAGCGTGGCCTCACGTTGCTCGGCGACGCTGCGCATGTGATGTCGCCTTTTGGCGGCGATGGAGTAAACAACGCCATGTTCGATGCCGTCGAACTGGCGCGCTTGCTGGCCGAGCGCGCTGACTGGAATGATGCTGTGGCTGAATACGAGACGCTGATGTTTGCGCGGGTTGTCGAGTCCGCAGAAGGTGCGGCGGAAGGGGCTGCGACGCAGTTATCTCATGTCGGCCAGGAGTTGGCGTTGGAGATGTATCGGAGCCATGCTGGTGGAACGTCACTGACACACTGAGTGCCATGAGTGGCGCTATTGGGATGACTTTAAGAAAAGCACCAGGTCGGAGCCGTGAGCGCCAACCTCATCAGTGCCCTGGCTCATAGCAGCGCACTTCGAGATTGTGCCCGTCGGGGTCATAGAAGTACCAGGCGTCAGCCATACCACGCGCGCCCTGAGACTTCGCCAACGGTCCACCTTTGCGGTCGAATGGCGTGCTGCCGAACGCTATCGATCGTTCGCCAAGATTGCGGTGTACCGCGGTGAAGCTGACGCGGTCAAGACAAAACGCCAGGTGAACCAGGTCGCTCGGCGTCTCGCCCATCAGATCGAGCGTGAAGCTTTCGTTCACACGCACGACTTCGAACGGCCCCGCGCGTCCTTCGTGGCGGAAACCGAGCACTTCCTGATAAAAACGCACTGACGCGGTTGGGTCGCTTACCCGCAGGATGATGTGATCGAGAATTACCATATTGTTCCTTTCAATGTTCTGACTGGATCGTTCACGTCATGACGCGGCCACCCGCTACATCCAACGTGATGCCGGTAATCCACGACGCTGACGCTGACAGTAAAAATAGCGCGGCCGATGCAATGTCGGCGGGTTGGCCAAGCCGGCCCAGCGGATACGCTTCCAGCATACGTTGCTGTTGCTCGAACGGTATGCGCTGAGCTGTGCGTTCGGTCAGCACTGCAGACGGTGAAATGCAGTTCACACGCACGCCGTGCGGCCCTACCTCGTTAGCGGCGTGACGTGTCAACATGATCACGCCTGCCTTGGCCGCTCCATAACCGGCCGGCGCTCCCGAAGCGACTCGTCCGCCTGCCGACGCCATGGTGACGATGCTGCCGCCACCACGCGCTATCATCGCCGGCAGGAAGGACTTGAGCGTGAAGAATGTTGAAGTCAGGTTGTTGTCGATGCTTGAGCGCCAATCTTGTTCGGTGATGTCGGCCAATGCGACGGGGCGTCCGCTGCCGCCGCCGGCAAATGCCAGCAGTAGCTCCGGCGCACCAAAATCGGCCTCGATGGCGGCGCGCATGCGTTCGACAGAGGCAAGATCGGCACAGTCGGCTATCGCCGCTAGAGCTTCGCCGCCTTGTGAGCGGATCGCGGCCACGGTAGCGTCAACGGCATCGCGGTCGCGGCCGTTGACGGCGACCCGTACGCCACAGCGGGCTAGCGCCAGGCAGGTTGCGGCCCCGATTCCGCGCGAACCGCCGGTAACAAGGGCTACCTTGCCGCGGAGGTCGGGGTAGGTCGGAACGAGGCTGTTTGGTTCTGTCATGACGGGTCTCCAGTGAATGCTTGACGCCAGATTACAAACTGATTAGGCTAAAATCAAATCATCGATTGTTGGTCAACCCATCAAAAATAAGATGTCTTACTTACTTCATCTGCGCAGCTTCATCAGCGTCTACCGGCACAATTCGATCTCTCGCGCCGCGCTAGCGCTGCAACTGACCCAACCTGCCGTGTCTCGCCACATCAAGATATTGGAAGCGCGTCTACAGTCTCAGCTGTTCACTCGTCTTCCGCGTGGATTGGCGCCGACGCCAGCCGCCATCGAACTGGAGCGGCAGGTCGGACCGCATCTGGATGCGCTCGAGGCCGTCATCGGCAGCGGCGCAGGCCAGCGTGACGCCCTTGCCGGGGTCGTCCATGTGGGCGCGACCAGCGGTTTTTCCAGGCTGTTGCTGTCCGCGTTGAGCAACCTGTCGCGCTATGCTATTCGACTTGACCTGCGCGCAATGCCGCCGCCGGCCTTGGTGAAGGCGCTGGTGGATCGCGAACTCGATGTGGCTGTTACGCTAGCGCGCATACCACACAAAGGTGTTGACTATCAACTGCTGTATGAAGGGCGTTTGCAAATGGTATGCGCTCCAACCTTTCGCGACCGTCTGCCCAAGTCGGCTGCACCGAAAGGTCTGCCTCTGATCGATTTGCAGGGGCCGGTACCGCCATTGGCGAGTTTTTGGCGCGAGGTGTTCGGCGGTAACGCTGAGCTACCGTCTGCCATCGTACCTGACTATCAAACGGCGCTAGAAGCAGCAGCAGCGGGTGGCGGCCTGGCCGTCCTGCCGGAATGCCTGTGCCGGCCGCTGCTTCATGCCGGCCAACTGATAGCGCTGCCGCTGCCGAAACGCGCGCCGCAGTTTTCGCTCTATCTTGCCCGCGGCAAGGGAGGCAGCTCCGTCGAGCGAGTCGACCTTTGCTGCCAGCAGTTGACTGATGCTGCACGCAACTGGTAACAAGAGATATACCTGCAAGTTCACGGCTTGTGCTGGCGTGGTCAAGGAAAATGAATCATCTTTCAGTCAGCGCCAGCTTAACCGCCAGGGCGCCAAATGCCGCGGCGAAGCTACGGCGCATCCAGGTCACCACGTTCGGCCGCGATATCACATGATCGCGCATGACGGCCGCAAACACGCCATAGCCTGAAAAAATGACGAAGGTAGCCAGCATGAACGTGCCGGACAACTCCAGCATGCGCAGCAGCGGGTGCGCTTCCTGAGGGCTGACAAACTGCGGCAAAAATGCGACGAAGAAGATGGACAACTTCGGATTGAGGATGTTGATGAGGACGCCATCGACGATCACGCGAAAATCAGTCCGCCTGTCTTCGACTCTATCTACCCGCAATGCGCCTTTTTCTCGCAAGGAATTCCAGGCCATGAACAGGAGATAGGCGATACCTGCATATTTGATGGCGTTGAAGGCTAGCGCACTGGTATGCAAAATTGCGGCTAGTCCGAACATGGCGGCGCCGAGATGCGGCAGGATACCCAGGGTACAACTGAATGCGGCCAGGATGCTGGCTTTTGCTCCGCGCGAAAGGCCGGCGGACAAGGTGTAGATCACGCCGGTACCCGGCGATGCGACAATGATCAAGGTGGTTAGCAAAAATCCGAGTGTCATGGCTCACCCTCAAAGGTTTGATTTGCGCGGAAGCTGATCCTGGTTTCGAAGTCTATCATTGAAATCGTGAGGACCATCAGGCACGCCCGAGATGCCCAATTGATCAGTCAGATCATCCGCCCCAATCACAAGCGCCTGACAAATTGTAATGGATTGTAAAGACGGTCAACACACCAATCGTACCAGTCGTTTATTGCTCAAGCCCTCAGGAATTACCTGAGGAATCCAAGAAAACGTAAAGGTACCAAAATGAATAAATTACTTGCTACTCTGATCGCAGGCTTGTTCGCAACTTCTGTTTTTGCACAAACCCCAGCTGCTCCGGCCACACCGGCAGTAGCGCCAGCCGCAGTAACTGCAACGACCACTCAAGCTGCAAAAGCTGACGTGAAAGCAGGCAAGGTTGAGGCTAAAGCCGACGCCAAGACTGATGCGAAGGTAGCGGATACCAAAGCCAAAACGAAGAGCAAGAAAGTGAAGCACCACCACAAGGTTGCAAAAGCCGAGACGAAAACACCTTCCGCCGAAGCGAAGGCAGATGCGAAGGTGGGTGCTAAGGTCGATACCAAGGCGGACGCCAAAGTAGATGCCAAGGCAGTCGCACCTAAGTAATCAAATCAATCTCATCGAAAGAGGCGGGCCGGAGCCTGTCTCTTTTTTTGATGAAGTATTCCGTCACGGTGTGCCAGTGTTGGAGAACAGTCTGGCATCAAGGCAGGTAAGCCTCTCAGGGAATAATCCCTTCTTTCGGAGAACGTAAAATCATGAAGATCAAAACACTCCCGGTGCTCTTGTGTACCCTTTTAGTCACTACTGTCGTTTTTGCTGACGAGCTTCATAATAAAGCCATGGCTGCAACTCACGATTTGCAAAATGCCATTACTGAAATGCGCATCATCCATCAAGAACACGGCAGTGAGTTCGGCGGCCACCTGGCCAGAGCTGTTTCACTGGCCGAACAAGCAGAGCAGGAGCGCAACGCTGCCTTGGAGTACTACCGGGCACGCCACCCAGGCTGGCAGTAGGCTGTAGCGGTGCGGGGGTAGTAACGAAACGGATTACCCTCGCTTCATTCATTCAGAACGGAACCTTGGATAAGCCGGGCTATCGTCACAGCTGAGCTGATTTAATGTAATTTCGCCCCGCTTTTTTTGCCTCATAAAGGAGGCCATCTGCCGAGGAAATCAATTCGGATTGCGTAATTATTTTCTCTACCCCGGCAAAATTGACAGCCACCACGCCAAAGCTTGCCGTCATGCTAATCGGTTGGCCGATAGCGCCGTTCGCCGAGCTTGCAGCAAACGCCACACGCAAACGTTCTGCCACGTCCACGCCGCCGATCTGGTCTGTCTCCGGTATGACAAGCAAAAACTCCTCGCCACCGTAGCGAACCACGCAGTCAATGTGGCGTCGTGTCAATTTATGGAGCAACGTTGAAAAGTTGCACAATACTGCATCGCCAACCTGGTGGCCGTAGGTATCGTTAATCAACTTGAAGTTGTCGAGATCGCACAAAATGACTGTCAGCCACAATTTTTTCCTTTGCGCACGTGCGATTTCCTGCTGCAACAAATGGTCGTGCAAATGCCGCCGGTTGTAGCAGCCGGTCAGATGATCCAGAACAGCCTGTTGCTTGAGGATGTATTGCGCCCGGAATTCATCACGTCTAAGGATATGGTGGCGCCGGCTGGCAACCCATCCAAAGGTGTTCGTCAAGACAAGCAGCATAGACATGGTAAATATGTCGGAGGTCTTTAGATTACCAACCTTGAGTGCAACCAGTACAAAAATTGCCGTGGTACAGAGCGCTACCCCAAAAGAATAAATCAGCCTGTTGGGAATGAAAAGGTAGACGACGATGAGCATGATGGCCATGGACATACCGTGCAAAGTCATTTCGGTATGACGGTAAAAGGCAATCAACATAAATGCGCCCATGCCGACTACTTCAACCGCTGTACCTGCCAGTGCTGGAAATTTAAGCGACGAAGGTCGCCGATAACTCAAATAGATTGCCAATGCGGCAGCTACCGCAACCAAAGAGCGAGCCAGGAAAAGAGTCAGAACTTCGCTCGTGTATCCAAGTGTCGCTATATCGCTCAATGCAAAAGCGACATAGAAGATAGAACAAAAAATTAGCGAAAGGCGTAGTTGCGATTTTCCCTGATCAAGATTGTGGGTGAGAAATTTTTCCTCGACCGCTTTATTCCGGAACTCTCCATAAAACGGAAGAATGTCAAATGCACGGGGATCTTGATAGGCGATTTCCACGTTCAATAACTTTCATTAAGTGTTTCGTGATAATCCTGACGACATGGGCAGACAACGTCCGCAATGTGACCGTTAAGCAGCTCCGTCTTCACTTCCTTCAGTTGAGCAAGTGCTAAAACGACTTGCCAAATGGTAACACCAGTAAATTTTTGTTGTGGATGTGCTCACACAAATATGTGGCGTTGCAGCAACCGAAATGCTGGCTTGAGTTGGTGCATGCGGGGTTTGGGAATAAAAACCCGAGCAGGGTAACCACGATCCTCCGCTTCTTCGTCATTCCATGGAAAGCCGCAGAGCAAACGCCATCAATGCGGCCGAGAAGGTCCAGCGCTGCATGGTCTGCGCGCGAGGGCTATTACGCAGCCAGCCTGCGATTCGCGCTGCGCCTGCAGTGAGAGTCAGGTCAAACGCCAGGCCGATCGCGACCAGTACGACGCCGAGCTCCAGTACTTGCGACCATACCGGGCCATTTTCCGGATGGACGAATTGCGGCAGCAGCACGGAGCAGAACAGTAACGCCTTGGGATTCAACAGGCTGCTCAGCATGCCTTTGTTCAACGATGAGCGCAGTGTGGCGTGCGGTTGCATGGCTTCCGTCGTGTCGGTCAGGCCGAACCCGGGTGAGCGAAAAATCTGTATTGCGACATATGCCAGGTACATGGCGCCCAGTATCCGTACTGCACTGTAAAGCCAGGGCGCGCCTCGCAGCAACGCGGCTACGCCGCAGGCGGAAAGCATCACGTGCCCCGCACGAGCGATGGCAAGACCGCCGGCCGTTGCCAATCCATGCCGGATTCCTCGAGTCGTGCTGGTTTGCAGGACCAGGGCCATGTCCGGTCCGGGTAGCGCATAGACAACCACCAGCGCGCCGATGAAGACCGTGAGCAGGTGAAGAGAAACCATCATGACCTCCATATTGAAAGGTCACCATGATGCAGCAGATCGAAGAGTGTTTTCTGGCAAATAGATCTATGTATTTGGTAAATGCTGATGGAATCCGCTAATATTGTTTAATATTTTAGTGGAAACAATATATGAAAGATCTCGATAAAATCGACCGCGCAATTCTTGCCGCCGTGCGGCAGGATGGCCGTATTCCAATTGCCAAATTGGCAGAGCGGATTGGCCTGAGTGAAACGCCTTGTGCACGGCGCCTGAAGCAGTTGGAAAATGACGGCTACATAGAAGGTTATCGGGCTGTGCTGTCACGCAAAGCTCTGGATATCGGCGTTATTGGGTTCGCGCAGATTCGTTTCAATATCCACGATCGGGGGCTGTCGGACCGTTTCGAGCGCGAAATCCAGGGAATTGAGCGTATCGTCTCTTGCCACAACATCTCGGGCAGCGCAGATTACTTGGTGCAGATAGCAGTCCGCGATCTCGACGAGTACGGTACGTTCATGCGCGATGTGATGCGTACGCTGCCAGGGGTGACTTCGGTAGAGTCGATGCTATCGCTGCGCGAAATCAAGCGCGATAGCGGGTTCCCTTTGTTCTGAAACGGACCGACGGGGCGATGGGGGTAGTTGACCAACACGGCATGGCATAACGCAAATCAGGCCGGTCCATAGCGATCAGCAGATGTCGAAAAAGCTAATTGTTGCAAGGGTGAGGCAATTTTATTGGGCCGGACACTGCGGCACCAGATTCACAATGGACGCTACGGGCGCGGCTTCTGCGACCTGTTGCTCAGCACCAACGCAATGCCACCAAGGATTGCCACAGAGGCAGCGACCAGGCGCGGCGTGATCGCCTCCGACAGGAACGCCACGCCGCCAAATGCGGCGATGAGCGGCACCGACAACTGTACCGTGGCGGCTCGCATGGCGGAAAGTTTGCTCAGCGCGGCATACCAGATGACATACCCGATGCCGGACGTGAGTGCGCCTGAGGCAATGGCCAGAGCGACCCCGGCCGCATCCGCGTATGCGTTGGCGACGAAAAGCAAGCTCAACAAGAGGGCGAGCGGCACTGCCCGCGTAAAATTGCCTGCTGTGGCGGCGAGCGGGTCGGCCACTCCGCGACCGCGCAGCGAATACACGCCCCACGCCACGCCAGCAATGGCCATCAACGCCGCACCAAGGAACGGCGGCGCAGCGACTCCCGGCGACACAAGGTAGACCAGCCCCGCGACAGCCAATGCGAGACCGAGCCATGCGACAGGTCCGAACATTTCGCCCGAGCGCAGGCCAACGATCAACATCGTCAATTGAACCGCGCCGAACAGTATCAATGCGCCGGTACCTGCGGGCAAGGTGAGATACGCGAACGAGAAGAACGCGACATAAGCAAACAGCATAGTCGCAGCCAGCCAGTCGGCATGGCCGGGTGAAAGCCGTGCCGCCCTGAAGCGCACGATGACCGCGAGCGTGAGCGCTCCCGAAACCAGCCTGATGCTGGCAAAGCTGGCAGGATCAATGCCTCGCTGTTGCAGCGCGAGCCGGCACAACAGAGAGTTTGCCGCGAAGGCGAGCATGGCCACCGCAGTGAGGACGATTGCCTGGAAGGTGGGCTGGCCATTGCGTTCGTTATGCATGGGTCGCCACCAGGAACACGGCCCAAGACAGCAGCGCGACACCGAGCGGCGTGCTGAGATGCCGCCCCCAGCGAACATTCTTTTCGATAGCCATTGCGGCCGCAAGCAGCAACATCCAGCCGAGGCTGCCGGTGCCGAGTGCGAACATCAGCAGCATCAACGCCCAGCAGCAGCCGACGCAGAACAGGCCGTGCTGCACGCCCAGCATAAATGCGTGCCGCGCTTGCGCGTGCCCACGCCAGCGCTGGATAACGAAACTCAAGGGCGTTCGGCATTTCTCCAGGCATCGATACTTTAGCCGGCTGAACTGAAAGGCGCCGGCCAACGCAATTATTGCCGCGCCGATCAGCCAGCTATCCCAGGCCAACGCAGGTACGCTGGCGAGCAGGGACAGCACGGCGCCATGGAGTGCGTGCGCCAGGAGTCCGAATGCGCCCCACACCGTCATGTAGCCCAGGCCGAGTAGCATGAGCAGGCGCCCATGGTCCGGGCGCTGCGACGTCAGCCGGTCGAAGGTGTTAAACAACGGCAGGGTGGTCGGCAGCATCATGGCTGCCGTCATGAGTATCCACGCGGCGGCGTAAAGCGCCATGGGTACGATCACAGTGCCGCCGGGAACGACACGGCACAGAAACGCCGCCGGTCCTGATGCGGTCCAGTCACCGTGATCGAGATAGCGTCCATATGGACTGCGCGCCCATGCCCATAGCGACAGCCACGCGAGCGCAATCAATGCGGCCAGCACCGGCAGGAATACACGATGGCGGCGCGAGCTGCCGGGCGGCAACAGACCTGCCGAAGGTTTCATGCGTCGAAGACAAACGTACTCTGTAAAGCGTTGTGGTTCTTGATATCGAGATCAATGCCCAGGGCGGCGTTCTTGGATCGATAAGTCGGCGCCTTGCCGACAAACACCGGAGCGCCAGGCACCGTCGAGAACACAGTGTCGGAGAGCGTAGTCTGGCCGCCGGTCGCACCAAGGTAGGGTTCGAGTTCGGCATAGTAGTTCTTGCCGATCTCAAGTTCACCCTTGCCCGCGACCACGGTAAAGCGTATCGGTGCCCGCTCTACCGATACGACCTCGCCGATCAGCTTGGCGAGTTCAGCGACCGGCCCGCCGGCCTGACCGGTGTAGACCTTCAGCAATGCATCTTCCTGCGCCTTGGTGGCATGGTCGTCGACGTAGATCGCGGCAGTCCAGTTGCCTAACAGAATGTTGCCGGGTACATGCGCCACGGCAGCGATGGTATTGCCACCCACATCGACGCCGTCAACCGTTCCCTTGTCTATACGCCACGCGACGATGGTGTCGCAGGTGCCGTTGTCAGGGTCCTCACCGATCCAGCAGGGGCATAGGACGTTGCAATTACAAACCTCGAGCAGGCGACCTTCCAGGTGATAGCTCATACTAACCTCCCTTGCAGCTATACGAACACGGGCTTGTCGCCGCAACTCGCAGCGGCAAGAGATAAATTATTTTAGGTTGCGTGGTGGAGCATTTCAAGTTGGATGACGGTCCGGCAGATCGTCGCGCGCGGTTGTTGGGGTATTTAACCTGATGTCGAGAGGGATCGTCGGTTTTCGATGGGGCAACCTCATCGAAAGACGGTTTGTGGGCGATAGTATTGAAAAACTCGCTGTTGACTATTGGTGGCAGGCGGCTGCGGCGCGACCTGCCGGACGGCGCACATGTTTACATTTCAAGAGTTATTCTCAAAAAATCCATTCATGCTGACCAGTCTGCCTTGATCGTCATACTCGCCGTAACTGATCCCGGTTCCCACCGTTATGTTTTCCTGGGTTTTCATTTCCCAGTTAGCGATGCTTTTTTGATGGTGCGACATGAAACAGGTCGTGACGAAATGGGCGCCGGGAATCTGTTGATGCAAATTCTCCATGTAATTGATGAGCTCGTCCCATGATGCCGCTTGTACCAGCGGGTCCGTGTAAACGGCGTTATCCGCGAGCACCTCTGAAAACATCGCCAGCCTTTCTGCCTTGCTTGTCATTTTCCAGGCAGAGGTATATTTTTCCCACGTCTTCTCAAGATCTGCATTCATGTTTTCTGCTCCTGTCGTGATCAATTTGTTGGAATGGCGTAGTGCATGACGGATTCATTCGAGCTGGGGTTATAGTCCGAGCCATAGAATTCCAGATCGGCCGTATTGGAATGTCTTCTTCCGCTGCGCGGCAGCCAGGTCGAGTAAATATAGTTGATGGTGTTGTCGATCAAGCTGACGGCGCCGTTGTGCGCAAATTTGGCGTAGGTGCATGCCGGGATTTGAATCGCCTGCATTCCGTCTGGGATATTCGTAAGCGTAGTCACTTCAATCGCACAAAAATATTCCAGTTCATCGCTGTTCTCTGTTATCTGTCTGACGACGCCGTAACAAATGCCGCCAACCGTGTTCTTGATTTCGGATAGCCGTGGAAGGAATTGCTGCCACAGAGGCGGCAGCTTTTCGCCGATATTGTTTTTCTCCGAATCGGTGCCAAAGAAGCTTGTCCTTAATCCCACAAGCTGCATTTCCTTTTGCACATAAATTTCGGGGACGGTATTCATCCGCTTGTTGATATGTTCAAGGTAGTCTTGGTCGAACTTTACCTTTTGCGGGAATGGGCGCCTCTTTCCAATTTTGCGATATTCAGCCGGCGTAGTATCAAACGCGGATTTAAACGCCCGTGTAAAGCTTTCCTGGCTTTCAAAATCCGCTTCCATTGCGATGTCGATGATTTTTTTGTCGCTGTTCAATAACTGATCAAGTGCTTTTCCGAGTCTTCTCGAGCGGATGTAGTCCTTTACTGTATCGCCCGTCAGTCCTTTAAAGATGCGTTGAAAATGCCATTGGCTCAGCCCGGCGCCGCTTGCCACTGCGTTGATGGAAATTGGCTGGTCAAGATTGGCTTCGATGTAATCGACGCCGCGTTGGATTTGATCGAGGTAATTCATCAGTTCTCCTTTGTTGGGGGAATGATAAAAGGATTTAAATCCGGGGTTTTGATATTTTGTGCTCGAATCTGACGGAGTAGACCTCACGTTTCATGAGCGATCAGCTTGCGTTAGCGCTGCCGGTTTGGCTCAGACAGTATAGTTGCCTTATGGTAAGTATATCGAGTAGGATTTGGCACCTACGCCAAGGAATTTAAATGCCATCCACCAAAGATCGAACCTCTACTATTCTCCGCTATTCAATATTTGCGCTTGCCTGCTTTTCAGTCGCGGCTTTTGCCCAGCCCCTGCCGACGGCGGTGCCGGCCTGTCTTACCGGCGCCTACCGTTCACCGGTGGGTGAGATCGTCACCCTGACCCAGCGTCCGGGTTTTCCGCAGACACTGCTGGCGACTGATTTCAATGGCCGCAGCGGTGTCTTTGAGGTGGCCGGTGACGGTGTATTGAGCGCAGCGCAGGATACCGATAATCCGGCCAGGCTGGCGGGGCGCCTGACTTATGCCGGATGCCAGGCCACTTCGCTCGACTTGCAGTTTTCTGGTGCTGACGCGCAACGGTGGTCGCGCTTGCCGCTGCGGATTACACACACCCGTTTCATGTCCGGGCCGGTGCAGCTGAATGGCGAACTGATCGAACCGATGGCTGGCGGCGACAAGCCGCCGCTGTTCGTGCTGGTGCACGGCTCCGAATCGAGTGCCACGGTTGATGCCAGCAACCATGCGTTCCTGATGGCGAGCCAAGGCATCGCCGCCTTCGTATTCGACAAGCGCGGCACCGGCGCCTCAGGCGGCGTTTATACCCAGGATTTCGTGCAGCTGGCGGATGACGCCGCCGCAGCGGTAGGGGCGGCGCGGCGGCTGAGCGCAGGCCGTATCGGCCGCGTCGGCCTCGCCGGTTTCAGCCAGGGCGGCTGGGTCGCGCCGCTGGCGGCGCTCAAGGCGCAGGCGGATTTCCTGGTGGTCGGTTATGGCGTGATCGGCACGCCGATCGAGCAGGACCAGTGGCAGGTTGATTACCAGTTGCGGCAACTCGGCTACGGCGAAGACGTGATCGGCAAGGCGCGTACACTGACAGCCCTGGCCGGCAACGTCGCGGCATCGGATTTCCGTAGCGGTATGCCGCAGTTGCTGCAGGCGAAGGATAAATACGCGGGCGAGCCTTGGCTGGCGAAAGTCGATGGACAGTACAGCGGCGCACTGCTGCGCGGCGAGGTGGAACGGGCGCGCAGCGAAAGCCCGCAAGTGATCTGGCAATACGATTCGCTGGCGGTGCTGCGGCAGCTCGCCATCCCGCAGCTGTGGGTGTTTGCGCAAGACGATTCGGTGGCGCCCAGCGCGCCAACCATCGCCCGCCTGAATGCCTTGCGCGGCAGCGGCAAGGATATCGAGATTGCGGTTTTTCCGCAGTCGGATCACGGCATCCGTTCGTTTTCCGTGAGGCCTGACGGTAGCCGTAAATACCTGGCTTACGCGGCCGGCTACGATCGACTATTAGCCGACTGGATGAGGCAGAAGCCATTGTCGCCGGAGGTGCGGGAGAGGATGCTGGCACCGCCGGCCAGGTGAAATTCTGCTTGCCTCAGTGCGGGCGGTCGTTGTAGTTGATGACGCTGATCGTGCTAAGGTCGGCCGGTCGATCATTGAGATTTCTTCCGTGACGGTAACGATCATGACGGACAACTACGCCGCTTACATGGGGACGAAGGCGGGGATGGACCACGTCATCCGTTGCGTCGCGCACGAATTCAGCGACTGCGCGCAGCCAGCGATGGCACGATTGAATCAACCTATCGCAGAACATCGCGAGCATTAAATTCGTACCCCTTACAAGGGGCGGCTAATGGGTGACCCTATCTGTGAGCGCTTCTATTTTGAATTCCGCAATTGATGAAGTTGATTGCATACATACCTAAAAATTTTGTACCAGCTTGCTAAGCGGTTTGGGGCTTCATCTTAAAAATGAGTCGCTCACCGTTTTGGACAACGGCAAGGACTTTTCTACCCTGACATTTCAAAAGTACTCCGTCCGAGTTGTATGCGAATTCGACCTCACCGCCATCTCTAAATCGCACCAGATGAGAAATGAAATTGTAGAGTTCATTTATCTCGTGAGACTTCACGTGTACGAGATTTTCGATGCCGACAGAACTAATGGTTTTCAAATCGATGGTGATCGGTTGATCAGATTGCACATACAACTTACCGTCAGCGCCAGTGGTTACGAACATTAGCCCGTCCGGCTTTATCGAAAATTGATGCGGCTTGTCACTCATTAGGTCACTCCCTGTGGTTTCCATGGAGATTAAGAGAAGTTAGAAGTTAGGGGGGGCAGTCTTGCAATTAGAAGTTAGGGGGCAGAGAAGTTAGCAAAGAGCAGAGAAGTTAGGGGCCGGATACCATCTTGAATAGCAAGCCCGGTCGTTAAATAATTAAGTTTCCTTCAATCGATTCGTTTGAGTCGCTGCCCGTGAATGCCCCACACGCAATCGACGCCATCCACCGAGCCACACAGCGCCCAGCCGTTTCCGATCTTTTTCGCAACCACCTTGCTGTCAATTTCAGCGGCCAAACGTTCGGTCCAACGCGTTGCTGAACCCTGTCCTTTGAAAAACTCATTTCCTTCAACAACTACGGTCGCATCGAAAACTGGTACTGCAAATATCGTCATCATAGATTTTCCATCCTCAAGCCGCGTTCCAGCGCGCTAATGCAATCGCCTCACCAACCAGTACGTCGGCTTGCTCATTATATTTATCGCCGCTATGCCCTTTGATCCAGCGCGTAGCAACTTTGCGGGCATCCGCCACCTGGTACAGCCGCTTCCATAGTTCAAGGTTCGCAACCAACTCCTTTTTTGAGTTGCGCATACCATTTCTTTCCCATCCACTGCGCCACTCTGTTAAGCCTTTGAGGACGTACTGGCTATCCGACACAAGTTCTACATTGGAGCCTGCAGGAATGAGCAAAAGACCTTCTATCGCAGCAGTCAGCTCGGCGATTTGGTTGGTGCCATGTCCAATAAATCCTTTGTGGTGCGAGACAACTTTGTCCGGTGTAATAATGACTGCTCCCCAAGCGGCTGGGCCGGGATTGGAAGGGGCCGCGCCACCATCAGTGTATGCAATCCAACTCATTCAAATTTCCTTTATGTTTCTTCAAGCAATGACAATGCGAAATTGAGCAGGTTTTCTTTACATCCCTCGGCCGATTCCTAAGAATACTAAAAATAGTTCGTGCACAATTTGATCGATTTAGCTAATCGGTCCACATCACCCCGATTGAGGAGAGTAACTTGTATTTCTTCAATTTGCACGAGCAAGGCCAGGTCTTGCAATGACACACTCATTGAATATGCGTGGTTTCAGATTGACGGTGAGTAGAGCTATGGATTTCTTAAGTGAAGCAATGTGTTATCGCAAGACATGAACCCACTCCACTGTCGCGGATGATTTTTAAATTAAGTGTTACGGAGGACGGCAGGCGCAAATCGGCTCGCGGCTGTGTATGTATTTCGAAGTGGAGGAGGGTAATTCTGGAAAACGCAAAGTATATTTGTCGCTGACAAATATAACGATGTTTTCGCACAAAAGAAAAGGGGCTGCATTTGCATGCAACCCCTTATATATCTTGGCTCCCCGACCTGGACTCGAACCAGGGACCTGCGGATTAACAGTCCGTCGCTCTACCAACTGAGCTATCAGGGAATTGAAAGAAGCAGAATTATAGTCTTGAATTTGCTTGGTTGTCAAAGCTTTTTCTAAACTTTTCTACATCCCCCGGAGCAGTCTTTACAACTTCTCCGGGACCCGAATATTACAGGACTTTTGCAATTGCGGCGACAACATTATCAATATTTTTCGTATTGAGTGCTGCCACGCAGATGCGGCCGGTGTCGACGGCGTAGATAGAGAACTCATCGCGTAGGCGATCGACCTGGGCTTTGGTCAAACCGGAGTAGGAGAACATGCCGCGTTGCTTGGTGACGAAATCGAAGTCGTGGCCCGGTGCCTGTTCTTTCAGTTTCTTGACCAGCAGGTGGCGCATTTCGCGGATACGTACACGCATGCCTGCCAGTTCTTCTTCCCACAGTTTGCGCAGCTCTGGCGAGGACAGGGCGGTGGCGACTACCTGGCCGCCGTGGATTGGCGGGTTGGAGTAGTTGGTGCGTACCACGCGCTTCAATTGCGACAGCACGCGGCCGGCTTCTTCTTTGCTGGCAGCGACGATGCTCAGCGCGCCAACGCGTTCGCCGTACAACGAGAACGATTTCGAGAACGAGTTCGATACGAACAGCGGGCCGCCGGCTTCTGCAAAGCGGCGTACTACCTGGCCGTCGGCTTCGATGCCGTCGCCAAAACCTTGGTAGGCCATGTCGAGGAAAGGAATCAGGCCGCGCTGTGTCACTACTTCGATGACCTGGGTCCACTCGGCATCGGTCAGATCGGCGCCGGTCGGGTTGTGGCAGCAGGCGTGCAGGACAACGACCGAGCCGCTGGCCATGGTCTTGAGCGCGTTCAGCATGCCGCTGAAGTTGACGCCGCGGGTTGCCGGATCGTAGTAAGGATAGTTGTTGACGGTGAAGCCGGCCGATTCAAACAGCGCGCGGTGGTTTTCCCAGCTTGGATCGCTGATCCAGACTTGTGCGTCGGCTGCGGCGAAGCGCTTGAGGAAATCGGCGCCCAGTTTCAATGCGCCGGTGCCGCCGATGGCTTGCACGGTGATCGCACGTTTCTCTTGAACTACGGCGCTGTCGGCCCCAAATACCAGCTCTTGCACAGCCTTGTCGTAAGCGGCCAGGCCTTCGATCGGCAGGTAGGTGCGCGGCGACAGTTTTTCGATCAGCAGCGCTTCAGCCTTTTGCACGCAATCCAGCAGCGGCACCTTGCCGTTGTCGTCGTAATAAACGCCGACGCCGAGGTTGGTCTTGCCTGGATTTTGATCCGCATTGAAACCTTCGGTGATGCCGAGGATAGGATCGCGTGGCGCCATTTCGATGGCGGTGAAGAGGGAGGCTGAAAGAGGTGCGTTCATCGTGATAACATAAAAAGTTGGCTGCAGATTGAATCTTGTAGCCGGGTTGAATGCTGTGCCGGGTCACGAATACTTCGCTGATCGGCGCGGATTTACTACCGCTTATTCTACCAAAGGTCGAGGCCCATGGCTGACATATCACAGGTTTCCAGTAGCGTTGACGAGTCAAAAATCGTCACTTTTCCCAATTCGCCGTACAAATTGTTCCAGCCGTTCCTACCCGCAGGCGACCAGCCGGCGGCGATCTCCAAGCTGGTGGAAGGCGTGGAAGATGGCTTGTTTTACCAGACATTGCTGGGTGTAACCGGCTCCGGCAAGACGTATACGATGGCCAACGTGATCGCCCGCATGGGGCGGCCGGCTATCGTTTTTGCGCCGAACAAGACGCTGGCGGCCCAGTTATATAGCGAGTTTCGCGAGTTTTTCCCGCATAACGCGGTGGAATATTTCGTTAGTTACTACGATTATTACCAGCCGGAAGCCTATGTACCGCAGCGCGACTTGTTCATTGAGAAAGATTCGTCAATCAATGAGCATATAGAGCAGATGCGCCTGTCCTGCACCAAATCGCTGATGGAGCGGCGCGATGTGGTTATTGTGGCAACGGTGTCGGCGATTTACGGTATCGGTAATCCTAACGAATACCACCAGATGATCCTGACCTTGCGCGCCAAGGACAAGGTCAGCCAGCGCGACCTGATCGCACGCTTGATCCAGATGCAATACAACCGCAATGAAATCGATTTCGGCCGTGGCACTTTCCGCGTGCGCGGCGATACGGTGGATGTGTTTCCGGCCGAGCATGCCGAACTGGCCGTGCGCATCGAGATGTTCGACGATGAAATCGAAAGCTTGCAGCTGTTCGATCCGCTGACGGGCCGCGTGCGGCAAAAAATTCCACGCTTCACCGTATATCCGGGTTCTCACTACGTGACGCCGCGCGCAACCGTGCTGCGCGCCATAGAAACCATCAAGGATGAGTTGCGTGACCGGCTCGAATTTTTCCGCAAGGAAAATAAATTGATCGAGGAGCAACGCATAGAGCAGCGCACCCGTTTCGATCTGGAAATGATGCAGGAAATCGGTTTCACCAAGGGCATTGAAAATTATTCACGCCATCTGAGCGGCGCCTTGCCAGGCGAGCCGCCGCCGACCCTGGTCGATTACCTGCCGCCGGATGCGCTGATGTTCCTGGATGAATCGCATGTGCTGATCGGCCAGTTGAACGGCATGTACAACGGCGACCGCGCGCGTAAAACCAATCTGGTGGATTATGGTTTCCGGCTGCCGTCGGCGCTGGATAACCGGCCGCTGCGTTTCGATGAATTCGAAGGCAAGATGCGGCAGACGGTTTTCGTGTCGGCGACGCCGGCCGATTATGAAAACCAGCATGCCGGCCAGGTGGTGGAGCAGGTGGTGCGGCCGACTGGTTTGATCGACCCTGCCATCGAGGTGCGGCCGGCCCTGAGCCAAGTCGATGACTTGATGACCGAGGCCAATGCCCGCATCAAGAAAAACGAGCGCGTGCTGGTGACTACGCTGACCAAGCGCATGGCGGAACAGCTCACTGAATTCCTCAGCGATAACGGCATCAAGGTGCGCTATCTGCACAGCGATATCGAAACTGTCGAACGAGTTGAGATCATCCGCGATCTACGCCTCGGTACTTTCGACGTTCTGGTCGGGATTAACCTGCTGCGCGAAGGTTTGGATATTCCGGAAGTGTCGCTGGTGGCGATCTTGGATGCGGACAAGGAAGGCTTCCTGCGTTCCGAGCGCAGCCTGATCCAGACCATAGGCCGCGCCGCGCGGAACCTGAACGGCACCGCGATCCTGTATGCGGACCGGATGACCGATTCCATGCGCCGTGCGATCGATGAAACCGAGCGTCGCCGCAACAAGCAGATTGCTTTCAATACGGCGAACGGCATTACGCCGGTCGGCATCAGCAAGCAGATCAAGGAGCTGATCGACGGCGTCTACAGCCCGCAAGAAGCGCGCGAAGAGCTGCATGCGGCGCAAGACCAGGCCAAGTACGAAGCGATGAGCGAAAAGCAGGTGAGCAAGGAAATCAAGCGCCTGGAGAAGCTGATGATCGATCATGCCAAGAACCTGGAGTTCGAAAAAGCCGCGCAGGTGCGCGATCAGTTGCATGTGTTGAAGACGCAATTGTTCGGTGCGCCTGGGGCTGACAATATTGCGTTCTGAGTGCAGGGTTCTTATAACCCTGTTTGTGCTGTTTATTTATATTGACCCACCTGTTTTTTACCAAGAACGATGACTGATTTTCTTCCTGTTTCAATTCGTGCTGCTTTAGATGGTGTGCATGCTTCCTGGCTGACTATTCTGGAGGATGGCTTGCGCGCAGTAGCGCAGGCCAATCCGGCCTATTTGCAGGATCTGGCGGTAGCCGATTATTTGCCGACTGAGGGTCGCATGTTTGCCGCCTTCACCCAGCCATTGGATGCGGTGCGTTATGTGCTGGTGGGCGAGGGGCCTTATCCGCGCGCTGCGAGCGCTACCGGCGTGTGTTTCATGGATGGCGCCGTCGGCTCGTTGTGGTCTGACAAGGGCTTGTCGAAGCAGGTCAATCGCGCCACCTCACTGCGTAACTTCATGAAGATGCTGCTGGTGGCAGACGGCCAGCTGGCGATTGAAAGCACTACCGGCGACGCCATGCTGGAAGTAGCGCAGCGAGCGCAAACAGGCGGCTCGCCGGCGATCCAGCTGCTGGCTGATTTGCAGGCCAATATGGTGGGGCAGGGATTCTTGTTGCTGAACGCTTCGCTGGTGTTTCGTCCGGATGTGCCGCCGGTGAAAGATGCCAAGGCCTGGCAGCCGTTCATGCAAGCCGTATTGCTGGGGCTGGCCGATGCTGCGGACAAGCGTGGCGAGAGTCTGCCGACGCTGGTGTTGTGGGGGAAAATCGCTGAGCAGTTGAATGCTTATCCGGTGACCGCGCGTTTCCCGAAAGCGGTGGCCGAGCATCCTTATAATCTCAGTTTTATCGGTAACGCCGGTATGCAGGCCTTGTTCGGGCCGATGCAGTTGTTACGGCGCGCAGGCTGATCGCAAGACGCTCGGTCTTTGTTTTAGATCAAGCTCATTTGCCGTAAATCGATTTCCGCCTGGGTCAACGGCTTGTCGGCTGCTGGCGCTGGACTGAGAAGATCCAGTTCCGGCTCAGCGGCTGGCGCTGCAGCTTTTGGCGCCGGTGCGGGTTTGGCGCGTTTGTTGCTGGCGGCGACGGTAGCGGTGGGTGTGGCTGGAGTGGCGGCCGCCAGCCAGCGCTTGAGCATGTCGTCAAACAGCGCCAGCATCGCTGCCGGCAATTCCGGCGTGTAGGCTTGCCGGATCACGATGCCGTCCCACATGGCAGTCAACAACAAGGCTGCCGCATGCGCATCCAGGGCCTGGTCGATCTGGCCGCGTTCCTGGGCAGTGCGCAGCATGTCTGCCAGGCCCTCCACCCATTCCGTCTCCGCTTTCTTGATCACTGCGCCGACGCGCTTGTTGCGCAAGCCCTCGGCGTAGATTTCTGTCATCAGGCCGGCGTCGCTGATGGCGGCGTAACGCTGGGCGAAAGCACGGGTGATGGCTGACAAGGCTTGCGGCAGATCGTCCGTGTCATGAAATTCTGACAATAAAGTGCGTGCCTGGCGCCGTTCATCCTCTGCCATGGCGGCAATAATCGCATCCTTGCTTGTGAAGTAGCGGTACACAGCACCTGGCCCCAGACCTACTTCGGTGCAGATTTCCTGCATGGACGTCTGGTGAAAGCCGGTCTTGCGGAAGCACTTTCCTGCGGATTTCAGGATGTCGACGCGTTTCTGGTCAGCTCTCTGCGTCGGTGATTGCGGTGTCTTGGATTTGCGGATGGCCATACTGAGTGCTGCTCAAAAGAGGACTGTGCGGAGGGTCGACATTATAGGTTTAAGCGCGACCTCCTAGAATAAATTTTTTGCTGTTAACACTATTTTTGCGCTGTCCTTGTTATAGCAATTTGTGTATATAAGGCAATTTTCCTGCGCTGGCCCGGACCTGGATAATGCCCTTATTTGTTGTGTTTGTATAAATGACAATTGCCCTCAAAGCCCCGTCCGGCGCGGGATTTCGGGAATTGGGTAATACCTGACGGATTCACTCAAGTTTGGTATACTGACGTAACACTACGTAATCCTGAAAAAGGGATACGCGGATAGGATAGGTTTGAGAGCGGAGATTACATGCGTCTGACTACAAAAGGCCGGTTTGCGGTAACCGCGATGATCGATTTGGCATTGCGGCAGGGTAAAGGTCCAGTTACTTTGTCCGCAATTAGCGAGCGTCAAGAGATTTCCCTGTCATATCTGGAACAATTGTTCGGTAAATTGCGTCGTCACCAGATTGTTGAATCCGTGCGCGGGCCAGGCGGCGGATACAACCTGGCGCGCAAGGCCGAAGACGTCACGGTGGCGGACATCATTATCGCGGTCGACGAACCGTTGGATGCGACCCAGTGCGGCGGCAAGGAAAACTGCCACAGCCCGGATCACGAGGGCGGCGGCCGTTGCATGACGCATGACCTGTGGTCGACCTTGAATGCAAAAATGGTCGAGTATCTGGATTCGGTGTCGCTGAAGGATTTGGTAGACCAACAACATGCGCAGCAGCAAGCGCAGCAGAAGAAGACCCTGGAACAAAATGTGGTGGTGATGCATCGGTCCCACCTGGTTGCTTGATTGGAGCTAGAAAAAGTATGAACGCACCCTTGGAAAAAAGCCTGATAGACACGTTGAAGGCGCCTCACTTCCCGATTTACATGGATTATTCGGCTACTACGCCGATCGATCCACGTGTTGCCGACAAGATGATTCCTTACCTGCGCGAGCAGTTCGGTAATCCGGCTTCGCGCAGCCACATGTATGGCTGGTCTGCTGAAAAAGCTGTCGAAGATGCACGCGAACAAGTCGCCAAGCTGGTCAACGCCGATTCACGCGAGATCATCTGGACTTCGGGCGCTACCGAAGGCAACAACCTGGCAATCAAGGGCGCAGCCAATTTCTACAAGACCAAGGGCAAGCACATCATCACGGTCAAGACCGAGCACAAAGCCGTGCTGGACGTGGTGCGCGAGCTGGAGCGTCAGGGTTTTGAAGCGACTTACCTGCAACCGCAAGATAATGGCCTGATCACGCTGGAACAGCTGGAAGCGGCTATCCGTCCTGACACCATCCTGGTCTCGGTGATGCTGGTCAATAATGAAATCGGCGTGATCCAGCCGATCCCGGAAATCGGCGAACTGTGCCGCCAGAAGGGCATCATTTTCCATTGCGACGCGGCGCAAGCTACCGGCAAGGTCGAAATCGACCTGGAAAAATGGAAGGTCGACCTGATGACTTTCACCGCCCACAAGACCTATGGTCCTAAAGGCGTTGGCGCCTTGTATGTGCGTCGCAAACCGCGTGTCCGTCTGGAAGCCCAGATGCATGGCGGCGGTCATGAGCGCGGCCTGCGTTCCGGTACTTTGCCGACCCACCAGATCGTCGGCATGGGTGCGGCTTTCGAAATCGCACGCGAAGAAATGGAAGCGGAAGGCATCCGTATCAAAGCGCTGCGCGATCGCCTGGCGAACGGCCTGCAAAGCATGGAAGAAGTGTATATCAACGGTGACATGGATCACCGCGTGCCGCATAACCTCAACGTCAGCTTCAACTATGTTGAAGGCGAATCGCTGATCATGGCGATCAAGGATATCGCGGTATCGTCCGGTTCGGCATGTACTTCGGCCAGCCTGGAGCCTTCGTATGTGTTGCGCGCGCTGGGCCGCAACGACGAGTTGGCGCATAGCTCGATCCGCTTCACCATCGGTCGCTTCACCACCGAAGAAGACATCGACTTCACGATCGACCTGATCAAGAGCAAAGTGGCCAAACTGCGTGAGTTGTCGCCGCTGTGGGATATGTACAAGGATGGGATCGATATCAGCTCGATCCAATGGGCGGCACACTAAAAGAATTTCGCTGCGGCCTGGTGAATTTTAATGACACTCACCGCCGCGGCATCAAACAAGGAGTAGCAAAATGTCTTATTCAGCAAAAGTTTTGGACCACTACGAAAATCCACGCAACGTCGGCGCTTTTGAAAAGGGCGACGAAACCGTGGGTACCGGCATGGTCGGCGCGCCTGCATGCGGCGACGTCATGAAGTTGCAGATCAAGGTCGGCGCCGACGGCATCATCCAGGACGCCAAGTTCAAGACCTACGGCTGCGGTTCGGCGATTGCTTCGTCGTCGCTGGTGACCGAATGGGTCAAGGGCAAGACGCTGGATCAAGCGATGTCGATCAAGAATACTCAGATCGCCGAAGAACTGGCGCTGCCGCCGGTCAAGATTCACTGCTCTATCCTGGCTGAAGATGCGATCAAGGCTGCGGTTGAGGATTACAAAGCCAAGCACGGCGAGCAGAAGCAGGCAGCGTAAAGGCTAATCTAGGTAATCTGGCAAAAAAGAGATCGACGGCATATGGCAATCACACTTACTGAAAAAGCGGCGAAGCATATCAACCGCTACATCGAGCGGCGCGGCAAAGGCATCGGCCTGCGCTTCGGCGTGCGCACGACGGGTTGCTCCGGGCTGGCTTACAAGCTGGAATACGTAGATGAGAAGACTGATGAAGATGCAGTGTTCGAATCGCACGGGATCCAGGTGTTTGTCGATCCCAAGAGCTTGCCGTATATCGATGGCACCGAGCTTGATTTTGCGCGTGAAGGTTTGAACGAAGGCTTCAAGTTCTACAACCCGAACGTCAAGGATGAGTGCGGTTGCGGCGAGAGTTTCCGGATCTGATACTGGATTTGAAACTGTCCGGTTGACCCTGCATCACGTTGGATTAGATGGATGACCAAGCCTGTTGCACTCCAACAGGCTTTTGTTTTAAGAGCTATGCAAAACCACTTCGAACTATTTCACCTGCCGCAAAGCTTCACGCTAGATACAGCAGCGCTGGAGCGCGCCTATCACGAAGTGCAGAACCAGACGCATCCGGACCGTTTTGCCAGCGCCAGCAGCGCGGAAAAGCGCGTGGCGATGCAATGGACAACCCGCGCCAATGAAGCCTATCAGACCCTCAAAAGCCCGTTCAAACGCGCCGCCTACCTGTGCGAACTGAATGGCGTCGAGTTGCAGGCCGAGTCGAATACGGCGATGCCGGCGGCGTTCCTGATGCAGCAGATGGAATGGCGCGAAACGCTGGACGATGCGCGCGCCGCAAAGAGCATGCCGGCGCTGGAGCAACTGGATAGCGAACTGCGCGCAGCCCGCAAGGCCGATCTGCAGCGCATCGGCACGTTGCTGGATGCGCAGGATTTCCAGCAGGCCGCGCAATACGTGCGGCAGTTGATGTTCCTGGATAAATTTGGGGAAGAGATCGGCAATGCTTTCGCCGTTCTTGAGTCGTAGAACTAAATTAAAAAATTGATTAAAAAATTATTAGCCGAGTACCAACATGCCTGAAGTCTGGTTATTCTTGATCGCCGCAATGACGTTGACCCTGGCCCCGGGGCCGGACAATATCTACGTGCTGACGCGCGGGATAACGCAGGGCCGCAAGGCCGGCCTGGTCTCCGCGCTGGGCTTCAGCTCGGGCTTGATTTTCCATACCATGCTGGCAGTGCTGGGATTCGCAGCGCTGATCAAGGCTTCGCCGCTGGCGTATTCATTGCTGCGTTATGCCGGCGCCGGTTATCTGATCTACATCGGCGTGCGTACTTTACGTTCTCATTCAGCGATTCATCTGCAAGGCAATGCCGAGCCCATGAAGCTGTCGCGCATCTACTGGCAGAGCGTGATCGCCAACATGCTGAATCCGAAAGTAACCTTGTTCTTTATCGCATTCCTGCCACAGTTCGTAAATGCAAGCGCCGGTCATATTCCCGCGCAGATGTTGTTGCTGGCAGCAGTATTCATCGCGCAGGCGTTGGCAATTTTCAGTCTGGTGGCCCTTTTTTCCGGCATGGTCGGAGCGTTCTTCCAACGCAAGAAATCGGCCGCCACCACCATGAACCGCTTGGCGGGCTGTGCATTTATCGGACTCGGTATTCGCATCGCTCTGCCCCAATAAAGCAATAAACGAAAAGCAAGTCACCCTATGGCACTTTTACAAATTTCCGAACCAGGCATGTCCACCGCGCCGCATCAGCATCGGCTGGCGGTAGGGATCGATCTGGGCACCACCAATTCACTGGTCGCGACGGTGCGCAACAGCATTCCCGAAGTGCTCAACGATGAAGCTGGGCGGCCTTTGATGCCATCCATCGTGCGCTATCTGCCAAACGGCAATGCGCATATCGGTTACAAGGCGCAGGCTGCCCAGACCACCGATCCGAAGAACACCATCCTGTCGGTCAAGCGTTTCATGGGACGCGGCCTGAAAGATATCGCCTACGCAGAAAATCTGCCTTACGATTTTCTCGATGTGCCGGGCATGGTGCAGTTGAAGACGGCAGCCGGGGTCAAGAGCCCGGTTGAGATTTCCGCGGAAATCCTGGCTACGCTGCGTCAGCAAGCGGAAGATGCGCTGGGTGACGATCTGGTCGGCGCGGTGATTACGGTGCCGGCTTATTTCGACGATGCGCAACGCCAGGCGACCAAGGATGCCGCCAAACTGGCCGGCCTCAATGTGCTGCGTTTGCTCAACGAGCCTACCGCTGCGGCGATTGCCTACGGCCTGGATAATGCATCTGAAGGCGTGTACGTGGTCTATGACCTGGGCGGCGGCACCTTCGATATCTCAATCCTGAAACTGACCAAGGGTGTGTTCGAAGTGTTGGCAACCGGTGGCGATTCGGCATTGGGCGGCGACGATTTCGATCACCGGGTAATTTGCTGGATCAGCCAGGAAGCCGCGCTGGCGCCGTTGTCCGATGAAGATGCACGGGTGTTGATGGTCAAGGCGCGCGAAGCGAAGGAACTGCTTTCCGCCAAAACCGAGGTCACCATTGATGCTGCCCTGGGCTCCGGTGAACAAGTGCATTTGCTGCTGACGTCGGAGATTTTTGACGAGATTACCCAGCATCTGGTCGCCAAGACTTTGACGCCGACGCGCAAAGCGCTGCGCGACGCTGAATTGAGTGTCGATGATGTCGATGGCGTGGTGCTGGTCGGCGGTGCTACCCGCATGCCGAGCATTCGCAAGGCGGTCGGCGCTTATTTCCAGACTACGCCGCTGGCGAATATCGATCCGGACAAGGTAGTGGCGTTGGGCGCTGCGATCCAGGCCAATCTGCTGGCCGGTAACCGCGCTCCCGGCGATGACTGGCTGTTGCTGGATGTGATCCCCTTGTCATTAGGTATCGAAACCATGGGCGGTTTGGTGGAGAAAGTTATTCCACGCAATTCGACCATTCCTTGCGCGCGTGCGCAAGAGTTCACCACCTTCAAGGATGGCCAGACTGCGATGGCGATCCAGGTCTTGCAAGGCGAGCGCGAGCTGGTCAGCGATTGCCGTTCGCTGGCGAAATTCGAGTTGCGCGGGATTCCGCCGATGGCGGCCGGCGCGGCAAGAATCCGCGTGACTTATCAGGTCGATGCAGATGGATTGCTGTCGGTTTCGGCGCGCGAATTGCGTTCCGGCGTGGAGGCATCGATCAGCGTCAAGCCGTCTTATGGTTTGGCGGATGACGACATCGCCAGGATGCTGCAGGAATCGTTTGCCTCGGCTGATGTCGACATGCAAGCACGCGCCTTGAGAGAAGAACAGGTGGAAGCAGAGCGTATCGTGCTGGCCACCGAATCGGCCTTGCAGGCCGACGCTGCCTTGCTGTCCGAGCAGGAGCGGGTAGATATAGCCGGTTTGATCGATACCGTACGCGTGCAGGCGCAAGGCACGGATCATGTGGCGATCAAGGCTGCGGTCGATGCGTTGGCGCACGGTACCGAAGAATTCGCCGCCCGCCGCATGGATCGCAGCGTGCATGATGCGTTGACCGGCAAGACGCTGGATCAAGTGTCATAAGAAACCATATAAATTCATAAAGACTTAACCTATTCCCGAGGTAAACCAAGTGCCCCAAATCGTCGTATTGCCCCATCCTACTTTCTGCCCGGAAGGCGTCGTGATCGAAGCCCCGAGCGGCCAATCCGTGTGCGATGCCTTGCTCAAGCACGATATCGAGATCGAACACGCTTGCGAGAAATCCTGTGCCTGCACCACTTGCCACGTAGTGGTGCGCGAAGGTTATGCATCCCTGAACGAGCTGGACGATAAAGAAGAAGATTTGCTGGACATGGCCTGGGGCCTGGAAGCGACTTCGCGCCTGTCATGCCAGGCCATCGTCGGCAAGGAAGACCTGGTGGTCGAGATTCCGAAGTACACGATCAACCACGCCAGCGAAAATCATTAAACATCACTAAGCGCCACAAAGCGTTAATAAACGGAGAGGACCAGCCCCATGAAATGGACCGATACATTGCGCGTTGCAGAAGCCTTGTACGACAAATTCCCGGATACCGATCCGGAGAAGATCCGCTTTACCGATCTGCACAAATGGGTACTTGAACTGGACGGCTTTGACGATGAACCAAATCGCTCCGGCGAGAAAATCCTGGAAGCGATACAAGCAGCCTGGATAGAAGAAGCCCGTTAAGGAAAAGAAACGCCGCACAAAGAAAAACCCGCTGTCGCTACAATCGTAGCGACAGCGGGTTTTTCTTTTTCAGCCTGAATCAATCAGGCTGATGCGGTTTAGCCGCGTCCTTCCAGGTGGCCGTTAACTACACGGACCGGATCGCCGACACGCCAACCCTGGCTGGATTGCGGGAAGCTGCGGACCTTGCCGTCTTCCATCCGCACCATGACTTGATAGGTAGTGTTGGTGCGAGTGCGTTTTTCCACTTCATTACCCGCAAAACCGCCGCCAACAGCACCGGCGACAGTCGCCAGCGTATTACCGTTGCCATGGCCGACCTGATGGCCCAGGACGCCGCCCAGCAACGCACCTGCAGCAATACCTACGCCGCTAGGCGGGACTGCATGCTGGATTGCCTGGATCGATTCAACCCGGCCGCAGCTGCGGCAGATTGCAGGTTGTTGAGGCACTTGCTCCCGTTGGCGCGGAGCAGGAGCATATTCAGGCTGCTGCGCTTGCCTTGGATCCTGCGCCTGCTGCATTTGCTGTTGTGTTTGCTGTTGCGGCTGTTGTTGCTGGGAGTAGCCGTTCTGGTAGGCAGTCGATGCGCCATTTTGCATCGGCTGGCCGTTCTGTTGTTGCTGATTGTTGTAGTCAGCAGGCGCTGTCGACATAGCAGCGACTTGCGCCGGATTCGAGCCTTGCGAGCTAGGGAACAAACCGGTCATGGCGGCCACGCCGACCAAGCTAGCCAGCATCACTGCCACAGCCGCGCCGGCAACCAGCGGATGAATGCGATTATTCGGTTTCGGGTTATCCATTATTACCTCCAGAAAAATTTTTGTTTGTTGGTTAATGTGATTATCAAAGGTTCAGATACCGAACGCTATGCTGATAATGTGTCAGATGTATCCTTATGTAACGAGTTCCCGCGCCAGCAAAACAATTCGACTCTGACCCCAATTGTTTTAAAAACAATTGGGGTCAGAGTCGAATTGTTTTTCAAGATTGCCAACTTTTTTACTTCGTGGAATGTCAAATGGGGTCCGAGTTTTTACGACGGTGGGGCTGTCGTAAAAAACTCGGACCCCATTTGACTGGGTTGCTGCGGGTTGATCAGTCTTCGCGGCGGAGGTGCGGGAACAGCAGTACGTCGCGGATGTTTGGCGAGTCGGTGATCAGCATCATCAGGCGGTCGATGCCGATGCCGCAACCGCCGGTCGGAGGCATGCCGTATTCCAGCGCGCGGATGTAGTCGGCGTCGAAGTACATGGCTTCTTCATCGCCGGCATCTTTGGCTGCAACTTGCGCCTGGAAGCGGGCGGCCTGGTCTTCCGAGTCGTTCAACTCGGAGAAGCCGTTGGCGATTTCGCGGCCGGTGACGAACAGCTCGAAGCGTTCGGTGATGCCTGGCACGGTATCGGAGGCGCGTGCCAGCGGCGATACTTCGACCGGGTAATCGACGATGTAGGTCGGATCCCACAATTGCGCTTCCGCAGTCTCTTCAAACAAGGCAAGCTGCAGCGCGCCGAGGCCGGCGTGAGCGTGTGGCTTGACGCCGAATTTTTTCAATTCGGCCTTGATGAACTCGGCATCTTGCAGTTGCGCGTCCTGGTATTGCGGCGCATATTTGTTGATGGCGCCGACAATCGTCAAACGCTGGAACGGCTTGCTCAGATCCAGTTCGCGGCCTTGATAAGTCAGGGTGGCGGTGCCATGGGCATCGATAGCGGCCTGACGGATCACTTGCTCGGTGAAGTTCATCAGCCATTGATAGTCGACGTATGCCGCATAGAATTCCATCATCGTGAATTCCGGATTGTGGCGCGGTGACACACCCTCATTACGGAAGTTACGATTGACTTCAAACACACGTTCGAAACCGCCAACCACCAGGCGTTTCAGATACAGCTCAGGGGCGATACGCAGGAACATTTGCATGTCCAGCGCATTGTGGTGGGTAATGAACGGCTTGGCCGCGGCGCCGCCGGGGATGGCGTGCAGCATCGGCGTTTCGACTTCCATGAAGTCGTTCTTTTCCATGAAGCGGCGGATCGACGACATCGCAGCGGTACGCACTTTGAAAGTGCGGCGCGTATCTTCGTTCATGATCAGGTCGACGTAACGCTGGCGGTATTTGGTTTCCTGATCGGCCAGGCCGTGGAATTTGTCCGGCAGCGGGCGCAGCGATTTGGTCAGCAGGCGCAGGGTAGTCACCTTGATCGACAGTTCGCCGGTCTTGGTCTTGAACAGCGTACCTTCGGCGCCAAGGATGTCGCCCAGGTCGTAATGCTTGAAGCTATCGTAATTTTCTTCGCCGATATTTTCTTTGGTGATGAACAGCTGGATGCGGCCGTCGGCATTGCTGCCCGATGCGTCCTGCAGAGTGGCGAAGGACGCCTTGCCCATCACCCGTTTCAACATCATGCGACCGGCAACTACAACCTTGACTGCGGCAGCGTCCAGCGTTTCGTTTTCCTGTTCGGCGTATTCGGCCTGGATGCTGGCGGCTTTGTGCGTCGGCCGGAAGTCGTTAGGGAAAGCCACGCCTTGCGTGCGCAGGGCGGTCAGCTTGCTGCGGCGTTCCGCGATGATTTTATTTTCGTCTTGCGGGACAGGTTGCTGCTGATTGTCTGTCGTCATGTCAGTATCTTTTAAAGTGATGCGGTGAAACGTCTGTGGTGCGGCGAGAAAGGCATTGCCACGGACCTGGTCCGTGGCATGGTGTGCAACTGCTTCGTAACTTACACGCCTTGCTTGAGCGAGGCTGCGATGAAGTCGTCAAGGTCGCCGTCGAGGATGGCCTTGGTATTGCCGCTCTCAAAGTTGGTACGCAAATCCTTGATGCGCGATTGATCCAGCACGTAAGAGCGGATCTGGTGGCCCCAGCCGACATCGGTCTTGGAGTCTTCCAGCTTTTGCTGCTCGCTCATGCGCTTGCGCAGTTCCAGTTCGTAGAGCTTGGCTTTCAACATGTCCCACGCTTCGGCGCGGTTGCGGTGCTGGCTGCGGTCGTTCTGGCATTGCACGACAATGCCGGACGGCATATGCGTCAGGCGCACAGCGGAATCGGTCTTGTTGATGTGCTGGCCACCGGCGCCGGATGCGCGGTAAGTGTCGACGCGGACATCGGCCGGGTTGACATCGATATCGATCGAATCATCCACTTCCGGGTACACGAACAGACTGGAAAACGAAGTGTGGCGGCCGTTGGCGGAATCGAATGGCGATTTGCGCACCAGTCGATGTACGCCGGTTTCAGTGCGCAGGAAGCCGTAGGCGTAATCGCCCTCGACCTTGAGCGTGGCGGTCTTGATGCCGGCGACTTCACCGTCGGACTGTTCCAGGATGTCGACCTTGAAACCTTTGCGTTCGCAATAGCGCAAATACTGACGCAACAGCATCGATGCCCAATCCTGCGCTTCGGTACCGCCGGCGCCTGCCTGGATATCGATGAAGCAGTTGTTGGGGTCCATCGGATTGCTGAACATGCGGCGGAATTCCATGCCTTCGACCAGCTTGCGCAGGCCTTCGGTATCGGCTTCGACTGCCTCTATGGTTTCTTCGTCCTGCTCTTCGCGGGCCATCTGGAACAGGTCGCTGGTGTCGCGCAGATCGGCTTCGATCTTGGTCAGCGTCAGGACGATGGCTTCCAGGGATTTCTTTTCCTTGCCCAAATCTTGGGCGCGTTTCTGGTCATTCCAGACTTCCGGATCTTCCAGTTCGCCATTGACCTGGTCGAGTTTCTCTAACTTCGTATCGAAGTCAAAGATACCTCCGAAGTTCGGCTTCGCGGCTGGTCAGGTCCGCAAGCAGGTTTTGTAGGGAATTTAAGCGTTCGGCTTCCATTTTCGGCTCTTTTGCAATCAAACCCTAAATTATACGCCAGCGCCATGGCAGATGGCCTTGCTGTTTGTATTTCGCCCATTTTTGGGGCTCTTTTTTAGATGAATATGCACAAATGTGAACCATTGCAACAAGGCTGGTATCGAACCTGCAACTGTCTACAATGGATCGCGAGCGTGATAAGAGCGTGCTAATTTACCTACGGGGCCGGGCCGCACATGTCGATTAAGGCAAATACCAATCGTTGCAATGTCGATTTGTCATCGTTTTTATTGGTGGTTCCATTGTGTCTGGCGCTCAGCGCCTGCGGCCTGATGGCGCCGACACCGGCACCGCATGGCGAAGTTCAGGGCGCTTCCACCAGCGGCACGGAGCTGGCGCAGTCCGACGTCAATCGTTTCGCCACCCTTGCCATGCGCGACAATCTCGACAGTCTTTATCGCTTGCTGGATAAATTGTACCGACGCAATCCTGCCGAATGGAAAAAGACCGCCACCAGCCGCGAGCTGGCGATCAAACGTGTGCGTGATGCTATCGAAGCGCGCCAGCCATGGCCGGAGTTGCAAGGAAAGCATGATATCCAGGCGTTGTCGCTGGCATTATCCCCTGAGTTCAGTGGCGACCGGGTGGCGGCTTTCATCTACGGCGCCGCCGACATGATCATCGTCGCGCATGGAGGTAAAACCAGGTTTTACCTGATTGACGGTTTCGACGCCCAGTATCTGTACAACGCCGCCCGCAACATGGAGATAGCGTCATGGATATTGAACAGCAGGAAAAATCCCGCAGGCCAGCCTTTACTGCTGTCCAACGACATCAGCGAGAGTGAGCGCAACTTCAGTTTCGAAAGGGAATTTGGCAAGATCATCGGCCGCATCGATCTGTTGGCCGAGATGACGACCGAGAAGTACAAGCGTGCCGGTATCAGCTATTTGCAGAATATGGTGGGCGGTACGTTTTTGCAGTTTTTGCCGGTACGCTAAGCGACATCAGGCGACTTCGAGTTCAACGTGCACGCGACGGCCAAGCGCTGCCGCAATATTCACCAATGCATCGAGCGAAAAGCGCGATACCCGGCCTCGTAAAAGATCGTTGACGCGTGGCTGCGTCACGCCGCAATGGCTGGCCGCCTCAGTCTGCGTCCACGCGCTTTCCTTCACGATGTCGGCAATCTGTTGCATGAGCTCAGCTCTGGCGCGCAGATTCGCGGCTTGCTCCGGTGTGTCGGCAAGTGCATCTCAGACGCTGGCGTAGCTTTCGATTTTGCTCATTTTTATCTTTCATCACATGGATCATTTTGATTATATCTTTTTGGATATAGGGTGTAATGAATGTGGTTTGAAATAGAGCATTTGCTTAAGTGGGCGATGTCAGGTCTTCGTATAATTTACATGATGTCCGGTTTTGTCCGCATTATGTCTGCAGAGAGCATTTCGCGATACCCGCCTTAGGCTTAACCTGACTTCAACGATAGAAGTCCAGCCCCGGACTTTCCGTGAGTTGAATGAGGCTTAAGCATGTTGAGCGTAGGAATACTGGTTTTTGACGATGTTGAGATTCTGGATTTTTCCGGCCCCTACGAAGTGTTTTCCACCGCGGCCCGGGTGCATGGCCGCAGCAACGGCAACTATGCCGCCGCAAACCTGTTCCAATGTTTTCTGGTTGCGCCGAGCATGCGTCCGGTATGTGCACGAGGCGGCATGAAAGTGCTGCCCGACTGTGTGCTGCTGCCATCTGCGGAACTGGATGTGCTGCTGGTGCCGGGCGGTGATGTCTCGGCTATCCTCAATAACGACGCGGTCATCGCCTGGATTGCCGCGCAATCGTTGGGTACGCTCATCACCGCTTCGGTCTGCACCGGCGCCTTTTTGCTGGCCAAGGCGGGCTTGCTGGATGGGCTGGATGTCACCACGCATTGGGAAGATCAGGATGATTTGCAGGCCGGTTTTCCGGCACTGAGCGTCAAGCGTGACGTAGCGTGGGTAGATTGCGGTAAAGTGGTCACTTCCGGCGGTATTTCCGCAGGCGTGGACATGAGCCTGCATCTGGTCGAACGATTGGCTGGACCCGAATTGGCTGCCGCCACTGCGAAACAAATGGAGTACCGATGGCTGCAATAGCCGACAACATGCACGCCGGGGAAATCACCATTCCGGTCTATTTCCTGCTGCGTGACACCACCATGGCGCTTGACCTGATCGGTCCGGCGGAAGTCCTGCGCTATGCCAACCGGATCTCTCAGCGTGAAGGGCGGCCGAATTTCTTCGACGTGCGTTATATCAGCGCGGCGGATAGCATCAGCACTTCCATCGGACTTGGCCTGACCGGCTTCGGCCCATTGCCGGATAACCTGCCAGCAAATGCCATCCTGGTGCTCAACGGTTGCACCGGCAGCGACGACGATTTCAGCGGCGTTGCCGATCAGCGCGCGGTGAGCTGGCTGCGCGCCCATTGGGGCGCGTCACATAAATTGTTATGCATTTGCACCGGCGCCTTGCTGGCCGGTTACGCGGATATGCTGGACGACCGCCAGTGCACCACGCATCACAGCCACTGCGATGACCTGCGCCGCATCGCGCCGCGCGCACATGTTTTGGAAAACCGGATTTTTGTCGAAGACCGCAATGTGTATACCAGCGCAGGCGTGACCACCGGTATCGATCTGGCTTTGCATGTGGTGGCGCAAATTTGCGGTCACGCCCGTAGCGCTTCGATTGCCAGATCGCTGGTTGTGTATATGCGGCGTGCCGGCAGCGATCCGCAATTGTCGCCATGGCTGGCTTGCCGCAATCACCTGCATCCAGCGATACATCGGGTACAAGACGCCGTAATCGGCAATCCCGCCAACGATTGGGATTTACAGCAGTTGGCAGAAATCGCCTGCACCAGCGAGCGCCACCTGACGCGCCTGTTCCGAGAACACACCGGCAGCAGCCTGGTCGACTACATCCAGCGCATCCGCGTCGCCCTGGTACGCGAACTGCTGACCCAGTCCAAGCTAGACATGGAACAAGTAGCGCAACAAGCAGGCTTCAATTCCACCCGCCAATTACGCCGCGTATGGAGCAAATTCGAAAGCCTCCCGCCAAGCCAGCAACGCCACGCCAGCAGCTAAATAGTTAAATAGAGTCAGAGTCAACTTTCGCAGGTTTCATCGCGAAACTTGACTCTGACCCTATTTAACGGACCACGGAGTGCAACACCAGGCATTCAAAAATTCTTACGCCGGCTCTGCATGCTCAACCATCAACTGCACCTTGGTAACCCCATTATATTCATTAGCATCCAACCGAAACGCCACCTTAGCCTTACTTCCCAACTCATCGGTATGCCCGAACCAGATCGCATCGTAGCGCGTGCCATTCCGCTCCAGCAGCAACTTCAAATGTTTCTCCTTCAAGATACGCTGGCTAACCACCCTGAACTCATCGCAAAACAGCGGCGGCGCAAAACCCTGGCCCCACACCTGGCCCTCCATTAACTCAATGAACTGCGTGGTGTAATAAGCGTCCTCCAACGGCCCGTCGGTCTCAACCACACGTTCCAGCTGGCTCTGCCCAAGCCATTCACGCCCGACCTTTTCAAAAGCCTCCGCAAAAGCATCAAACGCATCCGCACGAATCGTCAACCCAGCCGCCATCGCATGGCCGCCGAATTTCTGGATCAGGCTAGGCGCATGCTTGGATACCAGATCCAGCGCATCGCGCAAATGAAAACCAGGAATCGAACGCCCTGAACCTTTGATCAAGCCTTCGCCACCCGGCGCAAAAGTAATTGTCGGCCGATAGAATTTATCCTTCAGGCGAGAAGCAACAATGCCGATCACACCTTGATGCCAGGAAGCGTCGAACACGCTGATGGTGGTGCTGTCTTGCGGCTTGAAATCGTCCAGCAACGCCAGCGCGGTATCTTGCATGCCGGCTTCGATATCGCGTCGTTCGCGGTTGATGGTGTCGAGCTGCTGGGCGATGGCCCAGGCACGGCCTTCGTCATCGGTGGTCAGGCATTCGATACCCAGCGCCATGTCGGCCAGGCGGCCGGCTGCGTTCAGGCGCGGGCCCAGCGCAAAGCCAAGGTCGAACGGCGTGGCGCGCCGCGCCTCACGGCCGGCGGCGCGGAACAGGGCGGCAATGCCGGCGTGCATGCGGCCGGCCCGCATGCGCTTCAATCCTTGCGCGACCAGGATGCGGTTGTTGGCGTCCAGTTTGACGACGTCGGCAACTGTGCCTAGCGCCACCAGGTCGAGCAGTACATCCAGTTTCGGCTGGCTCTTGGCGTCAAACACGCCGCGCTTGCGCATTTCGGCGCGCAGCGCCAGCAAGACATAGAACATGACGCCGACACCAGCCAGGTTCTTGCTGGGAAAGCCGCATTCCGGCTGGTTCGGATTGACGATGACGCGTGCGTCTGGCAGCGTGTCTGCAGGCAAGTGATGATCGGTGACGACCACTTCGATGCCGCGCCGGTTGGCCTCAGCCACGCCGTCGATGCTGGCGATGCCGTTGTCGACCGTGACGATGATGTCGGGCGATTTCTCGCGCGCCGTCAGTTCGACGATTTCCGGCGTCAGGCCGTAACCGTACTCAAACCGGTTCGGTACGATGAAATCGATATTCGCGCCCAGCAAGCGCAAGCCGCGCAGGCCGACGGCACAGGCGGTGGCGCCGTCGCAATCGTAATCGGCGACGATCACCATTTTCTTTTGTGCGGCGATGGCATCTGCCAGGAAGCTGGCGGCCGCATCTATATGCAGCAGTCCTGCAGGTGGAATCAGCGCCGTCAGTTCACTTTCCAGCTCCTTGACATCGAGCAGGCCGCGCGCGCTGTACACGCGTGCCAGCACCGGATGGATGCCGCTCTGGTGCAGCCGTTCAGAGTCGCGGAAAGAGTAGGGGCGGGTGGTTATACGGGTCATGGCAGCAATCTGGTGAGGGCTGGCTTCAGCCAGAATTTCTTGAGCGAGAGCCGGCTGGTGGCCAGTTCAAGCACGTGGGTACTGTCAGTGATAATCAGGGAAAGACTATCCAGCTGTCCTTGTTGCATCGCTTGCAGCACAGGCGCGAAGCAAGTGCTTTCCAGGGTTTGCAACTCTTGCAGCCAGCTTGACCATTCCCCGGTAAGGGCCGGCTGGATCAATTGATCCAATATAAGCAGGCCACGTCCGGGTTTGGCGGCGATGATGTCGGTGACGCTGGCACTCGCATGCGCAGCCTTGGCGTACTGGCCAAGGCCGAGGAAGCCGTCAGGCAGGTCGAATACCTCGTACTGGCCGACGATTGGCGTCACAGCGCCGCTGCCGCCCCACAGCCAAATGGAGTTGACACTCTGCTTTCCCTGCCGCTCGCGGCGCTCGTTCAGAGGATGTGCAAACCACAGCATCTGTACTTCATTTTGCAACTTGCGCCAGGCTCGGGCGCCGTCGCCTTGCGGCATCCAGATATCGATGTTGTGCCCGCAAGTGGCGTCCGGCGTGGAGGTAAGCAGACCCTGCCAGTCGTCAGCACGCATGAACCAGGTGTTGGCGTTGCCGTAGACAAGTGGCCGGCCTACTTCGGCAAACAAGGGCGCGGCAGCATCGAACAACTCGCGTGAATCCGTCTCGGACAAGCCGATCTGGCGGATATCGGTCAATACCAGGTGATCGCGGGCGATATGGATATGCGCCGGATGGAGCATGAACCAGACACCTTCATCAGCGCTCAGGCCTAGCGCGCGCATGGTGGCGCAGGCTAGGGCAGGGCTGTTGTGCGCCTCCTGGCGAGGCTCGGCGCTAACCGGCATAAACGAAGGTAGGGGAAATTGCGCGCTTAACCACATTTCGTGCGGCAAGGCGCGCGCAAAATCATCAAATTCCTGGCGGGAATGTTCCTTTTTGGCGCGCGCCATCAAGGTCGCAAAGGCGGGTAGTTTCAATTCGCGCAATAAATCGCGCGCCAGTTCCGGCGGCGGCAGGCCGAATGGCAATAGGATAGTTAAATGACTCATGGCGCGATTGTAGGGCATAGCCGCGCCATGAGTCGAATTGCCTTTGTTTACACTGCTCTCGCAGGTAGGCCGGGCATGCTTAGAAATTCAGCTTGGCGTTGAGCGTAAACTCGCGGCTTGAGCCGATATTGACGAATGGCGTGCTGCTGCAACAACTGGCGGTGTAATAAGTCGAATCGAAGATATTCTTGATGTTGAACTGCCAGTCGATCGATTGGCCGCCGATCAAGGTATTCCAGGATACGAAAGCATCCATCACGCGACCATACGGCAGCTGGTAGACCTTGCCGGTGCCATCGCCTACCGGCAGGCTGCTGAATACACGGGCTCCGGCGCCGGCCCTGATGCGGCCTTCGACCGGACCGACTCGCGATATCCCGAAATCACGCGTCAGGTACAGCGATGCCGCATGTTTCGGGGCGTTCGGCAGGGGATTTCCTGCCAGTTTCGGATCGTCGGTGTAGCGTGCGTCGGTGTAGGTATAGCTGCCGACCAGGCTCAGGTTCTGGCTGATGCGGCCGCTGGCGTCGAACTCCAGGCCGCGCGACCTTGCTTTGCCGGCGTTGCGGGTGTAATTGATGCCGTTGATGGTTTCGGTAGTCTGGATGTTGCGCTTTTGAATGTCGAATATCGCCAGCGTCGCCGTCAGGTTGTCGGTTTCCAGTTTCGAGCCAATCTCATATCCTTTGGCCAGTTCCGGCGGTAACTCGCCTATCGGCGTGGCGATCGAAGTATTCGGTTTGAAAGACTCGCTGTAGCTGGCGTACATGGACCAGTCGGGCGCCAGTTTGTAGACCAGGCCTGCGCGCGGCGTCACTCTGCCGGCGGCGACCTTGCTGCCGACAATGAACGGGCGGCCCTTGCCGGTCAGTTCATTGAAATATTCGTAGCGCGCACCGGCCAGCAGGATCCAGCGCTCGTCCAGATGCATCGAATCCTGGAAAAACACGCCGCGTGAGATCAGCTTGTCGGTCTGGTCGCTATCGGCAGGGCTGATTTTGCTGCCGGCCTGTGTCAACTGCCCGTACACCGGGTCGTAGATATTGAACTGGCTATTGCTCGGGCCGCGGTAAAGATCGCCCAGCACCCGGTAGTTACGCATGTAGTCGACCCCGCCGACGATATCGTGGCGGATTCCGCCCCAGTTGAATTTTCCTTCCAGGTTCAGGGTGAGCGTATGCGCCGACTGCACGCCGTTCTGGGTAGCGTCGACGCGCCGGGTGGCGATGCCGGTGGCATAGTTGATCGACAGCACGCGCGCCTGCCAGTCATTGTAGTAGCTGCGGCTGAAGCCGTAGCCGCCGTGCAGGGTCCAGTCGGCGTTGATCTGGTGGTCGAAGCGTAGGTCGACGGCATCGGAACGGCCCGCCGACACATTGAAGGCTTCGTCGAAACGGCGATCCTTGGGTACCGCTACCGGATTGCCGGTGCGGGGATCGATGACGGTGCCGCGGTCGATCGGCACCGAATAGTTCATGTGTTCGTAGGCGAACGAAATGGTCGTATCGCGGCCGTACCAGGCTAGCGACGGCGCCACCACGGATTGTGTGATTTCGCCGAAGTTGCGCCAGTAGTTGGCGCGCTGGTGATCGGCGATCAAGCGGTAAGCCAGCCCGGAATCGCCAATCGGCCCGGTCAGGTCGATCTGTTCGCCGATGCCGCCGTAGTTGGTGGTGTTGAGCGTTACCGAGCGTTGGTTTTCCAGCAGCGGTTTCTTGCTGATGACGTTGATGACGCCGCCCGGGTCCATGCTGCCGTAAAGCATGGAGGATGGCCCTTTCAGTACTTCGATGCGCTCTGTAGTCGGCGTGAAATTGCGCGGCTGCACCGACAGCATGCCGTCGCGCAGCATGGAGTTGTCGCGGTTGTCGCCGAAGCCGCGCTTGATGATTGCATCCAGCGTACCGCCCAGCGTATTGCCCATGCGGACGCCGGATACCGTGTCCAGCGACTCTGCCAGGCTAGAGGGTTGACGGTCTTGCAGGAACTGCGAGGTCACCACGTTGACCGCTTGTGGTACGTCGATCAGGGCAGCGTCGCTGCGGCTGGCGACCGAAGCGCGCTTTGGCTGGTAGCCGTTTTCCGCCGGGTTGGAATCATCCCGGCTGGCCTTGACGGATACCGTAGGCAGGACATTTTCGCTGTTCCTTGCGTCGATATTTTTCTGGACATCCCCGACTGTTGTGGCCTGGCTGTTTGACGGTCTGGGGGATTCTCCGGATTGCACGTCTGCCGCCATTACGCCATGCGTCAGCATGATTGAACATATTCCCGCTATCTGCTTTTTCAACACTTTATCCTCGCCTGGTTATTCATTTTTACTAACAGGCGGCATTATATATAAATAAGAATCATTCGCAATTAAAGATGGGGGGAAGGAATAGTTTTTTGGCAAATTCACTGGCTCGAATGTTGGAAGAAAAAGACATGTTTCACAGAAACTCTGCAGGCGAATCGATAGTAATTGCTAATTGCAATCATTCTCAATACCATTCGTATTCTGTTGCTTCAGCGAAAAATAACGATGAAACAGAAGCCAGGGCGAGGTCGGAATCAAGCTTTTGAGAAAACTCGCGAATTCAAATCAATTAAAAAATAATGCAAATGTCTCAACATGATGTAAAGACGGTGAAGCGCATTCCGGGGGGGATGAAGTGGTCGTTGATGCTGGCGGCGGCCTTTTTGCTGGCTGCTTGCGGTGGTGGTGGCGACAGTGCCAGTACCCCGATTACGCCAGTGGCAGACGGCGGGCTAAGCCAGGTCGCCAGCCTTGGCAAAAAGATCTTCAGCGATCAAAGTCTGTCGGCCTCGGGCAAGCAGTCTTGCGCCACCTGTCACAATCCCGATAATGCGCACGCGCAGAGCAACGACCTGGCAGTGCAGTTGGGCGGGCCCAATCTCGATGTGCCAGGCTTCCGCGCCGTGCCGTCCTTGCGCTATCTCAATCTGACTCCGGCTTTCTTTTTCGCCAGCGACGGCACGCCGACCGGCGGCTTTAATCGCGACGGCCGCGTCAATACCCTGGCCGATCAATCGGAGCGACCGTTCCTGGCGCCGCATGAAATGGCCAATGCCAGCAAGGCTGATGTGATTGCCAGGTTAAAGCTGGCGGCGTATGTCGAAGAATTCCGCCAGGTATTCGGTGCCGCCATCCTGGATAACAGCGAGAATGCTTTCAACCGCATTCAGCTGGCGTTGCAGCAGTACCAGAAGGAAGACAGTGATTTCCATCCCCACGACTCAAAATACGATCAATTCCTGAGCGGCAAAGTGCCGTTGAATGCTGCTGAATTGCGCGGACTGGCGTTGTTCAACAATCCGACCAAGGGCAACTGCGTCGCCTGCCACCTGAGCGCCAAGGGCAGCGACGGTTCGTCACCGTTATTCACCGATTTCACCTTTGACAATCTTGGCGTTCCGCGCAATCCGGCAATTGCCGCGACTGCCGATGC
>FTFY01001096.1_pt1 | contig 47011 bp, 41 predicted proteins | sample 1640561 | NCBI WGS metagenome assembly FTFY01 (sample SAMEA3914789, study PRJEB12502) | metagenome | biome: forest; material: soil | place: Canada | collected 2011-07-03 | depth 0.3 m | reverse complement strand
GTCGGTGTCGTTTACCGAGCCGTACACAGCCGCCAGGCAGTTTGCCTCGCTCGACCTGCTCAGCCAGGGCCGCGCCGGCTGGAACGTGGTGACCACAGGACTGGAAGGCGCGGCGCTCAACTACAGCAAGACCGAGCATTTGCCGCACAACGTTCGCTACAAGCTGGCGCAGGAGCACCTGCAGGTTGTCCAAGGCCTGTGGGATTCATGGGAAGACGATGCCTTCGTCGGCGACCGCAAAGCCGGCATCTTCTTCCATCCGGAAAAATTGCATGCCCTCGATCACAAGGGAGAATTTTTCTCGGTCAAGGGTCCACTCAACATCGCTCGTTCCAAACAAGGCCAGCCAGTGATTTTCCAGGCCGGCAGCTCGGAAGATGGACGCAACCTGGCAGCCGGCAGCGCCGATGCCATCTTCACCATCCACGACAGCTTCGAGCAGGCGCGCGAGTTCTACCAGGACATCAAACGCAGAACTGCCGCCTTCGGCCGCGCACCGGAAGAAATCCTGGTGCTGCCTGGCATCGATCCGATCATCGGCCGCACCGAGGAAGAGGCCGAGCGCAAGTACCAGGAACGGGTCGACCTGGTCACTATCGAGGAGGCGCTGGATCAACTTGGGCGGCCGTTCACTTATCTCGATTTCTCCGTCTATCCGCTCGATGCGCCGTTCCCTGAACTGGGCGACATCGGCAGCAACAGCTACCGCAGCTATACCGACAAGATCAAGCAAGTGGCAAAGGAAGAAAAACTCACCTTGCGCCAGACCGCCTTGCGCTTTGCGGTACCGCGCAGCAGCTTCATCGGCACGCCGGAACAGGTGGCCGACATTGCGCAAAAGTGGTTCGAGCAAGGCGCCGCCGACGGCTTCATTATCGGCACCGCCACCGCCAGCGGGCTCGACGATTTCGTCGACCTCGTGGTGCCTATCCTGCAAGCCCGCGGCCTGTTTCGCACGGAGTATGAACACGATACCTTGCGCGGCAACCTGGGACTGAAATTTGTGGAAAACCGTCACACGCAAGCAGGCGAAGCGGTTAAAAAAATCGCTGCATAACAACAACTTATCAATCAACCAGGTAAGCAAGGGGAAAGTATGTCGTCAGCACCACCTAGTCACCAGACCCAATCAAATCTCAACAAAATAAAACTAACCGGCATCGCCGTCGCAGTCAGCGGCTTGTTTGCAGCAGGTACGGCGCTAGCCGCCGATAGCGCCGACAAAAGCACAAATATCGGCAACATCCAGGACGTGGTGGTTACCACCGGTACCCGCGATACGCAAAAGGCTGCGCGCGAAAGCCTTAGCCCGATCGATGTAATCAGCGCCGCCGAGCTGCAAAAGACTGGCCAGACCGACTTGCGCGATGCGCTGGTCAAGCTGTTGCCATCAATCACCCGCCAGGCACTGGGCGGCGATGCCGCCAACCTGACCAGCGCCCTCACCATGCGCGGCCTCAGTCCGAACCATGTGCTGGTGCTGGTCAACGGCAAGCGCCGCCATACCTCAGCCAACATTACCGCCGACTCAGGGCCGCAGCAAGGTTCGACACCGGTCGATATCGATCTGATCCCGGTCAGCGCAGTCGATCACATCGAAATCCTGCGCGATGGCGCCGCCGCGCAATACGGCTCGGACGCCATCGCCGGGGTCATCAACATCATCCTGAAATCCACCGGCCGCGGCGGCAGCGCCACCACCAGCATCGGCCGGTACAATGCCGGCGACGGCCTGAACTTCGGCGGCGCCGCCGACATCGGCACCGAACTGGGCCGCGACGGCTTCCTACACCTGAGCGCCGAATATCGCAACCAGGACCATACTAATCGCGGCGGACTCGACAGCCGCACCAACACCAACGTTAACAAAATCCTCGGCGATCCCGAAATCAAGCGTGAATCGGTCGCCTTCAATGCCGGTTACGCAGTTAACGACAATGTCGAACTGTATGGCTTCGGCACCTATGCGCACCGCACCAGTGCCAGCTACCAGAATTACCGGTTGCCATCGGTACTGCCGTCGATCTACCCCAACGGTTTTACGCCGCAGGAGACCAGCAGCGAAAACGACTATTCGCTTACCGGGGGCATCCGCGGCGACCGCCTTGGGGCATGGCACTGGGACCTGAGCTCGACCTATGGCGGCGACGACATCAACATCGGCATGACCGACTCCGCCAATACCAGCCTGTTCGCCGCCACCGGCAGCACGCCAACCGGGTTCCACCTGGCGCAGTACAAGAATTTCCAGTGGACCAATAACCTGGACCTGGGACGCCCGATCGATGTCGGCTTCCTCCCGGCGCCGCTGAATGTCTCTCTCGGCGCCGAACATCGGCAAGAAACCTACCAGGTCGGCGCCGGCGATGCCGCTTCATCGTTCGGCAGCGGTAGCCAGGCTTTACCAGGCCTGGGCGCGCTCAGCGTCGGCAGCTTCTCGCGCAATGTCCTGGCCAGTTATCTGGACGTCTCCACCAAACTGACGCCGCAATGGGAAGTCGACCTGGCCGGCCGTTTCGAGCACTACAGCGATGCCGGCAACACCACCAACGGCAAGTTTTCGACACGCTATGAAATCGATCCACGGCTGGCAGTGCGAGCCACGGTCAGCACCGGGTTCCGTGCACCGTCGCTGGCACAGGAGTATTACACCAGCCTGGCGGTATCGCCGACCAGCGCCAACGGCCTGCTGGGAGTCAACTCAGCGGCGGCAAAGAGCCTGGGCGCGCAACCATTGAAACCGGAGAAATCCACCAGTTTCAACGTCGGCATCGTCGCCGAGCCGGTCGATAAGCTCAGTGTCACCGTAGACGCTTACCAGATCGGCATCAAGGACCGCATCGTCCAAGGCGGCAGCTATTCAGGCCAGACCGCTATCGATGCGCTGACCTCTTCCGGTCTCAACCTGCCATCCGGCTTGACCTCGGTACAGGCCAGCTATTTCGCCAACGGCGTCGACACCCGCACGCGCGGCATCGATATTGTCGCCACCTACAAGACCAACCTGAAGGAATGGGGCAAGATCGACTGGGATTTCGGCGCCAACCTGAATCAGACCAGCGTCACGCGGATTGCCAGGGATGCCAACGGCAATATTCTTTTGAACGCGCAGCAGATCGGTTACCTGACCACCGCTACGCCGCGCAACAAGCTGATCCTGGGCGGCGTCTGGAGCAAGGATAAATGGGGTACCAGCCTGCATGTGACGCGTTTCGGCAAAACCTCCACCGAGGCAACCTACTACACCGGCCCGAACGCGTTCTCAACCAGCACCTTCAACCACATTGAGAATACGCCGAAATTCATCACCGACCTGGAAGTACGCTATGCATTCACGAATAGCTTCCAGGTAGCGCTCGGGGCCAACAATCTGTTCAACATCTATCCGACCAGGCTGCCGCCGGAAAACCGCTACCTCGGCGTCAGCCAGTACAACATCTATTCGTCGCAAATCGGCGTCAACGGTGCTTTCTATTACTTGCGGGCGAACTACAAGTTCTGATCCTCATGGATCTGGTCCACCACTTTGCGGAATCACCAACAACGACATGACAAACATGCAAAACACCATCAGCCGGCGCCAGTTGCTGTCGCTGGTCGGCAAGGCGGCGGGCGGCGCCGCCATGTACCAGGCGATGACCAGCCTCGGCTTTGCCGCGCAGTCCACCTACAACGGACCGCTGCAGTTGCAAGGCGCGCCCAAAAACACCACGGTCCTGATCCTTGGCGCAGGCATCGCCGGCCTGGTAGCAGCCTACGAGCTGAAACAGGCCGGCTACCAAGTCAAGGTGCTGGAATATAACAAGCGCGCCGGAGGCCGCTCCTGGACCATCCGCGGCGGCGACGAATACACAGAGCTCGGCGGCGCCAGGCAGCGCTGCGAATTCGACCAGGGCCACTATATCAATCCAGGCCCCTGGCGGATTCCATACAACCATCACGCGATACTCGATTACGCCAAACGCCTTGGCGTGCCGCTGGAGCCGTTTATCCAGGTCAACTATAACGCCTACCTGCATGCGAAAAAGGCCTATGGCGGCAAGCCGCAACGCTACCGCCAGGTACAAGCCGATTACCACGGTTACGTGGCTGAACTGCTAGGCAAGGCGGTCAACAAAAATCAGCTCGATGTGGCGTTGACGCGCGAAGACCAGGAAAAATTGCTGGAGTCATTGAAAAATTGGGGCGCGCTCGACAAGGATTATCGCTACCTGTCCAGTCCGCTGACCAGCGACCGCCGTGGTTACGACATCGATCATGGCGGTGGCCTGATGCCGGATGCGGTCCCATCCAAACCGTTGAAACTGGATGAGTTGCTGCAATCCGGTTTATGGCAAAAACTGTCGGCAGGTAGCGGGCAGGAATTCCAGAGTTCGATTTTCCAGCCGGTGGGCGGCATGGACAAGATTGCCCAGGCGGTGTACCGCCAGGTAGCCGGCCTGGTGCAGTTCAATGCCAAGGTCACCCGGATCGAACAGGGAGAAAACGGCGTCACGGTCACCTATAGCGATGCTGACAACGACGCCGGACAAGCACGGCAAGCCAAGGCCGACTGGCTGCTGTGCACGATTCCGCTGTCGATCCTGAGCCAGATCGAGATCAATGTCAGCCAGCCGATGCAAGATGCCATACAGGCGGTGCCGTACGAGAACTCAGTCAAGGTCGGCCTGCAATTCAAGCGCCGCTTCTGGGAACAGGATGAACATATCTATGGCGGCATCAGTTATACCGACCAGGCCATTTCCACCATCAGCTATCCCTCGACCGGCTACGGCAATCCCGGTAAAGGCGTGCTGCTGGGCGCGTATATCTGGGGCCCGAACGCCTACGAATTCGGCGCCCTGACACCGCAGCAACGGGTGCAGCTGGCAGTGCAGCAAGGTGCCCGGCTGCATCCGCAATATCTACAGGAGTTCGACACCGGGATAGCCGTCAGCTGGAACCGGGTGCCATTCATCAATGGCTGCTTCGGCACCTGGACCGATGAATTGCGTAAGCAGCACTATAAGAACCTGTGCCAGATCGACGGCCGCATTGTGCTGGCTGGCGAGCACGCTTCATACATTCCTGCCTGGCAGGAAGGCGCCGTGCTGTCCTCGCTCGATGCGATCAGCCGCCTGCATGCGCATATCAAGTCCAAGGTTTAAATGGAACAATCATGAAGACAAGCAAAGTACTTCGCAAGACAGCAATCCGGATCTGGCAGGCTGCAATTCTCTGTTTCACATGCACTGCCATCTTCCCATTACCTGCATCGGCCGCCAACGACGCTCCGGCCGTCGCCTTGTCGGACGGATGGCGCTTCGCCGAACAGGATGGGGAAAGCCTGTACCGCGCCAGTTGCCAGGGGTGCCACATGGCGCAAGGCGAAGGCGCGTCGGGCGCCGGTCATTTTCCTGCGCTGGCCGGCAATCCGCGCCTGGCTGGCGCCGCCTACCCGGTCTACAACGTGCTGCATGGACGACACGGCATGCCAAGCTTCGGCAAGTACATGAGCGACGAGCAAGTAGCCGAAGTAGTCAACTATACCCGCACCCATCTGGGCAATCATTACTCCGATGCTGTCACGGCAGCGGATGTCAAGAAATTGCGCTAGTCCTGGCCACCCTTCGTCCCGTGGCCAATCCGACCGACAGTAATCGCAATTAAGCGCATGGAAGAAAATATGAAAACTTCATTTATACGACACCCGGCATTGCCGTTCTGGATACCGGCAGCAATCTTGGTTCTGGTGGCGCTGGCCTGGCATGCCGCGGCGCATGCAGCCGAGACTGAAGTATTGCGGGTCGGCGACCAGCGGCAAGGCACGCGCGGCATCCTGGAAGCATCAGGTTTGCTGAAGGACTTGCCATACCGGATCGAATGGTCGGACTTCCCTGCCGCACAACCGCTGGGCGAAGCTCTCAACGCCGGCGTCATCGATACCGGCGCGCTGGGTGATGCGCCGCTGATCTTTGCGCTGGCGGCCGGCGCCAGGGCACGTGCGGTCAGCGTTTCGAAATTGCAATCGGACGGGTTGGCAATCGTCGCCAACGCAAACTCACCGATAACCGACGTCGCCAGCCTCAAAGGCAGGCGCATCGCCACCACGCGCGGATCGATCGGTCATTTCCTGGTGATCGTCGCGTTGCAGAAGGCTGGCCTCAAGACCAGCGACGTGAAGCTGGTCTTCCTCAATCCCTCCGACGCCAAGGCGGCGCTGTCGGCCGGCGCGATAGATGCCTGGTCGACCTGGGATCCCTATGTCGCCATCGAAGAATTGCACGATCACGCCAAAGTGGTCGTCAACGCAGTCGGCTTGCGGGATTCCTATACCTACCAGGCCGCTACCGACGACGCCATCCGCAACAAGCGGGCGATCCTTGCGGATTTCCTGCAGCGTTGGGCGCAAGCACAGCGCTGGGCGCTGGCGCATCCCGATCAGGTGGCCGAAACGCAGGCGCGCATCACCGGCTTGCCGAAGGAAGTCCTGACTTACATCTATGCCCGGGCCAAGCTGCATCCGGTAGCCATCGACGCCGATGTGATCCGGGCCCAGCAACGCACCGCCGATGTCTATGAGAGTGCCGGCGTGATCCCGCGCCATCTCGATGTCGGACCGAGTTTCGATACCAGCTTCAAATTGAAATCGCTGCGCACTAAAATGCGCTTTTATTATGCTCAATTTTCATATTTCAATATCATAAATAATTCGTTTTGTAATAATAAAACTCCCCATATCATCTCCTCAAGATGTCCAACTACACAGGGGAGTTTTTCATGCAGTCATTGCATCACCGCAAGCGTCGACGGGTGCGCACATTGTCCGTCGCCACACTATTGTCAGCCGGCCTTGCCGGCAACTACGGTTTGGCGTACGCGCAACAGGACCCGGGCAATGACAGTCAGGCCGGCGGCAAAAAAAATGCCACCAGCATCGGCCAGGTGCAAGATGTGGTGGTCACCACCGGCGTCCGCGGCGAACAGCGCACCGTAGCCGACAGCCCGGCGCCGATCGACGTCATCAGCGGCGAGCAGTTGCAGCACACCGGCCGCGCCGAACTGAGCGAAGCGCTGGCGCGGCTGCTGCCGTCATTCAATTTCGGCACCAACATCGCCGGCGTCAATTCGGTGATCCGCCCGGTCAGCAACCGTGGCCTGGGGCCGGCATATACACTGGTGCTAGTCAACGGCAAGCGGCGCCACAATTCGGCGCTGCTAACCAACGGCGGCGGCGACAGCAGCGGCGTCAACGCCGTCGATCTCGACACCATTCCCCTGTCTGCGGTCGATCATATCGAGGTATTGAAAGATAGCGCCGCCGCCCAATATGGTTCCGATGCCGTCGCCGGCGTGGTCAACGTGGTGCTGAAGACAGGTAGCCATGGCGGCAGTATCAGCGTAGAAAGCGGCAGCCTGTACGGCGGCAACGGCGACCTCGACAACCGCAAGGTGGCGGGCGATGTCGGTTTCGAATTACCCAACGACGGCTTCATCCACCTGAGTGCAGATGCCCGCAAGCGCGGCCAGTCATGGTGGAACCTGCCGGCCACCAACACCACCGTCTATTCCCCGGCCAGCAATCCCAAGAACGCCACCTGGAATCGCGACGGCGCGCATAACGGCGATCCCGGCGTCGAAGCCTACAACGTCGGCTACAACGCCGAGCTGCCGCTCAACAATGGCGTCAAGTTGTATTCGTTCGGCACTGCAGGCACCAGCAACGTCGTATCCGGCAACAACTTCCGCCGTCCCAACGGACTGGGCACCATCACGCAGTTGTATCCGGACGGTTATTTCCCGCTGAACAACGCCAGTTCCTACGATTTCCAGGTCACCGCCGGCGCCAGGGGCAAGTTCGACGGCTGGAGCTGGGATTTGAGCAGCGGCTACGGCAAGAATCACGTGCGCCAGTACAGCAACCTGACCATCAATCCATCGCTGGGACCGGCCTCGCCGACCAGCTTCGATGAACTGGCTACCTTCCAGTTCGAGCAATGGACCACCAACGCCGACTTCACCAAGGCCTTCAACCTCGGCCTGGCCAAGCCGGTACAACTGTCGTGGGGCCTGGAACAGCGCAGCGAACGCTTTTCCACCTATGCCGGCGATCCGCTCGGCTATATCAACGGCGGTTATGTCTTCAAACCGGGCGACCAGGCCGGCAACCCTAACGTCGGCAGCCCGGCGGCAGTCGGCGCCCAGGGCGCAATTGCACTGGCGCCGCAGGACGCGGCCAATATCCGCCGCAATGTGCTGGCGTCCTATGCCGACGTCGGCTTCTATCCAACCGACAAATGGTTCGTCGATGTCGCCGTGCGCGGCGAACATTACGACGACAGCGCCGGCAATACCATCAGCGGCAAGCTCAACTCGCGCTACGACCTGACGCCGCAGATCGCTGTGCGCGGCACCGTCGGCTCTGGCTTCCGGGCGCCGTCGCTGACGCAGATCGGCTATGCCCAGACCGACAACCGCACCAACATCAACCCGGTCACCGGCGCGGTTGGACCCAGCCTGTCGAAACTGCTGCTCAACGATTCGCCGCTGGCCCGTTCGCTCGGTGCGCAAGACCTCAAGCCGGAGAAATCGATCAACTTCGGCCTCGGCGTGGTGCTGAAACCGACCGACAATCTCAACATCACGCTTGATGCCTATCAAATCGCCATCAAGGATCGCATTGTCCGTACCGGCTACCTGTTCGGCCCGGCTCTGGCGCCTCTGCTGCGAGCGAACGGCCTGACTGGCACCGAATGGGTGCAGTACTTTGCCAACGGCGTCGACACCCGCACCCGTGGCCTCGACCTGGTAGCCGATACCACCACCGATTTCGGCCGTTTCGGCGTGGTACGCTGGAATGCCGGACTCAACTGGAACCGCACCGATATCACCAGCATCAAGGCGGCGCCGGCCCAGTTGAACGGCCTCGGCGCCAATCCCGGCGGCAGCCTGACCTGGTTCGGCTATTCCGCCAGCGGTGGCATCGGTGAACTGACTTCGGCCCAGCCGCGCACCAAGCTGATCCTTGGCGGCCGCTGGCTGGTCAAGGATTTCGACGTCAGCCTGCAAACCACCCGCTACGGTTCCTACATCTGGCAAACCACGCCGTCCCTGGCTTACAAATTCGGCGCCAAGTGGATTACCGATCTCGATATCACCTATGCGCTGACCAAATCGATCAAGCTGACCGTCGGCGCTGCCAACCTGTTCGACGTGCGGCCTGACAAAAACGGTCCCGGCGATGCAAGCACGGGTGGTTCCAGCTTCTACTACGGGCCGTCGCCATTTGCGCCGACCGGCGGTTTCTACTATGCCAAGGCTTCCTATGATTTCTAAACATATCCGGCACGCCGGCATATCCATGCTGGCCATCGTGGCCCTGGCAGCCTGCAGCAAGCAGGCCGCACCGATTGCCGAAGCAGGCCCGCCCGATCTCAGTAAAGTCACGCTGGTATTGGGTGACCAGGTTAATTTCACGCGCACCAAGGCCGAAGCTGCCGGCGTGCTGGAAGGAACCCCGTACAAGATCCAGTGGGCCAGCTTCCAGGGTGCAGCACCGTTGTTCGAAGCAGTGCGCTCTGGCGATGTCGATACTGCGCCGGCCGCCGATACGCCGGTGCTGGCAGCGGCTGCCGGCGGCGCGCCAATCAAACTGGTGGCCGCCGCAGTATCGCCCACAGCGGCCGCCGGCGTGGCGATACTGGTGCCGCCCGGCTCTCCGATCAAGAACATCGCCGATCTCAAGGGCCGCACGGTAATCGTCTCGTCGGCGCGCGGCAGCGTCGCCCAATACGTATTGTTCGGCGCCTTGCGCGAAGCCGGCCTGACCGAACACGACCTGACCATAGGCTTCATGCTACCGGGTGATGCCTCGGTGGCGTTCTCGTCCGGCAAGATCGAAGCCTGGGCTACCTTCGGCACCTACCAGGCAGCGGCTGAACTGCACGGCGCACGCGTGCTGCGGGATGGCATCGGCATCTACAGCTGCACTGGCCTGATCGCCGCCTCGGACAAGGCCTTGGCCGATCCCGGCAAGCGAGCGGCATTGGCCGATGTGCTGCAACGACTGGCGCGCGCCAACGACTGGGTAATCCAGCATCCGGCTGAGTATGCGCGCGTGTTTGCCAAATTGACCGGGCTGCCGGATGACGTCGTCGCGCTGGTGCTCAAACGCGAACATCCTGCACTGGTCCCGGTTGACGCCCATATCGTCGAACAGCTGCAAAAGGTGGCTGACACATTCTACGAAGCCAAGCTGTTTCCGATCCGCGTCGACGCGGCCAAGCTGGCCGACACCAGCATTTTCAAATTGCCTTAGGTAACACCGTCGTATTTCTTAACCACCCTCTTTCTTTGCGAGACATAATGACCACACAACGACAACTCAAACTCGGTTTCATGCTGCATGGCGTTGGCCCCGGCTGGGGCGACTGGCGCCATCCCGACGCCCATCCAGGCGCCAGCATCGACATAGATTTCTACACGCGCCAGGCGCGGCTGGCGGAAGCCGCGAAATTCGATTTCCTGTTCGTCGCCGACAGCGTTCATATCACCGAGAAATCCAGTCCCCACTACCTGAACCGCTTCGAACCACTGACCATCCTGTCGGCACTGGCCGTGGTCACGTCCCGTATCGGCCTGGTCGGCACGCTGACAGTCAGTTATAGCGAACCGTATACGGTGGCGCGCCAGTTCGCCTCGCTGGACCATATCAGCCGCGGCCGCGCCGGCTGGAACGTGGTGACTTCCTGGCTATCCGGCAGCGCCGCCAACTACGGCAAGCCACAGCACCCGCCGCACGAGGTGCGCTACCGCATTGCCGCCGAACATTTGCAAACGGTACAAGGATTGTGGGATTCGTGGGAAGACGATGCGTTGACGCATGACAAGGTCGGCGGCCAATTCTTCGATCCGGCCAAGCTGCACACGCTGAATCACCAAGGCGATTTCTTCTCGGTGCGTGGCCCGCTCAACATCAGCCGTTCGCAACAGGGACAACCGGTGATATTCCAGGCCGGTGCATCGGAAGAAGGACGCAATTTCTCAGCCCGCCACGCCGATGCTTTCTTCACCGCCAGTGAATCGTTCGAATCGAGCCAGGTTTATTACAAAGACATCAAGGCCCGCGCCACCGCCTTTGGCCGCGATGCAGGACGAATTGGCGTGTTCCCCGGCCTGCGCAGCATCGTCGCAGCGACCGCAGAAGAAGCGGAACGCAAATACCATGAAGCGCTAGCGCTGATCCGCATTGAAGACGCATTGCCGATGCTGGGACGCGCCTTCAACGATCACGACTTCACCGCCTACCCGCTCGACGCGCCGTTCCCGGATGTCGCCAGTTTCGGCCATGACAGCAACCGCAGCACCGCCGAACGCATCGTCCAGCTGGCACGTGACGAAAACCTCAGCCTGCGCCAGATCGCATTGCGCTTCGTCAGTCCGCGCCGCGAGTTTGTCGGCACCGCCGAACACGTGGCCGACTCGATCCAGCGCTGGTTCGACGGCGAAGCTGCCGACGGCTTCATCCTGGTCGAAACCTTGCCGCGCCAGCTAGACGCCTTCGTCGAGCTGGTAGTCCCGCTACTGCAAGCACGCGGCATTTATCGCCACGAATACGCGCACGACACCTTACGCGGCCACCTTGGACTGGATGTACCGGCAAACCGTTATACGAACGCACGCCGCCGCGCAGCGTAGCCACTTTACTTTTACCAGACTGGAGCAATGCCATGCCAACCAACGACAAGGAATCCGTACGCCAGCTACTAGCTGATCTGCACGCAGAACGCATCGCCACGATGGACCAGAAAGCCTTGAAAATCAACATCGATCAACGGCAATTATTAGTCGACACAGTCGACCCGACCCGGTTCGCCAAGGTCGGCGACACGCTAACCCACTTCAGTTTACAGGAAGTAAACCAAGGCCCGCTCACACTCGACACACTACTTGAGCAAGGATCGGCGGTATTGATTTTCTTCCGTTTCGCCGGCTGCCCGGCCTGCAACATCGCCTTACCGTATTACCAGCGCCAGCTAGCGCCCGGCCTGAAGCAGCTAGGCGCAACACTAGTCGCGGTCAGCCCGCAAATTCCACAACGCCTGATCGACATCAAGCTACGTCACGACTTTGATTTCCTGGTAGCCTCAGACCCCGACAACACCCTGGCCCGTCAACTAGGCATCCTCTACACCTTCGACCAAGCATCGCAACAAGCCTCGATTGCCAGCGGCAAGCCGATAGGCGAAGTCACCGGCACCGGCACGTGGGAGTTGCCAATGCCAACCGTACTGGTAATCGACCGCGATCGCGCACTCCGCTTTATTGACGTTGCCCCAGACTGGCTAGTGAGGACCGAGGCAGACACCATCCTGGATGCGGTAAAGGCCATCACCGACGAACAGCGATTGCCAGCATAGTCCCGCCGTAGCTTTTGAAGTTGCGGTTGCGGTTGTTTTTGTCGCGGCTTTTGAAGTGAAGTCCGCATTGGGACGCTGCCAAATGTGGCGCGTATCGGTCGGGAATTGTGGGAAGACATGTTTGAGCGCAGCGAGTTGGTCTTTCCACCCGACTGGCACGCGCCATATTTGGGGACCTGACCGAAGGGAAGGCAGTGGCTTTGCGGTCGCCTTCTTTTTGGTTACTTTTTCTCAGCGAAGCAAGAAAAAGTGACTAGCTGCCGGGCTACCCCCGGCGCACGTACCCACGGAGTAGCAACCGTTTCAGATAACGTGAATTTCCGTAAAACACAAACGAACGCACTCCGTAGCCCGTTAAAAGGGGTCAGAGTAATTTTCGCAAAGGGCGCGTAAAAAAACTCTGACCCCATTTAACTCTATTTTGTTGGTGCTGGCTCCGACACCAAGGCGATCTTGGAGAACCCGGCATCGTTGATCTCCCCCATCGTCTCGATCACCTTGCCATACGCCAGCGCCTTATCGCCACGTATATTAATACGCCGCCCCAGATCCCCCTCCGACGCCTGTTTCAGGCTAGCCACCAACGACGCGTTATTCACTTCATTCTTATCAACATAAATCTTACCTTCACCATCCAAACTGACAGCAATCGGCAACTTCTCCTCCTTCAAAGGCTTCGCATTAGAAGTCGGCAAATCCACCTTAACCCCCGAAGCCATCAACGGCGCCGCCACCATAAACACAATCAGCAACACCAACATCACATCAACCAACGGCGTAACGTTAATATCGCTAACCGGCCCACCCAGCTGGCCGGTAACATTGTTAGATAATTTAACCCCCATCTCAAGCCCCCTGCGCCACAAGTTTCGCGCCACCCTTATGCGCATGCTGCTCCAGGCTGATAGTCTTACCCTGATGCTCATGCCCACCCTCGGTATCAACCAACGCCTCCCCCGACTCCAGCTGCCGCGACAACTGCACCTCGGTAATCCCAATCAAGGTATTCAACCGGTTAGCATAACTATTCAGCTCCCCCGAAGCCCGGTTATAAGCAATCACAGCGGGAATCGCCGCGACCAGCCCCAATGCAGTAGCAAACAAAGCCTCCGCAATCCCCGGCGCCACCACCGACAAGCTAGTGTTGTTGGAAGCCGCGATCCCCTGAAACGCATTCATGATGCCCCACACAGTACCGAACAACCCGACAAACGGCGCCACCGAGCCAACCGTAGCCAGCACCGACAAACCACGTTGCAACTTCTCGATCTCGATGCCGCTGGCAATCTGCGCCACGCGGTTGATCCGCTCCTTTAAACTGTCACGCTCAGCTACGCTCTGATGCAAACCCTGCTGATGGCTCTCATGCCATTCGCCGACGATAGCGCGATAAATCCTGGCGAACGGATCCGCCGGCCGCCTCTTCAACGCCAAGCCTAGCTTGGTCAATGAACGTTGTCCCGCCAGCGCGTCGATCCAGCTGCGGGCCCGTTGTTGAAGGCCACGAAAACGAAACAGCTTTTCAATCGCAACGCCCCAGCTGGCAACTGAAGCCAGCGCCAGCAGCAGCATGATCGATTTGACGATGACGTCGGCCTGCAGGAACAGTTGCAACGGTGACAAATGCGCAGAAAGTTCAGTTGGATGCATGGTGTACTCCTAAAAAGTGATTAGTGCCTAGTTAACTTTGAAAACGATAGCCCCTGCTAACAGGTAGGAACTACCGCCGAGATCGGGTAATTTAGGAAACGGCGCGGCGCCTTTGATAGCATCCACCGCCGCATCGTCGAGGGTTTCGCTGCCGGAAGTCTGGATTTCGTATTTGAGCAATTCGCCTTGTGGATTCAACGTCAGCTTGTAGGCGACGCGCCCTTCCTCCTTACGCATCTTGGCCGCGCGCGGATAACTGGTGTGGCGACTGATACGGCTATAGACCTGATTCACATAGTCGCTGGGAATGCCGTCGTTGCTGATCACGCGCGGCCTGGTCTGTGCCGGTGCCGGCGGCGCCTCCGGCGCAGCAGCCTTGACCGGTTCCGTTATTGCCGGCGCAACCGGTGTTGCAGGTGGCGCCGCAATTTCTGCTTTTTCCGGTGCGACAGGCGTACTGCGAGGCACCGGCGCCGGCAGCGGTTTGGCGCTGCTCAATTTCGGCTGAGGTTTCAGCGGCTCTATCTTGGGTGGCGGTGGCGGCTCGGGCGGCACCAGCTGCTTAGGCGCCAGCACCAGCTCAATTGCACGCTCCTGGGTTGCAGGCGGCAAAACGCGTTGCGACAAGCCCCAAATAGCAGCAATCGCAGCGACATGTATCCCGAGCGAAGTCAGCGCACCCGGTTTATTCCACCACGACCGATCCGTATTCAGCGACGCCGCGAAGACATCGTTCGGATGGGGTAAAGTAATTATGCTCATAGTGAATGCTTTGCAATGTGATATTCCAATACGGCGGACAGAACACTGCCGGGACTAGACAGTCATCTCGATATTAATCGCATGAACAATATGAATAAAAGAATTAATTTTTATATACAAGTATAAAAAAATTACATAATATTTCTTTTGTTGATTTCGTCTGTGCAAGCGTTGCCATGTGCACTGCGCGCATAAGAAAATAGAAAATAATTCGTTCAATTCAGGTTTGCGCGACATTAACCTGCACGCCTGGATCCATCGAAACACGAAAGGGAAACATGCCTCATGCACAAAATCCCGCCCGGCTGCGCAACTTTGTGACTGCGTTCGCTGCGCTGCTCGACAGCAAACCGGCGGAAGCGCAAATCCTGCACGACGGCGGCGCCTTGCTGCAGCAACTGGTAGCGGTCGACGACTGGCTGCCGGATGCCTACGCCCAGCCCCAGCCAGACCGTTATCAGCAATATCTGCTGCATGCCGATTCAGGCGAGCGGTTTTCGATAGTCAGCTTTGTCTGGGGGCCCGGACAAGCAACGCCGATACACGATCACACGGTATGGGGCTTGATAGGCATGCTGCGCGGTGCAGAGTTTGCACAAGCCTATAAGCCCGCAGCCGATGGCCGTTTGCAGGCGGACGGCATAGCGCACAAGCTGACGCCGGGCACCGTCGAGGCCGTGTCGCCAAGCATCGGCGACATCCACAAAGTGCACAATGCCTTTGCCGACAGCGTCTCGATCAGCATCCACGTATATGGCGCCAATATCGGCGCAGTACAACGCTCGGTGTATGCCGAAGATGGCAGCCGAAAAACCTTTATCTCCGGTTACTCCAACACCCATTTACCGAATATCTGGGACCGTTCCATAGAATTGAAAACCTCATGACCATCAATACGACCAGCAACACCGAAGCCGCCTTTGCCACGCTCACGTTCCTGCAGATTCATACTGCCCTGCTGGAGCGCAAGGAACTGGCCCTGCTGGACGTGCGCGAAGAAGCGCCGTTCGCCGAAGCCCATCCGCTATTTGCCGCCAACCTGCCGCTGGGTCGTATCGAGTTGGAAGCGCATGCCCGCATCCCACGTCGCGACACCAGCATCGTGGTGTACGACGACGGCGAAGGTTTGGCGCTACCCGCGGCGCAACGCCTGCGCCAGCTCGGATATAACACAGTACATTTACTGGCCGGCGGACTGCAAGGCTGGCGCGACGCCGGCGGTGAAATTTTTCGCGACGTCAACGCCCCCAGCAAAGCTTTCGGCGAACTGGTTGAGTCGCAACGCCACACGCCGTCGCTATCCGCGCCCGAGGTCAAGGCTTTGCTGGACGCCGACGCCGATGTGGTGGTACTCGATGCGCGCCGGTTTGAGGAATACAACACGATGAGCATTCCCGGTGGCATCAGCGTGCCCGGCGCCGAATTAGTGTTGCGTGTACGCGCACTGGCGCCGCGCCCGGAAACCCGGGTCATCGTCAATTGCGCAGGCCGTACGCGCAGCATCATCGGCAGCCAGTCGCTGATCAACGCCGGCATTCCGAATCCGGTCAGTGCCTTGCGCAACGGCACAATCGGATGGACTCTGGCCGGACAACAACTGGAACACGGCAAAACACGAAGCTTCAGTGATCAACATTCGGATGACCATCGTGCGCAGGCAGCCGCCGCCGGCAGGCAAGTTGCAGATCGCGCCAAGGTCGGGCGTGCCGACCTGGCTGCCTTGGAACGATGGCAGCGCGAATCTAGCCGCACCACGTATCGGCTGGACGTGCGCACTCGGGAAGAATTTCACGCAGGCCACCTGCCCGGTTTCAGTTCAGCCCCGGGCGGCCAGCTGGTACAGGAAACAGACCACGTGGCGCCGCGTACCGGCGCCCGCATCGTGCTGGCGGACGACGACGGCGTGCGCGCCAACATGACTGCATCGTGGCTGGCGCAGATGGGTTGGGAGGTCCATGTACTGGATGGTTTGCGCCCTGAACATTTCAGTGAAACCGGTAGTCCCGCGCAGACTTTGCCGCCGACGCCGCCGCACGAGTCGGTAACAGCACGGCAACTGTCGCAATGGCTGCAAGATGCGGACGGCACCGTGCTACTGGATTTCACCAGCAGCGCCAACTACGTCAGGCAGCATATCCCCGGCGCCCGCTTCGCACTACGCTCGGAACTGGCTGCGATATTGCAACGGACAGCGACAGCCAAAAGATATGTACTGACTTGCGGCAGCAGCCTGCTAGCCGGCTACGCTGCAGGAGACGTGCAGCAACTCACTGACCACCCCGTGTTTGTACTCGAAGGCGGCACCGCAGCCTGGATTGGCGCCGGGTTGCCGCTGGAATCAGGTGAAACCGAGCTGGCCTCGCCCCGCATCGACCGTTATCGACGCCCTTATGAAGGCACCGATAATCCGGTTGCCGCCATGCAGGCATACCTGGACTGGGAATATGGCCTGGTGGCGCAACTCGCCGCTGACGGCAGCCACGGTTTTTTTGTAATTTGAGAAGTTAGCCATCCGCGCGTAAACCGGGGTTGATCGCCAACTCCGGCCGCAGCGATTAATCTGCAAGTCTCTGGTTCGCCCCCCCTCGTTTTTATCTGTGGGGTGGGCACGCCTTTGTGCTCACGCGGAATTCACTCCGCGCACATCTCTATTTCTACGCCACAACGGTCGGTACTCCGGTTATCGCGGTCACGCGTGGGCACAAAAGCGTGCTCACCTTACTCCTTTCCATTTGCGACGTTATCTAAAAGCAATTCGCGAATAAATCGTTTTGATAGACTATTTTCAAAATCCAGTGGTATAGTGATTATACCAGTTGCGTTTTCCACGAAGTAACGTGGGCTCACGTGCTGGATTCAAAAACCGAACCGTCAGAAGAGCTTATTAAAGCCCCCGGCGAAATGATGTTTATTGTTGACATGGCAACAGCCTTGTTCAATCAACTCAGGAGACAGTATGGAGACCGCAGTTAGCGCCGTTGAAAAAACGGCTATCAGGAAGGTAGCGTTTCGACTCGTACCTTTCGTCGCATTAATGTTTTTCATCAATTTTCTGGATCGAACCGCTATTTCCTTTGCCGGGCCGAACGGCATGAGCAAGGATCTCGGCCTTACCGCGGCACAGTTCGGTTTTGCCGCAGGCGTGTTTTTCATCGGTTACGTCATGCTGGAAATCCCCAGTAATCTCGCACTGCATAAATACGGCGCCCGGCGCTGGCTGGCCCGGATCATGGTGACCTGGGGCATCGTCGCACTGCTGTTCACCTGGGTCAGCAGCGTCGAAGGTTTGTACACGCTGCGGTTCCTGCTGGGCGTGGCGGAGGCAGGCTTCTTCCCCGGCGCGATCCTGTTTCTGAGCATGTGGGTGCCGGCCAAGCATCGCAGCCATATCCTGGCGTTGTTCTATCTTGCGCAGCCGCTGACCATCGTCATCGGCGCACCGGTTGCCGGGATGCTAATCGAAGCGCACGGTACATTCGGCCTGGAAGGCTGGCGAGTCATGTTTGCCGGTGTCGCTTTACCTGCGATCGCGGTCGGCGTCATCGCCTGGTTCTACCTGGCCGACAAGCCGGCCGACGCCAAATGGCTCAGTGAAGCCGAGCGCACCTGGCTCACGACAGCACTGGCTGCCGAGGCGCGTACCAAGCGTACCAGCCACGTCTCGGACGTGAAAAAGGCACTCACCAACGGTCGCGTCTGGCTGCTGGCGCTGGTCTACTTCGGACTGATTTACGGCCTGTATGCGCTGGCTTTTTTCTTACCGACGATCATCGGCGGTTTTGAAAGCCAGTTCGGCACCAAATTCAACGTGCTGCAAAAAGGCCTGATCACTGCCATCCCTTATTTGCCAGCCGCGGTCGCGCTGTTCTTGTGGAGCCGTGACGCCACCCGTCGTGGCGCGCGCAGCTGGCACGTCGGTATTCCTGCCTTGCTGGGCGCCGTCAGTATTCCGCTGGCGCTCTATATGAGCACACCGGCAGCCACGGTTGCCGTGATCACGATTACGGCTTGCGCCATCTTCTCTGCATTGCCGACTTTCTGGTCGATTCCGGCGCGCTTCCTGTCCGGCGCTGCCGCTGCGGCGGGCATTGCACTGATCAACACGGTCGGCAACGCCGCCGGCTTCGTCGCGCCGTTTGTCACCGGCGCGATCAAAGACGCGACCGGTTCCTATCAAGTCCCGATGTTCGTGGTCGGCGGACTGATGTTGCTGTCGTCGCTGGTGATCTTTGCCATCGGCGCGGGCACCCGGCAGGAGAGCGCCTTGTCGGCCGATATGAGAGGCAAGGTCATTGCCGATTGAAATACTTGTGCAAATTGATGAAAGCATCGTTTTAACTGGTTTAAATGGAGAAAGATCATGAAAGAAAAAATCGCGTTATTTGGCGCCGGCGGCAAAATGGGTGTGCGTCTGGCAAAGAATTTGCAGAAATCAGACTACCGTGTGGCGCACGTCGAAGTGAGCCAGGTCGGGCAGCAGCGGCTCAAGGATGAGTTGGGAGTGGAATGCGTGGGCACCGATGCCGCGCTGGATAACGTTGACGTTGTGATCCTGGCCGTGCCGGATACGATAATCGGCAAGATCGCGGCGGAAATAGCGCCGAAACTGCAGCCGGGCACCATGGTCATGACACTGGATGCCGCCGCCCCCTTCGCCGGTCATCTGCCAGAACGTCCAGACCTGGTCTACTTTGTGGCCCACCCTTGCCACCCACCGATTTACAACGACGAGGAAACCAAGGAAGCACGCCGCGATTTCTTCGGTGGCGGCGCGGCCAAACAGTCAATCACCAGTGCCCTGATGCAGGGCCCGGACTCGGCCTTCGACCTTGGCGAAGACATTGCCAAGGTGATTTATGCGCCGATCTTGCGCTCCTATCGCCTGACGGTGGAGCAGATGGCGCTGCTGGAGCCGGGCCTGTCGGAAACGGTCTGCGCTACTTTGCTGTACGTGATGCGCGAGGCGATGGATGAAACTGTCCGCCGCGGTGTGCCGAAGGAAGCTGCACGGGACTTCCTCCTGGGGCACATGAACATTCTCGGCGCGGTGATTTTCAACGAAATCCCCGGGGCTTTCTCGGATGCCTGCAACAAGGCGATCCAGTTCGGCAAGCCGCGCCTGATGCGCGACGACTGGCTAAAGGTATTCGATCATGAAGAGATCGCCGAAAGCATTCGCCGCATTACCTGATCAAGTGATCAAGTGATCAACTGAGCGGCATATTGCAAATGATGGCCATGATGAACTTTGTCATGGCCACATGAGAAAAGTCTTTTTAGCGAGTATATCCATGGAACGCATCTACGCCAGCTACTGGCTGGAAACCGGCGACGACCCTGCGCGGGCAGCCGAAGTCATTGCAGGCGAACAGTCGAGCGGCACCTTTGTCGCCCTGCCTGCTGAAACCCCGGAACTGAAACAACGCTCTGGCGCGCGTGTCGAGCGCCTGGAAATCCTCGGGTGCAGTAAGCAGCCCAGCCTGCCGGGCGGCATGCGTTCCGAGCGCTATACCCGATGCGAGTTGGAAATCTCGTGGCCGCTGGAAAACCTTGGCCCGTCGCTGCCCAACCTGATGGCGACGATTGCCGGCAATCTGTTCGAGCTGCGCCAGGTCTCCGGCTTGCGGCTTACCGGGCTGCGGTTGCCGCCGGCTTTCGCCAGAGCCTACCAAGGCCCGGCCTTCGGCATTGCCGGTACCCGCCGCCTGACCGGCATCGCGCACGGCCCATTGATCGGCACCATCATCAAACCCAGCATCGGCCTGTCTGTGGACGAAACCGTGCAGCAGGTGCGCGAGCTGGTCGCCGGCGGCGTCGACTTCATCAAGGATGACGAGTTGCAGGTTGACGGCGCCCACTGCCCTTTCGACGAACGGGTACGCGGCGTCATGCGCATCATCAACCAACACGCCGATCGCACCGGCAAGAAGGTCATGATGGCCTTCAACCTGACCGGCGATCTCGACCAGATGCGCCGCCGCCATGATTTGGTGCTGGCCGAAGGCGGCACCTGCGTCATGGCCAGCCTCAACTCGATCGGGCTGATCGGCTTGCAGGAATTGCGCCGCCATTCGCAGCTGCCGATTCATGCACATCGGGCCGGTTGGGGCTACCTGAGCCGCTGTCCGCAACTGGGCTGGGATTATGCGCCATGGCAGATGCTGTGGCGGCTGGCCGGCGCCGACCATATGCACGTCAATGGCTTGCGCAACAAATTCAGCGAGCCGGACGATAGCGTGATTGCGGCCGCACGCTCGGTACTCAGCCCGGTCATGCCGGAAGCGCCGCTGCCTGCAATGCCAGTATTCAGCTCCGGCCAAACCGGGTTGCAAGCAGCAGACACCTATAAAGCCATCGGTTGCACAGATCTGATTCATACCGCCGGCGGCGGTATCTTCGGCCATCCCCAAGGTGTGGCGGCCGGTGTCTCGGCGTTGCGCGAAGCCTGGGTTGCTGCGATTGAAGGCGTGCCTCTGGAACAATATGCAGAACGCCGTCCCGCATTGAAGGCCGCACTCGGATTCTGGAAATGAGCGCTAAAGAACCTCAGGCCGCCTTGCCCGACGGACTGCTGCTGGCATATTACGGCGACGACTTCACCGGCTCGACTGACGCCATGGAAGTAATGGCGGCCGCCGGATTGCCGACGGCGCTATTTTTGCAAACACCTGACGCCGCCATGCTGCAACGTTTTCCGGATGTCCGCTGCATCGGGATTGCCGGATCGTCGCGCGGGCGCTCGTCGGAATGGATGGATGCGCATCTGCCGGAAGTATTTGCGCGACTGGCGGCGCTCAAGCCGCCGCTGATGCAATACAAGATCTGTTCCACTTTCGATTCGTCGGCACAGACCGGATCGATCGGCCACGCCCTGGATCTCGGTGTCGGGCACATGCCTGGAAGCTGGTCACCGATGATTGTCGGCGCACCGCGCCTGAAGCGTTATCAAGTGTTCGGCAATCTGTTTGCGGCGGTCGACGGTACAGGATATCGCCTGGACCGGCATCCGACCATGGCCCGCCATCCTGTGACGCCGATGAGCGAATCGGATTTACGGCGCCATCTCGGCACGCAGACGCAGCGTCGGGTTGAATTGATCGACATGGTGCAATTGCGCGACGGCGCTGCCGCGGCTGGTGCATGCATCGACAAATTGCAAGGCGCCGATACGCCGGTAGTCCTGATCGATGTTCTCGACGAGGAAACCCTGCGCGAAGCCGGCCGCCTGGTGTGGGAACAACGCAGCGCCGGCGTCTTCAGCGCCTCGTCGTCCGGTCTCCAGTACGCTCTGACGGCCTATTGGCGATCGCGCAGCTGGATAGCGCAGCAAACATCCTTGCCGACCGCGGGGCCGGCGCCGGTCATTGCAGCGGTAAGCGGCAGCTGTTCACCGGTCACCGCAAAGCAGATAGCCTGGGCGCGGACGCATGGATTTTCCGCCGAAAGACTTGATTTGCAGTCAGTGCTGATCGAAAAAACCAGAGAGGCAGAACTGGCGCGCATGGTGGCATTGGCCGTTACCGCCGTCGATAATGGCCGCAGCCCCCTGATTTACAGCGCCGAAGGGCCAGACGATGCTAATGTCACCGGCTTCGATGCCTTCGCCCGGGAAGCAGGAATCACCCGCTCGGATGCAGCGCGGCGCGTCGGCATGGCGCTGGCGGAAATCATGCGGCGTTTACTGGATGCCCGCCCTGTCACCCGGGTGGCAATCGCCGGCGGCGACAGTTCTGGCGAGGTAGCCAGCGCCCTCGATATCGCCGCGCTTAGCGTCAGCGCCGCCATGTCGCCGGGAGCGCCACTGTGCCGCGCATGGTCGGACAATCCGCGCCGCGACGGCCTGGAGATTGTCTTGAAAGGCGGCCAGGTCGGCGGACTCAGCTTCTTTGGCGATGTACTGGAGGGCAAGCCGTTGGCAGCAAACTGATGGGGCGGGGCAAAATTGATATGGTAAAGTCACGCTATCAATATCATTTAAGCTAGTGCAAGACATGTCGGAAACCATACAGCGACGCAAGTTATATCAAGAAGTGCTCGAACGCTTGATGGAGCGTATCCATAGCGGCGAATTGCCGCCTGGTTCGCAACTACCTTCCGAGCGCGAACTTATGGAGCAATATGGCGTCGGCCGTCCCGCGGTGCGTGAAGCACTGCAGGCGATGGAGCGCTCAGGCTTCGTCGAGATTGTCCACGGTGAGCGGGCGCGGGTGGTCGACCCGACCGCCGATCGCCTGATTGCCCAGATTGCCATCGGCGCCCAGCATCTGCTGCGAACCAAGCCGGCGATGCTGGGACACCTGAAGGAAGCACGCGTCTTCCTGGAAACCAGCACTGCCCGCATGGCCGCCGAACGCGCTACCGAGGCGCAGATTGCCAGCCTGCGCCAGAGCATCGCCGAGCACCGGGCTTCCATGGTCAACCTGGAAGAATTCATCGAGCGCGACATGGCGTTCCATCGCGAAATCGCCGACATCAGCGGCAACCCGATTTTCCCGTCTATCGTCGAATCGATGTTCCGCTGGGCCAGCGAGTTCTACTACACCCTGGTTCGGGCGCCAGGCGCCGAGGAACTTACACTGACCGAGCATCAGCGTATCGTCGATGCGATTGCCATGCATGACGGCGATGCCGCTGCCGAGGCGATGCGCAGCCATCTGATGCGGGCCAACGACCTCTATCGGGAATTGGGGCAGCAGTAGCTTGACAGCAGCGGCGGCTCGATTCATCTCTTTTATTATTTACCGAGCTCATGCATCGGCGTGCGGTAGGTCTCGCGCGCCGTAGCTGCGGAGATGACGGAGACGATCGCGGTCGCGCTGACGAATATCGCTACAGGTATCCAGCCATCCGTGCCAGGTTTCAAGATCGCGGCACTGATACTCGGTGCGAACCCACCCAGGGCAAAACCGATCTGGGTACCGATGGCCATGCCGGACAGGCGTACCCGGGTATCGAACATTTCGCCATACATGGATGGCCAGACACCGTTTGCCGCGCTGTACACAACGCCAGACAAAAGCAAGCCGAAAACAAAGATGAGCGGGATGTTGGCCTGGCTGATACTCCACAGATAAGGCCAGATCAGGCAGGCGCAAGCCAGCCCGCCAAAGATGAACACAGGCTTGCGGCCGATGCGGTCCGACAATGCAGCGAAAGCCGGAATCGCCATCAGCGCCACCACATTCGCCAATACCAGCACGGTCAGCATGGTGGCCCGTGGAATATGGATAGTGTTGACGGCGTATGACAGCGTAAACACGCTGAAAATCGTGCTCACTACCGAGATCTGGGCGGCAAAGATGACGCGCACAAGGCTCTTTTTATGCTCGCGCAGCAACATCATGAACGGCAACTTGGTTTGTTTCTCGCCCAGTGCCTGGGATTTTTCCTGTTCAAAGGCAGGTGTCTCCGGCAAGGTGCGGCGCACCCACATGCCAACCCACACCACAATCGCGCTCAGGAAAAATGGAATGCGCCAGCCCCAGGACAATAACTGATCTTCAGGCAACGCTGAAATCGGCAGGAAAACCAGGGTGGCGAGAATCAGGCCGGCCTGGGTTCCGCTCAGGGTGAAGCTGGTAAAAAAGGCGCGCCGATGCGGCGGCGCATGTTCAAGCGTCATCGAATTGGCGCCGGCCTGCTCCCCTGCCGCCGACACACCTTGCGCCATGCGCAATATCACCAGCATGATTGGGGCAGCGATACCGACCTGGCCATAAGTTGGCAACAAACCGACCATGAAAGTAGACACTCCCATCAACAACAAAGTAAAGGTGAGTACTTTTTTGCGTCCGTATCTGTCGCCGATATGCCCCAGCACTACCGCACCGATCGGCCGCGTCACATAACCAACGCCAAACGTGGCGAACGCGGCGATGGTAGCCGTTACCGAATCGAACGACGGAAAAAATATCTTGCCGAACACCAGCGCTGCCGCAGTGCCGTAGATGAAAAAATCGTAATACTCGACCGCGCTGCCGATCCAGCTGGCCAGTGCTGCCTTACGCGGTGAACGAGTGGCCGCCTGCGGCGCCGCATTGACAGCGCTGGTCGCGCCTGGCGTCCGAATTTGTTTCGATACTGTAGATGTAGACATGGCGTCCTCGATGATCTATAGGTTATTTTTTACACGAAGAGAACGAATTCCCTACATGATAATGTTGAAATGGTGTGTTAAAGCGACGCGTTAAAACCGATGCAGAATGCCGGCTTGCAAACCGATCAGGCTTTTGCCGTTGATGTCCGCTCCGGCCAGGTTGGCGGCAGGACCGGCGGAACCGCTGAAACGGAAACCGGCGTTGGCGTCGTTTTTCATGTAATTGGCAAAACTGTAGAGCGTGGTGCGCTTGGACAAATCGTAGTAAGCCCCGAAGTTGCCGCCCTGCGCGCCTGAATCCCGGTGTGATGTGTCCTGCATCACACCGTACAAGGCGCCGATCCGCAGTTGCGGGCTGAGACGATAGTCGGCCGATATCTGATAAATGTTGTACATGCGCAGCACGTCTGGATTATTTCCCGCGAAGGCATTGTTGGGGATGCTGACGTTGCTGAGGATCGCGGTTGCGTTATTGCCGCTGGCATTGGCTGTCACGTTGTTGCTGCGTACGTAGGCGAGATAAAGCTTGCCCTTGCCGTAGTCGTAATTCGCATACAGGTTGTGATAGACCACGCGCTCTGAATACAGTGCATTCGCCGCCGGCTTAGCCCACAATCCGGCGTAACCTGCGCGATACGGTCCCTTGCTATAGTCCAGCCCGAGTTGATAGACGCCGCGTGCTCCTACACCCTCACCCGCGGTTTCCGTCAGCGCATAATGCGCGTCCAGCTGAAAGCCGGCCAGACGTGGCGACTTGTAGGAAAGGTCATTGTCGTAACGCGACGGTACACCGAAGGTATTGATGATCGAACCATAAGTCGTGCGTTCGGTGTAATCGATAGCACCGCCGATGAAGAACGGAATGCTGTTCTGGCGCCCGATACGGAACTCACCCGCCGGCGTATTCATGCCGACCCATGCCTGGCGGTCGAACAGACGGCTTGAATCCGCCGCGCCGCCGGTGTTGGCGTTCAAGCCCTGCTCCAGCGTGAATTTGGTCTGGTAGCCGCCGCCCAGTTCTTCCACGCCGCGCAAGCCAAGGCGACTGCGCAAGATGGCGCCGTCGTTAAGGCCGACGACACTGGTGCCGCTACTGCTGTGAATATAGCCCAGGTACTGGTCGACGTCACCATATAAGGTGACGGTGGACTGAGCTTGCGTCAGAGCCGAACAGCCGGCGAGGCTGCAGGCAGCGACGAATTTTATCTTCATGACATCTCCATTTGGTTTGTTTTTATGGTTAACGATTAATGGTTCATTACAGCGACAACTTTGAGTGATGGCGAAACGGTTCCCGCGCGTGGACGTTCGAGATGTGCAATTAGATTCGGGTTCGGGCCGTTCAGAACCAGAACGGATTTTGGATGTGGGTTCATGCTGTCTCCTCGATAACCTTGCTAAAGCCGCGTTATTTTTTTGTTTGCGGCTATGGTTTTTTGTACTGCTTGCTGCGGACGGCTAAGCCATGGTTGGATGTCCCGCACCCGGTTGACGCACCTGCAGGCTGCGTCGCAGGACCTGATCGGTCACCCATTTGGCGGCACGGTGGGCACGGCGGGCCACGATATCGGGCGACAGCTGCAGATAGTCGTCATTGAAGACTTCGAAACTATAGTCGCCGCGATAGCCGCCCCGATCCAGCCGGCGCAACAAATCGGAAAGCTCTTTCGAATGCGCGCCCTCGCCTGGAAATACGCGCAGGTGGCGCGCCGTTTCCAGCCGCTCTTCGGCGCTGCGGATATCACGCCACATGAAATCGGACAACTGCACCATCGCGATCTTGTCGCTCGGAATATCTTGCAAACCATCGAGGTCGGCCTGATTCGCCAGCATGTGAAAAGAATCAATCACGACGCCCAGGTTGGCGTGGTCAGCCAGTTCTACGGCTTCCCACGATTGCGTATACTGGTTGACATGACGGCCCCACGACAACGCCTCATAACCGATACGCACGCCCAGCGGCACCGCCAGCGTCGCCAACTTTGCCAGGTGACGCGCGATCAAGGGCATATCGCCGCTAGCGTGGCTGGAGGTGCTGGAGCAAACCATCAACAGCGGTGCGCCGACCGCCTGGCACACATGCAGCATGTTCTTGGCGATGTCGAGTTTGTATTCATGCAAGGCACCGGACAATCCCTCGAAGTCGCGCATGACCTGGATGCCGGTAACACGAATCCCGCTAGCCCTGACCAGGCGCACCGCCTGCTCCAGGCCACCGGGATGGCCGGCCAGGTCTTTGGCCCACAACATGGTTTGCGAAAATCCTGCCGCCTTGGAGGCATTGAGTTTCGACTCCAGCGGTGCCGCCAAGGTGATACTGTCCATGCCGAAATTACTCAGATTCATATCGCCCCCAGCTCGCGAAATGCATCCGACGACACACCCGGCCATCCGAACAACTCCAGATACAGCGGCGCTTGTTCGATCATCATCTCGCGTCCCTTCTGGATACGGCAGCCATGGCGCTGCGCTTCCACCAGCAGTCGCGTCATTTCAATCTTCATGCCGCAATCGGCGACGATGCAAGACGGCGCGATGCCATTCAGGTCAACCGGCAGCGGATCATCCGCGCTCATGCCAAGCGGCGTCGAGTTGACGACCAGGTCATAACCTGCGGCGGACGGCGCCCCGATTACCAATTCGGTGGCGCCGAACATTTTCTGCAGGCGCTGCTGGAGCGCTTCGGCTTGCTCCTGGCGCGTATCGTAAATGGCGACATGGCCAATGCCGCGCGCCGCCAGCGCTGCAGCCACAGCACAGCCGACGCCGCCGCTGCCGACCACCAATGCTCTGGCGCGTGGCCAGTCGAATGGCGCGCTGCCACAGGTGCGGTCGAAGGCGCGGATGAAACCTTCGCCATCGATCAGGTCGCCGATCAGGGTCTGGCCGTCCGCGCTTTTATAGATGGCATTGCAAGCGCCCGCCAAGACTGCGCGCGATGTCGGCTGGTCGACCGCGTCCACGCTCATCGGCTTGTGCGGGATCGACACCAGGATGCCGCCTACATTCTCTGCTGCCATCAACATGCGCACCGCGGAAATATATCCAGCCGGCGCGATCTTGAGCGGAATCACGCGGGCATCGATGTCGTGCTGCTTGAAGTAAGCGTTGAACAAGGCAGGCGCTTTGACTTGCTCGACCGGCCAGCCGATCACCGGGAAAATACGGGTGTTGCCGGAAATCTCAAGCATGTTGCTGCTCCTGGTGGCGGATATCCTGGCGACTAACTACCAGTTCAAAACTGATGCCGCTTTTGTAGAGTTGCGTCAACGCGCCCTTCTCGCTGGCCTGCGCCGGTTCGCGGTCGATGAACACGATGCCCCTTTGTTTCAACTGCCGCACGGCGTCGAGCACATCGGGTGCGCCTAGTCCGACCCGCACCAATTGTTCATCCCACTGCAAGCCGGCGGCGCCTTCAGGCGGCTCTACCAGTTGCAGATAAAAACCGTGGCATGGGCTTTCCAGCAAAACTCCTTTAGGCAAGACGCCGAAATAGCGGCCTTGCGGCAACGGCCGGAAATCCATCAGCTGCTGGTAAAAATCAATCCATTCCGGTGAACGGTCGCGCCCGATCGTTTGCACCACGCCAAAGAAATGCATGCCGGCCAGTGCCGGCGGATTGGCTGGTGCGTTCAAGATCGGCTTGAAGTCGACGTCATAGATGGAGAAATCGCGAAAGCGATCGACGAAATACAGGATCGAGTCGCCGACCCCGTGTACGCCCGGGATATTCAGCTCCATCACACCGGCGCGGGTCTGGATCGCCCAGGCGCCCATCTCGATCGCATGGCGGTACGCGGCATCCGCGTCACGTACCCGCAGCGCAATCGCGCTGATGACTGTCGCTTGCGGCTCGCTGTCGGATTGCGGCAAAGAGGATGGATCTGCATTGACGATCACATTCATCGTGCCCTGGCGGTACAACGTCACCTCACGCGAGCGGTGACGGGCAGTCGCCACAAATCCAATTTGTTCCAGCAACGCTCCCAGCGCCAATGGCTGGGCGCTGGCATATTCGATGAATTCAATGCCGTCGATGCCGAGCGGATTATTCGGTTCCGGATTGTGTTCTTGCACAGTCATGCTGATCCTTGGCTGAAGTAGTCAGGCCAAGTATAGGAATGGCATATCGAGAAAAACAGTGCCGAAAACATGCAATAATGCGTTAATCGCGCATATTGAGCGATTAGCGCGCATTTTTGGAGTTATTTGGCGTGAAAAAACCTGAGTTACTGGAAGTTGAAGTCGCCAAGCGCGATCTGATCGACGGCTTGATCAAAGGCATCGATGTGATCACCGCGTTCAATGACGATACGGTGCGCCTGACGGCGAGCGAACTGGCGGAAAAAGTAGCGCTCAGCCGCAGCGCAGCGCGCCGTTATTTATTAACGCTGGTACATATCGGCCTGGCGGCCACCGACGGCCGCAGTTTCTGGCTCACGCCCAAGGTGCTCAACCTGGGGCGCTCCTATCTGGATTCGGCGCGGCTGCCGCGCGCGATAGTGCCGTTCCTGCAACGGCTGACCTTGCAACTGCAGGAGTCGACCAATTATTCCGTACTGGAAGGCGACGACGTGGTCTACGTCAGCCGCGTCAATGCCCCACGGCTGCTGACTACCGGCTTCGAGCCCGGCACGCGCCTGCCGGCCTACACCTCGACCGCCGGCCGGGTATTGCTGTCGGCCTTGCCGGACCTCGAGTTGCGCGCCTATCTGGACCGCATCGACCTGATCGCCTACACCCACCTCACCGTGACGGACAAGGAACAGCTGTTCCGGGAACTGATCGCCATCCGCGAAGATGGCTTTGGCGTTACAGAAAACCAATATGAAATCGGGCTACGCGGCATCTCCGTGCCGATCAAGAGCCGCCGCGGCACCCTGATCGGCGCATTAAGCGTCTCCATGATGATCTCCAGCAGCTCAAAAGCCGAAGCGACGGCGCGCTGCCTGCCCGTGCTACAGGCTACCGCCAATACTTTGATGATGTGGGTTTGAATCGGCGGAACCGATTAATCTGAACGGTAAGCAAACATTGCTGTCCAAACAAATACCACCAATTGTCGAGGAGTTCGCCATGAAACGTTTCACCATTTTGTTTGCGCTGACAACCGTGTTCCTCGGCGGATGTGTAGCGGTGCCGTACGGTCGAGGCGGCGGCGACTATGGCGGTGGGAACGGATTTGAACAACGCGACCACAACAGGGGCGGAGAAGGTTACCAAGGCCGAGACTATGGACGCGGTAACGACTCTGGACGCGGTAACGACTATGGACGAGGTAACGACTCCCGGAACGGCGGGGGCTGGAATGTCAGTAACCCTGGTGGCTCCGACCACTAGATTATCGTCGATCAGGCAGACGACGCACCTTGCAAATAGCCGTTCACCGCCAGCATGACACGCTGTTCCAGTGCTGCCGCATCAAGTTCGCCGCGCTCGCCGGCGGCATCGACCATGCCATGGACGATGGCCAGCAGATCATGGGCCACCAGTTCCCTGTCGGCCAGCCGCGGCGCGTCGGGCATTTGCAGCGCGCCCGTAAGCTGCGTATGGATGGTGTCGGCGACGCGCTGGTTGCGCTCGCCTAACGGCAGCCGTCTTTCCTCGAAATCGATCAGCCTCGCCAATTCCGGCCGCCGCATCTGATGCGCGACTGCGGCCCGCACCATGCCCTCGATACAACCACGCGCGGTCCGGCCTTGCCCGGCGCGCTCAACATCCACCAGCAACTGCGCCGTCTCGCGTTCGATCAACGCGACGGTCAGTGCATCGCGGTTTGGAAAGTACTGGTACAACGAGCCGACACTGACGCCAGCGCGTTCTGCGACCGCATTGGTGGTGCAGGCGGCAATTCCTTGCGTCTCGAGAATGCGAGCAGCTGCTTCCAGAACGGCTTCGACAGTTTGCGCTGAGCGCGCCTGGACCGGCAATTTGCGGGGCTTCAGGCGCTGCGCGGCGGATGATTTCGGCATGCGGTGAACGCGAGTTTTAAATGTGAGCGATAGCTCGTATTATGAACTTGTTTCGCGAAACACAGCAACTTACCTTTCACTCTTACTGGAATCATCACTATGAGCACCTCCGTAGAACCAATACAAATCGAACTGACCGTTTTCATGCTCGTGAAAACAATGCCGGAATGGCTGGGCTTCCCCATCGACGAGCGATTCCGCCTGCTGCGCGAATATCTGGAGCCGATCTTGAAGAAGCACGCCGGGCACGTCAGCTTGCGTTTCTACGACATTGAATTCTATTCAGCCCGCGTGACCGACCTGTGGATGTGGGAAGCGACCAGCCATCATGCCTACGAACTACTGGTGGAAGACCTGCGCGAAACGCCTTTTTGGGATCGCTATTTCGCAATTGTCGAAATCCTGCCAGGTGTCGAAAACGCTTACGCAAAAAATTACGACAGGGCTACCTTGCAGGCGTCCTGAGTACGGGATGTTCGTTTGCTTGCTGAGTTGCCCCGCCCGCCATACTCCCGCAAACGCAGCGCCCCTGCCATAAGAGCCATCAAAACCCAATTTCTTCTTCGACCCAACTATGGGTCAGGAACGCGATGACTGCTTTGGCTGCAGGCGCAATAGGACCAGGTGGACAAACGCCGTAGACCCCGGTATCCCGTCCACCCCAGTCTGGAAGAATTTGAGTCAGAACGCCCGACCTGATCGATTCCGCCACTGTTACTTCTGACAAAAATGCAACGCCCAGGCCGTCAATGGCGAAGCGCCGGATTGCATCGCCATTATCAGCGCGCACCCGCCCCTGGGGCCTCACTGAGCATTCACCTTGAGGGCCATTTAGACGCCACAGTTCACCGTCACGATTGACGGTTAAGACAAGGCACTCGTGCTGTTTGAGATCGTCAACCGTTCGCATTGGACCGTGCTTTTGCAGATAGCACGGGGCCGCGACCAGAATCCTGCGATTGCTCATTAGCTTCTTTGCGATAAGTGAAGAGTCATCTAGCTGGCCAATCCTGATTGCAAGCGAAATTCCCTCTGCGACCACGTCAACATAGCGATCAGTCATGAGAAGATCAAGTTGCAGATGGGGAAAGGCCTCCATAAAGCCCGATATATATGGGATCACATGACTACGGCCGAATGATACTGGCGCACTAAGTTTTAACGTTCCCCTTAGTTGATCTTGCTGATCGCGAACCCGCCGATATGCATTCCCGAGTTGCTCGAACGCAATCCCGCAGTCTGAGAAAAAAGACTGCCCCGCATCCGTCAGCGACATTGCTCTCGTTGTGCGATTGATGAGTTTTATGCCCAACTGTTGTTCAAGCGCTTTTACCAACCTGCTAACTGACGATGGCGTCATTTTCAGATCTTGGGCCGCTTTTGCGAAACTACGATGTTCGACGACACTGACGAACGCTCGTGCGAGGTGAAAGGATGGCTCTTCCATTAAGTTTTCCAGGGAATGAGTGTCTTAAATTTATAGCTATTATCTTCTTTTATTGCCATTGTTAGTATTGGGCTTTCTATTAACACAGGGCTAAATCATGTTGACCCCCGTTTTACTTGCGAACGATCCGAACCATGGTCACTATGTGCCGGCGATGATTTATGCTGGGCTTGTCTATGTATCAGGAACGCTTCCCGCCGTTCGCGAAACGGACGCCGTCACGGCCGGAACCCCATTTAAAGATCAAATGCACCAGTTGCTCAGGAATTGCCTAGATATACTCACCGCCGCGGGTAGTAGTGAACATAAAGTGATTTCATTTACGCTCTATCTGCTAAGCCTCGACGATTGGGATGTCGCAAATGACTTGTTAGCGGCCTTCTTTGGATCACATCGTCCCGCTCGAGCGGTGATCTGCGTGCCGCAGATCAGAAAAGGTTATGCTGCGCAGGCGACACTCGTTGCGGCTGTATGAAAGAGCCAGCAATGAGCACACCTCAGTTGTTCCATGTTGACTCCTTCACAAAAACCCCCTTTCGTGGCAATCCCGCTGGTGTCGTGCTCAATGCCGATTCGCTCAGCGAACGGCAAATGCAAGACCTTGCGAGCGAGTTGAAGCACTCTGAGACTGCGTTTGTGATGGAGTCTCAGAGCGGTGATTACGACGTTCATATTCGCTACTTCACACCGTCAACCGAGGTGCCGATCTGCGGTCATGCCACGATCGCTGCCCACTATGCGCGCGCAAAGTGGCTGGGGCTGGGAAATGTGGTATTGAGACAAAAGACTGGCGCCGGGATTCAGGCCATTCATATCGAGGTTTGCGCAGACGACTATCGGATACTTATGCGACAGGGGCCGATTTTTTTTGGTGAACCATTCGACGCAGCCTCGCGCCGTGCATTGTCAAACGCTTTAGGTCTGACTGAATCCGATCTGCATGAAACGAACCCGGTGCAGATCGTCTCTACGGGACACTCAAAGGTGATGGTGCCACTACGAACTGGCGTTTCGCTCGATGCGATTACCCCCGACTACTCAGCCCTCGCCGCGCTTAGTGCCATCATCGGATGCAACGGATATTTTCCATTTCTTGTTCGTTGCGATGGCGCGGCAACCGACGGGCGGATGTTCGCTCCCGCCATCGGCATCCGAGAGGATCCAGTCACCGGCAACGCTAATGGTCCGCTTGGCGCCTATCTGGTCAAGCACCGACTGATGAATCATGACGGCCGGCGCTTACATTTTAATGGACACCAAGGCCGAGCAATCGGAAGGGATGGAGTAGTCAGTGTCCTGGTCGATATTCAGAATAAGGAACCGACTCAGGTTTCAATCAAAGGTGACGCAGTGATATTGTTCACAGCGCCACTGCTGCTCTAGATATTCAAAATCAGCCCCGGCTTTCGCCTCCAAAGGTCCAAGCTGTAATGCTTTGCAACATAGGGGAGCAAAGAATCATATCGAGACCCGATTACGAGGTCGGAGCATGTTCGCGACGATTTGCAATATTGTTTGCCTTGGGAGTATCCGCGGTAACAACCCAAGCATGCGATTTGCACCTCCGGGTACGACATGGCTCTGACCGCGATCAAGTGCCTGTAAGCTTGCGTTGACCACAATATCTGCAGCCATACGCGTGCCGACGCCAGCCTCGGCGGCGCCCACTACATCAAAGAAAGCGGTATCGGTGGCACCTGGGCACACCGCAAGCACGCGCACGCCACGAGCGCGATACTCTTGCCACAAAGCTTCTGAGAAAGAGAGCACGAAAGCCTTGGTGGCGCCATAGATGGCCATGTAAGGCAGCGGTTGCAGAGCGGCGGTTGACGCTACATTAATGATTGATCCCTCCCCTTGTTCCAACATGGCTGGCAACGCTGCATGGCTGAGTTCGACGACGGCTCTGCAATTGAGCGATATCTCGTCTAGTTGCCGTTCCAGCGGCAACGTATCGAAATGACCGTGAGTCGCAAAGCCTGCATTGTTGATGATGATGTTCGGCGTCAAACCAAGTGCACTTGCCCTCGCATGTGCGTCGCCGGCAGCACCGGTTTCGGTCAGATCGGCTGCCAGGGCGTGAGCTCGGATGCTGTGGCGATGCGCCAGCTCCCGCGCCAGGTTGTTTAGCTTGTCGCCTGAGCGTGCGACAAGAATCAGGTTAGCGCCGCGCGCGGCCAGTGCATGGGCAAATGCCAGGCCTATTCCGGATGAGGCGCCTGTTATCATGATGGCTGTGTTGCGATAGTTGAGTGGTCGCATGGTGAAATGATTCGTTATGAGAGTGTCGAATGTAAAGCGTGGACTACGGTCTATGGTCAATCATTCTTTTCGACAGCTTGCGTCTCGATTGGAAGGAAACTGGGCAATGCGCATTGGTGAAATTGCATCCCGGGCCGGCGTGTCGCGCGATACGGTCCGATTTTATGAACGTATGGGCTTGCTCGACGAAGCAGCTCAGCCCCATTTAAGCAACAACTATAAGGAGTATTCGCCGCTGGCGTTGCGCCGTATTGAACTCATTACCCACGCCAAGACGCTCGGATTTACTTTAAAAGAGATCGCGGACGTGATCGTCGCCTGGGAGCAGGACGGGCTGGCGGCGAGCAAAAAACGTCTTCTGATTCAAGAAAAAATTTGTGAAGTGGAGAAGAAAGCGCATTCGCTATCCATATTACGCGTTGCATTGTCAGATGCGTTGAACAAAGTAGAAAGCGGTTGCACCGATGAAAGCCCGGCGCAATTGAAAGAAATGGCGCGATAGACATTTTGCATCGCAAAGCGCGAGATTGGCCGCGCATCATTGGCGAAGTTGAACGACTCTGTTCGTTTGCGCGCTGAATTGACCCATTCCATTTTCCCCTATCTCCATTGCCTGGAGAACGCAGCGCCCCTGCAGCGCAGTGGGATGGCACACTGGAAACATAATTACCGTTGTTACTCTGAGTACCGACGCAAATACTAAACGGCCTCAGACTACGACGGCGATCAGGGACGCCATATCCCTCGAAAAAAAAAGGCAACAATCGCAAGACTGTTGCCTCCAACCTCCGAGATCCGGCAAGATCCGTGAGGGGGACGATACTTGGTTATCTAGTAGCTATATCAAATTCGCTTAGAAGGAATGGCTGATACCGGCATAACCACCGTTTTGCGCATGGCCTGGCAACGGGTTGTCGAACTCGGTTCCAAAATTGGCATTGCCCTTGTTGCGCATCGTGCCAACATCCAGGTACAAAAAAGTCCGTTTCGAAAAATTGTAAGTGCCGCCGACCACGAACAGACTGGCACTGCCCGCATCGTGATTGAGCTTGGCATGGTAAGCAGCACCGATCAGTGTCAATGCCGGTGTTACCGCGTAGTTGGCGCCGATCCAGTAGTGATTGATCTTGTCCGGAGCGGTAGCCGCAGCGGTATCCGGGGCTGATACATTCTCGTAGCCGGCGAACAGTTTCAACTGGTCCAGGGTGTAGGTGCCGCCGACAATCAGATCCTTGGATGCGGTGTAGACGTCGGTATAACGGCCGTTGGCATCGCGGATAACGTCATAGATGGCACGTAGTTCCAGACCGCCGGTGGTGTATAACAGCGAAATACCGTCTTTACGACCATTCTTGGTGGAACCGGCCTGCTCGCCCAGACTGGTTTGCACAGTGGCGTTAAAGCCGCCCCAGGTTGGTGTCTGGTATTCGATGACATTGTTGGCGCCCGGCCAGTTGCGACCGTTGACCAGATTCTGCGTACTCATGAATTGCTGACCGGTAGGATCGAGGTTCCAGATGTCATTGACGATAAACAGGTTTTTACCGAACTTGATCGAACCGGCGCTGCCGTTCAAGCCGACGTAAGAACGCCGATTGAACAAGGCGCTACCGTTGGTGCTGCCGTTGGTGGCGTCAAAACCGGATTCCAACAAGAAGAAGGCGCTCAATCCGCCGCCCAGATCTTCAGTGCCTTTGAAACCGATCATACTGGTGCCCCACTGGTTACCGGATGCTCCAAGCTTGCTGCCAGTCTGGCCGGTGGGATTGCCATTGGCATCTTTTAACGCAACATTGGTTTGATAGTCGACGCCGGCATCAACCCGGCCATAGATAGTGACGCTGGTCTGCGCCTGTGCCTGCGTACAGGCAGCGCCGATCAACATCGTGACTACCGCCGCTCGAATGCATTGCAATTTGAATTTTTTCTGTTGCACGTTGAGTCTCCTTTTTAGTTTAATTTTGCTCAATATCCGTCTTTTTCTTGGGATGAAAATCGAGCCTTCTTTCGAAGTCTGTCGAACGCAAAACTGGTACTTACCGGCGACGGCACAGAAAGTCACAAATGCCGTCTTCGCCTATCACCGCCTACGTCATATCCACTCGTTGCATCTTCAATTTGATCGGCCGCAACCGGTATCGACAGGCAGGTGCCTCACGCCAATCCCCGCGGCGGCTGGCCGCTTCGATGCGATTAGCTATGTTTGACGCTGAGCCTGATTCGTCGGTTTGGTTGAAAAATATTGCTCGGAGAGGATTTTGACTCACTGTATTTCAAGTCAAATTAACTGTCAATATATGATATCAAATCCCAATATATAGGATTAATTTTGTGCTGAATTGCAACACTCCCGCCGTTTGATAAGTCATCCAAAAAATTCAAGATGCATCAAAGAGGAATTTTCCAAACTGAGATTTGGGGAATTTTCAGATAAAGACATCTCGCTTTACCTACAGCCGGATGGCGCTGTCAAATAACGTGAGGCATGGCCGCGCTAACCGCGACGCTTATCACTCGCTCTCCGCTAATCGATAAATGATGGTTCGCGAATAGGGCTGAGAAGGGCTCGCTACCGCCGAGGGCCACCCAGGATGATTGACACAATCAGGATAGTTTTGGGGCTCGATACACAATCCCGACAACGGTCCGTACAGGCCAAAAGTACGCTCGTTGGAAAGTGCGAATCCGTTATAAAAAATTGCGCCGGGTGCATCGCTCCCCACGCTAAGCGTCCACGGAGATCCCGGAGAATTAACGTGCGCCAGCATGCGGGTTGGATCGCGCCGGGGGTTCACATATGTAGTGTTGAAACATCCGCGGGGCATTCGTGGCACCTGGTCGGACAAGGTACGTGCCCCCCGAAAGTCAAAAACCGTGTTTTCGACTTCCAGCACAGCACCCGAGGGGATAAAATCACCACGATCATGCAGATACTGGTCCGCAGCAATTTGCAATTGGTGATCCATGATGCTTGGCAGAGGTACCCCGCTCGCGCTCGGCGAAACCCCATGCAGATTGAAATAGGCATGGTTGGTGGTGTTGATGATCGTTTCTTGTGCGCAAAATGCTCTGTGGACGATGCGCAACTGATCTTCGAACTCGAGGTCATAGCAGACTTCCATTTCCACAGAACCCGGATAACCTTGGTCGCCATCCGGGGAATGCAAATTGAACTCCACCCCATGCGAACCCATGCTTTTCAGTTGCCACAGGCGTTGACCAAATCCCAGCGCGCCGCCGTGGACATGATTCTTCCCGGCGTCATTGCGCTCCAGGCGTACGATTTTGCCGTTCATCGGGAACTCGCCATTGGCGATACGGTTTGCAAACCGCCCTACGGTTACCCCCATTGATACCTGATCCGCCAAGGTTTGCCTCGGATCGGGATAGAAAAGGCATAGATCTGTCCAGTCACCACCCTTGGTGAGGCGGCGCCAGCGTTCGATGCGCGCACCGACGCTCAGAAATGTCAGCCAGACCCGCGCACCTCGCACATGAATTCGAAACAAACCAGGTGCAACCGCATCCAATGATTCATGCCAAACTTCCATGGCCGATTCCATTTTTTTCATGCTGGCATCCTTTGTCACACAGATCGCTACCAGGCCAGCAAGTGATCGCTATAACGTTCCAGCGTGGCCAAACCAAAAGCATCAGGCGCCAGCGCCGGGGCGCGATCAAACACCTGCTCCAGTCCCAGACGGCGTGCGGTCAGGCGTTTGCCATAGCACAGGAAGTTATCGATCGACTGCATCAGGAACACAATCAGCGGCAATATCTCGCGGTACAGCGCCAGTGCCTGTTGCAGATTATTTTCGCCGCCTTGCCGGATCAGATTGTATATTTTGACCTGCACATCGAAACACTCCGGAGCCGGGATCAGCCCGGCACAGCCGGCCAGCAAATTATCCGGCAGCTCCAAACCGCCACGGCCGTTGAAGACAGTGAACATACCATCGGTAGTTTCAATGGTTTTCCGGATTGCGGCGGCAGTACCTTCGGCCTTCAGGATTTTTACGTTCTGATGATTCCGGCCCAGCACTTTCAAACCCGCATCAGACAAGCCGGTGCCCAAATACATGGCGGCGTTCTGGATTGCCACCGGCGCCGGACAAGCGTCGGCCACAGCGCCGAAAAAACGAATATATTCAGTCTCGGGCACGCTCCGGCCAGCCGGCGGCTGCAGTATCACCCAGTCGGCTCCCAGTCCTGCGGCCGCCTTGGCAAACGCCACATATTCGGGAATATTCGGCTCGCTGATGGTGACCGCTAGCGGTACCCGGCCGGCAACATCCTCGGCAGCCCACTCCATCACCTGACGACGTTCACCGGTCGACAGTTTGTTGGCTTCAGTCGCCAGGCCGAGGATGGCAATGCCATGCGCGCCGTGACGAATACTGGCCTCGACCTGAACCCGCATGGCGTTGCGGTCCAACGTCCCGTCGGCCTTGAAGAACGCATACAGAATCGGATAGATGCCCTGATAATTTGTCATGCCTGGTCCTTGATCTCGTTCATTTGTAATGGTTATATGCGTCCGCCGAAGCGCACCTCTGGCAAACCGCGCGCATCATTGAGCTGTTTATGGAACAGGCCGCCGGCCAGCGGCTCGTCGATCAGCATGCCGACCGAGAGCGATTCCTGCGCTGTCGTCACAAACAGCTGATTGAGCTGGGTACCGCCGATGCAGACGCAGCTTGGCTGCGACACCGGCAGATGCAACGTACGGTCGACACCGCCATCCGGCGCGTAACGCACCACACGGGCGCCGCCCCATTGCGCGCTCCATAGGAATCCATCGGCGTCGATAGTCGCGCCATCAGGTGCGGCGGGGTCGGAGCCAAGGTCGGTAAACACGGTGACCTGCGAGGTATCGCCGCGCGCGTAGCCGTCCCAACGGTAGATGATTTTCCCTATCGAATCGCAGAAATACATGGCGCTGCCATCAACACTGAAACAAATACTGTTGGCGATGGCGATCTTCGGCAAGGGCAGGCGTTCCAGTGTCAGATCGTGATTAAGCCGATAAAAACTGCCTGTCAACTCTTTGCTGGCTCGCTCATCCATGGTGCCAAACACGAAGCGGCCCTGACGATCGCAACGGCCGTCATTGACCCGCGTCATCTGCAATTCGGCTTCCACCGCACAGATATCGGTGACGGTCTCGGTGCGCAGATCGAAAAAAGCCAGCCGCGATGCCAGTCCCAACAAAAAAATGTTTTCATCTGCGGTGAATGCAAAGCAGGATAGTCGCTCCGGCATGATCCATTCCTTGCTCGCGCCACTATCCAGACAATAACAATGCAGCCGCTGCGCCACGATATCGGTCCAGTAGACCCGACGGCTGCGCTCGCACCACAGCACGCCCTCCCCCAGATGGTTCTGGGCATCGACCAGCAGATCGAGTTGCATCGCCCCACTCATGTTGCCGTCCATGTTCAGTGCGATTCACGCGGCACTGCGGAACCGCGGCAGCCGACCAGAAAATCCAGATCGACACCTTGATCTGCCTGCAATACGTGCTTGATATACATGGACTGATAACCGCCGCGCATGGCCGGCACGGGCGCCTGCCATTCTGCACGCCGGCGGGCCAGTTCTTCATCGCTGACATCAAGGTGGAGACGCCGCGCCGCCACATCGAGGTCGATCATGTCGCCGTCGCGCACCAGCGCCAGCGGGCCGCCCATCGCCGCTTCCGGCGCAACGTGCAACACCACGGTGCCAAACGCGGTGCCACTCATGCGCGCATCCGAGATGCGTACCATGTCCTGGACGCCTTGCTCCAGCAATTTTTTTGGCAAGCCCATGTTGCCCACCTCTGCCATGCCCGGATAGCCTTTCGGACCGCAGTTTTGCAGCACCATGACACAGCTGGCGTCAATGTCGAGATCGGGATTGTCGATTCTTTCCTTGTAGTGCTCGATACTGTGAAACACGACGGCACGGCCGCGATGCTGCATCAGCGCCGGCGTTGCGGCCGATGGCTTGATGATCGCTCCGCGCGGTGACAGATTGCCCTTCAAGACCGCGATGCCGCCCTCTTCCTTGAATGGCTCGGCCAGCGGGTGGATGACATCGGGATTGAAATTTTCCGCATCCTCGACATTGGCCGCGAGGCTAGCCCCGGTGACGGTCAGCGCCTCGCCGTGCAAACTTCCCAGCAGTTCGCGGATAATCACCGGCAAGCCGCCCGCATAATAAAAATCTTCCATCAGATACCGGCCTGACGGCATCAGGTTCAGCAAGCAGGGTATATGGCGCCCCAGCCGATCCCAGTCTGCCAGGGTCAGGTCGACGCCAATACGGCCGGCAATCGCCAGCAAATGCACCACAGCATTGGTCGAGCCCCCGATTGCACCATTCACCATGATGGCATTTTCAAATGCCGGCCTGGTCAATATCTGCGACAGTTTCAAATCTTCATGCACCATGTCGACGATGCGCCGTCCAGTCATTTGCGCCTGCAGCTTGCGCCGCGAATCGACGGCCGGAATCGCTGCATTACCTGGCAAGGCGACGCCCAGCGCCTCCACCATGCTGGCCATGGTCGAAGCTGTGCCCATGGTCATGCAGTGCCCGGTCGAGCGCGACATGCACGATTCGGCCTGCTTGAAATCGCTCAAGGTCATGCGGCCTGCACGCAAGTCTTCCGAGAATTTCCAGACGTCGGTCCCGGAACCGATAGGTTTGCCGCGGTAATTGCCGTTCAGCATAGGACCGCCCGACAGGACGATGGTCGGCAGATCGACACTGGCCGCGCCCATCAACAGCGCCGGGGTAGTTTTGTCGCAGCCGGTTAGCAGCACCACACCGTCGATCGGATTAGCGCGGATCGATTCTTCCACATCCATGCTGGCCAAATTACGGAACAGCATGGCGGTTGGACGTAAATTCGATTCCCCCAGCGACATGGCGGGAAATTCGACAGGAAAACCACCCGCTTCCAAGACACCGCGCTTGACTGCCTCGGCCAGATCGCGGAAATGACCGTTGCAAGGCGTTAGTTCAGACCAGGTGTTGCAGATGCCAATCACTGGCCTGCCATCAAATGCATCATTCGGATAACCCTGGTTTTTCATCCAGCTGCGGTGGATGAAACCATCTTTGTCGTCGCCGCCGAACCAGGCTTGCGAGCGCAAGCGGCGAGTTGGGCGTTTTGGTTCTGTCATAGCGTCTCCAGAATTGGCTTTGTAATTGTGGGAATTGAGGCTTCCCGTGATATTCCGAGTACCGAATCAGTCGTGATACACAACCGATCGTCCACCATCAATGACGATAGTGCTGGCGTTGATGAATGGCGCTTCGTCAGAAGCCAGAAAAACTGCCGTCATCCCAACCTCCTCGGGACGCCCGATGCGCTTTGGTGGAAGCAGATCGCAAGTAGCCTGCCGGGCAGCAGCCGGATCGGGGAAACTATTCCAGTGCTCGATATTCAGGCGCGTTTCGATATAGCCTGGCGCAATCGCATTGACACGTATACCGCGGGCCGCATACTCCAGCGCCAGCGCCCGAGTCAAGCCAATCACGCCGTGCTTGGCCACCGGGTACGGAAAACATCCCGGAATGATGGAAAAGGAATGCGTCGAGGCCATATTGATAATGCTGCCACCGCCGCCATCGAGCATGGCAGGCAGCGCAGCCTGACAACAATGCCACACGCCGTCCAGATCGACCGACATGCACAATTTCCAGTCATCCATCGTCGTTTTCAGAGGTTCCCGAAAAACGTTGATACCCGCGTTGTTGACCAGCACATCGATGCGTCCGAACCGTGCCAGTGTTGCAGCCACCATGGCCTGAACCGATTCTACCTGCGCCACATCGGTATGGACGAACAATGCGGATGCACCCTGCGCTACGAGTTCACTCGTTTTGGCGGCACCCACTGCTTCATCCAGTTCGGCAATCACCAAGCTGGCGCCTTCCCTGGCGAAGCAGTCTGCCACTGCAGCACCGATGCCTTGGCCAGCACCAGTCACGATGCAAATTTTTCCTTGAAGCCGATGAGTCATGTTTTTTCCATTTCAGATGGGTGGTTGAAGCTCAGTCGGCGCGACTTTTGAGCTGATCGACCAACACGGCCAACAACAAAATCGTACCCCGTACAACATATTGGTAGAAGGAGTCCACGTTGAGCAGACTCATCACGTTCTCTACCGTTCCCATGATGAGCACCCCTACCACCACGCCACTGATGGTGGCGCGTCCGCCCATCAGGGAAACCCCGCCCAACACACAGGCCGAGATCACGCTGAGCTCAAAACCTTGCGCCGCATTGGGTTGGCCGCTCGTAATGCGCGAGGCCAGGATGACGCCCGCCAAACCTGCTACAGCACCCTGGATCAGGAAGATGTAGACACGGGTTTTTGCAACGTTGACGCCTGCGAGCCGCGAGGCTTCCGGGTTTCCCCCGATTGCCAGGGTATTGCGTCCGTACACCGTCTTGTTCAACATCACACCGAACACCACAAAACACAATACCGTGATCCAAATCGGGGTAGGAATGCCCAGCAGCATGCTCGTACCCAGACTGAAAAAACTCTCGTTCGTGATCCCGACCGCCTGACCGCCAGAGGCAAGGAAGGCCATGCCGCGCACGATTTGCATGGTCGCCAAGGTGGTGATCAGCGCATTGACACGCAGGTAGGAGATCACCGCGCCGTTGACCCAGCCGACAATGGCCCCACACGCCAGGCTGGCCAAAATACCGATGGTTATGCTATCTGTCTTGTTCAGCACCATTGCGCAAACCACACCTGCACATGCCACGGTTGAACCAATCGAAAGATCGAAGTCACGCGAAGCCAGGCAAAACATCATGGTGCAGGCGAGCATGCCAATTTGCGAGACAGAGAGACCAAGCCCGATTATGTTTTGCTGCGAAAAAAAATACGGCACGGTCAGCGACAAGGTCACGAACATCACGACAAAGATAAAAATCAGACTGTAGTCTTCGATTACCCGTCGCATCAAGGATGAATGTTTTTTCATGTTCTCTCAATTTTCAATTGTTGAAGCAATGGCGCTCTTGGGCAAAGCCATTGCAAGCACCTTGTTTTCATTGGCAGCTTCGTGGCTCACTTCACCCACAATCTGCCCTTGGCACATCACCACAATGCGGTCAGACACGCCCAGCACCTCGGGTAGTTCACTAGACACCATTACAATGCCGCAGCCCTTACGCGCTAACTCGTACATCACGGCGTAGATTTCATGCTTTGCGCCTACATCAATGCCGCGCGTGGGCTCGTCCATGATGATGACTTTCAGATTAGGCTCGGCCAGCCAGCGTGACAGAATGGCTTTTTGCTGATTGCCGCCCGATAAAAAACGAATTTCCTGGGATCGGCTCGGTGTCTTAATTTTCAGCAATTTGATGAATCGGTCTGCCGTTGCGGCTTCTTTTTTATCGTCGACGAAAAACCTGAACTTGCGATCATGGCGTCGTACGCTCATGTTGATGTTCTCTGACACCGAACGTCCGCCCACAATCCCCTCTTCCTTCCGGTCCTCGGGGCAAAACACAATGCCGTTGGCAATCGAGTTTTGGATTCCAATCCCTCGCAATTCCTGGTCATCCAGAAAAATTTTGCCGGCGTCCATGCTGTCGGCGCCATAAACCAACTTCATCAATTCGCTTCGGCCCGCACCCACCAAACCAAAAAAACCAACGATTTCACCCTGGCGAACCTCAAAGCTCAGTGGCTTCGGCACGGACTTGCCTTGCATGTTTTCGACCTTCAGAACCACCGGGCCCAGGGGGCGAGACTGGTAGTCATAGATATCCGCAATTTCACGCCCTACCATCTGGTTAATCAGCTCATGCTGGGATACCTGGCTCAACGACGGATATGACACCACCTTGCGTCCGTCCCTGAAGACGGTGCAACTGTCGCATAAACGATAAATCTCATCTAAGCGGTGAGAGATATAAATCAACGCCTTGTTCTTGCGTTTCAGGTCATCCACCATGCGAAACAGAATTTCGGTTTCGCGATTGGAGAGGCTGCTGGTAGGCTCGTCCAGGGCGATGATCTTGGCATCACGCATCAATGCCTTGCAAATCTCAACCATCTGTCGCTGTGCAATGGACAGATCTCGCAATTTGGCACGCGGATCGATGTCAACGCCCATTCGCTCCAACTCCGACCTGACCAACTCCAGGGCAGCAGACTCACGCAGATAGCCAAACTTTGAAATGAAATGCCCCAGCATGAGGTTGTCGGCCACCGACATGTCAGGCACATATTGCAGTTCCTGGTGGATGATCGCAACGCCGGCTGCAATCGAATCGCTAGCGCTACGGAAATGCTGTTCCTGACCACCAATCAGAATTTGCCCCGACGACGGGATGTATTGACCACCCAAGATTTTCAGGAGGGTGGATTTTCCGGCGCCGTTTTCGCCCATCAGTCCATGGACTTGTCCCTCGGCGGCATCAAACGACACGCCGTCAAGCGCTTTCACACCAGGAAACTGCTTGCTGATTGATAAAAATTGTAGATAGGTGCCCACTGGCAGTCTCCTCGCGCTGGGCGATCTGCTTATTTGTTATGAAGGCTGCACCGGTCGCCCGACAGGTCCCGGCGCAGCCTGGCTTGTGCTTGCGTGGCAGGGTAATACCCGCCTACAAGGCTTACAAGCCCATTTCAGCCTTGACTTCTTTTTGGTTGCCGCGGTACATGATCTTGCCACTGGTAAGAACCAGGGCTGGCGGGGCCTTGCCGTTCTTTGTCCAGTCGTACATGTTCACTGCGGTTTCATAACCATGACGCTTCGGACTGATCAAGACCGTACCCAAAAATGCCGTCACATCTTTCTTCGCGAATTCACTGACAGCGGAGGCGCTGCCGCCAATACCGATGGCGATCATGCTGTCCGCCTTGATGCCCTGGCCTTCAGCGGCGCGTACGGCACCCAGGACAGACTCATCGTTCAAACCGAAAGCCAGCCATTTTTTGAATTTCTGATTTTTCAGCAACGCGGTGTTCCCTGCATTGAAGGCACTCTCTGTATCTGTCTTCACTTCAGGTGCATTGATGATGTTCGCCGATGGGAAGCCAGCTGCCTTAAGCGCATCGAGAACGCCGTCAGTGCGCTCTTTGGCTGTAGGAAGTTCGTCAAACGAAATGCGCAACGCGCCAACCTCGTTCATGTTCCATCCCCGCGCCTTCATTTCAGCGACCAGACCCGCTCCGACCTGTTTGCCGATTTCAAAGGCGGAAATCCCCATATGCGGCACGCTTTCGATCGGCTTGCCTTTGCCATCGATCAGGCGATCGTCTACAGTAGAAAACTTCAGGTTGAGTTGTTTTGCCTTGGCAACGATAGCCGTACCCAACTTGACATCGGGAACACAAATCACAAAGCCTTGCGCATGCTGCGCCGCGAGATTATCAATGGCGCTCATCACTTTTTCGCCATTAGGAACGCCGATTTTGATCAGCGTGAAACCTTTTTCTTTTGCTGCCTGCTCTGCAAAACGCCACTCTTCCTGGAACCAGCCTTCTTCAGGCATCTTGACCAGGAAGCCGATCTTGGTCTCCTCAGCCATCGCAGCATGACTCGCCAGCGCGATTGTGGCAAAGCCCAGCATGGCAATCGATTTTCGGATTATATTTTTCATGTAAAAGTCTCCTTGTTAGTATCAAATCGGGGCTGCATCACGGCAAACTGCCCCACTGTGCGGCTTCATACAACACCAGGCCGATGGCCGCGGCTTCATCGGTCCGGTTATTTCTCAGAATGACGATCAGGTCATTGTGTAGAATTGCGGATTAAGCACGTCAGGTTCAGACGATGGATGGATGTGTTGGCGCCAATTGAATATTGGCCCGGGGCCGGACGCTTGCAGAAAGCAAGATGAGCACTCAATAGCAAGAGCCCCCGATTTCTGTTCCGAATAGTCGTACGACCAAATCCCGTCCATGATCCGTCTCTCATGACCATGAGCTGCTAGTCGGGTTGCCAGCGCCAAATTGTGGGTAGATATGTATTGCTGATGTCCGGCGGCGCATGTCGCATGCGTGTCTCCTGTTGGATTCTTTTAGATTGAATCGATTGATAGTTGTAGGATTGGAGCTATGACTGCCCCTTTTTTAATCGTTACTTCTACCACTCGGCGAAGCTGCCATCCTTATGGCGCCAGATCGGATTGCGCCAGCGGTGGCCGACGGCCGCCCGTTCCTTGACATATTCCTCGTTGATTTCGATGCCCAGCCCCGGTCCTTGCGGGATGGTCACGTAGCCTTTGTCGTAGGCGAATACCTCAGGGTTTTTCACATAGTCGAGCAAATCGTTGCTCTCGTTGTAATGTATGCCCAGGCTTTGTTCCTGGATGAACGCGTTGTACGACACCGCGTCAACCTGCAGGCAAGCGGCCAGTGCAATCGGACCGAGCGGACAGTGCAACGCCACCGCC
>FTFY01001151.1_pt1 | contig 47442 bp, 55 predicted proteins | sample 1640561 | NCBI WGS metagenome assembly FTFY01 (sample SAMEA3914789, study PRJEB12502) | metagenome | biome: forest; material: soil | place: Canada | collected 2011-07-03 | depth 0.3 m | reverse complement strand
AATGGCACCGGCGAAGCCAGCTATGCGCTGGTGAATGTGCTGGCGACAGTCGATGGCAAGAAGGGGCTGGGCGCTTCGAACTGGGGGCATTACAGTAATCCGGCGATAGACAAGGCGCTTACCGATTCCACCGCCGAATTCGATACCGCTAAGCGCGAAGCGATCCTGCGCCAGGCGGCCAAGATAGTTTCCGACGATGCCGGCGTGATTCCGCTGTATCACTACCAGAATATCTGGGCAGCAAAAAAGGGCCTGAAAGTTACACCGGTCAGCAGCGATCGCACCACAGCCATGATGGTGACCCAGGACGGGAAGAAATAAGATGCTTGAACTCAGCGTCACGCCGTCTGACAACCTGATCGACGTTCCGCGCCGCATTGTCGTCAGCGGCGCCGTTCCGGGCGAGCTGGTGGAAATCAGCAGCCGCACGCTGCGCGCCGGTATTCCCTGGTGCAGCCGCGCCCGCTTTGTGGCCGATGCCAAAGGGCAGGTGGATCTGACGCTGGGGTCAGCGGTCGACGGCGACTATGCGGGCGTTTCGGCGATGGGCTTGTTATGGTCGCAAGCGCCGGAGCAGGCCGGACGCCGTGAAGTGTTCAACGCCGACGTCCAGCAACCACTCGTTACCGCCTTGCTTGCCACGGCGGCCAGCGGCAGTGTTTCCGCCGAGCTGGTGCAACGCCTGTGTGGGGAAGGGGTGATACGTAGCCCATTGCGCGAAGAGGGGCTGGTCGGCACGCTGTTCTTGCCGGCCGGCGAAGGCCCGCATCCGGCGGTGATGATACTCAACGGTTCCGGCGGCGGCATCAACGAGGCACGCGCAGCTTTGTACGCATCGCGTGGTTATGCGGCTTTGGCGTTGGCGTATTTCAAGGCGCCCGGCCTGTCGGACTATATCTCAAACACCCCTCTGGAATATTTTCAGAGAGGCCTCGACTGGATAAGGCGCAACATCAAGCCTAAGTCGGATTTCGTCGCCCTCAGCGGCCAGTCGCGTGGCGGCGAACTGGTATTGCTGCTCGGAGCCACCTTCCCGCAACAAGTGTCGGCGGTGCTGGCCTACGTGCCGAGCGCTTTGGTGCATAGCGGGCAAAACGCCGCAGATCCGGCAATCGGGCGCGAAGGGCCGACCTGGCTCCTGGGTGGCAAGCCTTTACCGCATCAATGGGAAAACAATCGCACGGCCAGTTGGCTGCCGTTCGACCAGGGGCCGCCGCCACATCGTCACACGCTGGCGATGCTGACTGCCTTGCAGGATAAGGAGGCGATCGAGCGGGCACGCATCCCGGTGGAGAAACTCCAGGCGCCGGTATTGCTGCTCTCAGCCGGCGATGACGGTTCCTGGCCGTCCAGCGTGTATGCCAGGATGGTCAGAGACAAGCTGCAAGAGGTGGCGCATCCGTTTCCGGTTGAATGGCAGGATTACGCAGATGGAGGACATGCAATCCTGTTTCCGTACGTCCCGACCACCCAGCTGAGCTATGCACACCCGGTCTCGGGACGAATCAGCACCGGTGGCGGCCAGCCGGCGCCAAATGCTGAAGCTGACCGTCATTCCTGGCAACAGGCACTCGCGTTCCTGCAACGCGCGGTCGCTGCACACATATCTAAAAAGGAAAGCTCATGACGACGCAAACATACGATATCGGAAATGATGTCATCGATCAGCTGGTCGGCTTGAAGCCGGTTAACAGCACCCACGCTTTGCGTCATCAGCGCGAGAAAGTCGCCGCTGCGACGCAAGGTAGTTACGACACGCTGTTCGATCCAGAATTGGCAGGCATCGGCCTGGACGAGCGACTTCTGGTGGCGCTGTATGCCTGCCGGCTCAGCGGCGCAAGCGATCTAGCAGGGCATTACCGGGAGCGACTGGTGTCGCAGGCTGTAGACGTTCAGGAATTGACGGTCGCATCGGAAGGGCAGCCGGAACAACTGCCGGCCGGCCGCATGCGCGCCATGCTGCTCTATACGCGCGCGTTGACGCAACATCCGGTCGAAGGTGATCAGGAAGCACTGAAGAGCTTGCCCGCCGCCGGCATCAGCACGCCGGCAGTGGTGGCGCTGTCGCAACTGATTGCTTTCATTTCATATCAAGTGCGCGTGGTTGCCGGTTTGAAAGCCATGGAACTGGCCACGAAATCGGCCACACCGTCGTTGCGCAAGGAGCTCGCATGAACACGATCATCAAGTCGCACGGATTTACCAATGAAGTGCTGGACTGGAAAGCATGGCTGGACGTTATCGATATCGAGAGCGCCACCGCCGACCAGATCAAGGTGCTGGAAGAAAGCCATCCCAAGGCCAAAGTGTCGGACTATTACCTGTTCCTCGGCCACCAGCCGGATATCCTGCGCCAGCGTTCGGCGGCTTTCAACGCCATCATGTACGCGCCGGGCGGCATGTCGCGGGCCGAACGCGAACTGGGTGCAATGGTGGTCTCGCGCATCAACGGCTGCGTCTACTGCGCATCGGTCCACGCGCAACGCTTCGAGCAGCTGGCAAAACGTAACGATACCGTGCAACAGGTTTTCGACGATCCCTACCAAGCCGGGATCAATGCGCGTGAGCAGGCGATTTCAAAATTCTCGGCCGAACTCACCGATACGCCTGGGGAACTGAGTGCCGCTAGCGTCCAGGCATTGCAGGAAGCCGGTTTGAGCGAACTGGAAATTCTTGATCTGATTCATTCGGTAGCCATCTTTGCCTGGGCTAATCGATTGATGCTGAATCTGGGTGAGCCGGTGTTTCCAGCTTAAGTTTTCGAGTCAAAACAAATCTACGCCAGATCTCCCTTTGACTTTCAAACCGATCTCGTCAGCATCGATTTCATCGGTTTGAAACAAATCGGAAAAATCGCAGCATTCCTGGGCGAGCATGATGATCGATGAAATGAAAACGCTTTTGCGCTCGCCCCGGTAGAGGGCGACATAGGAAATCTCGGGGAGAGCGGGGGAGGTTTGCACAATCTCGAGTGCACCTCGCTCTACCAAAGAGCTCAGGCATTGCTCTGGCAGATAGCTGACGCCCAGTCCCGACACCGTCAATCCGATCAGCGCAACCAGGCTGTTGCAACTGATCGAGTTGGCGGAAGAAATGGTCTGGGATTTGAACCAGCGGTCATAAATGATTCCGGTCCCCGACATATTGCCTTGCGTCAGGATTGTGTGTGACGCCAGCTCATGCATTCGCAATACGCGCGATGATGGCAGCAAACCAGGTTTGCACATCCAGACGCTCCTGACCATGGCCAGCGGTATCAGGGAAAACCTGGCTTCCGCAAAGGCGTCGGGAGTGATGATGATATCGACTTCATCGGCCAATAACTTGTCGCGCAAATTCACGCTCAGGTCGACATCAGGTTCGATCACCACTTTGGGGTAATGGGTACGGACCAGCCGCACCAAACGAGGGAGCCAGGTCATGGCAGTCAACTCGGTGACCCCGATCCGTAAGCGTCTTTCCACGATCTCCGGCGTACTGAACTGCTCGATCGCCAAATCCCGCTGTTCCAGCAGGCGCTTGGCGATGAGCAACATTTCTTCCCCTTTTTCCGATAATCGCGCCTGCCGGTAATTACGGTCGAACAGCTCTGTACTGAGAGCCGATTCGAGTTCTTTTATGCGTTTGGATATCGCTGATTGCGTGGTATTGAGATGCCGGGAGGCAGCTTCGAAGCCGCCGAGCTGCGCTATCCAGTAGATGGCTTCCAGTTGCTTGAAGGAAAACATGGCTATTCATCTCCTGTGTTTGATCACGCATATTAAATCACCTTTACATCACTTAAAGCGATGATAATTCATAATTAAATATCGCTTTTTTATATTATTGCGACATTCTATTATTCTCATATCGATAAACACTTCCTGGCAAGGAGCCCTGCGGGGGCGGGGACGCCTGGCTTATTTATTTGGCCTATTTAGTTAGCTTATTTGTTCGAATCATTTATCCACCATAAATCGACTTTAAACGGGAGACTTCATGTTTAACATCAAAAGCGCCGCCTTGATTGCCACTGTCCTTTCGGTTTTCAGCGCTTCGGCGTCAGCAGACCAACTTGCCGACATCAAGCAAAAGGGCACACTCGTTTGCGGTACTCTCGGGACTGCTGAACCGTTTAGTTTCCCTAACCCGACTACCCGTGAGGTACAGGGATACGACGTGGACTTTTGCAAGGCCGTTGCCAAGAACCTGGGCGTGAAACTTGAACTGAAGCTCATCTCGGTCGCCGCCCGCATCCCCGAACTCCAGCAAAACCGGGTCGACCTGCTAGCCGCCAATCTTGGCTGGACAGCGGAACGTGCTCAACAAATCGCCTATAGCGATAGCTATTACGTCAGCTTGACCAAGGTCGCCGCGAAACGGTCCGACGGTTACAAGACGCCGTCAGACCTCGCTGGCAAGCGGGTCAGCGCGCCCAAAGGTTCCACCTCTGAAATGGCAGTGCGGTCCGCCATCCCAACCGCTACAACAGTAACCTTCCAAGATCCGCCTGCCGCTTTCATGGCCATGCAGCAAGGCAAGGTCGATGGTTTTGCCGTCTCTGAATTGATGCTGCTCAAGTTCAAGCAACAGACTGAAACCACCACAACCCCAATCGACATCCTCGAACCAGCAGTGTTAAACGAGGCATGGGGAATCGGCATGCGTAAAGACGAGACTGCGTTCATAAAGCAGGTAAACAGCACGCTTGAATCGATGGAGAAATCCGGTGAAGCGGCTCAGATCTTCGACAAGTGGCTTGGCGCTAACACACCGTACAAGCTGCATCGCGGCTTCAAAATCGCACCGATCAAGGGTTAATCCCGTACCGGGGGCAATCTCGCAATCATGGCGATCCTGCATTGCGGGATCGCTACAGGTTATTTCATAAGGCCTCTTTTCCATGAACCTGAAGCTTGATTTCTCGATCTTGCTGGACGAAGCGTATCGGCGATGGATCGTTGAGGGTGTCAGTACGATGCTTCAGCTAACCGCTTTTGCGTGGGTGCTGGCAATGGCGCTCGGAACGCTGCTGGCGTTGATCCGCATGACGCAAAACCGTTGGGCTGAACGCGCTGTTTCGGTCTACGTGGAGTACCACCGCAACGTCCCGATGCTGGTGCAGATATTCATATGGTATTTCGGCGTGCCGACCTTGCTGCCGCTTTCCGTCCAGCACTGGATTAACGCCCAGCACAGCGAGTTTATTTTTGCGTTCATCGCCGTTGGCACCTGCATGGCGGCGTATATGTCCGAAGATATTCGAAGCGGGATTCGCTCCATACCGAAATCGCAGCTGGAAGCTTCACGTGCGTTGGGATTGAGCTATCTGAAAGCGTTTCGCCTAGTCATCCTGCCGCAAGCAGTGCGTATTGCGTTGCCGACCCTGATCAGCCACACCGTGCTGTTATTCAAGAATACCAGCCTGGCAATGGCCATCGGCGTCGCCGAGCTGACTTATGCCACGCGTGAAATTGAAGCCCAATCGTTCAAGACTGTCGAAATCTATATTGTGGCTACTTCCATCTATCTCGGGATATCGCTGTTGATCATGGCAGCTGGCGCGGGAATTCAACATCACTATCGCATCAAGGCCAGGTAATCATGACCGACATTTTCGACATCTTGCGCGACAACTGGCTTTTGCTGCTTATCGGGCAGTACCCCAACGGACCTCTCGGGGGCCTGGCAATTACGCTGATCCTGTCGATTGCGGGACTAGTGTTGGCGCTGCCGATCAGCATCCTGCTGGCGATCGCTCGTGTCAGTCCCATCCGATGGATTCGCCTGCCCGCCACGGTCGTCGTGTACGTGGTGCGCGGGGTGCCCTTGGTTATGTTCATCTTTTGGGTGTATTTTTTCGTGCCTTTGCTGATTGGCAGGACGGTCAGCGGCTTTACCACGATGCTGGTGACGCTGGTCATCTATCAGGCTGCCTACCTTGCCGAAGTGATTCGTGCAGGGATTGAAGGATTGCCGAAAGGGCAGTCCGAGGCATCAATGGCGCTTGGCATGAGCTACATGCAAACCACCGTGAAAATCATCCTGCCGCAGGCGCTCTACAACATGGTGCCGGCGATGGTGAGCCAGTTCGTTTCCACCATTAAGGAAACCTCTTTAGGTTATGTCATCAGCGTCAATGAGCTGACCTTTGCCGCCAATCAGGTTAACTCCACTCTGCTGACCAAGCCGTTCCCGGTATTCATGCTGCTGGCGCTGATCTATTTCTTGCTGTGCTTCACGCTGTCGCAGTTCGCGCATTTCCTGGAAAAGCGTATCACCAATAAACGTGCAGGCATCGGCAGCAAAAAATTGGCCGCACAAGACGCAAGTCTCGTGATGGCGCAAGCAGTCGAATGATGGTTCTTGAAATTGGAATATCTCAATCATGTCAATTATGACCTCCAACAACAGCAAAAGTGACCGTGACAGCACGGCGAAAATGATCACTTTCGACTGCGTAAACAAGTGGTACGGCTCCTATCACGCGCTCGCGGATGTTTCGGCCGAAGTCGCAAAGGGCGAAGTGGTAGTGGTTTGCGGCCCCTCTGGTTCCGGCAAGTCGACGCTGATCCGTACCGTGAATCGGCTGGAAGAGATTCAAAAGGGAAGAATTGTCTTTGACGGGCAAGATATCTACGTTCCGAAACTCGACCTGAATCACTTTCGTGCGCGGGTTGGCTTTGTATTTCAGAGTTTCAACCTTTTTCCGCATCTGTCCGTCCTCGACAACATTGTTATGGCGCCAGTCAATGTGCTCGGCACAAAGCGCGGCCAAGCCAGAAGCCGTGCCCTCGAATTACTGGAACGAGTTGGTCTGGCGGCGAAGGCCGATGCTTTTCCGGGGCAACTCTCCGGCGGCCAGCAGCAACGGGTTGCGATTGCCCGCGCGCTGGCCATGAATCCACCGGCCATGTTGTTCGACGAGCCCACCAGCGCGCTCGATCCGGAAATGGTGGGCGAAGTGCTGCAGGTGATGAAGAGTCTGGCGCGCGACGGTATGACGATGATCTGCGTCACGCATGAGATGGGGTTCGCACGCGAAGTTGCCGATCACGTCTGGTTCATGGATCAAGGGCAGCTGATTGAGACCGGAACGCCAGAAGATTTCTTTTTGCGGCCGCAAAGCGAGCGGGCTCAGAAATTCCTGTCCGATCTGCGCTCTCACTAGAGGGGCATTCCAGGACAAGTGATGGGGCGCAATCGGTGCTTATCGAAAATTGTATTTGAATCAGGTCGCCGCACTGCCGGATCGACCGCTTTTTAAAAGGAAATGTTGGCCATGGATTTGAACCAGGGAGTACTTTTTTCGGACGAGTTGATGCAGGAAATAAAGAGCCGGTTCCACTATGTCGATAGTGATCCCGACAACCGGGAACGGCTCTATTTTGACAATGCCGGCGGTTCCTTCCGACTCAAGAAAGCCGTTGAGCAATTTGCCAAGGCAGACTCGATCCCGGACAACCCGGAACGGATTCACCAGACTGCGCTGTCCTTGCAGAAAATGCAGGCAGCCGGAACCGCGGATGTCAGGACGATCCTGAACGCCACCGGCGGTAGCGTTTATTCCTCGCTGACGGCCTCAGCAGCGATGTTCGACATGGTCAGGGCGGTCGCTGAAAATGTCAGCGGCACCAATATGGTGACCACCGTGTTGGAGCACCCGTCGGCATTTGATGCGATGACGTTCTACGCCAAAAAACTCGGCAAGGAACTTCGCGTCGCCAAGAGCAATCCCGTTACTGGCGGCGTGGACGTCGACGAGATCGCAAAATTGATAGATCGGGATACATGTCTCTTGAACGTGATGTATGCCTCCAATATCTCTGGTGCGAAATTTGATATCGAAAATATCGTCAAAACGGCCCGTCAGATCAATCCTGATTTATTTATTCTGGTGGATGCGGTACAGCATGCGCCCCACGGCGTAATCGACCTGCAACAAACCCCGATCGATGGCATCAACATCGCTCCCTACAAGTTCTTTGGTTGCCGCGGATCAGGCATTTCATGGTTATCTGACCGGGCGTCGGTATTGCCGCACCATAAATTAGGCGGCAAGAAGGAAAATTTCTGGGATCTCGGCAGCGCGGCGCCTTGGCAGTTTTCAGTTGTTACCGAAATCGTCGATTATGTGTGCTGGCTCGGCGGGAAATTTACGGATAGCGATGAAAGGCGTGCGCTTTTCGTGTGCGGGATTAACCAGATCGCGCTGCATGAAAGGGCTTTGCTATCGAGAATGCTTAACGGCACTGCTGAAACGGCTGGCCTCCGGCGCTTGAACGGCGTCAAGGTGTTCCTGGATTATGAAGATCTGGCAAAACGGGATTTGATCGTTGCCATCGGCATTGATAACCTGGATCACACTCAGGCCGTCAGGGAATATGAAAAGAGGGGAGTTATCGTTTATGAACGCGCATCGTCGAGTATCTACTCAAAGCGGATGCTCGAATCGTTCGATATGGATGGCGCCGTGCGGATATCGCCGCTGCACTGCAATTCAGCGCAAGACATCGATAAATTCCTGCAGGTGACAGCGCAGTTATGTAAGGCGTCCTGATCTCGATCGGACACAGCTGCGGGGGCGGTCGATTCAGGTCGGCCGTTTGGGTGGTTTCGCGTCGATTTTGCCGGCCCGCAGCGCCGCGACGACGGCATTCACCAACGGGTTATTTCGCGCCGTGCTCCAAGCCATTGCGGTTGTCACCACACTCACATTTTCCTTGAGTGGGCGTACCACTACATTCTCTGGCGCCAGTTTCTTCAATGCAGACGGCACCAGCGCGATACCTTGGCCGCAGCCGACAAACGCGATCTGAGAGGCCACAGTGCGAACTTCATGAACGATGCGAGGAGAGAATCCGCAGGCGCGGCAAGACGCCACCAGGCTGTCGAAATACACTGGACTAACCTGGCGCGAGAAGATGACAAAATCCTCCTCCGCCAGCGACGCCAGCCGGATGCGCGGCATGCCAGCCATCGCATGGGATCGAGGCAGCGCCACCGCCAGGCGATCCTGCATCAATGGCAACGATTGGATTGTCGCCCCCAGGTCACCTTCCAGCCGGGCAAAGGCCAGATCGACATCGCCGGCTTCGAGCGCCGGAATCGCATCGACGCTATCGATCTCTTTGACGGACACCGTGAGCTGCGGGTAGTCAGCGTTCAGGCGTTCAATCAATGGCGGCAAAACATCCATCATGGCTGACGTTATAGCGCCGATGGTCAACACGCCAGTGTGACCGGTGGTAGCTTCGCGCACTGCCAGTTCAAGCCGTTCCAGTTGTTCCGCAAATTTCCTTACCGCAGGCAAGATGGCCGCTCCTACCGGCGTCAGCTGCGCTCCGCGTCGCGAGCGATCGAAGAGTTTTACCTTTAAAGCCTGCTCCAGAACCTGAATCTGTTCGGTAAGCGGCGGTTGCGACATGCCAAGGCGTTTGGCTGCCCGTCCAAAGTGTTTTTCCTCGGCGACGGCCAGAAATAGCCACAGATGACGGATAAGCCGGAAATTGATCATGTCTGCTCGTTATATTCGATAGGTTTAGCGTATCAAACCATTCTATTCTTCGGAATTTACATATCGAACTCTAAGCCCGAAAGTAGCGGCAACGCAACCACATTTCGGAACTGACATGACCGCCGCCTCCTTGCTTGACCGCCTCGCCACGCTGGACACCAATACGGTGTCGGATGCCCTGGATTTCCTTAGTCTCCCAGGAGCCACCTTCGGCCTGCGTCCATTGTGGAATTGTCCGAAGATCGTCGGCCGTGCCAGCACGATCCAGCTGGGACCAAAGACCGGTTCGCAGCCGACCGTGCATCTTATTTCTCCGGTTATCGCAGAAATCCAGTCAGACGACCGCATCCTTGTCATCGCCGGCGGCGTCGACGGCATCTCCTGCTGGGGCGACATCCTGGCCAACGCGGCACAGTACAAGCAGGTTCGGGGCTCGGTGATCGATGGATTGAGTCGCGATATCGATGGCAGCGAGTTCATCGGTTACCCGGTGTTCGGACGCGGCGTCACCATGATTAGCGCCCGCAACCGGGTAGTGCAACTGTCCTCTGGGCAAGCAATTAGCGTCGCCGGCGTGACAGTGCGCGAGGACGATTATGTCATCGCCGACAACTGCGGCACCGTGTTCGTGCCGGCCGCACATATCGAAGAGGTGATCGCATTGGGTGAACGCATCGCTCATCGCCAGGACGGCATGGTGCAAGCAGTCCGCGCGGGACGTTCAGTGGCAGAGGTGATGCACGACAAGGAATTCGACGCCATCAAGCAAGGAAACAAACAATGAATCATGAAGATCAAGAATTGGTCGCTCTGTTCGACGGCCTGGATACTCCCGGCGTGTCAGACGCCATGGACAAGCTCGGCTTGCCCGGCCAATGCCTTGGCATTGCACCGCTCGATAACTACTCAAAAGTCGTGGTCGGCCCGGCGTTCACGGTCAAATACGTTCCAGCTAGCACGCCGGCGGGCACAGTTGGTGACTTCATCGAAGATGTCGCCGCCGGCGACGTGGTGGTAATCGATAACGGCGGCCGCACCGACTGCACCGTATGGGGCGACATCATGACCCAATGCGCGGGCGCCAGGCAGATTGGCGGCACGGTCATCGACGGCGTCTGCCGCGATGTAAACAAAGCACTGGGCGACGGTTATCCGATATTCAGCAAAGGGCGCTTCATGCGCACCGGCAAAGACAGGGTTCAGGTCGAAGCAGTCAATGTCCCGGTAGCCATCGGTACCGCACGGGTGTGCGCGCGCGACATCGTGATCGCCGACGTCAACGGCGTAGTCATCGTTCCGCGTGATCGTGCGAGCGAAGTGGCAACGGTTGCGCGCCAGATCGAAATAGTCGAAGCGGAAATCCGTAGGCAACTGTCTCAGGGAAAATCACTCAAGGCAGCACGTGAAACCTTGGGCTATCACACACTGCAAAGGAAAGCGTCATGAACAACAAGCCATCGTTGCCGGCATTACCGGAGAATTTCGCGGCACGGGCCCGCGTACTCGGCAGCTCCACCCTCTATGAGGCCTCGGGCCTGTCATGCTCGGTGGACCCGTTGGTGCGCAGCATCTGGACCGGCGCGTTCATCGCCGCACCTGCTTACCCGCTGGTTTGCTCGCCGGGTGACAACCTCTCCATCCACATTGCAATGGAACGAGTGCCGCGCGGCTGCGTTCTGGTAGTAGGGACCGGTAATTTCGTGGCTGGCTACTGGGGAGAGGTGCTCACAGTCGCCGCCGAGGCTGCCGGTGTGGTCGGCCTGGTGATCGATGGCGGTGTGCGAGATGTGGCGGCTATGACGAATCGACGTTTCCCGGTCTTTGCGCGCGGCATCTCGGTGCGCGGCACCGTGAAGGCCAGTGCGCCTTCGGTCGGAGAATCCACAATGTTCACCGGCGTACCGGTTGCCCCAGGCGACCTGGTGGTGGCAGATGACGACGGCGTGATCATCATTCCGGCGACTGAAGCGGAGCGCACGATCACCGCCGGCGAAGCGCGTATCGCAAAGGAAGCCGAGATGATGCGGCAACTCGCCCAAGGCGCCAGCACGCTGGAATTGATGAATTTGACCGAATGGAGAATACAGCCATGAGCATGAATTTTGAACGTTTGAACGCCAATTTGGCTAAGGCGCAGCCGTCGGCCACTTACCATATGATGGACAGGGTCGCCGCACGGCGTGCGGCGGGCGCCAAAATCATTTCGCTCAGCGCCGGCGAGCCGGATTTCGACACGCCGGCACACATCTGCGACGCTGCGGTGGCAGCGATTCGCGCCGGACACACCCGATATACACAGGTCGCCGGCATGCGTGCACTACGTGAAGCCGTGGCGGCCAAATTCCGCAACGAAAACGGCCTCGATGTCAGCTGGCAGGACACTATCGTCTGCAGCGGTGGTAAACAGGTTATCTACAATGCATTGGCAGCAGCCCTCAATGAAGGCGATGAGGTGATTGTGCCGGCGCCGTATTGGGTCAGCTATCCGGAAATGGTCCAGTTGTGCGGTGCGAATCCGGTTATCGTAGCCTGCGGCGAGGATAGCGGCTTCAAGTTGACGCCGCAAGCATTGGCTGCGGCGATCAATCCGCGCACACGTTGGCTGATCCTCAACTCCCCGTCGAACCCGACCGGCGCGGTCTACAGCCGCGATGAACTGGCGGCGCTGGCCGAGGTTCTACTGGCCCACCCGCATGTGTTGGTGCTGTCGGACGACATCTATGAGCATTTGATTTTCGATGACGCAGTTTTTCATACTATCGCCCAAGTCGAGCCGCGCCTGCTGCCGCAAACGCTGACAATGAACGGTGTCTCCAAAGCGTACGCCATGACCGGCTGGCGCATCGGATTCGGGGCCGGGCCGCGTTGGCTGCTCGATGCGATGGAAAAATTGCAAGGGCAGCAAACTTCAGGCGCCAGCTCGATCTCGCAGTACGCGGCGCTGGCCGCACTGACGGGGCCTCAGAAATTCATCGGCGAGAGCAGGGCGGTATTCGAACAGCGGCGTGACCTGATGGTGCAGCTGCTCAACGACACCCCAGGCTTGACGTGCGTAGTACCTGGCGGTGCGTTCTACGCCTTTGCCTCGTGTGCCGGACTGATCGGACTCAGGACACCGGCAGGTACACTATTAAATACCGACGAGGATGTTGCCCGCGCCTTGCTGGATGAGGCCGACGTCGCTGTTGTACACGGCAGCGCGTTTGGCCTGGCGCCGTACATCCGCATCGCATACGCGCTCGACAACGATTCGCTGCATGCGGCATGCCAGGCTATCACGCGTTTCTGTCGATCGCTTAGTGCCGATCATGATGATCAGGCAGTTTGAATAACAGCAAAGGTTGCCGCATCGTTTGCGTTAAGACCGACCTCAGGCTTGAAGATAAACCTAAGCCCAATTAGCTGGACTTGCTAATTGTTTGTCAGCCAAGCTGCTGATACAACCCGGTAACGCCATCCATTACCTCCAGTATCCGTTCGCTGGTGGTGGCGACGTTGATCGCATATTGCTGATGGTTTCTTTGATCTCCGCTTTGACGCAACGCGCCGTCAAAGAACATCCATTGCTGTTGCGCGAGGAGCAGTTCGTCGCGGATCCTTGTCGTGTTGCCGGATGAACCGTTCAGGATTTGCATGCCGGCCGTGAACTCCTTGCGCGCCTGTTCCAGTTTGCCCATGGCATCGGCCGGCGCCACATCCCATTGCAGCGCTTGATAGAATTTAGCCATTCTTTGCGACAGCATGCGTTGGCGTCCAGAGATGTTTACCAATTGTCCGCTTGTGCTGCCGGAATATTTTTCCAGTTGTACCGTGGCAGTCTGCGCCATCGCGAGTAGCTCTTCATTGATGACCATGATGTTTCTGGCGTCTTGCTGATTAGGCGTTTTCCCGACCAGTACCTGTTTGTAGCTAAGCCAGGTTTTCTCCATTTCGGCCAGTACCAGCTTGTTATCGTTAGTTGGCGCAAAAGTGCGGAGCTCGGCAAGCTGACGTTCAAACAGGTTAAGAGAGGCATCCAGGATTTTCCTGGAACGCTCGGCATCGATCGTTTGCCCCAGTTGCAAATAGGCCTTGGCCAGACGCTGCGACAGCATCCTTTGTCGTCCCGACTTGTTGATGGCGTCGTTGATGTTGAGAATCTGGGCCAAGGTATAGGAAAACACGCCCAGGCTACCTGCAATGACAATCGTCTTGCCAAGAAAACCTCTTCTATCCATTTTTTCTGCTCTCCGTTATTAATTGATGTTTGTTTCCAAGTTGCAAATTTCATGCCTGAGTTCAGTCACCAAAATGGGGCATGCAATCATCAGACGGCTGCGGCTTGTTACAAATTATTTGCACCTGCTAGTTTACTTTTTCCAAATTTAAACTACACTGTGTAGTGTAATAATTCTTTGCTATCCGACAGCAGCAAGGAATCGTCAATTAACCGGCATTCAAACCAGGAAAAGCAGCATGGCAAGTGAAACGCTCAAGGCTTTCGATGCGAATATTCAGCCGCAATCTTCGCATTGGCGCGACGGCAAGTTCAGGAATCGTCGTCCTATGCACAAGAACGGCTTGTGGAAGATGTTGCAAATCCTGTGGCGCTTCACGTTCGACAAGCCAGCCGGAACCGTGCCGGCCAAACCGATTCCAGTGCAAGCGATTAGTAGCGCGCAATTGCTGGCCGCGCCGGATCGTTCACTGTTCCGCCTGGGGCATTCCACCATGCTGTTGAAGTTGCGCGACGAATTCTGGCTGACCGACCCGGTGTTTTCCGAGCGCGCTTCTCCTTTCCAGTGGATCGGCCCTAAACGCTTTCATCAACCGCCCATCAGCATCGCCGAGCTGCCTCCCATCAAAGGAGTGATCTTGTCGCATGACCATTATGACCATCTGGATCACGACGCAATCCTGCAACTCGCAGGCAAGGTAGAACATTTCCTTACGCCGCTGGGAGTAGGGGACACGTTGATCAAATGGGGTGTGGCGGCAGAAAAGGTGCAGCAGCTGGACTGGTGGCAAAGTACCCGGGTCGACGGCCTGCAAATGGTGGCGACACCGGCGCACCATTTTTCAGGGCGCGGCCTTGCCGACGGCAACCGGACTTTGTGGGCTTCCTGGGTGATACTGGATGATGACCTGCGGCTGTTTTTCAGTGGCGATGGCGGCTATTTCGAAGGCTTCAAGGAAATTGGCAACCGCTATGGGCCATTCGACCTGACCATGATAGAAACCGGGGCCTACGACCATGACTGGCCAGACGTACATATGCAGCCGGAACAGACCCTGCAAGCCCATCTCGATCTGGGCGGCAAGCATTTGCTGCCGGTGCATAACGGCACATTCGACCTTGCCCTGCATGCTTGGCAGGATCCGTTCGAGCGCATCGTTGCGCTGGCCGAACAGCACGGCGTGCCAATAAGCACGCCGCAGATGGGCGAGTTGCTCAGCCTGGCGATGCCTCATGCAGGGCGCCGCTGGTGGCGGGAACAGTCTGTCTGACCCGGAATAGAAATAGAGCTACGATTTTGCCAGAGGAAAAAATAGATAAATCCATTGTGAGCGAGAGCGAGTACCTGTTGCTCGTGACTGAATTCGATTTGATGTGGGGGCGTAAGACAACCCCGCTGGAACAAGATCGCATGGAGCGCCTGATCAGTTTGATCAATGCTTTTGAGGAGAATCGCCGTTCAGAAATTTTCTCGGAAGAATAAAGAATAGGCATGCATCACGGCCAAGTGCTAAAGAGCCGCGGCGTGTGCGCCAGGTGAAATTTTCGATGCGCCAAGCTTCCTCCATGCACTCGCTCCCGAGCTCGTGTGTTCTTTCGATCAATTCAATCTCATGAATACCTGATGCTGGACATGTTAGGATTGCCTTGCCATCAAGGAGGCGTTCATGACACGTGAATTTGAATACAAAGGCATCCGTTACTCGGTCACAGTTTATGAGGAAATAAAAGGACGATGGACCTGGTCTTTCCAAATCGAGGATGGCGTCGTTCGCAAATGCGTTGACTTGCCAATGGAACAAGAGGAAATTGCGCGCAAAGAAGTCATGCGCAAAGTCAAATGGATGATTGACCATAAAAAATGGCTCCCGCCCTCCCGGTTAGAGTCGTGACACGTAGCGAACAATGTCAAGGGAATGGGTATAGAGTTCCATCTTGATTCAATCGGCGCGAACGTACTGCAGCGGTCAACGTGCAAACGGGGGAGAAAATGGTCCAGCGATACGATGCAATCGTCATTGGCACCGGGCAATCCGGTCCTTCCCTGGCTGTACGGCTCGCGCAAGCCGGTCGCAAGACCGCTATCATAGAACGCAAGCGTTTCGGCGGCACCTGCGTCAATACCGGTTGCATACCTACCAAGACGCTGATTGCGAGTGCCCGCGTGGCGCACATGGCGCGTCGTGCCGCCGAATTCGGCGTGCTGATCGACAGTCCGGTCCGGGTCGACATGGCGCGCGTCAGGGCGCGTAAGGATCTGATCGTCAGGCAATCCAATGAAGGCGTCGCCGATTGGTTAAAAAACACCCCCGATCTTACGGTGATCGAGGGGCACGGCTGCTTTGAGAGTCCGCACGCCGTACGGGTCAATGGCGAGTTGCTGGAAGCGGACGAAATTTTCATCAATGTCGGTGGACGGGCCGCGATACCCGATATACCCGGCCTGGCAGATATCGATTTCCTGACCAACTCCAGCATGATGGAGGTGGATTTCCTGCCGCAACACCTGGTGATTGTCGGCGGCAGCTACATCGGCCTGGAGTTCGCCCAAATGTATCGCCGCTTCGGCAGCGAGGTCACGGTGATAGAAGGCGGCCCGCGGCTGATAGGGCGGGAAGATGAACAGGTATCGGCAAGCATTCGCGACATCCTGGAGGGCGACGGGATTCGAATCCGGCTTGCCGCCAAAATTCAACATGTCGAAAAGCGCGGCGATGCGGTTGTGATTACAGTGAACGACAATGACGCATCGCACGAAATCTCAGGTTCTCATTTGCTGCTCGCCGTCGGACGTATCCCGAACACCGATGATCTAGGTCTCGACAAGGCAGGCATCCAGACCGATCAACGCGGATATATAGTGGTGGATGACAAACTTTGCACCAATGTACCGGGAATCTGGGCGCTGGGCGACGTCAACGGCCGCGGGGCATTCACCCATACGTCTTATAACGACTATGAAATTGTGGCCGCCAATCTGCTCGACCAAGACTCACGCAGCGTAGCCGACCGCATTCCGGCGTATGCACTGTTCATCGATCCGCCGCTGGGCCGGATCGGCATGACTGAGCGGGAAGTGCGTGCCTCCGGCCGCAAGGCACTTGTCGGTACGATGATGATGACCAGGGTCGGGCGCGCGCGTGAACGTAGCGAAACCCAGGGATATATGAGTGTGCTGGTGGATGCCGAAACAAAAAAAATTCTTGGCGCAATGTTGCTCGGTATTGAAGGCGATGAAGTGATCCATTCGATCCTGGATGTCATGTATGCCGGTGCGACATACACAACCATCCAGCGCGCGATGCACATTCATCCGACTGTTTCGGAACTGGTGCCGACGTTATTGGGCGACCTGAGGCCGTTGTCGCCGTAAACGAAGCGAAAATCGAAGCGAAAATCGAAGCGAAAATCGGATAAATTCTCACCCCGACTCAATCAAAGTAACTTGCATGCCTCGTCGAAATCGAGTCGAGGACTGCGTGGGAACAGCTTATCCGGATCTCCATAACCCAGGTTGCACAGAAAATTGGTTTTGATGTGGCTGTCCGGGAAATATTCATATTCGAAATTCTGTGGCTTCGTCACCGGGAAAAATTCGTGGTCCACTTTCACCTGGTCGAATCCTGACATCGGGCCGCAGTCCAGGCCCAAGGCTCGCGCCGCCAGCATGAAATAGGCTCCTTGCAGCGAACTGTTGCGCCTTGCGGTCACTTCGGCCAGTTCCGGCGTGTCCGCGAACCAGGCGCGGGCGTCGGCATGTGGAAACAGCTTTGGCAACTGGTCATAGAATTTCCCGTCGTAGCCGATGATGGCAGTGACCGGGGCGGCCATGGTCTTGTCCACATTTCCAGGGGCTAGCGCCGGCCGCAGCCGTTCCTTGGCTTCCGGTGTGCGCAAGAACAGAATACGTGCCGGCGAACAATTGGCGCTGGTCGGCCCCCATTTCATCACGTCATAGAGGCGGCGCAGAATATCGTCGCCTACCGGTTTGTCCAGCCAGGCATTGTGTGTGCGGGCCTTAAAGAACAAAAGGTCGAGTCCGTCTTCGCTTAATTGCTGGGTCATGGTGATCACCTCACAGTTGGTTGGGTTCTTCGGGTTGGGCGCATCGGTGCTTTCAACACACCAGTATAGTTGGCAGGAATTGGAAAAATCAATGTATCTCGGCCGGCGCCGCAAATCCAACTTCACCCGGCCCCGGCGGGGCCGGTTTTCTTCCGAATAGAATACTTTGCGGTTGCTGCTGGACATCTGACAGTATGCGATCCAGCGCATGGGAACTATGCGAAAAATCGTTGATCATGACGTGTAGCTGCGGCAACGTATCCTTTAAATCCTGGCTGGTCTGGCCAAGATTGTCTGCAGTACTGCCGATCCGGTCCAGGGTATCCACGCGTGTGCGGACTTCTTGCGTGAGGTTGTTTAAATTAGACAGCAAGGGATCCATGCGCGCCAGGGCTTTGTCGGTGCGGTCGCTGATGGCGGGAAGCTTCTTGAGCGTCGGCTGCAGTTCGGCGGCGAGGTCGGCGATCCGGCCCGAAGCGGTCTTGAGGTTCGCGATCGTTAGCGACAACTCTTCCAGATTGTCGTCATTAAGCAGTTTGTTCAGCCGTTTTGCCGCCTGGCCTGTGTCGCGCAGCAGTTCCTGGCCGGAATCACCGATCTGATCGAAAAACGATGGTCGCATCTCGATACGACCGATCCCGTCTGGATTGAGCACGAGTTTTTCCGGTTTACTGCCGTCGTCGTCCAGTTGCACGAAAGACAGTCCGGTGATGCCCAGGTAACTCAGTTGCGCATAAGTACCCTGGTTGACAGGGGTTCCCTGGTCGAGGCCGATCTTGATCAGGATGACATGCGGGTCGGTCGGGGAAAACCGGATATCCTTGACCTTGCCGACATCCACGCCGCGCAGCCGCACCGGCGCGTTGCGGTTCAGGCCTGACACCGGCGTCCTGGATAACAGCAGGTAATCCTGCTGATCGACGGTGTCGCCGTTCAACCGGATCGCCACGAACACCAGTCCGATGCAGAGCAGCACCAGGAACAGACCGGCGGAGAGGGCGTGTGCGCGGTTTTCCATTGATCGTCTCCTCGTACGTTATTACGTTATGCGACACTCAGGCCGACGGCCATCTTGTCGCGGAAATCCTTGACGTTTTCCTGCTCGCAGCGCTTGATGTGGCCGAGGAAAAAGTTCTGCACGAATGGATCCGGGTGGTGCACGATATCCCACAGCGGGCCTACCGTCAGCAGTTGCTGGTTGGCTAGCACGGCTACGCGGTCGGATAACGCCAGCAGGGTGTCGACATCGTGCGTCACCATGACCACGGTAAGATTCAGCGCGCGACGCAGTGATTCGATCAGCTGTACGAAGCCGTGACTGCGTTCAGGATCGAGGCCTGCGGTCGGTTCATCGAGGAACAATAGTTCCGGATTGAGCGCCAGCGCGCGGGCCAGGGCGACGCGCTTGACCATGCCGCCGGACAGTTCGGACGGCATCTTGTTGGCGCTCGTGACGTCAATTTCCACCAGGTCGAGTTTCATCATCACCAGTTCGCGGATCACATCTTCGGGCAGTGCCTTGAGTTCGCGCAACGGCAAAGCGACGTTGTCGAACACACTCAGCGCCGAAAACAGCGCCCCCTCCTGGAACAGGACGCCCCAGCGGTTGCGGGTCTGGCGCAGGTCGGCGACTGCGCAACCCTGCAAGGGAACGTCGAACACTCTGATGGTGCCGCGGCTGGGAGCTTCGAGTCCGAGCATGAGACGCAGCAGTGTGGTCTTGCCGCTGCCTGAACCGCCGATGATCGCCATCACCTCGCCGTAACGCACGCTCAAGGTGAGATCGCGATGGATGACGGTATCGCCGTATTGCGTCCAAACGGCGTTGATATCGATGACGTTGTCGGTGGCGCTCATGTCAGAAACCCACGTTCGAAAAAATCACTGCAAATATCGCGTCCACAATGATCACGATAGTTATCGAAGTAACGACTGCATCCGTGGTGCTGGCACCCAGGCTTTCCGTGTTTGGCTGGCTTTGCAATCCGTAGTGACAGGCGATTAATGCAACCAGCATGCCAAACACGGAGCCTTTGCACAGGCCTAGCCATAGGTTGGCTATCGGTACTGCGGCAGGCAAGCCATGCAGAAACTGCCGATAGCCGATATCAAGCTGCAAGTAGGCCGACAACATGCCGCCGAGTAGCGCGGCCATGTCGCTCCAGATGATCAGCAGGGGCAGGGTGATAGCTAGCGCCACGACCTTTGGCAGCACCAGGCGCTGGGTATGCGAAATACCCATGGCTGACAAGGCATCGAGTTCGCGGGTCACGCGCATGACACCGAGTTGCGCCGTCATCGACGAGCCGGAACGCCCGGCTACCAGGATGGCGGCCAGTATCGGCCCTAGTTCGCGCACGATGCCTAAGCCCAGGATATTAATGATGAAGACATCGGCGCCGTAGTTTTTCAACTGGATCGACGACAGATAGCTCAGCACCACGCCAACCAGGAATCCAACCAGTGCGGTGATGGCCAGCGCCTGGCTGCCGGTGCGATGGATGTTGGCGGAGATCTCGCGCCACGGAATATCACCTGGGTGACGCAGCAGATACAGACAATCCAGCAGCAGATTGCCTGCCAGGAGCGTGATAGCACGGAGGCTCTTGCAGAACGATAAAAAGCCCTGCCCAAGTTTCACCAACAGTTCCAGCCGATCGCGCGGTACCGGTGGCGGCGGTGAAAATGGTTTCGCAGCCAGGTTGGCGAACATCTCTTCGTATTCGGGCTTGAGCAGGATGTCAGGCCGCCTCCGGCCCCACATACGCCACAGGAACAGCGCGCCGGCGGCGTCCAGTTGCTGGATCGCGCGCAAGTCCCACCTGGCAGTGCGGTCTTTGGCGTATTGCGTCAACTGCGGCCGCAAGGTGGCGACATCCGGCAAAATCACGCGCAACAGCCAGGTGCCGCTGACTTCAATCCGGCTGGTGCCGTCGGTATCGGTTACGCGCAGCAGACGTGGCGGCGTCATGGTGATGGCCATGTCTACGGCAACGCCTTAATAAAGTAGATCGCCGCTGGCATGTGGCGCCAGCGTTTGGGCAAGATATCAAGAAACATAATATCAAGAAACATAACGGTGGCTCCATGCTGCGATCATATTTGCCACATAAGTTGCGTCATGTTTGCGCGTCAAGAGATGATCCGCATCGTCGAGCGATAAAAAACTCTTGGGATGTTTTGCCGCGGTAAAGATATGCATGGCGTTCGAGATGTCGACGGTGGTATCACGCGGCGCATGCATCACCAGCAATGCTCTCCTGAGGTGGGCGATCTTGTGATTCAATTGCTGCTCCCGCGCATCCTGAAGGAACTGGTGCTTGATTTTGAAGCGCCGGCCGGAGAGTTGCACGTCCGCTTCGCCGTTGACTTCGATCTCGCCAATTTGATCCCGGAACAGCCCGGTGACATGGGCCGGATCGCTCGGCGCGGCAATAGTGACGACCGCGCGGACCTCCGGAATATCGGCGGCAGCGGACAGCACCGCAGCGCCGCCGAGGCTGTGGCCGATGATCAGCGCCGGAGCGCGATAAACCTGGCGCATATGGTCGGCAGCGGCAACCAGATCCGCCACATTCGAGGAAAAATTGGTATTGGCGAATTCGCCTTCGCTGGCGCCGAGGCCTGTGAAGTCAAAACGCAGTACGGCGATGTGATGGCTGGTCAGAGCCTGCGCGATGCGGCTGGCTGCGAAAATATCTTTGCCGCAAGTAAAACAATGGGCAAACAGGGCAAAGGCGTGCGGCTCTCCTGACGGCGCATCGAGCCGCGCCGCCAGCTTTTGTCCGTAAGCGCCTACGAAATCAGTGCGTTCGCTTATCATTCGCCACTCTCCGCCAATCTGACTCGGGGTCGGGAAATTTAATATAAATGCATTGAATCTAAATTCGGGTGCTATGGCAGGATATTACGCCTCAACGCCGATAATTTCTCGAAATGATCAAGACGGGACAATCTCGCACCATACGCAATCAGTGCCGATCCACCGCAAAAGATCCGTCAGCAAGATGTTGGCGTCAAAAGAGATGACGATAGCCAGGCAGAGAGCTATCAACGTCACAAAAAATCTTAAAACCTTGCGCCAATTGCCCATGCCGCCACTGTAGGGAATCCAATAATCACGAAGGTGATGATGTTTCATTTCTGTAGTCATCGCACGAACTCCTTATTCGATGAAACGTCATGAGATGGGATAGCCCGGGGCAGTTGTGGGATTTTGATTTTTAAGACACGATTGCCAAATGATGCACAAATGCAACATATTTACACACGTAAATCCTCGACAAATTACTTTGCCACCGATTCATATTAGACGAGTGCTAACTATACTGAAAGCGGGACCAGTTACCGCTTGAGTATGGCAAAATCGGCCTGCCGGATTGAATGCCGAAATGTATTGTAGATTATCACCATGTTCAGCCACATTAACCTGCGAGAGCCTGCCATGCGCCGCTATAAACGGCTGTTGATCGTTGCTCTGTTTTTGGCGGTGCTATTCGCCGTATTTCAAATTTCTGGCCTTAGAGGGCATTTCAATTTAGCGTTTCTTCATCAACAGATCGTCGACAATAAAATCAGCGGCTTGCTGATCTTTGTTTTGCTGTTTTGCCTCGGTAACCTGATTCAGGTGCCCGGCTGGATATTTCTCGCGGCGGCGGTACTGGCCCTGGGGAAATCCTGGGGTGGCCTGGCGACCTATATCGCGGCAATAATCTCTTGTGTATTCACTTTCCTGACAATACGCTTCGTCGGCGGCGATGCAATACGAGAATTGAATAACCGTTATGCGTTGAGGCTACTCCGTAGCCTGGATGCGCATCCGATTAAAAGCGTCGCGTTGTTAAGGATATTGTTTCAGACTGTTCCTGCCCTTAATTACGCGTTGGCTTTGTCCGGCGTGAAGTTTTATAAATACCTGATAGGCACCATACTCGGTTTGCCATTACCGATCATGTTGTATTGCATATTCTTCGACTATATTGGCAAAGTGCTGCATGTGTCTTGAGGGCGATTGCCGATCAAGAGCCAGGCGCTCAGAGCACTCCCCAGCGCCAGAAACGCCGAAAGTAACATCACCCAGCGGAAACCCGATACGTACGATTGGCCAATGGCGTTTTTGAGAGCTGCCTGCTCCTGTTCGCTCGCTTCTTGCGGCAACGCGATTGCAGCAAGTTTGGCGCGCTGTACCTCGATTGCGTGTAATTTTTCCGGGGCAATATGCAGGGGCTTGAGATGGCGGTCCAGGCTGGCATTGAATGCCAGGTTCATCACAATTCCGAAGACTGCAATGGACAGCAGGGCGGCGGTGCGCGAGACGGCGTTGTTGACCCCTGATGCGGCGCCGGCAAGACTCTGGTCGACCGCATTCATGACCGTCGTGGTCAGCGGCGCGACACTGATCGACATGCCGAACCCAAGTACCAGCACCGCTGGAAAATAATTAGCCCAATAACTGCCGCCCACGCCGGGAACCGCGAACAGGGCGAATCCGATTGCTGCAATAGTCGGGCCAATCACGAGCGGTCTCTTGGCGCCGTAGCGGTCAACCAGTCCGCCGCTCCAGCGTGACAAGGAAAACATCAACAACACAAACGGTAGCAACGCAGCGCCGGCGGCGACTGCAGAATATCCTTGTACCAGGATCAGGTTCAACGGAAGAAAATACAGGCCGCCGCCAAGCGCCGCATACAGCTGGAGCGTCAGCAAATTCGCCCCGCTGAAATTGCCGGAGTGGAATAGGCGGAGTGGCAGCATCGGGGCCGGATGCCGTAACTCGACTCTGATGAAAACGGCGATCATCAGCATAGCCAGAACCAGCGTGGCAATCACCGTCACGTCGCCCCAGCCTTTGTTTGACGATTCAATCAAACCATAGACCAGGCAACCCAGTCCGATACTGGCCAGCGCGGCGCCGGCCCAGTCCAGGCTACCCGAGGCGCGCTGGTCGCGGCTTTCCGGTACGTACCTGAACGTCAGGAGAATGACTAGCAAGGCGAGCGGAACGTTGATCAGGAATGCCAGGCGCCACGAAACGTGCTCAATCAGGAAACCGCCGACCACCGGTCCGATCGCGGTAGTGATGGCGGAGTACCCGGACCAGGTGCCGATGGCTTTGCCGCGTTCGTTTTCAGGAAACGACGCGCTGATGAGGGCCAGACTGCCGGGAACCAGCAAGGCGCCGCCGATTCCCTGCACCGCCCGGGCGAAAATCAATTGCATGACGTTGCCAGTCAGGCCGCACCAGACAGATGCGACAGCAAATAACCCGACGCCAAGGGCAAACACGCGACGCCGCCCGAACCGGTCGCCCGCGGCGCCGCCAACCAGCAGCAACGCCGCCAAAAACAGGGCGTAGGACTCAACCACCCACTGCACATCGGTAGCACTGGCGTTGAACGCGCGTTGCAAGGCGGGCAGGGCGACGTTGACTACGGTGCCGTCGATAAACACCATGCTTGAGGCGAGTATCGTGGCCGCCAGCACCCATGGGCGCGCGCTGCGCTTGCACAGCGAATCCGCCGCATTGTCGACGATAGCACCCTCGTCACGAGGGCGGGCAGGCGATGCAGTCATCAGCATCACTCCAGCATGGACTAGTGTTTACGAAGCATAGCGTACATTTTCGCAAGGTGCGGTGCTTGATGCCGGAACGACGCGGTTTCGCGGTGGCAGACCTGACGAACTCTTGTCAAAAAACAGACCGAAAAGTTTGTTTTTGCCGACATTCCGAGTTATCGTTACAGGTTTGGCAGGTATTGATCTGCGTTGGAGATAGCTAATGGACAATGTCACCCGGTCAGGTCGCACACGCGACGTCGTTATCCAGGCGGCTCTCACGATCATTGCGCGCGACGGTGCTCGCCGGCTTACGCTAGATGCTATCGCGCGCGAAGCCGGTATCAGCAAGGGCGGCCTGATGCATCAATTCCGTACCAAAGAAGCCGTGCTAAAGGCATTGCTTGAATACCAGGCCGAATATTTCGACAAATTTTCCCAAGACTATATGGCTAAGGCCATCACTACGTCGCCCGAGGCTAATCTGTCGACACAAATCGCGGTGGCCCGCGAAGCTGTCACTACGGAAAAGTCGGTTGCTTTTGCCATACTCGGCGCCATCAGCGAAGAACCAGGGCTCTTGTCCGTATTCAAAGAGATTGATGCCAAGAAGATAGAAACCCTCAGGGCCGAGGCCGCGGATCCTGACTTGGCGACCTTGCGCTGGTATGCCGCCAGGGGAATGCTCTTGAACTCATTGCTCGGACAATGTCCGCTTTCGGACGAAGATAGAGAGCGTTTGTTTGACCGCTTGCTTGACAGTGAGCAGTGGCAATCTTCCAGTAAGGCCTAAGAACTTTCCTCCCACGTATCTATGCCGCGATGAAAAAAGCGCAACATACTTATCAAGCTTAACCAAAACCGACCAGACGGTTTGCAAATTCGATATTCGGTGATATATTCGCTTTTCCCAGCCGATGGCAGTCATCCCTGGAAAAATCTGAAGAGGAATCGAAATGAACATATCCATCAAGGCAATCCGACTGGCAGCGGTTGCAGCTTTATGTGCGGCACTTGCCGCATGCGGAACCACGCAACCGAATGCCTATTCGGGGCTCGCCTCGTCATCCAGGCTGATGCCGAATCCGAATGACGATACCGGCCACGTTCCGTACAGTTATTCGACGCCTGTGGAATGGCGGAAATACAACGCGGTCATCATTGATCCGGTCGCGATCTACAGCGGGCCAGATCATCAGTTTGGAGATTTATCAGAAGCGGACAAGCAGGAACTAGCCCGCTACATGGATACAACGTTCAGAAAAGCATTGAGTCAGCGATTTCAAGTAGTCTCCAATCCTGGGCCGAATACTCTTAAGCTCAGAGTGACCTTGGCCGGCGCGGGAACAAACACTGCAGTGGCATCGACGGTGACCCGCTTTGACCTGGCTGGAATGCCTTACAACGTCGTCCAATCCATACGTGGGAAAGAAGGAGTTTTCATGGGGTCGGTCAGCTATTCGGTCGAAATCCATGATTCGACGAGTAACCAGCTCCTGAAGGCGTTCGTGACAAAGCAGTATCCCAATGCAATGAATATTGCGGCGACCTTCGGTTCGCTCCATGCTGCCAAAACTGGCATCGACAAAGGCGCGGATGCGCTGGTCGCTTACCTGAAATAAGCGGCGCGATAACAGTTCCGCAACGACTAAATCTGCAGATAAAGATGCCATGACAAACCATGACATTGCGCGCGATGCGTCCGCTTCAGGTGCCGACCGCCAGCACCTGATCGCCTGCCAATACTGCGACGCCATCTACCAACGCACAGACCTTGCCGAAGGCGAGCGTGCGCAGTGCCGCCGTTGCGGCGACACGCTATACCGCGAGAGCACACGTGTCTATCATCGCCTGCTGCCATTGGTGGTGACCGCGCTCATCCTGTTTTTGCTGTCCAACGTTTTTCCCATAGTAGAGATGGAACTGAAGGGTATCCGCGCGCAGACCACGTTATGGGGCGCGGTAGAGGCACTGTATGCCGATCAAATGGTGTTGGTGGCCTTGCTGGTATTTGCAACTACCATCCTGTTCCCGCTGGCCGAGATGCTGATGATGCTCTACCTGCTTGTACTGATGAAACGACACCGGTTGCCGGTAGGCTTCGAGCTCATCATGCGTGCCATCCAGCGGACCCGGCCGTGGGGAATGATCGAGGTCTACTTGCTGGGCGTGGTGGTGACGCTGGTCAAGCTGTCCAGCGTGGCGGATATCCTGCCAGGGGTTGCTTTATGGTCGTTCAGCGTACTAGTGGTGGTGCTGGCGGCCATGGTGTCGTTCGATCCGCGCGACCTGTGGCAATACGTAAAGACGGAGCCGCCGCGTTGAGCGTGCCGGTGCCTGCCTCCGACGTGTCGACGGCCACGCCGATGAAACTGGTGTCTTGCCACGCCTGCCACTTGCTAAGCGCACAAGCGCTCGAAGGCTTGCGGTGCCCGCGCTGCGGAACCGTTTTGCATCGTCGAAAGCCAGATAGCGTGGCGCGCACCTGGGCCTTTCTGATCGCTGCCGTAATCCTCTACATTCCCGCTAACTTGCTGCCAATGATGATCACGCAGTCGGTTTTCGGGACCTCGCAGGACACGGTTCTCTCGGGCATCGGCTATTTCTGGATTTCGGGTTCCATGGCATTAGCGATCCTGGTGCTGATTGCCAGCGTGGTGGTGCCGCTGCTAAAGATGCTGGCCTTGACGATGCTGCTGCTCTCGGTACAGTTCCGCTCCACCTGGCGCATCCGGCAGCAGACCCGGCTGTACCGGTTGCTTGAAGTAGTCGGGCGGTGGTCAATGCTCGATATCTTCGTCGTAGCCATGCTCGCCGCGCTAGTCCGCGCCGGCAAGCTGGCCACCATTATCCCCGGACCCGGAGCCATGGCTTTTGCGTCGGTGGTAGTGCTGACCATGCTCGCCTCCCTGAGTTTCGATCCCCGTTTGCTGTGGGATTCGCTGGATGAAAACAATAGCTAAACGCAATGATTGAACAAGACTCTTCTAATCTTCCGGCACTACCGTTGCCGATGCCACCGGAACGCCACAAGCGCGCACGCTGGTTGCCATCGCTTGTATGGCTGATCCCGATCGTCGTGGCTGTTGTCGGGTTATCGCTGTTGATACACACGCTTTCCGAACGTGGCCCGGAAATCACCGTGACCTTCCGCACCGCGGACGGGCTCGCCCCTGGAAAGACCCCGGTCCGCTATAAGGCCGTCGATATCGGCGTGGTCAAGTCCTTGCGCCTGGCGCCGGATCGTTCACACGTGATCGCCACCATAGCGTTGACCAACGATGCTGGAAGTTTCCTGGCCAAGGACACGCGTTTTTGGGTAGTGCGTCCGCGTTTTGCCTTCTCGGGTATTTCAGGCCTGGAGACACTACTGTCCGGCACCTATATCGGCGTCGACGCAGGTACGTCGGAAACGCGCATCCACACTTTCGCCGGGCTGGAAGTGCCGCCGGCGGTAGCCACTGATGCCTCCGGTAAGCAATTCATACTGCGGGCCGCAGATCTCGGCTCACTCGACATCGGCTCCCCGGTCTACTACCGCCGCGTACGGGTAGGGCAGGTAGTAGCTTCCCAGCTCGCATCAAACGGGCGGGATATTTCCTTACGCGTGTTTGTCGACAAACCCTACGACAAGCTGGTCACCGCCAACACGCGTTTCTGGCACGCCAGCGGCATAGATATCAAGCTGGATGCAGGCGGTCTCAAGGTCAATACGCAGGCGCTGGCCACCATGTTGCTTGGCGGCGTGGCCTTCCAGGAGCCCGACGATTCCAAACCCGTCGCTGCCGCCAGCGAGAATACGCAATTCATGCTGGCCAGCGACCAGACCGAGGCCATGAAGGCTTCCGAAGAATTGAAGCCGGCGCTTGCCGTACTCAATTTCGACCAGTCCGTGCGCGGCCTGGCGCCGGGTGCACCGTTAGACTTTCGCGGCATAGTAGTGGGGCAGGTGCGTTCGATCGGGATCGAGTATCGGCGCGACAAGAAAACCTTCCGTTTTCCTGTGATAGTGGAACTCTATCCATCCCGCATGGGCTTCAGTCCACGCGACCTGGAGGATAAACAGCACGCACACGACATCGCTGAAACAATGAACAAACGCGGTATGCGTGCCCAACTGCGCAACGGCAACCTGCTGACCGGGCAGCTATATGTGGCATTCGATTTTTTCCCCAAGGCGCCGCCGGTCAAAATCAGTGTCGACGGCCCCATGCCCGAGCTGGCCACCACGCCCGGCACGTTTGACGAGCTGCAGTCCAGGTTGGGCTCCATCGTGAACAAAATCGATAAGGTGCCATTCGAGGAAATCGGCCAGGATATGCGCACCTCGATGGCGGCGCTGGACAAGACGCTGAATAAAGCCGACAAGCTGGTTGGCCAGATCGACGGCAATGTCGTACCACAGGTCACGGCTGCACTGCAGGACGCACACCAGACCCTGCAAACGGCTAATGATGCGCTTGCCCCCGATGCCCCGCTGCAACAAGACGCGCGCCGCATGATGCAGGAGCTGACGCGCAGCGCCGCCTCCCTGCGCGCCCTGACCGATTACCTGGAGCGCCATCCCGAAGCTTTGGTGCGCGGGAAGGTGGATACGGAGAAGCCATGACCACACCTGTCAATTTACCCGTACGGTCTGCGCAACTAGTGCTGGTTATTGCCATGTTGGCCGGCTGCGCCTCGCCCGAGCCGCGCTATTACACACTGGCGCAGAAACCTGTCATGGCAGCTACCGCGGCACCTGCTACCAATCAGGGCAAAGAGCCGGTATTTATCGAGATTCCCCCCGTTCACGTACCAGATCGCCTCAACCGCACCAATTTACTTTTGAACGAGGGAGAAGGCAGGATCAAAGTGATGGGACAGGATCGTTGGTCGGCGCCGTTTCCCGATGAGTTACGGGATGCACTGTCGTTGCAACTACAAGCCAGCCTGGGTGCCGTCGACACGTACCATCAAGGCGCGCCTGGCGTGGCGCCGTTGTATCGGGTTAACGTCGATGTGCTGCGCATGGATGCCGAGCTCGGCGAACGCGCCGGCGCGGTCATCAACTGGACGGTGCAGCGGGTTCGAGATCACAAAATAGCGTCAGGCCGCACGCAGGTTGAGTTGTCGGCGCGGGGTGGGTTGGATAGTGTGGTGGCAGCCTATCAACAAGTCATTGCTAACACCACTGGCGATATCACTGCGGCAATACGCACTCTACAATTGGCAAGATAGCGTCCCTTGGAGATTAAATCCGTATTGCTTTATGCCCACTGGTAGCTACACTTAATCCTGATCCTTTGACGCACCTGAATTGATCTGACGGATCACCATGGGATATTGATGCAGCGCTCTTGCTGGCCGACCGGAACAAGGCGCTGTCCGATATTTGCCTCATCATCTAAAGGAGAAATACCGTGACAACCAAAATACAGGTGGTGTTCTACAGCATGTACGGACACATTTACGAGATGGCCGAAGCCGTCGCTGCCGGAGCACGCGAGGTCGCCGATACAGACGTTGCGCTGTACCAGGTTGCCGAGCTGGTGCCTGACGACATACTCGAAAAAAGCGGCGCCAAGGCGGCCCGCGCACCATTTGCACATATTCCAGTGATCACTGCGGAGCAACTGAAGGACGCCGATGCGGTCATTTTCGGCACACCGACCCGCTTCGGGAACATGTGCGCGCAGATGCGCAACTTCCTCGACCAGACCGGCGGGCTGTGGATGAGCGGCGGCCTGATTGGCAAGGTCGGCAGCGTCTTCACCAGCACTGCGACCCAGCACGGTGGCCAGGAGACCACGATCACCAGCTTCCACAGCACGTTGCTTCATCAGGGGATGGTGATTGTCGGCGTGCCATATTCGGAGCAGGGGCTGCTCAACATGGACGAAATTACCGGCGGCACACCCTACGGTGCCTCGACGCTCACCAAAGGCGACGGATCGCGGCGGCCGAGCGCCAATGAACTCGCCATCGCGCGTTTCCAGGGCCGGCACGTGGCTGAGATCGCGAAGAAACTGGCGGCGAAGTAGAGCACGGCAGCTTCAGTTCAGGTCGCGAGTTTCGTCAACGCTGCTGCATCCAGCCGGAAAAAAACCTTGTCATGCCGCCTGGTGCCCCCGATGTCGTTATAGAAGGCCAGCAGCCTTGGATTGTCAGGGTCTGCTGTCCAGTCGATCCGACCAAGTCCGCGCTCTTTCGCAAGCGCTGCCAAAGACTTCATGAGTGTGTTCCCGAGTCCGTGACCCCTTTCCCGTTTGCTTACAAACAGGTCCTTCAGGAAAATGCCTGGCTGCAGCCACGGCCCCGGATAGATTGCAGAGAACGCCGCAAATCCGAGAACGGAATCGCCATCTTCGGCAATCAGGAGTTCTACGCCAGGAGGCCTGTTCTGTAATCCGGACAGGATAGTTTCACGAGGTGGGCATGGCACCGAGTAGTGTGCCTGCATCTCCTCCATCAGAACAGCCACGGCGACGGCGGCATGATCATTCTCACTTAACAAGCGGATGCTGGTGGTCATGGACTTTTCCATCATATTAACAAATGCATCATACCGGAGGAGCTGCCGGTAGCAAATACATAGCCGCCCGGGTATTTATTGTGCTGCTGCTCATATTTGTCTACCATGGCGACAGAAGCCGGCCATACTTTCACGTTCTCGAACCGATACAACTTCAGGCATTAGAACCTTATGATCGTCAGACCAATGCAAAGCTGGTTCCGTATGCTTTTTGTATGGAATGGCTCAGTGCTGCAATCGATCATTCCTCAATTGATTGTCATCGGTATCCTGAGCAGCGTGGCGGTGCTGACGCATGGTGTTGTCTTTGGCGAAAAAATCCCGCTGAGTACGGTGCCATTCACGTTATTCGGTCTGACGCTGGCCATTTTCCTGGTATTCCGAAACAATGCCAGCTATGCCCGGTTTACAGAAGCGCGGCTTCTGTGGGGAAACCTGTTGATTTCTTCGCGCACGCTGATGTCGCAGATCCTGTGCTATCAGCCTGAGAGTGTCGATGACGCGGAGCGGACTCACGTGGCGAATACGCTGATTGCGTTCGTCTACGCACTGAAGCATCAATTGCGCAAGACCGATGCAACCGACGATCTGGTGCGCCTTCTCGGAAAGCAACGGACGGATGATCTCAGGCACAAGCACTATAAACCCGTAGCGATTCTTAACGACATACGCAGTCGCCTGGCCAGCTCCAAGGGTTTGCCGCTGGAATCCGATATGACCCGCTGGATGTTGGACACGCAAATCAACGAGCTAGAGAGGAGTGTCGGCGGCTGTGAGCGAATTGCTTCAACACCTATCCCTTTTGCGTACAGCGTGTTACTGCATCGCACGGCATACGCCTATTGCATGCTGCTGCCGTTTGGCCTGGTTGACTCGATAGAAATTTTTACCCCGCTTATTTGCGTTTTCATCTCCTATACGCTGATCGCGCTGGAGGCGATTGCAAACGAAGTTGCCGAGCCTTTCAGCCTGGCGCCAAACGCCTTGGCGCTCGACGCGATTACCCGAACAATTGAACGCTCCATCCTGGAACTCTGTGGCCGTGAAAGTCCCGAGGAAATCGCACCCGTGCGCCCATATCAATTTACGTAGGTATAGATATAGACAGAGTCTATAAACAGAGCCTATAAACAGAGCCTATAAACAGAGACAGGATCAAATAAACATGGCCATTTCACAGACGATGCTTTCGGTAGTAGCTCGCGATGAGGTTCATTTACAGTTTACGTTAAAAGAAGGTGTCGACATCGGGCGTCTTTTCAAAACGCTCGGCAAGCTCTGGGAGTCGGAAATAACCGGTATCGCAGATCCAACACTCAATCAACATCATCAATTAACCGGAGGCACTGCCAATATTGTGCTGGGATTTAAGCCCGAGCTATGGCGCAAGGTTTATCCCATGGACGTTCCGGACAATCTCGGTTCTTTCGAAAAGGATATCGTAGGCACCAATGGCATGATGGCTCCCGCGACTCAACAGGATCTTTGGATCTGGATCACGCAGTCAAACGCCGCAACGTTATATGACAGCATGAGCAAAGCTGTGTCGTTGCTGAGCCCTTTTGCCGACCTCGCCAGCGAACAGATTTGCTTCCCTTATCACAATAACGTGACATTCGACGGTTTTGCGGATGGCGTTGCAAATCCTAACCCGTTTCGTGCCAACAGCGTGGCCATCATTCCTGACGGTGAAAAAGGCGAGGGCGGATCAACCGTGCTGATCCAGAAATGGCGGATGGATGTTGAAAAATTAAAGAGCTTGCCTGTTCACGAGGCTGAAAACGTTTGGGGCAGGACCAAAGCCGGAAGTCACCAGCTATCGCCGTTGCCCGAAGATTCTCACGTCGGCAGGAATCAATTTAGAAGAAACGGCGAAGAAATCGATATTGTTCGCAGAAACGCCAATTACGGCAGTGCGAAGGAAGCGGGAATCATGTTCGTCGGTTTTTGCAACGACATCACGGTCACGATGGGGATGCTTAAACAGATGTACGGCGTAGGCTCCGACGGGATCACTAAAACGGACAGGCTGCTGGATTTTTCTACGCCACTTTCCTCAGCGATCTATTTTGTGCCCAGTTTGGATGCGTTGTCGAAAATGAATATTTCGCCTGCGGATCCGGACTAAGAATGAATACAAGAGGACTCCATGGATCCGCCCCTTTTATTGACGCTTAGGTCGGGCGTGCTATATGCCAACGCCAAAGGTACTGAAGTACCAGAATGCAGATGTAAGCCACAACCCCAGGAGAATGGAAAACAGCAGACTTCCCGCGAGTGGCAGCGCCCAGCCTCGAAAGCCGGATGAGCGGACAATTAGAACCTTTGCGAGAACGGTCCCATAGAGAAACGACCCCAGCAATGAGTGAATGTAGGCGCGGGTGTCATATGTCCCGAAACCGAGCAGGAAGATGCAGTGGTAGGCCACGGGCAGTGTCAGCAGGACGGCCATGCGCCCCGACCAGCGATGCACCACATGGTAGAAGCGCCCCTTCGGTGGGAAGCGTAGCACTTCATAGATACGCGACGCCGTCAGCAACTGGCCCAATGCCAGCAGCAACGCAGCCGTTATCAGCCATGCCTTCATATGCAGGGTGTCGCTGAAGAAGAGGTGAAAAAAAGGGGTTTCGTAGGGCTGCCTGACGGTCTTGCTTGCGACAAAACCGACGGTGATTGCGACGAATGCAATCAGCACCAGAGGAAGCACAAGGATCACTCGACTGACAACGATTCGCCTGGTTGGGACGGCTTTGTCGCTCATTGATCTGTTAAGCATGATCCGCCCCTTATCTGATTTACCGACTCAGCTCTTGTCGCTGAACCCGATCGACGCATGCGTGCCGTCGCAGAAAGGCTTGTTCTGCGACGCACCGCAGCGGCACAAGGTCACGCGATTCCGCACTTCGTATTCGAAACCGTCGCTGCCGATCAGCTGCACGCCACCACGCAACCATAGCGGCCCGGAGCACTCCTTGGCGGGGTCTTCGATCAAGCATATGGATGGTTCATACATCGGCTCGATCGGTTTGCCGGTCTGGTTGTCCCAAGCCACCAGCCGCCCCGAAGGGCAGTCGCAGGCCTGGCTGACGAAATGCTTACTCGCTGAAGGGTTGTCCGTTGCGCTGACAAGATTCCATACCCCTCCACGCGGATCGCAAAAGCGCGCGAACGCGCACAAGCTCTCGACGTCTGTCAATGACATCGTCGGACCTTGTATTACTTTGGCCTGATCGAGATACGGTTGGCGGCTCGCGGTTTCGGTGCCGTCAAAACCAGCTTTCATATGCGTGCCGTCGCAAAACGGCTTGTTCGCACTGTGCCCGCAGCGGCACAATGCGTATTGCCCATGAGATGGATATTTCTGTTCCTCCTCCCACTTTACCGACTCGCCATCTTCGTTCGCGCCGATGATCTCCTTGCTTAGGGGGACCTGGCCCGAGACGATATACGGGCCGTTCTTCGAAATTTTGACTTTCGCGCCTACGGGTTTCTGCTGGTTCATCTGAGGCCTCCGATTGGGTAGGGTAGGTTGAATATCCGCACCGCATTGTTCCCCCGCAAGAACAGAAAATGCATCAGGCTATGACTGTTATTTTTCCACTCATTTCCTCATGGCCGCTGCCACAGAAATTGTCACATAAAAAGTCGTATTCACCAGCCTTGTCAGGTGTCAGCCTGACCTGGGTGATCTTGCCTGGCGGCAGGTCAGCGCGGATATTCATATCGGGTATCTTAAACCCATGCACGAAATCCACGGAGGTAAACTCCAGCACCACCGGCTCACCCATTTTCAGGACGATTTGGTTCGGCGTATAGACGAATTTTTTTGCTTGAATTTTTATTACCTTTTCTTTCGCAGCATTCTTTGTCTGCCCCCGGGCCTGGCCGTTAATGACCACCCCCGCCAGAACCGCCCCGATGCCGTAGACGGCTCTTAAACATACCTGCCTTCTTGAGTGATCCATGGCTTACGTCCTTATCACAGGAAACTCGGTGAGTTTGTAATCGCTATCTTTGCGTTCAGCTTCCACCTCGCGAAAACCGAGTCCTTTATTCGGCGCAGCAGCATCCCACGGCAAAGGGGTGCGCTTATCTTGCGAGCCTGGCGCCGGCAACGGGAAAATGAGCGACTTGGCTGCGTGGTGCGCGATCTGTCCCGTCATGTGGTGATGTTCCTGGTGAATGTGGCCATAGAACACCGTTACATTGCTGTATGGCGTCAATAACGCAATCGCTTTGTCGCCATCGCGGGTGGCCCAGTCCCATTTGGGTACCAGATCGAACAGGGGACGATGTGTGAAGACAACAATCCGCGCATCTTTTGCTTGTTTGGCAAGATCGTTTTTAAGCCAATCCAGTTGGGCATCGCCAATACTTGCGCCGGGATCTGACACGTTATCCAAAGCGATGAAATGCACGCCCTTATGATCGAACACGTAATTCGTCGGGCCAAAGTTTTCCTTGAATGCCGCGCCGTTATCGAGTGACGCGTCATGCTCCCCCGGGATGAAACGCACTGTTTTCACTTTTAATCCGGCAGCAATCTCTTTGAACCCGGCCATACGCTGCCGACGTTCCTTCGGATCGTCCGTCGTGTGGGTCAGATCCCCGGTAAAGATAATAAAGTCCGGCTGCACTTCAAGCGCATTGACAGTTGCAACCGTCTTCTTGAATGTGTTGAGTGCGTCTGGATTGGCCGCACCGCTATATCCCCAATGAACGTCGGACAACTGAACGAAATAGAAGTCGTCGTAGGCGGAAGCCGCCGCCGTTTTGTCGGTAGTTGCAGCATGCGTGTGGCCATATAACCCGGAAATAAATACCGCACCGCCACCAACAGCGGTCAGTTTCATAAAACTTCTGCGATCAATCATGATTTTTCTCCTTGAGGTGGTTGGAATAGCTGTAGGGCAGGCTGTTGCGGAACAAGTGTTTAACAGGTCGGTCGAGTGGTCAGGGCTTCTCTTCTCGTCCGGCCTCTTTCTTCAAATAGGCAATCAAGTCGGCGCGATCTTTTGCGTCGGGGACCATGAAACCCATTTTTTGCCCGGGGATCAGTTTCTCGGGATTTGTCAACCATTTATCTAGCGTTTTGTCGGCCCAGACAATGTTGGAGGATTTCACCGCTGGTGAATATTGGTAATCGGCGCGACCACCGGCCTTCCTGCCAAACAGCCCCTTGTGTGCCGGCCCGACACCGTTGTAGTCAATCGAGTGACAGGACATGCACATGGTTTGATAGAGCTCCTGGCCGCGTATCGCGTCGCCGGCAGCGGTTGCGGTACCGCTGAAGCCCATAAGCACGGCCAAGGCCAGGCCAAGGAATAAGTGATCTTGTTTCATGTCGAAATCCTTTCGATTTGCAAATTTATTGGCGGCCGATCGATGTAATCCATTCCTGTAAACGGTATAACCCGGCCCGCGTGGAAAATATTCCCGTCAATCTCCATTTATTCCTATTTATTCCTTTTCCAGCGACGGGTTTTCTTCATGATCTTCCTCGGCCTGCGCCGCTTGCTGGAACGCTTGCAGGTGGGTAGATTGGGCATCGGTGATAGCCCAGTAAGTCATGCCGTTGCGCTGCCAGCGAGCCATCGCATAGCCATCCGAGGCCCGAGCGGCGGGAGCCGGTGTGCCGCCGGTATCGGGAAAGATGTACAGGTCAATCGGGTGCTTTTGATAGCGATAGACCAGTACCGCGACGGTGCGGTGACCCACGTAGTCGACTCTCCCGCCGACGAGCGGAAAACCTTGCGCGGCGAGATCGACGACTGGCGGCGTATAGTCGAGCCTGCCGTTGAACCACGGCTTGACGGTGTGCTGATCGGTCGACACCACGTCGATCGGGTGCTGCGACAACAACGCGCGCACATGGCTCGACACAATCTCCTGGTCGATCGAGCTGGTTGGCGCCGGCCGCTGGATCAAGAAGGTGGCCGCGCTCAATGCCAGCGCGCAGACCGCGATCCCCGTAACACCGCCGTTAAGCCACGCACGCACGCCATCGGTAGTGAAGCCGCCCCATGCGAAGAGGTTCCGGCGGGGAGACTCGTGCGGTAATTCGCGAGGCAACTCGGCGAGTATGCGTGCACGCAGATGGGGTGGGGCGCGATGATAGAGTGATCCGTCACGCAGCACACTACCTAGCGAGTTTAATGTTTCTTTCTTGTCCATTATTTAACTCCTTTTGGTGAGCCCGGCGCAGGCATCCTGACCAGGTTGCCGTCTGTCTTGCCGCGCACGGGCGCAAGCTCCGAAGGCATCGTCCCCTGTGCCTTGCGCACTGCCGCACAAAGCAGGCTGCGGCCACGCGCCAACCGCGACATCACTGTGCCGATCGGAACGCCGGCGACGGTCGCAATGTCGCGGTAGCTCATGTCTTCCAACTCGCGCAGGACCAGCACCTCGCGATATTCGACCGGCAATACGCAGAGCGCGCGATGAATCATGTCCACATCGTCGCGCCGCACAGCGAGCGTTTCGGGATCGCTGCCGATCTCGTCGACCCATCCCGGGAGTCGTTCGTCGTCATGCAGTGCGTCGTCATAGGGCGTGTCGTCAGCTGCATCGTTCCGCCTGCGCCATTCGGTGAACCAGGTGTTCCGAACGATCGCGAGTAGCCATGCGCGCGGGTTGTCGCCATGGAAGCCGTCGAAGAACCGGAAGGCGCGCAGGTACGCATCCTGCACGACATCGTCGGCATCGCTCGCGCTGCCGGTCAGCCAGCGTGCCAGGTTGTAGGCAGCGTCCAGATGCGGCAACGCCAGTTCTTCGAATCGGCGCGACCGGCCTGAGTTGTCGGCCGCGATCACGGCGATCTCCCGCTTTCGCTGATTTGCATCTGGTCTATCTGCCGATTACGCCAACCATATGGGCGTGTCTTGCGATCGTTTCTCATGAGTTGCTCCATTACCTGTCCGGTCGAGAGATGCTCGCAGCATCCGGGCGCCTGAAATGCCGACGCTCATATCCTCATAACCGTCAGTGGCCGGGATTTATTCCCGCGATATTTTTTGATTGGCGCGACAAATACGGGAATAAAACGAAGAGCGCGGAGGTATACGCGGAGATTCTCACGCCACTTGTCTCGTGGAAACTCAGTTCTGCTCCTCCGGATCCGGGCCGGCTTGGGTAAGGCGCAATACGCCATCCGGATCGAAGTAAAAATGCATCATCGAATACCACACGCCGTCCTGCAGGAAGCGGTAACTCCAGACATGGCGCCGCATGAGCGGGAAATAGGCGGTTTCGACCGGTCGGCCGAAATGCACCAGCACATCCTGCCTGGTCCACTCGCCGATCCTGGCCCGGCCGAATTCCTCGATGGTCAATACTTGCTTGAAGCTGACAACTCGCCCATGCGAGTCGATGTCGGCCGCCCACGTGTATTCGCCGAAAGGTTGCGTGGGATAGAGCCAGCGTGTGGTGTCATCCGGCAGGTGATAGACCTCGCGCGGAACGCCGAGCCGAGCCTGAACGTCGTTCTGACTGGCACCCGGCGGAATGGATGCCGGCGTGGTACAACCGGCCACCAACAAGGCGGCGGCGATGGGCGCGTAGCGGGTGCGACCGTACTTCATGGCGTGGAAGGGGCTCATGGTTTGCCTCCAATGAATAATCATATGAATGGACTCGCGGCTGCCAGGAAAAATTACCTGGCAGCCGTCGTCAGACCTGGCCAACGGGCAGTTACTGCTTTCGTCACTGTCCGGAGTACATGTTGCCCGTATCTGACGACATGCCCGAGGCTGCATTCATGGGATCCATCTGTGCACATCCGGCAGCGGCAAGAGTGAAGAGCGTGACGCAAATGGCGAGAATGGTTTTTGCGGATTTCATGATCATCTCCTATAAGATCGCGAAAGATAGTGATACATGACAAACCGGGGAAAGCGTTGGTTTGCCAATCAAATGAACACCTGAGTGTTATCAGGTGCCAACCGGGGCGGCACTGCGCAGTAGCGCCCGTCCATGCTTCCTGTTCTGGAAACAGTGGCGCGTGTCGTCACTTGTATAACTGCGGGTACCCGGAAATTATTCTCGCGATATTTTTTGTCTGTTCCCCCATTGCAGGGAATAAAATGAAGCGCGCGCACGTATACCGGTGCCGGGGAACATTCGGGATGCGCACTGCCGAGGCTAAAATGGCGCGCGGATTAGAGTAAGAAATGAAACTCGGCCAGATTCATGTAGATCATTGAAGGGATAACATGTGGGAGATGTCAGCTGGGTAGCATGGTTGCTGAAAGCGGGACTGGCGTGGGGGACGACAGGAGAATCCCGTTCTTCACGGCCACAACCTCGGCCATGATGGATAGCGCGATCTCGGCGGGAGTCTTGCTGCCGATGTAGAGGCCCGCAGGCCCATGCAAGCCCTGCAGCGCGGGTTCCGCGATATCGAAATAAGTACGTAGCCGGTCGCGCCGTTGCGCGCTGTTGCGACGCGAACCGATCGCGCCGACATAGAAGGCCTTGGACTGTAGGGCATCGATCAGGGCCAGGTCATCCAGTTTGGGGTCGTGCGTCAGAGCTACGACGGCAGTGCGCGTGTCGGGTTGCAACCGCAGAACCAGGTCGTCTGGCATTTCGTGGCTGACCACCACGCCATCCAGCTGCCAGCTGGCTCGGTATTCCTCCCGCGGGTCGCAGACGATCACCTCGAAACCCAGGCTCAATGCCATCTGGCAAAGGTAACGCGATAGGTCCCCAGCCCCGATAACGATGAGACGTGCCTGTGGCCCGAGGTAGGTGGTCAGCTGTTTATCGTCCAGCCGGGGGATACCATCTCGCCTGCCGTCGCGTAGCTCCACTCGACCGGTGTGCAGGTCCAGCACCCGCTCGGTGCTGCGCCGCTGCTCACAGGCCAGCAGGAGTTCACCCAGTCTGCTATGCGAAGATACTGGCTCCAGCACCAGTTCCACGGTACCTCCGCAAGGCAGGCCGAAGCGGTGCGCTTCGGCGGCTGAGATGCCGTAGCGCAGCACGGTGGGCAGGCCACTTGAGCAGACGACCTGTATCCCATCTTTCCTGATACGGAGGATGAGATCATCCTCAATGCAACCACCAGAAACCGAACCAGCCGTCTCGCCCTTCACGTTGATGGCCATGAGCGAGCCGGGCGGCCGAGGCGATGAACCCCAGGTCCGCGCGACGGTAACCAACACTACGGGCAAGCCCGCCGCCTGCCAGCCCACTGCGGTGCGCAAGACCAGGGTATCGAGATCTTCCATGGCGCCGACTTACGTCAGTTTGAATGGCAGTTGGCGTATCGGCTTGCCGGTCAGCTGCGCAATGGCGTTGGCGAAGGCAGGAGCCAGTGGCGGCAGCCCCGGCTCGCCCATGCCGGTCGGCGGCTCGGCACTGGGTACGATGTGGACATCTAACGTCGGTATGTCTGTCATGCGCGCCACTGTGAAGTCACCGAAGTTGCTTTGTTCGACAACGCCATCCTTGAGCGTGATGGCCGAACCCGGCAGACACATCGACAGCCCCATGATTGCCGCGCCCTGTATTTGCGCTTCCACGCTGCGCGGGTTGACCGTGAGGTTGCAGTGCACGCCGGCGGTCACGCGATGCAGTATCGGCTGGCCGTCTCGTACCGAGGCTTCCACCACGTAAGCCACCACAGACTGGAAGGATTCATGGACCGCCACGCCCCAGGCGCGTCCGGCCGGTAATTGCTGCTTGCCATACCCGCTCTTGTCCACCGCCAATTGCAGGGCCGCCCGGTGGCGAGCATTCTTGTCGCCGAACAGCTGCATCCGATAGGCTACCGGGTCTTGCTTCGTGCTGCGAGCGATCTCGTCGATCAGGGTTTCCATCACGAACGCAGTGTGGGTGGAGCCCACGCTGCGCCACCACAGTACCGGCACGTTGAGCTTGGGATGATGAACCGTCAGACGCATCGGCAGCGGATAAGGTTCACGCATGCCTTCCGTTGCTGTGGCGTCAATACCGTTCTTCACCTGGAATTGTTCAAACACGGAACCGGTGGTGATGGACTGACCGACGATGACATGGTCCCAGGCCAGCACCTTGCCGCGTTCGTCGAAACCGATGCGTGCGCGGTGCAAATGCATCGGACGATAGTAGCCACCGCGCATGTCGTCCTCGCGGCTCCACAGTGTACGTACCGGCACGTTCAAGCCGGCGGCGCGGGCGGCCTTAGCAATCTCGCAGGCCTCGACCACGAAATCGCTGCCGCTGGAAAAGCGCCGGCCGAAACCGCCGCCTGCCATCTGCACATGCACCTCCACTTGCTCCGGCTTGATGCCCAGAACGCGTGCGACTGCGGCGCCGTCCAGGCCGGGGCACTGAGAGCCGGTCCATATTTCTGCACTAACACTGGTGAGCGCGACGGTACAGTTGAGCGGCTCCATGGCGGCATGGGCCAGGTAGGGAAATACGTACTCGACTTCCAATTGACGGGGAGCTGTCGCCAAAGGCGCCATGTCTGCGTCGAACTGGCGCGGCCCAGGCTGAGCGGCAAGGGCGCGGTACTGGGCCAGCTGCTTTTCGCTGTCCACTTTCTCGACGGCGGCGGTATTCCACTCCAGCTTCAGCGCGTCGCGCCCCTGTTTGGCCGGCCAGTAGCCATCGGCGATCACGGCTACGCCTTCGGCGCCACGATCCAGCGGCACACGCAGCACTGCCTTGACGCCTTTCACGGCACGTGCCGCGCTATCATCCACCGACGCCAGGCGGGCGCCGAACATCGGCGGGCGCGCCACCACAGCCGTCAATTGACCAGGCAGGTGGACGTCAATTCCGAACTGCTGTCGACCGCTGCTCTTGGCGCGCGCGTCCAGACGTGTGGTGGGACGACCGATGATGCGGAAATCTTTGGGATCTTTCAGTGTGACTTTCTCGGGCACGGGAAAGGTCATCGCGGCTTCCGCCAGTTCACCGTAACTCAGCTTTCGCCCTCCAGCTCCCAGTACCGAACCAGCTTCCGTGCGCAGGGTAGCTACGTCGACATTCCAGCGCGCCGCGGCGGCGCCCATCAGCATGGTCCGGGCACGCGCGCCGAGCTCGCGATATTGCGTGAAGCTGTTCTTGACCGAATTGGAACCACCGGTGAGGTGAATGCCGAAAAGTGGATCAACGTAGGCAGGGTCGTTTGAGCCGTGCCTGCTGCGGATCAGGCTCCAGTCGGCGTCCAGCTCCTCGGCCAGAATCATCGACAAACCAGTCTGCACACCCTGACCGAACTCTAGCCGGTTGACGGCTACCGTGACCTCGCCATTGGGAGCGATCTGTACGAAAGCCGACGGCTGTTGGGTCGGCTTGAGGGCGCTGACAGCTTGGCCGTTACTAGTGGCTTGTCCTATGGCCAGATGGGGAAAAGCGCCGAGCGCCAGGCCGACTGAACCAGCCAGCTTCAGAAACTGGCGGCGCGGAAGCGTTGCAGCTTCGTCGGTTTGTCCGCGGGTCAGCAGGTGCCGCAGAGCGCGCGGCATTTCGCTGTAATCAACATTGGGCAGCATGGCAGTTCCTTCAAGCGAGGGTTTTGGCGGCATCGGCCACCGCAGCGCGGATGCGGACGTAGGTGCCACAGCGGCAGATGTTGCCTGCCATCGCTGAGTCGATCTCGGCAGCGGTCGGCTGCTTGCCGCGCGGCAGCGACTTGAGAAAACCCGTGGCGCTCATGATCTGGCCGCTTTGGCAGTAGCCGCACTGCGCTACGTCGTGTTTGACCCATGCGGCATGGACGGCGGTACCGATCGGGTCGCTGCCATCGGTCGTGGCCTCGATGGTAGTGATCTTCCTGCCTTCAGCGGCAGAGATAGGTGTAATGCACGACCTGGTGGCCTGGCCGTCCAGATGCACGGTGCAGGCGCCGCACTGTGCGGCGCCGCAACCGAACTTGGTGCCGGTCATGCCCAGCGTATCGCGCAAGGCCCATAGGATGGGAGTGCCAGGGTCGGCGTCGACTGTATACTGACGGCCGTTGACGTTGAGCGTGCTCATGGGTGGCGGTTCTCCAAAGTGTGAGTAGGGCGGGCATGGCGGATTTTCCTTGGCTACATGCCCGGGAGCGGGCATGAGGGGCAGGGCGCCAGCAACTTTGACGGCATCTGAAATGGACACTGGCCAATGCGTAAATTATGGGCCTTTGCCTAAGAGATGAGCTTGTCGGTTCTGACGAATATCTTGCCTATTTCTATGTTTTGTCGCCAAAAAAGGTCAAGATAAAACCAAAATGTCAGGCAGATTCCCGTAGCCGTTTGATGTCCCGTAATGGCGGCGCGCCAAACAAACGGGTGTATTCGCGACTGAACTGGGAAGCGCTCTCGTACCCCACGCGTACCGCAGCACTGCTAGCATCCAGGTCTTCGTTAAGCATCAGTTGGCGGGCGTCCTGCAAGCGTAGATGCTTCAAATATTGCAAGGGACTCATGCCCGTCACCGCACGAAAGTGCTGTCGGAAGGTGGATGGACTCATGTGGGCTCTGGCAGCCAAGTCATCTATGGGGATATCCGCCGTAAAATTCTGCTTCAGCCAAGCGATTACCTTGGCAATCTGCTGACCCGGCGCACCGACTGTGACCAGATGGCGCAACGTCTGTCCATGTCCGCCATTCAACAGCCGGACAATAATTTCCTGCTGGATGAGTGGAACGATGAGTGGAATCAGGTGTGGTTCATCCAAGAGTCGAATCAGCCGGGTCAGCGCATCAAGCAGACCTCCATCCAATGTCTCAACGGATATAGCGCGCGAGGTCGCCACCTTGAGCGGCGCTGCAAAGTCCATCTCTGCGGTCACCTGGGCAATGACGCGTCCATCCAATTCAAGACGCACACCCAGATAAGGTTCGGCGGAATCGGCACGCGTGACATAGGACGCCACAGGCAGGTCAACCGACGTAACGAGCGATTGTCCTGGCCCATAGTCAAAAATCTCATCGCCAAGCGTGACACGCTTGCCCCCTTGTACCGTGATACCCAACCCCAGGCCGTAGATGCATGGCATCGGGTCGGTCGCTGAGCTACGACGATAAACCGTCAATGCCGAGATTTGCGTAGTGTAATCCCCGTCGGTTTGTGCAATGTTGCCGACCAGTTGAGCAAGGTTATTCACGCTCGCCATAGGCACTCCTTGTCCTGATTTCATGTTGCCATCGTAGAAAATTATCAAAATACAGTCTAGCACCATCGGCTGGTTTGTTTTTCGGATTTACTGTCGACTCATCGGATTAGGCAATAACAAGATCAAATCTGGCAAACCGGTTTGCATTCAACGGGCTCACAATAGCAGTCACTAAACAAGCTATTCAAAGCCGCATTTACCAAGGCAATCACATAGGATCAACGATGAAAAAAGTTCTGATTATCAATGCACACCAGTTCTACCAAGGCATTTCCACGGGCAAGCTGAACCAGACAATGGCCGGAATCATCAAGGAGGAAATGGTTAAGAGGGACTACGAAGTTATGCAAACGAACATCGAAGAGGGCTACGACATCGATGGTGAAGTTCAAAAGCACGTCAGGGCGGACATCATCATTTTGCAATCACCGGTTTACTGGTTTGGGATGCCCTGGATATACAAGAAATACGTCGACGAGGTGTTCACGGCTGGTCTGGTTCAACAGAATTTGCTGGTCGATGACGGACGCACCCGGCATGATCCGGGCAAGCAATATGGCACTGGTGGCAAGATGCAAGGCAAAAAATATATGCTTTCCTTGACATGGAACGCCCCTGAAGAGGCATTCGGCGATGCCGATCAGATTCTATTTCAAGGTAAAACGGTCGATGACGTGTTCGTAAATAATACAGCTAACTACAAATTTTGCGGCGCAGAAATCCTTCCATCCTTTTCCTCTCACGACGTCATGAAACAGGCTGACGTTGATGGGGATATTTCAAGACTTCGTGAGCATCTGGGGACTGTTATCTGACAGGTACATGTCAATAGGCACGATTTTTAAAAATAGTATATGATGACCATCATGTACAAAAAATCGACCCATGCAAGCGCCAAGCCAGATGCCAAGCGTGCCCCCCGTGGTCGCAAGGAAGTGACGCATGACCGCATCGTCGAGGTGGCCGCGCGCGCGATCCGGCGCAGCGGTTATGCCGGCACCGGGGTGGCGGATATCATGAAGGAAGCTGGGCTCACGCACGGCGGCTTTTACGCGCATTTCGCCTCGCGCGAGACACTTCTGGCCGAAGCGGCCGACCGCGCCGGCGCAGAAGCGGTCAGCCTGTCGGCCAACATCGCCGCCGCTGCGGCGCCAGGTGAGGCCTTGCAGGCGGTGATGCGCGCCTACTTGTCGCAACAGCACATGGAAGGCGTTGAGAATGGTTGCCCGGTAGTCGCGCTTGGCTCCGAGATGCACCGCCAGGCACCGGAGGTGCGGCATGCGGCCACGCGTCACATCAAGGAGATGATCGATATGGTGGCCCGTCAGTTGCCCGATTGGGGAACGCCCGGTGCGCACGAGCAGGCGATGTTCATGGTCAGTTCGATGATCGGCACGATGGTGATGGCGCGCGCGGTTGATGACCCCAGGCTGTCCGAGGCGTTACGCGAAGCGGCACTCAAGCATTTTTCAGAGGTTGGCAAGTAAGGCCGGCTTGGCGGCCCTTGTTCCGGGCTTTTTTTTGACGTTAAATATGACGATCATCATATTTAGATTATTGAATATTGACACTGAGGGGAAACACCATGAACAGCAAGATCGCAATCGTGACCGGAGCATCATCGGGTATCGGCGAAGTCACCGCCGAGCAGCTCGCCAAGGCAGGTTACAAAGTGTATGGCACCAGCCGCCGCGGTGCGCAGGTACAAAGTGGCAAGCGGACGTTCGAGATGCTTGTGCTGGATGTGACCAGCGACGAGTCTGTGGCAGCCGCCATCAAAGAAGTGCTACGGCTTGAGGGGCGCATCGATCTGCTGGTCAACAACGCCGGCTTTGGCGTTGCGCCCGCTGCGGCCGAAGAGAGCTCGCTCCAGCAGGCGCGGGCGATCTTCGATACCAACTTCTTCGGCATCGTCCGAATGATCCGCGCTGTGGTGCCGCACATGCGGCAGCGAGGGAGCGGGCGTATCATCAATATCAGTTCGGTACTGGGTTTTGTGCCGATGCCATATATGGCGCTGTACTCGGCCACCAAGCATGCGGTGGAAGGCTATTCGGAATCGTTGGACCAGGAGCTGCGCACCCAGGGGATTCGTGTTTCGCTGGTCGAGCCGGCCTACATCAAGTCGGCGTTCGACGCCAACCAGTTGCAGCCTGATGAGGCGCTAGATGAGTATCGCGACCTGCGCGCGGGGCTGGATCTGCGCGTGAAGGAGGCGCTGGAAGGCGCCGATGGTCCGGGCGTGGTGGCCGAGACGGTGGTACAGGTGGCGCTGGCGGCAGCGCCGAAAGTGCGCTACACCTCGGGTGCCCTGGCAGGCCGACTGCGCCTCCTGCGCCGATTCGCGCCCGCCGCGCTGGTCGAAGCTGGCGTGCGCAAGGACTTACGGCTTGACTCCCAGCCGGCATTGCGCAAACGCGCCACGGCCCCGTCACAATAAATTACTATAAAAACAGGAGCTACACATGAAAGCATATTTCATCAAGCGCTACGGGAAGTCGGACGTGCTCATGTCGGGCGAGCTGCCCGAGCCGGCACTGCACGACGATGACGTCTTGGTGCAGATTCACGCTGCTGGCGTCAATCCACTGGACAATAAAATCCGGGATGGCGAATTCAAGCTGCTGTTGCCATATAAAATGCCACTGATTCTGGGTAACGATCTGGCCGGCGTGGTGGTGCGCGTCGGTGCCCGCGTGCACCGTTTCAAGGTGGGTGATGAGGTCTACGCGCGACCGGACGACGACCGCATCGGCACGTTTGCCGAACTTATCGCGATTAAAGAAGATTCCGTGGCCCTCAAGCCGGCCAACCTGACGATGGAGGACGCTTCGTCCATCCCGTTGGTGGCGCTGACCGCATGGCAAACACTGGTCGAGAAAGGCAAGCTGAAGAAGGGCCAAAAAGTGCTGATACACGCCGGTTCGGGCGGCGTCGGCACAATCGCGATTCAACTAGCCAGGCATATCGGCGCCACGGTCGCTACCACTGCCAGCGCGGCCAACGCCGACATGCTGAAGGGGCTGGGAGCCGACATTGTCATCGATTACAAGAAGGACGATTTCTCGACCAAGCTGAAAGGCTACGATCTGGTGCTCGACACGCAGGGCGGAGACACGCTGAAGAAATCCCTGAGCGTGCTCAAGCCAGGCGGCAAACTGGTCGGTATCGCTGGCCCGCCCGACCCCGATTTCGGCAAGCTGCGTGGCATGAAAGGTTTTGTCCGCCTGGTGATGCGACTGCTCAGTTACGGCATACGGAAAGCAGCCATGCGCAGTGGTGCCAGCTATTCCTTCCACTTCATGACTGCCAACGGCCAGCAGTTGAGCGAAATCACCAGGTTGATCGAAGCCGGCCACATCCGGCCGGTGGTCGACCGGGTCTTCCCGTTCGATGAGACCAGGCAGGCGCTGGACTATGTCGAAACCGGACGCACGAAAGGGAAAGTCGTGATCAAAGTGCGCTAGCTAAACGTCACGGCAGGCCCGCACGATGGTTAACGGCTT
>FTFY01001131.1_pt1 | contig 48824 bp, 52 predicted proteins | sample 1640561 | NCBI WGS metagenome assembly FTFY01 (sample SAMEA3914789, study PRJEB12502) | metagenome | biome: forest; material: soil | place: Canada | collected 2011-07-03 | depth 0.3 m | reverse complement strand
GCGAGAGCCGGTGGTGCCAGAGATAAAATCGCCGGCTGCCGCCAGGCACCAGTTGGCGGCAACGCCGCAACGGTTGGCGTAGCTTGAGATCACGCCCGGCACCGTGTCGCTGAAAGAATAGCCGTTGCTGCCGCCGGCGGCATTGACCGCCGTCACCGCCAGCCAGCCCTTTTGCAGGTCAGAGAACAAGCTGGGCAGGCTGGCATTCAGATTCGGCTGCGTCGCGCTGTCATTGCCGGTGGACCAGATGAACAAACCCTGCTGGGCCACATATGGCTGGTATAGAGTATGCAGGGCAAGTGCCAGGCCGACCGACGCGCCGACGGGACTGACACCGTTGGACTGGTTGAAAATCCGCACACCCTTGCTAAACAGATCCTGATACATCTGGTTATTGAGCAGCAGGCTGTTGCCGGTAGTGCCGGCGGCGGCAACTTGCAAGAACGCACCGGGAGCGACACCCGAAGTGCTCCCTGCCAGCATCTCCGCCACTTCCGTGCCATGTGTATTGCCGTTGGCGCCGCCGATGCTGTAGACCGTCTTGCTGATGCGTCCGCCCAGTTGCGGATCGCCGACATCAAAATCGGTATCGACGATGCCGACCGTGATACCGGCGCCAGTCAGGCCCTGGTCGTGGGCGGCTTTGATATTGCTGGGATCCAGCACGTTCAGCATGGTCGGCGGCGGAGTCACTACAGGCGGCGGGGCTATCGCATTGCCGCTGTTGTTATCCGGCGCGGGAGTAGTCGTGACAGGCGGTGCCGTAGGTACTGCAGGCGCAGGCGAGCTGGTACCGGCACTGCCGCCGCCACCCCCGCCGCAACCCGCGATCATGACCGATACGGCCATGGCAATTATCGACAACGAACATCCGGCAGACAGTTCCTTGTTCATGACATCCTCAGAATATTTGCTTCTATCATTGGCCAGACGGGCCATCCGTTTACTGTATTAACGGACGTCGTCGGACTTTCTTGAGAGCAAATTACGAGATTGTCAGGAGCTGCTTCTTTACATTTATATTTCAGAAAAAAAATTCAAAACACTTGCGAAAAACACCTGCAAAAATAACTTTTAAACCGCCGCGACTCCCATCATCACCAGGCCAACCCAATGCGAAGTCGATTCATCTGCGCCGGCCGACTTGTTTCTACCGTTATCCACCTTGCCGAGCGCCGAATTGTAAACCAGCTTTTTCGCACGTCTGTCCAGCCGCTGCTTGATGCGCCCGGTCTGCTGGTCGCCATATGCAACGATCTCGTGGAACATGGATTTCAGGAGCGGTTGATCAACCATATCCTGCTCTAGCTGACGCCAGATATCGCACTCGTTCCAGCGTCGAAAACGCATATAGGTGGTGTTCCATTTACCAAATTCGGCAGGCAGGTTGCGCCATATGGATTTATTGCTGATGACCCAAAGTACGGCATCGATAAACAAGCGGTTATCGCGCCCTCTGGCGCCAGGATCGCCTTGCTTTCCTACCATTAAAGGTTCCAGTTTTTGCCACTGACTATCGTCAAGTTTCATCTCTAAATTCCTGTCGTCATGCGCCTATACCGTCACTGTCTCAGGCTGCTTCCGCGGTTTCAAACAATGCCATGTCCGGGCTGCACATGAGTTTTTCTATATCGATCAGAATCAACATGCGTTGCTCCACCGTTCCCAGGCCGCTCAGGTATTCAGCCGACAAGGCCGCACCAAACTCTGGCGGCGGCTTGATTTCGTCGCGGCTCAAGGTAAGCACGTCGGAAACCCCGTCAACCAGTATGCCGACTACACGCTCGGCGATATTCAAGATGATCACCACTGTGTGATGGTTATATTGAATATTCTCAAGACGGAATTTAATCCGCAAATCGACGATGGGCACGATGATGCCGCGCAAATTGGTGACGCCTTTGATAAAGTCCGGCGCATGCGCAATCCGGGTGACCGCTTCGTAATCGCGGATTTCCTGCACCTTCAGAATATCAATGCCGTACTCTTCGCTGCCAAGCGTGAACACCAGAAATTTTTGTCCCTCGGACTCATCTTGTCCGCTCAGAATTTTATTGTGATCGTTAGCCATTCCGTTCTTTCTTTTTTCAAGATTTCTTACGCTACGCGGGCGCCGCCGTGTTAACTATCGCCTGGCGCCCCCGGCACTTCAAGCTGCAGCCAATAGCGGCGCTTTCTCGCGATTGGCGCGTTGCAACGCCGAGACATCGACAATCAGGGCAACGCTGCCGTCGCCAAGAATGGTGGCGGCAGAGATGCCGGGGACTTTGCGATAATTGGTCTCCAGATTCTTCACCACTACCTGATGCTGGCCGACCAGTTGATCCACCAGCAAAGCGAAACGTTTTCCTTCACCGTGCAAAATCACCACGATGCCTTGAGTAGGATCGGTGCGCGCATCGGCAACATTGAACACCCGATGCAATTCGGTCAACGGCAAATACTCACCGCGCACATGCAGGACCTGCTCTTCATTGCTCACGGAATGAATGTCTTCAGCGCGCGGCTGCAAGGATTCGATGACATAGTTCAGCGGCAGGATATAGACTTCATTGCCGACCTTGACCGACATGCCGTCAAGAATCGCCAGCGTCAACGGCAACACAATCTTGGTAGTGGTGCCGTTTCCCTGACGTGATGAAATTTCGACATGCCCACCCATTTCCTGGATGTTGCGCTTGACCACGTCCATGCCGACGCCACGTCCTGAAACATCGGTAATCTTTTCAGCAGTGGAAAAGCCCGGGGCGAAAATCAATTGCCAGACTTCGTCGTCGCTGATGGTGTCGCTGATCGCCATTCCTTGCTGGATCGCCTTTGCCAGGATTCTTTCCCGGTTCAATCCGGCACCGTCGTCACTGACTTCAATCACGATATTGCCACCCTGGTGCTGCGCCGACAGCAGCAACTGGCCGACCGGATCCTTGCCCGCAGCGATACGCTGTTCAGGTTTCTCGATGCCGTGATCCAGACTGTTACGCACCAGATGTGTCAGCGGATCGATGATGCGTTCAATCAGGCTCTTATCCAGTTCCGTGGCCTTGCCAAAGGTCACCAGCTGCACCTGCTTGCCGAGTTTATCGGTCAGATCCCTCACCAGGCGCGGGAAGCGGCTGAATACATAATCCATTTGCATCATGCGGATCGACATCACCGATTCCTGCAAATCGCGCGCGTTGCGCTCCAGCTGTCCCATGCCATTCAACAGACGTTCATGCAGCACCGGATCCAATGTCGCCGCGGTCTGCGCCAGCATCGACTGGGTGATCACCAGTTCGCCGACCAGATTGATGATCTGGTCGACCTTTTCCACATCGACGCGAATCGAGCTGGATTCCTTGGCAGCTGCGGATGCAACCGGAGTGGCTGCAGTCGCTGTAGCCTTTGACTGTGCCGAGGTTGACACTGCTGCCGCCGTCGCGATAGCGATTACCTTCGCCGCCACAGGTTCTGCCACCGTAATTGACGGCGGCTCGGCCATCGGTTGCGCGGCAATCGTAGATTCGACAGATTCCGCCGGCGCACCTGCATCCTGCGTGATCTCGATTTGATCGATATCGATGATGAAACAGCATACTGCGATGATGTCGTCTGCCTTGCAGCTGGTTTCCAGCCATAAGGTCAGGCTATCGTCGCTTTGCGTCTGCGCCACCACATTCCCCAGATTCTCCAGCTCTGAACCGAGCAGCTTGCGATCGCTCTCGGATATCCTGGAAAACTTTACCCGTAGTTGTGAACTGTCAGCCGCGACGGCAAGTGTTGGCCCGGCCGCCGAGGCGGCGCTGTTGATCGACACTGGCGGCATTGGCGCCGCCACCGCCTGGCTAGCGGCGCCTGCGTTTTCTTCATTCGCCAATTGCTGCAAAACCGCGCAAATCCGCGCGACCATTTCAGGATCTGGTTCAGTACCGGCCCGATAAGCACTTATCTGTTCTTGTAGCACGTCTTTGGTTTCCAAAAAAGCGTCGATCATTTCCTTGCGCAGTCGTATTTCCTGATGACGGGCACGGTCCAGTAAATTTTCTAAAAGATGCGTAGTGTCGGTCAACGCCACAAATCCGAAAGTGGCGGCGCCGCCTTTGATCGAATGCGCGGCACGAAATATGGCGTTCAAGTGCTCACTGTCAGGTGCATCCATATCCAGCCCCAGCAGCAACTGCTCCATTTCGGCCAGCAGCTCGTCCGCTTCTTCAAAGAAGGTCTGGTAAAACTCGGTAATATCCATATCGTTGTGGTCTCCTTACTGCACTCTCTGATTGTTTGACCTGCTTGTTTGGCCTACTGCATTCCAGCGGCAAAGACGCGTGGCGTGCCGCCATCGCTACCCTGCATCCAGTAAGCTGGCGACCACTTCCAGCAAGGTTGCGGGTTCTATCGGTTTTCTCAACCAGCCGCTGGCGCCCGCGGCGCGCGCTTCGGATTTTTCTGTATCGCTGGCCTCGGTGGTGAGCACCAAGATCGGTGTCCCGGCATAATTTTCCAGCTGACGCAGCTCGCAAATCAGCTGATGGCCGCCCATGGTTGGCATATTCCAGTCGGTCAGCACCAGATCAATCGCTGCAGCGTGCCCACGCGCATGCTGCAGCGCGGCCTTGCCATCCGCCGCCAACAGAACCTGGTAAGCGCCGTCTTCAGCCAAGGTCGCGGCAATCAGGTTGCGCATTACCGTCGAGTCGTCCACCACCAATATTGTTCTAGTTATCATATGAGCTCGCGTTCACGGCTTTTCAGGATATTTCGCTACACTTTGCGGTGGCTTGGATGTACCCTCCCGCAACTGGCTTGCGCCGTCTTTCTGCGCATCGAGCTTGAGGCCGGCATCACTGCCGCTCACATTTTCCTGTTCTATCTGTGTCTGCGCACGGCGATTCAGCACCACGATACTGATGCGCCGATTGACCGGATCCAACGGATCGGTCTTGTTCAGATCCATGGTCGAAGCCACTCCCATCACGCGCAGCACCTTTTGCTCCGTCATGCCGCCGCCGATCAGCTCGCGGCGCGAGGCATTGGCTCTATCCGCCGACAACTCCCAATTGCTGTAAGACTTCGATCCAAGCACATAAGGTGTGGCGTCCGTGTGTCCGGCCAGCGTGATTTTGTTTGGCAATTCATTCAGCACCGGTCCTATCTCGCGCAGGATGACGCTCATGTATGGCTGCACCTTGGCGCTGGAAAGATCGAACATCGGCCGGTTGCGGCTATCGACAATCTGAATCCGCAGCCCTTCGCTGGTGATGTCAATCAACAGTTGCGGCCGAAACTGCTTGAGCACAGGGTTGGCGTCAATCACCTGCTCCAGCCGTTTCTTCAATACCCGCAAACGATCGGTATCGACTGTATCGGTATTGCTTCGCTTATCGTCGCCATCCACCTGCGTGAAATCAGTTCCGCCGCCGGGAATCACACTGCTGCTGGAGCTGCTTTTCTCACCGCCGCTGATAGCAACCTTCAGCGGCATCTTGAAATACTCGGCAATCCCTTCCTTTTGTTTTGGCGAAGAATTCGATAGCAGCCACATCACCAGGAAAAACGCCATCATCGCCGTCATGAAGTCAGCGTAGGCGATCTTCCAGCTGCCGCCATGCGCCTGGTGCTTGCCGGCAGTGATCCGTTTGACGACGATGTGCTGTTTGTTAGTCTTGCTCATGCGGCCTCCACCTTGCGCCCGGAAGAGCTAGCGGCTCTTGACTTGGCGCACATGGTCATCCAGTTCCGTGAACGAAGGACGTTCGGTCGAATACAACACCTTGCGGCCGAATTCCACCGCCAGTTGCGGCGCATAGCCGTTCAGGTTCGCCAGCAAAGTGACCTTGATGCATTGGTACACTTTCACCGATTCCGCAACCTGATGCTCGATCAATGTCGCCAGCGGCGACACAAAGCCATACGCCAGCAATATCCCGAGGAAAGTCCCGACCATTGCGTGCGCGATCAATTCGCCCATTTCCGATGGCGGCAAATTGGCAGATGCAAGCGCATGCACCACCCCCATTACCGCCGCCACGATGCCAAACGCGGGCAAAGCATCGCCAACCTTGGCCAGACTGTGCGCAGGCACTTCAGCCTCGTGCTTGTAGGTCTCTATTTCATGGTCCATCAGCGATTCGATTTCAAACGCATCCATATTGCCGCTGACAATCAGGCGCAGGTAATCGGTCAGGAATTCAATCACGCGCGGGTCATGCTGCACCAGCGGATACTGCGCGAAGATAGGACTGTTCAATGGATCGTCGATATCCGCTTCCAGCGCCAGCATGCCGTCTTTGCGCGCTTTCGCCAGCAGTACATAAAGCAAGGCCATCAACTCCATGTACAACTCTTTATTGTGCTTCGAGCTACGCAACAGTTTCGGCAACTCCTTGAGGGTGGCCATGATGGCCTTGCCATCGTTGCCGACCACAAAGGCACCAACCCCGGCGCCGCCGATCATCAGCAATTCGACCGGCTGGAACAACACCCCGAGATGGCCGCCCATCATGGCGTAACCGCCAAACACAGAAGCTATGACAACGATATAGCCGACAAAAACTAGCACTTTTGATTCCCCTTGAAATAAACCTCATCGATTCGTGCTGCCGGATTGGCCAGGTCAGCCGGATCGACCGGCATTACGATCATGCTCAGGCGAAACCGCCCTTGGCATGGCTCGCAATCCACTGTGGCACAGGCCGGTATCCGTGCGCCGGATCATGGCTCTGCTCCGACTCTTGCTCGACCAGCGGGGAACGCGACTTGCGTGTCTTGCCGGCACGCGACGGCGGCCGGCACAAGACGCAGACGAAACCGTTTTGCAGATCATGGGCATGCGCCACGAAGCGGCCGCTGCAACGGCTACAGGTACTTAACTGCAGCATGCCGCTGTCGAAGAAGCGGGTCAGGGTCCAGGCGCGGGTGAAATCCAGGATCGGCGTACCGCCCTGCCGCTCAACTTGCTCCAGGTAGAGCCGGTAACTCTTGACCACCGCGACAATCTGCTGGCCGTCACCATGCGCCAACATGAAGCGATAGATGTTGTAGAACATCGACGAATGGATATTCGACAGCCAGGTCATGAACCAGTCGGTGGAAAACGGCAGCAATCCCTTGGGTGGTGAAATGCCTTTGATTTCCTTGTACAGCTTGATCAGGCGATCACGGCTCAAGGAAGTTTCCGCTTCCAGAAATTGCAGGCGCGCGCCGAGTTTGATCAGGTCGATGGCCAACTGGATTTCCTGGGCTTCCAGGATCACGCTTTTGTTAGTAGCCACGATTGTCAGGGCCGAAGGTAAAGGCGGTGAGGACGACCAGGGCGGAGCGCATCATCGGATGCCTTCCAGTGGCTGCCCTGCCAGCAGGATGGATGCGTGCGCCTGCTGTAACGCATGATCTTTGTCGCTATGCGTCAACGACGAAAGAATCGCGTGGTCATCGAACCGGAAGCGGCACAACAGGAGGCTGGACGCCGCCAGTTTCACCACTTGCGACAACGAGAGGTTACCGAGCAGGTCGGCCAGTTCACGGCTCAATCCCATGCGGAACATGGCTGTCGCTTTATCCTCTCGCAGCAGACGCTGCGCCAACAACAGATAAGAAAGATTGACTTCACTTATTTCGTTTACAAATCCATTACTGTCCATGCTTTTCCCCAGACTGAGACTACTTGTGAGTGTTTACGGCAATTGGTGAGCAATCTTTTAGTTTTTGTATTTTTTTTGCTGCTTCCGGGCAATTATGGAATGTTTCAGTAAAGAAATGAGTCGGGAAGGGTCTCGATATGGATGAAATATTCGGCTGAATTGATGTAGGCATTGTTCCTACGTCAGCACCGCATTGCGCGGCAGCCTGGGGGAGAATGGAGATGAGGGAAATGCTGTTACGACAGTCTTGTCAGCGACGCTGCTGGCCTGCCTTGAGTTGCAAAGCAAGCTTATCCAACGCATTTTGCAAACGGCTGTAAGCTTCTTCCGTAACCTCTGATACGTTATTGCGCAATTGGTTCTCGATTTCTGCTGCAGATTGTGAAATTTCTGTCTGCTGCAGTACGGCGGCGGCACCGCGCAAGCCATGCGCGATGTTCGTGGACTCCCCCCATCGCCTGTCTTTGATGCTTGCATTGAGACTGGCCAGTTGCAGATACCCGAACTGTAGAAAATCCGTCAATAATTCGTCCGGCGCGCCGGGGGTAGCCGATGCCGGTTTCTGCGGAACCACCGGCGCCAGCGTTTGCCGCAATTGTTCACGACTGATGGGCTTGGTGAGGATGGCGGTGCAATCCAGGCCTCTTGATTCACGCTGCAGATATTCGAGCGACATGCCGCTGTACAGAATCATCGGGATCGGTGGCAATGCCGAAGCATCGGCTTCCCAGCGCCGAACCTGATGCAGCAGTTCGACACCGGTCATGTCTTCCAGCACATAATCGGCGATTACCGCGACCGGCCTGGTATGCGTCAGCCATAGCAACGCTTCAGCACCGGTAGCAACCAGTTCGCTTTGCCATCCTTCAGCGGCAAGCTGCGCTTGCAGCATACGGCGGTTGATAGGGTGATCTTCAACCACCAGAATTAACGCGGACCGCATCACCACCTCCTAGACAAGGAGAAGATATCCTGTTTTGACATCGACCCTGGCGCCATCCATACGCGCAATACATAAGCGTAATACGCTGGTTCTCCGCCTAGCGCGCATGCAAGGGAATGCTCAAATTGACCACAGTGCCGATTCCAACCTCCGATTCGATGCGAATGCTGCCGCGGATCAAATCTGTAAACTCCTTGGCCAGCGACAAACCCAGACCCAAGCCGCGGCTCCGGCCGGCGCGCACCGATTCAGCTTGATAGAAAAATTCGAACAAATGCTTCAGTTCTCCTTTGGCGATGCCGGGGCCGGTATCCAGCACTTTGATCTTGAGTTTATTCATGCGTGTGGTCACCTCTATCGTAACACCACCGGTCACGGTAAATTTGACAGCGTTATCAAGCATGTTATTGAGAATTTGCGACAACCTGACGCGATCGCACAGGAAATTGCGCGGCAAGTCCGGCGCCAGCCGCATCTGGAAACTCAAGCCCTTCTTGTCGGCGTTGATTTTATGCATGGAGCCGACGTATTCGAAATAGCTCAGCGTATCGATATTCTCGTGGAATATCACTACCCTGCCGGTTTCGATACGTGCCAGGTCGAACAATGTATTCAGCAAACCATGCAAATAGATCGCGCTTTGATGAATCAGGTCGCCGAACTCGCGACTCTGCGGATCGCTGCTGGTATCCCGCACCAGCTCGGAATAACCGTGGACGCCGCTCAAGGGGGTGCGCAACTCGTGCACGACGGTTGCAAGAAAGCGCGATTTCCGCTTGTTGGATTCGCTCGCGTTGCGCCGCATGGCATCGTATTTTCTTACTACCTCATATTGTCGCCTGATGGTCCGGTAGGTCAGTGTGATTAATAGCAAGATCAATAGGGTCGGCACGCAGGCGTACATGACGTATCCCGTCAGCTTGGAGTCTTCCTGGCCTGGCAACGGCTCCGGATCAGGCAGTTTCACCGACAACAGGAGCGGGTAAGGCTCCAGTTTGCGCGACACCCACGAATGCTGGTCGTCAGACGCTTTTTGATCGGCGAACAGCTGATCCTTGTCAAGTTCGCTATTGTCCAGTTCCATGATCGTTTCATCAATCCGGCGCAAGATCATTCTTTCGTTTACATGCGACGCCTCGGAAGCGATGCCATCGGCGCCGACTACCTGCTGCTGGCCGGCACGAATCCGCTCCAGATTCGCATACAACGCCGGCAGGCGATCTACTGCGAATTCCAGCTCCACCATGCCGGTGAAATCTCCCTTGTCAGAGAAGATACGGCGCGCCATATGCATCACCCATTGATCGCTGCCAGGCAATCTGCGCGGGCGGGAAAACCGCAACGAATCGTCAAGATGGTCGCGATGGGTGATATACAATTCATCGCCGCTCCAGTCGGAACCGATCGTATTTCGGGTTGAGGCCACCAGGCGCCCGGCCTGGTCAACTATCGTCAACTGCGTGTATAAGCCGCCAAATATCGCCGTGTAGCGCTGCAGGTCGATTTTTCCAGCGACATTCTGGTAGTCGCCGCGAACCAGTTTTAGCAAGCGATCGCGTTCATCTATCGATCGCAGCAAACGCTGGGAAAAATCGCGTACCACGATGGTGTGGCTAAGCTGGATGGTTTTAACGTCGCGTTCATAGTCGGAACCGATTTGATAACCGGCGTACAGCCAGACGTAGCCAATGATAAGAATGGCAATTACGACGATCGCGTAGACAAGGCGCATGAAACGCGGGCCGCAAAACAGGTTGTCCGTCTTTGAAACGGCTAACAGGCGGCGCCAGGCAGAGGTAAATCTTTGCATTACGATGAGCATACAATCAATTGGGAACTGTGACAGATATTACCGTCACAATACGCGAAGCAAGTCGGTGACCGTGGTTTTAGCACCGGAGTAACTTAAACGTACCCACTATTATCCCGCATCGTGGAAGCTGGCCGCTGATCAATTTACACTAGCCAGTAATGGCGCTGGCGCCGGCGTCGGCTGGTCATCAACAGCATGCTTTTCCGGTAAATCGAAAGATGCACGCGGCTCCGCCAAATCTTGTTTTTCCAGCATGCCTGAATTTGATTGATATGGTCGCCCGGCTTCCGCTTCCAGGCGGAAGATACTGACGGCTTGCAGCAGTTCCCCCGCCTGCTCCTGCAAACTGTGCGCCGCTGCCGCTGCCTGCTCTACCAGAGCGGCATTCTGTTGCGTGGCCTGATCCATTTGCCCCACTGCCTGGTTGACTTGTTCGATGCCGCTGCTCTGCTCCTCGCTGGCGGCAGCAATTTCGGCCATGATATCGACCACGCGCCGGATCGAAGCGACAATCTCGCTCATTGCGACGCCAGCTGCGTCGACCTGCTTGCTGCCAGCATCAACCCTGTCGACCGATGCCCCGATCAACAGCTTGATATCCTTCGCGGCCACTGCCGAACGCTGGGCCAGATTGCGCACCTCGGCTGCCACCACTGCAAAACCACGGCCCTGCTCACCCGCACGCGCTGCTTCCACGGCGGCATTCAGCGCCAATATATTTGTCTGAAAGGCAATGCTGTCGATAACACCGATGATATCGCTGATCTGGTGCGAGCTGCCCTTGATCAAGGCCATGGTGGCAACCACGTCAGACACTATCTGGCCACCGCCCACGGCGACCGCAGCCGCGTTTTCAGCTAGTTGGCTGGCCTGTCGCGCATTGTCGGCATTTTGCCTGACGGTCGAGGTCAGTTGCTCCATCGAAGCAGCGGTTTGCTCCAGGCTGGCGGCCTGTTCTTCGGTACGGCTAGATAAATCCAGGTTACCGGCGGCAATCTGACGCGAGGCTGTCACGATATTTTCCGTACCGTTGCGCACCCGGCTTACCGTGTCCCGCAAGGAGAAAATCATCTCTTTTATACCTTGCAGCAGCTGTCCGGTTTCATCTCGGCTCTTTATTTCGACGCTGGAACCAAGGTCACCTTGCGCCACGCGCTGCGCCACCGCGACAGCATCATGCAGCGGTTTGACGATGCCAGCAGTCAGGCGCCAGGCAAACAGTGCTCCGAGCAAGATTGCCAGGACGCCAAACGTGACCAGCAACATCCTGCCGGAGCGATAGTTGGCGGCAATATCCAGCGCAGCGGCATCAATTTCCTGGCGTTGCGCATCGACGAACTTCTGCAACTTGGCCATGTACTCTTTGCGCGCCGGATCCAGGTCCTTCTCTATCATGGCTGCAGCACTTTCTGCGCTGCCATACTGCCGCGTGGTCAGCACTGTATCCCGCATTTCAGTGTAGGCGGCGCGGGCAGCGGCTATTTCGGCCAATTCTTGCCGGCCCTTGTCATCAGACAGCCCGTGCAGCTTGGTTTGCAATTCCGAGGCGCGCTCCGAGGTTGCGCCCATTTCCGACTGAAAAATTTTCTGGACTTTGCTGTCGTCGCTGCGCACTACCGCCATCGTACGCACTGCATTGATCGCTACAGCATCCTGCCATTCCCCGGCAAGTCTTTCACGCACCAGGGATTGCTCCACCATGGTTTCAACCGCGGCGCCAGTGTGCTGCAAGCGCCAGATACCGATTCCTGTAATTGCCACTACCAGTAACAAGATGGACGTAAAACCGACTGCCAGCCGGACCCCTATTCTGGTATTTGTAAACTGCATGTCTCACTCCAGTTTCAACGACGTGGCCGGTGCGGCGGTCAGATAGTCAATTTGTTGTTAACTTATCAATCAAACCTATTTCATCGCTCGACATCAATTTGTCGATATCCAGCAAAATCAGCATGCGATCGTCGAGCGTACCCAGGCCGATCAGATAATCCGTGTTGAGAACCGTCCCCATTTCCGGCGCCGGCTTGATTTGCTGGCTGGACAGGGTAATCACGTCGGACACGCCGTCTACCACCATGCCTACCGTGCGCTGCCCCAGATGCAGGATCACGACCACGGTGAACTGGTCATAGCTGGAAGCATCCAGTTTGAACTTGATGCGCATGTCGATGATGGGCGTAATGACCCCACGCAGATTGACCACCCCTTTCAGGAAATCAGGTGCGTTCGCAATTTGGGTGACGTTGTCGTAACCGCGCAGTTCCTGCACTTTGAGAATGTCGATCCCGTATTCCTCCTTACCCAAGGTAAAGGTAAGGAATTCGTGGCCGGCGACTTCATGTTGAACGGCGGAACGGCGCATCTGAGTCGGCGTTTGAGCGGCAAGCGTCATGAACTTGATCCTTGATAAATTGAAATGCGCCTGCTGTCGTATCGAACGACGGAATCCAGCTTAAAAGTGTGGCGCCATGCAGCAGGTTAAGTGACTCAATATAAACAGGAGCAAACGCTATCGATGGTGGGAAAAGGCCTTGAAACAGCCCTCTATTCAAGGCTTGGATTGGTGATCATCCTGCAGGCGTGAGGAAATCCGCAGGCTTATTCGAGTAAACCGTGCTCGATGGCGTAATGGGTCAGTTCGGCGTTAGTGCTTACTCCCATTTTTTCAAGTACGCGGGAACGATAGACACTCACGGTCTTTGGGCTGATGGAAAGACTTTTTGCAATTTCGGCGCGGGTCTGGCCCGCGGCGATCATCCGTACAGTCTGGAATTCCCGGTTCGACAATTGTTCATGCGGCATCAGCATGTCTTCTTCAATGACGTGATTCGCCAGTGATTCGGCCAGGCCTTTGCTGATGTATTTACGACCGCGCGCGACTACCCTCACCGCTTCCACCAGTTCATCGGGAGCGCCGTCTTTGGTCAGGTAGGAGGCCGCACCCGCCTTCAGGGCGCGTACGGCAAATTGTTCCGGGCTGTGACTGCTTAACACCATGATGCGCAGTCCAGGTTCGCGCCTTTTGAGCAAATGCAGGATTTCAATGCCGTCTTTGCCCGGCATGGAAATATCCAGCAACAGGACATCGCACTGCTGCTCTCTCAGGATATCGATGATGCCGTTGTAGTCGCTAGCCTCGCCGATCACGGTGATACCGGGGCTGGCATTCAGGATATGCTGCAGCCCACGCCTGACAATGCGATGATCATCAGCGATCAATACCCGAATCGGCGACGCAGCGTTCATATCCATGATTCTTTGAACAATCTCATTTCACAATCGAAAACCGAATATTATCGATCGGCAATTATGTCTGTACAATGCGACAGAAACAACTTTACCTACAATTTGCGTACATTTTATTGTAATGTCGCCCATTCATATTAAATAGATAATAGTTGTCTTCAACCTGGCAAGATTCAAGCGGGTTCCGTCTGCGTCGAATCATCTTCCAAGCTATATATCCACGCCAGCAATTCAGCCACCGCCAGATAAAGTTGCGGCGGAATCTGCTGGTCCAGGTCAACATGCATCAACAGCTTCACCAGATCGGGTGAAGCATGTACATACAAGCCGTTTTCGCGCGCTCGCTGCACAATGGCATCGGCCACTGCGCCATATCCCTTTGCCACAACCACCGGCGCCTGATCCGGGCTAGCATGCGATAACGCTATCACGCTCTTACGGCTTGAACCCTCAGTTTCCATAGCGGCCCACCGGCTCGTCAACGCCATGCATTTGCACTGCTCCAGCTTGCCATTTGCAAGAAAAATATGTCCCGCAGACAACAAACATTACTCTAATACAATTATTTACTTTTGTTGCCATTTTTTTTATCCGATTCGTCTTCGGTTGCCGCTTGTGGCAATTGCGCCACTTCCACACCATCCAAGGGCAAGCCGGCAGCCGAAAATCGCTGCCGCAATTGTGCGCTATCGGCGCGCATGGCATTCATCGTAGCTACCTCGGCAGCGCCAAGATTTGCGCGCCAGCTACCGTTCACCAGACTCAGGCGCAATTCAATACTGCCGAGCCGGGGCAAAGTCATGCTCAGGCGGGTGCTCCAGGTGCGCGCAGTGCTATCCGGATCATGGCTGTCTGCACCGCCCTGCTGGCGCCGCCCCTGCTCCGTGACCTCCCAGTCCATACCTGCATCCCGCCAGGCTTCACCGCTCCAGCGGAATTGCGACAGCGCCAGCAACTCAAGCTGTTGACGCACCAAGGGAATGGCTTCCGCGGCCATGCTTGCTGCAACGTGGCTGGTGGCGGGGGTGGCTGCAGTGGTTGCAGCAGTTGATATCTCGGCGGCTCCTAACGGCAGTCTCAGGTGTGCCTGCGGTTCTTGCAGAAGCTGGGCCAACGAACGCTGGCCGCTGAAAAATTGCAACAGATGGGATTCGTAAAATAAGCCGCTGTCCGCCACACTGCGCGCCAAAGCGGCTGCCAGTTGTTGCGGTTCCGGTGCAACGGCTGCCGGCCACAAGGGTGCGCTGCCCCGTACCGGCTCGCCCTTGGCTGGCGCGGTACCCAGCAACTCGCTGATGACGCGCGCGGCTGCGCTCAAGCTGGCGCCGTCAGCAACGCCAGAGCCAGGCAATGGCCGCGCGATACCTGGCTGCGCAGCTTGGCTCAGATCGACGCCGGGCTGGCGGTCGACCAGCGCACGCGACGGTAGCCGGGTGTCGTTCGCAATCGCTTCGATATCGGTAGTCGCATCCGGCGCATAGATGGCGAGCTGCCCTTTCAACGGCACCAGATCAGAACGTTGCATCGGTGCCGTCGCCAGCACCTTGTCAATCAGGGGCGTGCCGCCACTCATGGCACGTGATCAGACTTACTGACCGTAAGCATGGTTGAGGTGCTGCTGTCGATGCATATTACCCAGCAAAGTACTCAACTGCGCCAGTTCCGGCGTAACGATGTCGCGGATTTCCGCATCGTCGGCCAGGATCCGGCTCAGCAAGTCGTGCTTGCGCACCAGTTGCGACGGCTCCAGAGGCGCCGCCAGCTCGATCTCTTTCAAACGCTCGACGCAAGACTGAAACTGCTGTTCCAGCAGCACCAGGCCGGCCCAGTCGCCAGCGCGTGCCAGCGCCAGCATGCGGCCGGTCAGCGGTGCGATTTTCTCGTAGCAATCCATCACATCATGTTGCGATGCCATATCATCCCCTTGCCGAAAGATCGGTAGCAACCGCGCTGGAAGTTGCAGCATGCTTTTGCGTGACGTTGATCTCGCGCCAGGCAGATGCGATGTTCTCCAGCAAGCGATCGGCCTCGTCCAGCATGACAGGATCGTTGTTCAGATTGGCATACAGCAAACGCTGGTTGATGTAATCGTACAGCGCCGATATATTCGCTGCCAGCTCGACACCTGCAGCTCCTCCGGCTTCAATATCCAAACTCGCTTTGAGACCATTGTCGATAATGTTGATGGCTTTGGAAATGGCATTGCCTTTGGCCACGATATCAGCGCTTGCCATATAGTGGCGCGCCATGCTGATGGCGGCCTTGGCGCCGTCAAACAGCATCGTCAGCAGTTGCTGGGGCGATGCGCTCAGGACTGCGCTTTCGATGCCGATACGCGCATAGGCCCGGGCGCCAGGATTAACTACTTGGTTAGGTGCAGATGATGTGTACATAAACCGTTGCCTTAGTTAGCTTACTTGGTAGTACCGTTGATTGCCGCAAACTGCTGGGTCAGGTAGCTGCTGGTCTGGTTCATGCTGGCAACCAGCCCGTCGAGCGCCGTGAATTGCGTTGTATAGCGTGCAATCGTCGAACTGATCGACGCCTGGGTGCTGGTCATTTGCGTAGCCAGTGTCTTCAGGCTGCTATTCAAACCGTCTGTCGCCGTTTTCAGCAGACCGCTGGTGCCGGTCATACCGGTAAGCAGGGTCGACATCTGCGCACCGATGCCGGTAGTTCCGGAAACGCTGGAAAACAAGTTTTGAACGCCGCTCAGATTGGTGTTCAACGCTGTCGTCAATTTGGCCGCATCGGTTGCCATGGTGCCATCCGCCTGGAACGTCACGCCGATCTGCGCCAGCATCGTCAGGGATTTTGCACTACCGTCTCCAGGCTGCGGCGTATTCATCGCGTTGCGGATACTGGTCTGGATACTGCGCAAGGTCGAATCGCCGGTCAGTGGAGCCTGTGTCTGCGCTGAGACATCGAACGCGGTCAACTGCTTGGTCACGCCTTGAAAATTGTTATAGGCATTAACAAAATTAGTTATTGATGCCTGCACGGTTGCAGTATTAGTTTGCACTGACATTGTGCTGTTGCCAGTGCCAGTCAGATTCATGGTAATGCCCTGCACCGCTTCCTTGACGGTATTGCTGGCGCTGGTGATGGCGATTCCGTTCACCGTCAATTGCGCATTTGTGCCTTCCACGGTCTGCTGCAAATTTTGCGTTGCACCGGGATCGTTCGCCAGCAGACTCGACAACGCCGGGTCGCCGGTTACCGCAATGCGCATGGTCGACTGCGCGCCGGTTTGATTCGAGGTCAACACCAGGCGGTTGGGGCTGCTGCTGCCGTCATTGACGATCGTCGCGGTAACGCCCAGAGCGGTGTTCTTGTTGATCGCGTCACGAATGCCAGCCAGCGTGTTATTGCTGGAATCGATCGTGATCGAAGTTGCTGCGCGTGTTGTGTCCGGGCTAAAAGTCGCTCCGCTATATTTACCAGTGACAGGGTCCAGCTTACCGCCGGAGATGCTGCCGAAATCCAATGTAACCGTGCCTGAGCCTATTGCTGTAGCAGTGCTAGCCACGCCGGCAGTCGCCAACGATTGCGCTTGTGCCAGCTGGCCCACGTTAATCGCAAAAGAACCGCTGACGGCGGTTGCAGATGCGGTTGCGCTCAACACCGAGGTGGCGCTTGAATTTGCTGTTATGTTTTGAAACAGCGAAGGACTTCCCAGCTGTGCAGCTGCTGCCTGCAATGCGCTCATGGCGCTCTGTACACTGCCAAAGGCGGATAATTTGGTGTTGTAGGCAGACTGCTGATTCGACATCGCAGTCAGCGGCAGGTTTTCCGAGGCGGTGATACTACTGAGCAAAGTAGCCAGCGGCAGTCCTGATGCAGAACCAAGGGAAGTCACTAAAGCCATATCAATTCCTTTTTACTAAATACTAAATGCGTCTTTATAGCCAGGCCGCTTAGCTCGCTTATTGCAAATCTCCATAAACGGCTTACGCAGCCGTTTATGGAGTATGAGGTTAGCTTGAAGCTTATTGCAGCAACGACAGAACGCCTTGAGTCGACTGGTTCGCCTTGGCCAATACTGAAGTACCAGCTTGTTGCAGAATCTGCGCACGTGTCATATTCGACACTTCAGTTGCATAGTCTGCATCCTGGATACGCGAGCGCGAAGCCGACAGATTGGTAACAGTGGAACCCAGATTGGAGATCACCGAGTCAAAACGGTTTTGCACCGCACCCAGCGCACCGCGCAGGCTGTCTACCTGGGCCAACGCATTGTCAATCGCCTTAAGTGGATTTGCTGTCGAGGTGGTACCTGCCGCCGCGTCAGTTGCATAGGCTGTTTGCGCTGTTGTCGCATTTGCAGCGGTATCCACTTCGCCGGCAGTGACAGTTACTGCACCTGTTGCCGCATTGACGTCACCCGCCGCTATTTTGTACAAGTTACCTGAGCCATCCTGGAGGGCGTAGCTGGCGTAGGTCTGACTCGCCGCAGTGTACGCGCCGTACCCGTGCAGTGTCAGGCTGGTTGGATCAGCTACCCCGCCAGTAGGGCCGGAAATGACAACTGCTGCTTTGGTGGTTACGCCCGCAGCGGTCGACGAGAAACTGGTAATTGCGTCGGACAGGCCGGTCACATTGAAACCAGTCAAATTCAAAGCTGCCGAGTCGATTTTTTTCAGGCCGATACTGATTGTCTGGCCGTCGTTAGCACCGACCTGAAAGTTCAGGTTGGTGTTCTGGGACAGAACTTTGACGCCGTTGAAGTCGGTTTGCGCGGAAGTGCGGTCGATTTCAGCCAGACGCTGGGTGATTTCAGCCTGGATCGAAGTCTTGTCGGCTGCGGAATTGCTGCCGTTCGCGGCTTGCACTGTCAAATCACGGATACGTTGCAGGTTGTTGTTGACTTCGTTCAACGCGCCGGCAGTAGTTTGCGCCAGCGAGATACCGTCATTGGCGTTGCGTGAAGCTTGCGTCAGGCCATTGATGTTGCTGGTGAAACGGTTGGCGATGGCTTGACCTGCAGCATCGTCCTTGGCGCTGTTGATACGCAGGCCGGAAGACAAACGCTGGATCGCTGTGGCCAACGAATTTTGCGATGAGACCAGGTTATTTTGGGCTACCAGCGAGAGAGTATTGGTATTGATGACAGACATGGCATAACTCCTGTTGCTAAAGTTTATGGGTTCCGGCTAAGGCGCCGTAACGCTGGACTCACGTCCTGGCTGAAACAACCACCAGGACCAGCAAGCCACCGTTATTCAGGTTATCGGCAGTTGCCTGGAAAACATTTAGCCCCCGTCATGAAATAAAGCTGCACCAGCGCCGGCTCAGGCACTCAACAAGCCGCCAAGGCTCTGTCGCGCCTGGTCCAGGTCGACGTAATAACAGCCGAAATGGTTGATAACGCCATCCGCCCCCTGCACGCTGCGGCTAAACACCACCCGCAAATCCACCAGCAACCGGCCTGAAGAACGAAAATCCAGCACCGCGCCCGGCAAGACGGTACCGACCGGCAGCGCTTGCAGGGAGACATAGCTCGACCGCAAACCGATGCCGCGCGTGCTCAAATCGTGGACATCGAGCACGAAATCGTTACCGTCGCGCCGTTTGGCGCGCACCACGCAAGCTTCGACCGGCTGCACGCCCATCTGGATAAATTTCCGATGCGGATAATAAGCAACGCAGCTAGGCAGCGCAGCCGCCAGCGCAGTCCGCCAGGAACGCATGCTGTTGGGCGCGACGCTGGTCACGAAACGCACGCCGGCGCCATCCAGCGCACCGTCGAAACACAGCAATTCGCCAGGCATGTATAGTGCCCCGCCGCCGTCGGCGCCACCTGTATGGATAAAGATGTCATGCGCCAGCGCCACCGCCACCAGACGGGTAGCGACGCTCTCGCCGCCACACAGGAGGCGCATGGTCATTGCACTGTTTTGGCGTTCCAGCTCACGCAAGATACTTTCGATGTCGGCCGCATCCTGCAGCAGATAACTAGCGCCCTGTTCTAAGCATGCTCGGTTCAAAACTGACTTTCAGGCTGGCATGTTCATGATTTCCTGATAGGCGGCAACCACTTTGTTACGCACCTGCAGGCCCATCTGAAAACCGACATTAGCCTTTTGCAAATCGATCATCACGTCATTCAGCGATACGCCGGGCTTCCCCAGCTCGAATGCCTCGGCCTGGCCGGCCGCGTGTTGCTGGCCGGTGCTGATGCGTTCCAGCGTTTTTTTCATTTCGTCTGCAAAGCCGCCGGCGGCGATGCCATTGCTGGCCGCTGCACCGCCGCCGGCGATCTGCGCCGTCGCCGTTAATTGCTGTAATACCGATTCGATCGCCGCTATCGCCATAGTGCATCCTCTCTTGCCTGGTTGTTCTGAACGCTTACCGCAGCCCATGAATCGGCCAATGCGCCGCCTGGTCATGACGATAATTGTTAGCTGTTGCCAACCAGCGTAACAGCAATGATTTTTTTGCATAGCGGCAAATGATGGGAAAAACCGCAGCTATTCGAGCGATCAAAACACGGCCCCGCCGTTGACAATCATTAGCGTCGACACAGGCTGTCCTGGACCATCCAAATTACCTTTGTTGACATCTGTTATCCCATTCTAAGGAAAGCTTGCTGTATGTCCGATACACAGAAGCGCATAGTGAACGGCAGTAGCCGTTACAGCCAGACTTCATCCGAGGTGGCTGCATGAACGCAGCCGCAACGGGCGCCAACCTCGCTGGCGACAAGAAACCGACGCTGCTGGAACAATTGCGCACCAATCCAAAGCTGCCGCTGATCGTCGGCGCCTCGCTCGCAGTGGCGGCCATCGCCGCTTTCTGGCTCTGGAGCCGGGCGCCCGACTATCGGGTCCTGTACAGTAATCTGTCAGACCGCGATGGTGGCGCTATCATCGCCTCGCTGCAGCAAATGAATATTCCGTACAAGTTCGCCGACGGCGGCGGCGCGGTACTCGTCGCCGCCGAACAGGTTCACGAGGCGCGCTTGCGGCTGGCGTCGCAAGGCCTGCCTAAGGGTGGATCAGTCGGTTTTGAATTAATGGATAACCAGAAGTTCGGCGTCAGCCAGTTTGCCGAGCAGGTCAACTACCAGCGCGCGCTGGAAGGTGAACTGGCCCGTTCCATAGAATCGATTTCAGCAGTTGAAGCGGCGCGTATCCATCTGGCGCTGCCGAAACCTTCACTATTTGTGCGCGACCAGCAAAAACCCAGCGCATCGGTAATCCTCACCTTGCGTCGGGGACGTTCCATCGATGACGGCCAGGTCAGCGCTATCGCCCACCTGGTGTCGAGCAGCGTGCCGGAACTGAGCGCCAAGAATGTGACGATAGTCGATCAGAGCGGAAATCTGCTGTCGACGCCGGCCACCGGTAATCGCGGCCTGGATGCCAGCCAGCTGAAATATGCGCAGGAAATCGAACAGAGTTACATCCGCCGGATCGAAGCCATCCTGCAACCGATAGTCGGCGCCAGCAATGTGCGTGCGCAAGTCGCGGCAGATATCGATTTCTCGACGGTCGAGCATACCGACGAAAAATACACGCCGAACCAGGATCCGGCCAAGGCCGCCATCCGCAGCCAGCAGTCGAGCGACGCCAACCAGCAAGGAGCAAGTCCGGCAGGTGGCGTTCCCGGCGCCTTGTCGAATCAGCCGCCGGCCAATCCGACCGCGCCCCTTAACACCGCCCCGGCTACCCCGGTCAATGGGCAAGCCAATCCGGCTGGTACTGCAAATGCTGCCAATGCAGCCAATAGCGCGCCCCGCAGCGGCGGTTCCAGCAATGTTCGCCGCGACGTTACCACTAACTATGAAGTGGATAAATCGATCAGCCATGTGCAGCAGAGCGCCGGCGCCATCAAGCGCCTGTCGGTGGCGGTGGTGGTGAACTACCGCGGCGCCACCAACGCCCAAGGCAAGGTAGTCACGCAAGCATTGCCGACGGCCGAACTGGAGCAGGTGAAAACCCTGGTCAAGCAAGCCATGGGCTATAGCGCCGACCGTGGCGATTCGCTGAATGTAGTGAACAGCCAGTTTGCCGGCGATGCCCCGGAACCGGAGTTGCCAGTCTGGCGCCAGGCCGACAACATCGAACTGGCCAAGAGCGCAGGCAAGTATCTGCTGCTCGGCATTCTTGGCCTGTGGTTGTGGTTCGGCCTGGTTCGGCCGCTGTTGCGCAAGCATCTGCAAGGAGCGCCAGCTGCCCGCCCCGCCGCCACCGGAGCAACCGCCAAAACAGCGGGTGTGCAATCGCCCGAGCAGGTCAAGTTGAGCGAAGAAGCAAAACAACGCGAGGCCGACCGCCATCAAGAGAATATGCAACATGCACAAAACCTGGCCGAAAAAGATCCACGCCTGGTCGCCATGGTAATCAAGAACTGGATGGGCAACGATGAGTGACGACGGAATCAGAAAGAGCGCGATCCTGCTGATGTCGCTGGGCGAGAACGGCGCCGCTGCCGTGTTCCAGCACCTGGTCCCGCAAGAGGTGCAAAAGCTCGGCATGGCGATGTCCAAGCTGCGTCAGGTAACGCGTGAACAGATTGCCGAAGTCATGGATGAATTCCGGCTTGAAACGGAGCAGTTCTCAGCGCTCAACCTGGATTCCGGCAGTTATATCCGGGCCGTGCTGAACAAGGCGCTTGGCAGTGATCGCGCCGCCAGCCTGATTGAAGACATTCTCGAATCCGGCAACAACTCCACCAACGGCATCGATACCCTGAACTGGCTGGAAGCCAACGAGGTAGCAGAGCTGATCCGCGACGAACATCCGCAGATCATCGCCACCTTGCTGGTGCACCTGGATCGCAGCAAGGCATCCGAGGTGCTGGAACTGTTCACCGAACGCTTGCGGCATGACGTGATCCTGCGCGTTGCTACCTTCGGCGGCGTACAGCCGGCGGCGCTCGCCGAATTGACTGAAGTGCTGTCCGGCCTGTTGTCTGGCCAGGGCGTCAAGCGCAGCCGCCTGGGCGGCGTCCGCGCCGCGGCGGAAATTCTCAACCTGATGAGCAGTACGCAGGAAGAAAGCGTGATCCAGCATGTGCGCGAACACGACGGCGACCTGGCGCAACGGATTATCGACGAAATGTTCTTGTTCGAGAATCTGCTGGAAATCGAAGATCGCGGCATCCAGTTGCTGCTGAAGGAAGTCGAATCGGAATCGCTGATCATCGCCCTCAAGGGTGCAGCGCCGGAGCTGCGCGAGAAATTCCTGCGCAACATGTCGCAACGGGCTGCCGAAATGCTGCGCGAAGACTTGGAAGTGCGTGGCCCGGTCAGGGTTTCGCAAGTCGAAAGCGAGCAAAAGAGTATCCTGCAGATCGTACGGCGTCTGGCGGATTCTGGCGAAATCGTGATCGGCGGACAGGGCAACGACGCCTATGTCTGACCTCGATCAAGGTTATAGCCAGTTGTCGTCCAGGCGTAAAACGCTGTCTGCCGTAAACCAGCCAAAACCACCGATGAGCGCCTGGCAGCGGTGGGAAATGGGGGATGTGCAACAGCCGGCAGACCGGTCCGCTGCAGAGACGGCAGCAGCATCGCTCACAGCCGAGCCGATGCTGGCAGATCTGGAACCGAAACTGCTGATAGACGAAGCCGAACTGCAGCGCCTGCGCCAAGAGGCGCAACAAACCGGCGCCAGTGAAGGCCGCCAGCAAGGAAATGCCGAAGGCTGGCAAGAAGGTTATGCCGCAGGCCTGGAAATTGCACGCAACGAAGCTGACAGCTTGCGTGCATTGAGCCTGGCCATGCCCGGCGCGCTGCGTCTCGCGGAAAAAGAACTGGCCGACGATTTATTGACTCTGGCGCTGGATATTGCGCGCCAGGTAGTACGCCAGGCACTGACGGTCGAGCCGCAGTTGATCCTGGCAGCGGTACGCGAGCTATTGCAGACCGAGCCCGCATTGAGCGGCACCCCACGCCTGCTGTTGCATGCCGACGACATGGCGCTGGTGCAGCAGTATCTGGCAGAAGATTTGCAAGCTGCCGGCTGGCTGTTGCGCAGCGATCCGGCCATCACTCGCGGCGGCTGCCGGGTGCAAGCTAGCAGCGGCGAATTGGACGCCACCATGGAAACCCGCTGGCAGCGTGTAGCGGCCGCACTTGGCCGTAACCAGGCCAACGTTCGAGTATCGTCCCATGACTGAAGTCCAGAATCCGCCCAGCGACGACCAGCCGGCAAACAATCGCCATCTGCAAGCCTGGCGTAACACGCTTGGCAACGCCAGCATCAGCGTCGGCCGCAGCATTCCGATCCGCACGTATGGCCGCCTGACCCGTGCGGTCGGCCTGGTGCTGGAAGCGGTCGGCCTGCGGCTGCCGGTGGGCAGCGACTGCCTGATTGAACTGCCACCGGGATACGCGCAACGCACGACCGAGGCTGAAGTGGTCGGCTTTGCCGGCGACCGCCTGTTCCTGATGCCGCAAACCGAAGTCGCAGGATTATTGCCGGGCGCGCGCGTGTATCCGCTTGAAGTCGCCGCATCGTCTTCCAACAGCAATGGCAGTCCGCCGGCTGAACCCGGCAGCAAACGCCTGCCGGTCGGCGAAGGCATGCTGGGACGGGTGGTCGATGCCGCAGGCCGGCCGCTGGATGGCCTCGGCCCTTTGGATTTCAGCCGCGAAGTGCCGCTTTCCGCAGCCCCCATCAATCCGTTGGCGCGTGCGCCTATCGACAGCGTGCTGGATGTCGGCGTACGCGCCATCAACGCCCTGCTGACGGTTGGCCGCGGTCAGCGCATGGGATTGTTTGCCGGTTCCGGGGTCGGTAAAAGCGTACTGCTTGGCATGATGGCGCGCTACACCAGCGCCGAAGTGATCATCGTCGGCCTGATCGGCGAACGCGGCCGCGAAGTCAAGGATTTCATCGAAAACACCTTAGGCGTGGAAGGACTGGCGCGGGCGGTCGTAGTCGCCGCTCCGGCAGATACTTCACCGCTATTGCGCTTGCAGGGCGCCGCCTATGCCACCTCGCTGGCCGAATATTTTCGCGATCAAGGTAAAGATGTCTTGCTGATCATGGATTCACTCACGCGATACGCCATGGCGCAACGCGAGATCGCGCTGGCGGTGGGCGAACCGCCGGCCACCAAAGGTTATCCACCGTCGGTATTCGCCAAACTGCCGGCGCTGGTGGAACGCGCCGGCAATGGCGCACGCGATGCCTCGGGTAAAGGCGGCGCGATTACCGCCTTCTATACCGTACTGACCGAGGGCGACGATCAGCAAGACCCGATTGCCGATGCCGCGCGCGCGATCCTGGACGGCCACGTGGTGCTCTCGCGCAGCCTGGCCGAATCCGGCCACTACCCGGCGATCGACATCGAAGCCTCGATCAGCCGCGCCATGACTTCCCTGATCGAGCCGGCCCAGTTCGATGCGGTGCGGCGCTTCAAGCAAATGTTGTCGCGATATCAGCGCAACCGCGACCTGATCAGTGTCGGCGCTTATGCCCCAGGCCATGACTTGCAACTGGATAAGGCGATTGCGCTGTATCCGAAGATCGAAGCATTTTTGCAACAGGGAATGACCGAGCGTGCCGACTATATCGAAGCGATTACGCAGCTGGAGCAATTGTTTCAAGCGGATTAATCGAATTAGACGAATTAAGAGCACAGCGTATCCAACTGCTTCTACATTTTTCATGAAGGTTGCCGTTAACTTAAAGATACGCCGCACTGAAAACAACTACCCAGGTTTGAGAGGAAATCATGTCAAATACATTACCACTCGCCATGTTGATTGAACTGGCCCAGAACAAGACCGACGAAGCAACCCGTCGCCTGGGACAGTTGCAGCGCACTCAGATCAGCGCGGCGGAAAAGCTGGAGATGCTGATCCGCTATCGCCAGGAATACTACGATCAGTTGCAAACCCAGATGCAGGATGGGGTGTCATCCTCACGCTGGCGCAATTTCCAGCACTTCATCGGCACGCTGGACGGTGCTATCGAACAGCAACGCGCGGTTGCCACCCAGGCCGATTCGCGGCTGGCGCGCGGGCGCACCGACTGGCAGCAGAACAAGCGCCGTCTGAGTTCGTTCGACACGCTGGCCGCACGGGTCAAGGAACAACAGGCGCAACTGGCCAATAAACGCGAGCAGCACGCCAGCGACGAACACGCAGCCCGGCAATTCCGGCTACGCATGCTCGCTGCAGCAGAATAATCCATCGAGGAATCGTCATGTCTCTAATCGTTTCATCCGGCGCCGCTGCCCTGCAAGCAGCGCCTTCAGCAGGCAATGCCGGCAACAGCGCGAACGTACACCATTCCGACGCTGATCATTTCGGCAAGGTGCTGGACCGTTCGCTCGCAAGTTCCGACAAGTCTGCCGAGAATGCCGCAAGCAGCGCCAAGCCAGCCGATCGCCCGGCGGCGCGGCGCCAGGCCAATGCCGATCATGACAGTGAACCTCAGCAAGATCCGGCCGCAACACCGCCGCTAACATTCCTGGCTTTGCCACAGATCGCAGCCAAAACGATCGATGCAAATCCGCATCCCGGTAGTGAGAATCAACCGAAATCGGCCGCAGAGATCCAGCTCAATGCCGCAATCGCCGCCGCCGGAGGCAAATCCGGTGCGCCTGCCGCAACCACCGTAGCGGATACGGAAACGCCTGAAAAAAATACCGCCGTCGCTGAAACGACTCTGTCCACTGCGACTCAATTGGCAGCGCATGCCAAACCGGCCGGTGCGGCACCATCGAAACAGATCGCTCTGGCGAAGCAAGAGCCAGGTAACGGAGAGTACACGCCGTTGACACCTGCTCCGCAACAGGCGATCAACCAGATGGCTGCGGGCGATGCCGCCGGACAGCAAGCGGCACACGACGACGGCAAACATGACAAATTGGAAAAGCCGGGACGCCCCGATAGCCAAACCGCAGCCAAGGTCGACGCAGGGAAGAGCGACGTCAATGCCACCATCAACGGCGTCACGGTAACCAAGGCGGCCGCCGGCAACTCCGGCACGCCGAATCTGGACATGACGGCTCAGATAAATCCGGCCATGGCGCATGCCCAAACGACTGCAGCGGCAGCTAGCGCGGCGCCACCACCGGTCAAGCTGGCGCTATCCCCTGTGGTTGGCAGCGACGGCTGGGGTACCGCACTCGGCAAACAGGTTATCTGGATGGGCAACACCAACAACCAGAGCGCTGAACTGCACCTGAACCCGCCGGACCTGGGGCCGCTGAAAGTCACGTTGACCATCAATGACAACCAGGCGCAAGCCATGTTTGTCTCGGCCCATCAATCGGTGCGGTCGGCGCTGGAAGCGGCCCTGCCGCAGTTGCGCAGCAGTCTGGCCGAAAGCGGCATCAGCCTGGGCAATACGTCCGTCAGCGCAGACGCCCAGCAACCGCAACAACAGCAGCAAAGTGCTTTTGCCCAAAATCAGGGCAGCCATAGAGCCGCAAGCAATCAAACTCAATCTGGTTTGGCTGCAGGCGAGTTGAGCAGCAACCTCGAACGCAGCGCTGCTCCGGTAAGCCGGAATGGCAACGGCAAGGTCGACATTTTTGCCTAACAGAAAAAAAACAGAACTTCCCGGCGCAACAAATGCAGGATCTGAAGCGCTTTCTCCCTTTATATCAGCAGATGGTTCGACGCCCTTTTGGCAAAGAATGGACGCTGAAATCTGATGCAGGAAAAACCATGGCAACCATCACCGACGACACAGTAGCAGCACCTAAAAAAAGCAAACTTGGATTGATCTTGATCGTCCTCACCGCGGCCCTGGTCGCGGCGGGAGCTGCTTACTATTTCATCCGCATGCAACCAGCCAGCAAGACTGTCGCGGCGGCAATCCCGGAAGCGCCGATCTTTGTCGCTCTCGATCCTTTTACTGTCAACCTGCAGGCGGAAGACCGCGATCGTTTCCTGCATATCGGCCTGACCTTGAAAGTGGCGGACGCTAAATCCCAGGCGCAGATTGTCCAGTACTTGCCTGAAACGCGCAGCCGGATTCTCAGCCTGTTGTCGAACCGCGATCCGAATTCCCTGATCACCGCCGACGACAAGAACCTGCTTGCCGCGGAAATCCTCAAGGCATTAAACAAGCCCCTGGCTAGCAGCCAGCCGCCGCAACACATCACCAATGTGTTGTTTACCGCCTTCGTGGTGCAGTGAAACCGAGATCCAGCTATGGCTTATGAACAGCTACTGTCTCAGGACGAAGTAGATGCATTACTGCAAGGCGTCACCGGCGAGGCCGATGCAGCCGCTGCGCCGGCGCCAAGTACGGAAGGCGTACAAGCCTATAACCTTGGCACCCAGGAACGTATCGTGCGCGGTCGCATGCATACGCTGGAAATCATCAACGAGCGTTTTGCACGGCAGTTGCGCAGTTCACTTTTCAATTTCATGCGCCGCAGCGCCGATATTTCGGTAGGTGCGGTACATGTCCAGAAATACAGCGAATTCATCCGCCATCTGCCGGTGCCGGCAAATATCAATCTGCTGCACATGAAGCCGCTACGCGGCACGGCGCTGTTCGTGTTCGATCCGAACCTGGTGTTCCTGGTAGTCGACAATCTGTTCGGTGGCGACGGCCGGTTCCACATGCGGGTAGAGGGCCGCGATTTTACTCCGACCGAACAACGCATCATCACCCGGCTGCTGAACCTGGCGCTGGAAAGTTATGGCAGCGCCTGGAAGCCGATTTACCCGCTCGAATTCGAACATGTGCGCTCGGAGATGCACACCAAGTTCGCCAACATCGCTACACCGAATGAAGTCGTGGTCAACACCACTTTCCATATCGAGTTCGGGCCTATCGGCGGTGCTCTGCATATCTGCATCCCCTATTCGATGATAGAACCGATACGCGACTTGCTCTCCAATCCGGTTCAGGGCGAGGTCGAAATCGACAAGCGCTGGGTCAAGCAACTGTCGCAACAGGTGCAAAGCGCCGATGTCCAGCTGAAAGTCGATTTCCAGACCATGCCGTCGACCATAGGCCAGCTGCTTAAACTGAAAGTCGGCGATGTGCTGCCGATAGAAATGCCGGAGTCGATTATCGCCAAGGTAGACGGCGTACCGGTGATGGAATGTGGATACGGCACCTCCAACGGCCGCTATGCGTTGCGAGTAGAAAAAATGATCAATCACCGCGAAGGTGATTCAGGTGAATCAGGTGAATTAAAGGGAAATAAACATGAGTGACGAAAACAAGCCGGATCCAAACGCCGAAGCCGCCGACGACTGGGCCAGCGCGCTCGCCGCCCAGACCGCTGCGTCGCAACCAGCACCGGCCGCCGCCCTTGCTTCAGCTGCCGCCGCCAAGGTATTCCAGCCGCTCAGCGGTGAGCCCACCGAAGTAGCCAAGACCGATATCGACATGATCCTGGATATCCCGGTGCAGATGACTGCCGAGCTGGGGCGCACCCGGATCACCATCAAGAACCTGCTGCAACTGGCACAAGGTTCGGTGGTGGAACTGGATGGCCTGGCCGGCGAGCCGATGGACGTGCTGATCAACGGCTACCTGATCGCTCAGGGCGAAGTGGTGGTGGTCAATGACAAATTCGGGATTCGCCTGACCGACATCATCACGCCGTCCGAACGCATACACAAACTGAACCGATGAAACCCTTGCTCATGGCGCGGCGAACGCTATTGCTGCTGTCGCTGTTACCTTTCGCCGCCCTGCCCGCGTCCGCCATGATCGCTACACCGCCTGCCGCAGTAACGGCCACAGTGGCTCCATCATGGGGTGCGACCGGATTGCTGCAGGCAGCTTCCGGCCTGGCGGTGGTACTTGCGCTGATTTTCCTGTGCGCCTGGGTGGCGCGCCGCCTTGGATTGCAAAAACACAATAGTGGCCGGCTGGTTAAAGTGATTGCCAGTACGTCTATCGGCCAGCGCGAACGGGTGGTGGTGGTTGAAATCGGAGGCACCTGGCTGGCGCTGGGAGTAACGCCGGGACAGATTCAATCCCTGCACACCATGCCGGCACAGGAATTGGCGGAAGACGCCAAGTTACCGATCGCACGCGGCGCAATTGCAGCCACTAATGTCGCCAGCGCCTTTGCACAAAAATTGCGAGAGTCGCTGGGGCGCAAGTAGCAATTCTGCGTAGACACCCCGTGCTCACGCCACACAACTATTCATCTATTCAAACCGATTGGCAGAATGCGTCCTCTTTCCCTCCTCGCACGACACGGCAAACTGCTGTCAGCGCTGTTGCCGATATTGCTTCTGACTCTTATTGTGGCTCTTGGCCTGCTGCCGGCCATAGCTGACGCACAAGCACTTCCCGGCATCACCAGCACCACCGGCCCGGGCGGCAGCCAGACCTGGTCGCTCAGCGTCCAGACCATGCTGCTGCTGACCTCGCTCTCATTCCTGCCGGCGCTGCTGCTGACGATGACCAGCTTCACCCGCATCATCATCGTGCTGGGCCTGTTGCGTACTGCCATCGGGGCGCAGAGTTCGCCACCCAACCAGATCCTGGTCGGGCTATCGCTATTCCTGACCTTCTTCGTCATGTCGCCAGTATTCGACAAAGCCTATAGCGACGCCTACAAACCGTTTTCCGACAACAAGATCAGCGCCGAACAAGCGCTCGACCGCGGCATCCAGCCGTTCAAGCAGTTCATGCTGAAGCAGACCCGCGAAGGCGACCTGGCCCTGTTTGCCAGGTTGGCGCAAGTTCCGCAGATGCAAGGTCCGGAAGAAGTCCCGCTAAGGATACTGGTGCCGGCGTTTGTCATCAGCGAGCTCAAGACTGCGTTCCAGATCGGCTTCACCATCTTTATTCCGTTCCTGATCGTCGATCTGGTGGTGGCCAGCGTCTTGATGTCGATGGGGATGATGATGGTGCCGCCCGCTACCATCTCGCTACCGTTCAAGCTGATGCTGTTCGTGCTGGTCGACGGCTGGAATTTGCTGATCGGCGCCCTGGCCCAAAGTTTTTATACATGAGGTTGAGAACATGACTCCTGAATCGGTAATGGCGCTTGGCTACCAGGCCATGAAAATGACTCTCCTGCTGGGCGCGCCGCTGTTGCTGGTGGCCTTGATCAGCGGCTTGATCATCAGCCTGTTTCAAGCAGCCACCCAGATCAATGAAATGACCCTGTCATTCATTCCAAAACTATTAGCCGTGTGCGCAACCATGGTCACCGCCGGGCCGTGGATGTTGAACTCCATCCTGGATTACATGCGCCAGTTGTTTTCCAGCATTCCGCAACTGGTTGGCTGATGTCGCCGGTCCTGTCAGTCACCTCAACCCAGCTCAGTGCCTGGATAGTGGCATTTGTGTGGCCCTTCGTCCGCATGCTGGCCCTGATCAGCAGCAGTCCGGTGTTCGGCGAGAAAAAGGTGGCGCATCAGGTCAAGGTCGGCCTCGCCGCATTGCTGGCCATTGCCATCGGCCCTACCCTCGGCGCCATGCCGTCCGTACCTCTGGTCTCGGCCGGCGGCGTGTGGATTCTGATCCAGCAAGTCCTGATCGGCTCGGCCATGGGATTTTCCATGCGCCTGGTATTTGCCGCGGTACAAGCCGCCGGCGATTATGCCGGCTTGCAGATGGGCTTGTCCTTCGCCTCGTTCTTCGACCCCAATAGCGGCGGCAACACCATGGTGCTGGCCAGTCTGCTGAACATGCTGGCGATGCTGATTTTCCTGGCAGTCGACGGCCATCTGATGGTAATCAGCACACTGGTCGAAAGCTTCCACGTCCTGCCGATTTCCGACGCGCCGCTGGCGGCAGAAGGCTGGCATTTCCTGGCGCTGGCCGGCGCCAATGTGTTTTCGGCAGGCCTGATGCTGGCGCTGCCTCTGGTAGCCGCCCTGCTGACGTTGAATCTGGCCATGGGCATTCTCAACCGGGCTTCGCCGCAGCTGAGCATCTTTGCCGTCGGCTTCCCTTTAACTCTGCTGGGCGGCATCACGATGCTGCAGCAGCTGATGCCGCATCTGAGGCCATTCCTGGAACAGGAATTTGCACTTGGCCTGGCTAACATGCTGCATGTAGCGCAGGCATTGCGGCCGTAGGGTGGGCACGCATTTGCGCCCACCCCGTGATCAGATGTATTACAGATAATTCAACAACGAAATCTTCCGAATCTGGACGAATGTCTGCTGCGTTGCCTGCAGCGCCATCTGCCGTTGATACAACTCGGTAATCGCGCTGGTATAGTCCAGATCCTGGATGTCGGACAAATAGCTCTTGTTCGATAAATTGCGCGCATCGCCATTCGCGTTGAGCGCATCGAGCTCTTGCATGCGCGAGCCCACCGACGAACGCACCGTCAACACGTTGTCCAGTGAGTTGGACAGCTTGACGTTAGCCGTGCTCAGCGAGTTCTGCAATTGCGCCTTGGCCGCAGGGGTGCCATTGTCGACCGGTGTCTTGAGCGCGCCGATCAAATCCTTGAGTGCGCCAAACATGTCCGGGTTAGCGTTTTTTGCGGTATCGACATTAAAACTGTCGCCGCTGGCCGGTGCGCCAGTCAGGGTAATCTGCAACCCGCCGAACTGAATCGGCGTACCGGAAGTGTATGCCCCTGTCGTCACTACCGGTGGCGTATCGGAATTGCTCACTTCAAACGTGGTGGCCGAGGTGAAACTGATCAAAAAGTTCTTGCCGAAATCCGGATTGGTAGCATCTACCACGGAAGTAGCGCCGTAGACGCCGTTACCGGAATTCGCAGCGGCCGAAGTCATGACATAACCCGCGCTGCCTTGCGCACTTTGAAAAATGCTACGGCCGTCATCCGTTCCCGCCATCTGCCGCGAGACGTCGACTTGCAATAGTTGCTGCCCTTGATCGCCGACATACTGCACACCGCCGCCGGCTTGTTGCACGAAGGGCGCGCTACCGCTTTTGAAGCCTGCGAACAGAAACTGGCCGTTGCCGTCATCGGTATTCGCCAGGCCGAGCAGTTGATCGTAATTGCTTTGCAAGCTGGTAGCTACTGACATGCGATCGGCATCGGTCATCGTGCCGTTACCCGCTTGCACCACCAGTCCTTTGATATTTTGCAAAAGCGTGGTGACGCTTTGCAGGGCATTGTCTTCCAGCCCCAGCGTACGTGCCGCCTGGGCACGGCTGGTCGAATATTGATCGTTGAGAGAAATCGATTGCGATACGCTAAGTGCCTTGGTCGCGCCCAACGGATCGTCGGAGGGTGTCAGGATCTTTTTCATGGAGCCTATCTGCTGTTGCACATGCAACAGGCTGGTTTGCTGGGAGCCCATCGCAGACAGGCTTTGATCATAAAACGACTGGGTACTGATACGCATCTTGTTCTCCTGTATTACGGCTGATCCTGTAACCGATCCTGCAACTCATCTAGCCGGCCAATGCGGCCGCCAAAACCATCCGTCATCCATCAACCAGCAATCCCGAGGATCGCGTCAAACATGGTCGAGGCAGTCTGGATCACCTTGGCATTGGCCTGATACATTTGCTGGTACATCAGCAAGTTGGCGGTCTCTTCATCTTGATTCACGCCCGACACCGATTGCTGCGCCGCCTTGATTTGTCCGGCCAGGCTGGTTTGCGCAGTATTGGCGATGGTCAACTGGTTGGCTTTATTGCCAATCGTGCTGACCAGCTGGCCATAGGCATCGGTATAGCTGGCGGTACCGCCGGCCAGGGTTTTGGTGTTTTGCAAAGCGCCCAGCAGCAGAGCATTGCTGCCGTCCGAGATGCCGCCGGCATTCGGTCCGATAGTGAAGGTATCGCCGTTCACCGGTGCGCCGCTGACTGTGGCCGTGATGCCGCTGAAGCTATAAGAAGCGCCGGCGGTATAGCTTACGCTGGCACCCGCTGCATAGTTGACCACCTTGCCATCCGGATTGGTGACCGTGACTGCGGCACTGGCAGGAAAGCCCGAGAGGCTGGCCGGCGTGGTGGTGCTATCGTATTTGAGCGTCACCGGTGTGGTCAGCGGTGTCACCAGATACGAGGCGTCGACCTTGCCGGCACTGATGCCGGCACTGCCCTGATTGCTGGCTGCCTTGCCGGTGACGATAGGCGAAGCCGCCGCTATCTTGGCCGGATCGGTTACCGTCACTGTCAAATCACGCGCGCCGGTGCGCGTAGGCTGTACCAGGAAAGAGTCGCCGACTTGCGGTGTGCCGCTGGCAGCTTGCAGCGAGACGCCATCGAAAGTCACTGGCAAACTTGCATAGCTGCCCAGCACTTTGTTGTCGGCCAGACGCGTCACCGAATATTGCGGACTGCCGGCGACGTTGACGACATCTACCCGGTAATCGCTGGTAGTCAATTGGCTGGTGTTGCTGAACGATGGCGTGACCACCAGGTTGCCGGTATTGCGGGCGTTGGCAATGACTGCCGGGCTGGCTTGCGAAAAGAAATCCTGGCCGGCGGCGCCGTTCAGGTCAATACCCAGATTGTGCTGGGCATTGAAGGTATCGGCCAGGCCGATCGCCATCCGTCCCAAGGCGTTCTGGGCATCACCCAGGGTTTCGTTACGAAATTGCATCAGACCGCCGAGCGAGCCGCCGCTGATGACATTGTCTTGCAATTCCACCGCGACGCCAGCGGCATTTACCAAGGCCACCGAAGTACGGCCAGGATCGGCAGCCGAGGTAACCGCCTTCAAGGTGGAAGCCTTGTCACCCAAAACCAAGGTCTGCCCGCTGCCGATAAACACATTGTATTGACCGCCATCCTGCACCACCACCTTGGTCGACACCAGTTGCCCCAGGCTGTTCACCAGGCTGTCGCGCTGGTCCAGCAAGTCGTTCGGCGCCTGGCCGCCGGCAGCATTGCTGAGCAAGGCGATCTGCTTGTTGATGCTGGCGATCTGGGTGGCGTACGCATTGATCTGGTCGATAGAACCGGAAATCTGATCGTTGACGTTGCTATTCAAGCCGGTCAACACCTGGCTCATGGTGCGGAACTGGTTCGCCAAAGCCTGGCCTGAACTGATCATTTGCTGCCGCGCCGCCGTATCCGCCGGGGTATTGGCTACCGCCTGCACGCCTTTGAACAAGGTCTGCAGCATCGGCGCCAGGCCGGTAGTCTGGTTGGCCAGCAGATTATTGATCTGGTTGATCTGGGCAGAGTAAGTCGTCAGCGCCTGATTGGTCGATTGCGCCTGGTTCAGTTGCGAGCTCAGGAACTGATCGTAGCTGCGGCTGACATCAACCACCTGCGCGCCGTTACCGAAGAAGCCTACGCTAGGGGTATAGGTCCCACCAGCCGATACTACCTGCACCATCTGCCGGCTATAACCAGGCGTATTCACGTTGGCTGTGTTGTGGCCGGTGGTAACCAATGCTGCTTGCGCGGCGTTGAGCCCGCTGAGCCCGGTAAAAAACATGCTGTTGGCCATACATTCGTCCTTTAAGAGGGCAACCGCCCGGCGTTTCTGCCAGGCTCACTTGATATATAACGGCAGCAGGCCGGTAAATTTGAGGGTAACGATTAGTTTTATGCAAAGAAATCAGAGGATCTGCTTCATGATGCGCACCAGCTTCTCGCCATATTGCGGATCGGTGGCGTAACCGGCGCGTTGCAAGCCATGTGCGGCCTCGGTCGGATCGCGCGTCGCCAGCACCTGCGCATAACGCGGATTGCTCGCCAGGAATCGGGCGTAATCGGTAAATGCTTCGTCATACGAAGCGTAGGCGCGGAACGACGCCTTGGTCTGCTGCGGTACGCCATCTACGTATTCGGTTGTGACCGCCTGCACCACCGGCCCTTTCCATGCCTTACTGGCCTTGATGCCAAACAGGTTATAGCTGCGGCTGCCGTCGTCACCCTTGATTTCGCGCTTGCCCCAACCTGATTCCAGTGCTGCTTGCGCCAGGATCAGTTGCGCCGGCACGCCGCTGGCCTTGCTGGCGACCTGTGCCGGAGAAGTCATACGGGACAGGAACTGGTCGACGTGCCCTTGCGCGTTACCAGCGGCATTGCGCCCGGAACCATAATCGGCCGCATCGTACAGGGATAGATTCTGCAAATTGCCGGAGTTTGGTATTGGCGCTGCTGCGGGTGATGGGGCCGGATGCTGGTCCAGCAGAGGCGCCGGCATCTTGTTTAGCGCCGATGGCTGCTGCTGCGCCGGATCGACGGCGCGGCTAAGCTGGGCCTGCATGGCTTCAGCCAGGCCAAGGCCGCGCCCTGACAGATTCTGCGCCAGCTGCTGATCCAGCATGGAGGTATACATTTTTTCCTGCTGGCTATCGAACATGCCATCCGACGGCGTCGCCTCACGCATGCTTTTCAACACCATCTGCATGAACATCGCTTCAAACTGGCGCGAAACCTGCTTCAAACCGTCTTGCGGCGAATTCCTGGTGGTGCGGCGCAAAGCGTCGACGCCCTGCACATCCAGCGCGAAGCGTTGATCCAGATCGCCGCTGCGGCTGTTGCTATTGATGGTTCCTGCAGGCCCGGAGACACTCATGCGCTACCTCAGATTATTTCAAGTTCGGCGCGCAAAGCACCTGCTGCCTTCATCGCCTGCAGGATCGAGACCAGATCCTGTGGATTGGCGCCCAGCGAATTCAAGCCTTTTACCACATCGGCCAGTGAAGCGCCGCTCTTGACTACCTGCAAGGCGCCGCCAGCCTGGTTCACCTGGATTTGCGAGGTCTGCGTAACCACCGTGCTGCCACCTGAAAACGGACCAGGTTGGCTGATCACAGGCTGGGTATTGATCACCACTGACAAATTACCATGTGCCACCGCGCAATCCAGTACCCGCACAGTCTGGTTCATTACCACCGATCCGGTGCGCGCATTGATGACTACCCGCGCAGCAGCCTGCGCCGGCGTGATATCGAGATTTTCCATACGCGCCAGAAAACTCACTCGCGCCTCCGCCTGCGCCGGTGCAGTTACCTGGATCACCCGTCCGTCGAGAGCACTGGCGGTACCGGCGCCGAAACTGCGATTAATCGCGTCGACCGCTTTCTGCGCCGTGCCGAAATCGGAGACATTCAATTCCAGGGTCAACGTGTTTGCTTCACCCAGCGCCGAAACCACTGCACGCTCGACGATGGCGCCGGCGGGAATCCGGCCGGAGCTGAGTTGATTGATTTGCACCTTGCTGCCATTGGCCGAGGCGCCGGCGCCGCCCACTACCATATTGCCCTGGGCGATCGCATACACATTGCCGTCGGCGCCCTTGAGCGGCGTCATCAGCAAAGTGCCGCCGCGCAGGCTCTTGGCGTTACCCATCGAAGACACTGTGACGTCGATGTTTTGCCCAGGCCGTGCGAATGACGGCAAGGTCGCCGTCACCATCACTGCCGCCACGTTCTTCAGCTGCATGTTGGTGCCAGCCGCCATCGAAATGCCGAGTTGCGACAGCATGTTGTTCAATGTTTGCGTGGTGAATGGCGTTTGCATGGTCTGGTCGCCGCTGCCGTCCAGCCCGACCATCAGGCCGTAGCCGATCAGCGGGTTATCGCGCACACCCTGGATGCTGGCCAGTTCCTTGAGCCGCTCGGCATGCAATGACGGCGTGCTGCACATCAGGCAAAGTATCAAACAGAAGCCGCCGCGGCTGCATGCGGCACGTTGTAGAAATCTCTGGATTCGTGATCGCATGGTCAGAACGGTAAGACGTTGAGGAAGAAACGCTGCAGCCAGCCCATGTTTTGTGCTTCGTCGATATAGCCTTTGGCGCTATATTCGATTCTGGCATCAGCCACCTGGGTCGAGGCCACGCTGTTGTTGCCGCTTACCGTACGCGGATTGACCACGCCGGAAAAACGAATGAATTCCGTGCCCTGGTTGATCATCATCTGTTTCTCGCCGCTGACCATCAGGTTGCCGTTGCCCAGTACTTCAGTCACGGTAACGGTAATCACGCCGTTAAAGGTATTGGCCGCATTGGCGCCGCCCTTGGCGGTGAGTGCATTGCTGGCCTTGCCCTCGGCATCCAGATTGCCGAACAGGCCGCCGAAGATTTTCGGTATCGCTGTCAGGGCGCTGCTGGTGCTGCCGTTGCGGCTGGCATTCGCGGCTGAATTCTTGCTGGCATTGACGTTTTCACTGACGATAATCGTCAGGATATCGCCGACATTGCGCGGCCGCCGGTCTTCAAACAAGGCCTGGCTGCTAAAGCCGGATTGATAGATGGCGCCATTCACTGCCACTGCCGGCCGCACTTCGGCGCGCGCGGTCATGGGCTGCTGCACCAGCGGCTCGCGCGGCAACTGCGCACAACCGCCTAGCAACACAGCCGCCAGCAACAAAAATTTGGCGCAATATTTCAATGTCGGCTCCGTCATCACAACTGCGTCAGGCGCTGCAACATCTGGTCTGAAGTGGTGACCGCCTTGCTGTTAATTTCGTAGGAACGCTGGGTCTGGATCATGTTCACCAGCTCTTCCACCACATTCACGTTCGACGATTCTGTATACCCCTGGCTCAGCGTGCCGGCGCCGTTCTGGCCCGGCGTGGTTTGGTTAGCGGTGCCGGAAGCATTGGTTTCCGTGTACAGGTTCTCGCCATTGCTTTGCAGGCCGGTCGAATTCAAGAAAGTCGCCAACTGGATCTGTCCAACCTGCACGCTGGCAGTGCTGCCAGCCTGGGTTACCGATACCGTGCCGTCCTTGGCGATGGTCATGCTGGTAGCATTTTGCGGAATCGTGATGGCGGGTTGCACCGGGTAACCGCTGGCGGTGACCAACTGGCCGGTCGAATCGGATTGGAACGAACCATCGCGTGTGTAAGCCGTGGTGCCGTCGGGCATTTGCACCTGAAAAAAACCGTCGCCGGTGATCGCCACATCTTTTGTATTGTCGGTCTTGGTCGGATTGCCCTGGGTATGGATCCGTTCGGTCGCCACCAGCCGTACCCCGGTACCGATCTGCAAACCAGATGGAAGATTGGTCTGGTCGGAAGTCTGGCCACCTACCTGGCGCAGGTTCTGATACATCAGATCTTCGAACACCGCACGGCTGCGCTTGAAGCCGGTAGTGCTGACGTTGGCCAGGTTATTGGAAATCACGTCGAGCTGCTGCTGTTGCGCGTCGAGACCGCTTTTGGCAATGGAAAGAGAACGCATCATGGTGAAACCCCTATCGGAAAGTAAATTGGCTGCTCAATTAGGTACTCATGCTCAGTAACTGGTTCGCGCGCTGATCATTTTCATCGGCACTCTTGACTGCCTTCATCTGCATTTCAAAACTGCGGGCATTGGCAATCATGTCGACCATAGCCGATACCGGATTGACATTGCTGCCTTCGACTGCACCGGTCTGCAGGGTCACCGTCGGATCGGCATCTGGCGCTGCAGCGCCGGCGCGCATGCGAAACAGACCGTCATCGCCGCGTTGCAGATCGGCTGCGGCCGGATTAACCAGTTTCAAACGGCCGACCTGGGCTACATTGGTGGCCGGATCGCCAGCGCCGATGGCGCTCACCAGGGCGTCGGCAGAGATCATCACGGCGGCGCCGGGTGGCACTGCCATCGGCCCGGCATCGCCGATTACGGGCAACTTGTTCATTGTCATCAACTGGCCGTCGGCGCCAACCTGCAAATTACCGACCCGGGTATAAGCCTCGCCGCCGTCTGCAGTCTGCACCGCCAGCCAGCCGTCGCCGCGCACCGCGACATCCATCGGCCGCCCGGTTTCCGTCACGGGACCGTTGCTCATGTCGGCGCCTGGTGTCGATGCCATCACAAAAGCCCTGGTTGCCGCTTCCTGGCCGACTACCGGCACCGCCCGGAAATTATTCAGCTGAGCCCGGAATCCGGGAGTCGACACGTTCGCCATATTGTTGGCCGCCGAAGCTTGCTGCTCCATGACCTGCTTGGCGCCGCTCATGGCGATATAGATCATGCGATCCATGTTTTCTCCCTGATAATTTCGATTGCAGCATCAGCATTAACGCTAACGATGTCCATCATCAACGCATGCTGACCAAGGTCTGCATGACCTGATCCTGTGTTTTCACGGTTTGCGCATTGGCTTGATAAGTCCGTTGCGCAATGATCATGTTGACCAGTTCGGCAGTTAGGTCGACGTTGGAAGATTCCAACGCACCTGAAGTCAAAGAACCTACCTTGGTGCCAGCGCCTGCGGTGCCGACCAAGGGCTGGCCTGATGCCGCTGTTTCAGACCAGACGTTGCCACCCTGCGATTTCAAGCCGTCCGGATTGGCAAACGAAGTCAGGACGATCTGGCCCAGTGTCTTGGTCTGTTCGTTAGAGTACTTGCCAGTTACCGTGCCGTCCGAATTGATCGCAAACGCGGTGAGAGTGCCGGAGGTATAACCGTCCTGGGTCTGCTTGGCGACGGCATTGTCATTGCCGAACTGCGTAGTGCCGGTCAGGTTGATCGTGAAATTCAGCGGTGCGGCGCCGTTCGCCAGCGGAACTGCAGCTGGAGCAAGGATGCCGGCAGCTGGCATCAACATCTTGCCGGCCGTATCGAAGGTCAATGAGCCGATATTGCTGCTGGCGCCGCCGTCGACAGTTTGGTAGACATCCCAGGCATTGGCCGCGGTCTTCACAAAGAAATTCGTGATTTCATGCGGGTTACCCAGAGAGTCGTAGCCGGTAACCGCATTCTGATAATTGAAACTGGTCGAATCGGTCGCATTGAATGGGGCGGTGACAGGTACTGTGCTGCGTGAATCGATGTTGTATTGGGCGTTGATCTTGCTGGTCGCATTTGGCGTCATTGCGGTGGCGGGCAATTGCAACGCTGCCGGCGTGCCACCGGCGATGCTACCGTTGGCGCCGACCTGGTAGCCGGTCACCCGCAAGCCGCCGGAATTGACGATGTAGTTATCCTTGTCGATATTGAACTGACCGTTGCGCGAGTATGATATTTCGCCGGACGGGCTGGCCAGGCGGAAAAAGCCATCGCCATTGGTGATCGCCACATCCAGTGCGCGGGTGCTGGTCTGCACCGCTCCCTGCGTGAAATTCTGCGAAACGCCAGCTACCTGGGTACCCAGGCCGACGCGCGACCCTGCATATACGTCGGCAAACAATACGCTGCCTGCCTTGAAGCCCACGGTACCCGAGTTGGCAACGTTATTGCCGATCACATCGAGATTGCTGGAACTTGCATTCAATCCGCTTACGCCTTGTTGAAAACCCATGGTTCACTCCTTTTGAAATCAATTTGCCGCAATTTTTTCAGTTTCCGAGCGCCGGAAAAGTAATGAAAAAAGCCGGATTTATAGAAATTGCTTAACGTCGCTCAATGCCGCCGTACCGGCTGCACCCAGATTCAATGTGACGCCGCTGGCCGTCTGCGCCACGCTCGCAACTTGCGAGTACGTCAGCGTGTTGGCGGCGACTGCGCTGCCGCCAACGGACGCGGCCACGCTGATCTTGTATGCGCCATCGCCCATCGCGGCACCGGTATCGTTCTTGCCATCCCATGACAAGGTCTTGGTGCCTTGAGGCAGCGCTCCCACATCAATCGTCCGTACCGTATTGCCGGCGGCATCGGTAATGGTGACCTTGACCGTATCGGCGCCACCTTGCATGTCGAGTCCGAACGAGGTCGCGGCACTGTTCTTGAGCGCGACCTCGCTGCCCGGCGTTAATACCGTATGGCCGATCAGTGACGCTGCCTGCAGGGTCTGGCTGGCGCCGGATTGCGCTACCAGCGATGACAACGTGCTATTCAGATTTTCGATGCCGCTGACGGTGCTCATCTGTGCCAGCTGTGAAGTCAGCGCCGCGTTGTCCATTGGATTCAGGGGGTCCTGGTTATTCAATTGGGTAACCAGCAATTTGAGAAAGCGTTGCTCTTGATCCGAACTGCTCGACGCTGCTCCCGCCAGCGCATTTGCTGCACTGTTATCCGTTGATGTGACGCCCGAAACTGCCATGGTGGTTCTCTCCTGATGCGGTGCGACACCGCGAATTAGTCAATCCATCGAGTCGATCCATTGAACATCTCAATAGATTCTGAATTTAATGCTGTACTGCTTATTGGCTTGATTACTGACCGATGGTCAGCGTTTTCAGCATCATGGTCTTGGCCGTATTGAGTACTTCCACGTTGGCTTGATACGAGCGCGAAGCCGAGATCATGTTGACCATTTCTTCCACCACGTTGACGTTCGGCATGGTGACGTAACCGCTGGCATCGGCCAGTGGATGCTTGGGGTTGTACACCATCCGCAGCGGCGACTGGTCTTCCACCACACCCGTCACCTGCACCCCGCCGACCGCAGCGGACCCGTCTTGCTGATCGCCTGCCGCCACTGCAAACACCACCTGCTTGGCGCGATACGGCTGGCCGTCCGGGCCGGACACGCTATCGGCATTGGCGAGGTTGCTGGCAGTAACATTCATGCGTTGCGATTGCGCGCTCATGGCGGAACCTGCAACATCGAAAATATTCATGGAAACATTGGAAGATGACATACCTGATCCCTTGGCTATTACAGACGGGGCATTGAATAATTAATCATTGCTGCACCGCCGACAGCAATGACTTGATTTGCGCGCCTACGATGGTCAGGCCGGACTCATAATGCACAGCGTTGTCGGTAAAATTGACGCGCTCCACATCCATCTCAACTGTGTTGCCGTCGATACTGGATTGAGTTGGCACCCGATACAGCAAATCGGGATCACTGGAGACTGCAGCTTCGCCCTGGATGTGGCGCCCTGAAGTGGTTGCCATGCTGATCGATTGCGCTTGCCGGCCTTGCGCCATGGCTTGCGTCAGGCTGCTGCTGAAATCGAAATCGCGCGCCTTGTAGTTAGGCGTGTCGGCATGTGCGATATTCGACGACAAAACTTCTTGCCGGCGTGCCCGCAAATTCAGTGCTTCCTGTTGAAAGCGCAGTGCTGCATCCAGTTTATCGACCATCTTGTACCTACCCTCAACAGACCTTTTGATGAAAGCGATTATAGGTAGCGGCAACTGGCGGCAATCGCTGGAACAGGCGGCTTAATGGGCTTTAATTCAAGATTCAAAATCAAGATTCAATAATCAAGATTGAGAATCAAAGACACGCCATCATTTTTTTGGATTGGGAAAATATCTGGCCACGTCGTCGAAGCTGAGCTGGTAGCCGGCGAGTACTCGCTTGATAGTCGAACCGCTGGGATCGATTACCCTGCCGGTTTCGAGTCTGCTCAGCACCGGCACTGATAAACCGCAACGGCGGTGCATTGCAGTCAACGACATTCTCTTGCCGTTCTCGCTGGTTTGCTTCAAACGCATCTGCCGCAGAAAGCCTGCCAGCGTAGCCGGGAATTCTTCATTGCATTCGGTCGCATTCGCCATTCGATATCCTTAGTTCACTGTGCGCCGGCCGACCGGTCTTCGCGGCGGCAGGACAAATTTTCACAATTCATTATAGGTAAGGGATTTCAATCCAATGGCCCAAACAACACGTGAATCGCTACCCAGTTCGGTGCTTGGCGATGCCGGGCTATTGTCTAGAATCTGATAGCGGATATTCGACCGCAATGGATTTTGGATAGGGAAGATTTTTATGCATGCGAATTTATTCCGGCGGCGCCATTCTGCGAGTCTTTCTGCACGCATTCCTGGAATTGCCTTCTTCTCCCTGTACTTATTTGCAGCAGGCGGATTGAGCATCGGCAGCCATGCCGCATTCGCCCGTGCTGCGGAGCTCAGCGGCAGCGCCAAACCCGTGATCGAACAGTTCCTGTTGACCCAGACCGGCGGCCTGCCAGGCAAGGTCAGCATTCGCATCGACACACCCATGTCAGGCACCCTGCCCGCCTGCGATGCGCTCGAAGCCTTCCTGCCCAACGGCGCCCGGGTGTGGGGCCGCGTTTCGGTCGGCTTGCGCTGTAATGGCAACGGCACTGGCAGCGGCGACGGCCCCGCAACGCCATCGTGGACCCGCTATGTTCCCGCCTATGTGGCGGTAGTCGCGGATTATTATGTAGCCAGCCGCCCCATCAACGCCGGCGATACGCTGAGCGCCGCCGATATCCAGCTGCGCCAGGGCGATCTCAGCGCCCTGCCGCGCGGTGTGATTACCAACCCGCGGCAAGCCAGCGGCATGGTAGCCTCGAACCGGATTGCCCTGGGCGCGCCGCTGCGGCTGGAACTGCTGCGCGCCGCAACCGTGATACAACAGGGACAAAACGTCAAAGTACAATCCCAGGGTTCCGGATTCGTAGTCAGCACCGAAGGACGGGCGATGACCAATGCCGCTGCCGGTGCGACAATCCATGTCAAGACCCAGACCGGCCAGATGCTGAGCGGCATGGTCCGGGGCGACGGCTCGGTTGAATTACCTAATTGACATCAATTCTTGCAAGAAACTCTATTTTTTGCCGCAACCCTAAACTTCTCATACCAGCTGCCGTTATACCGGACAGATCCCTTAGAGGAAACATCTTGAAAATCGATCAACCTGCAAAGCCGCTTAGTAGTGTGCCGAATCAAGCCAACGTGGCGTCCAGCAAGGATAATGCGGCCCGTGCCGCATCCACTGACGCCTCGGCCACCGGCAACGCCAACAGCGCCAGTCCGCCTATGCCAGCCGCCCTGAACTCACTGTCCGCGCAAGTGCGCCAGCTGCAAACCCAGTTATTGCAACCCGGCGCCGGCGATTTCGATGCAGCCAAGGTGGCGCAGATCCGCCAAGCCATCAGCGAAGGCCGCTATCAGATCAATCCCGAAAAGATCGCCGACGGCTTGCTAGATACGGTACGCGACCTGCTAGGCAAGAAACCGTCATGAGCAGCGCCTTATCCAGCCACCTGATCAAGCACCTCAACCAGGAGCGGGCCGTCATGGAGAGTTTCCTCGGCCTGCTGGATCAAGCGGCCGAGGCACTGATCAAGAGCCGTTTTGAGGAATTGTCACTCATCACAGAGCGCAAGGCCGAGTTGGCCGAACGTATCACCCTGCTTGAGCAGGAGCGAGAGCAACGGCAGCAGGCGGTCGGTTTTGGGCCAGGGCGCGAAGGTGGCGACGCTGTAGCTACCGCCAGTGGCAGTGATGCGCAACAGGTGTGGCATGCGTTGCTGAAAAGCGCCGCCCAGGCCCGCGACAACAATCATCGCAACGGCATCATGATCCATACCCATCTGGATTTTGTGCGACGCTCCATCAACTACCTGCGCGCCCACGGACAATCGCTATACGGCGCGGATGGCAAGCATCAGGTCGGACTTGGCAACGGCCATTGCCTGGCATCGGGTTGAAGCGCCGCGGTCAGCCCGGGCCCGGCTTCTATTTGTAACTGACCATTACCTGGCTGGTCGACCCCTGCAACGCGGGGGTCAAAGAGCCTCGGCCGTCGATAACAAAAGCAAATATAAAATTCGAAAAACCGCTGTCGCCCTCGAAAGCGCCGGTGCTGCCGCTGGCGCCGCTCAGACCGACGCATCTGGCGTAATTACACAAGTATGCATGGATACCGGCAGGCGGTGCAGTCAGGAAGCTGTATTGCCAGCCGACCCGGTGCGTTTTTGACGTTACGTTGATCCCGCTGCCGACCGGAACAATCTGAGCCGATTGATAATGCACGCCACGTTGGAACATCGCCGGCGCAGAAGTGGAACTGCTCCAGGAACCGGCAACCCGGCCGGGGCCACCGGTGACGGCGCCGCTATCAAGTTGGATGGCGCCGGGGCCGGCTACCAAATTCCCGTTACGCTCAACATAAGTGCTTAGGCTGATTGCCGCCGCTGGCCTGTCGCTGCCATAGACACCTGCCGCCGGCAACACCGGCACGCTGGCAACCGCGACACATAAATTGCGCAACAAATCGCGCAACAATCCGCGCGACCTGGACACGCCGTACGACGAGAGCGCCATCTCAGGCTACCTCGCTCCAGCTGGCTTCGCTCAAACGCACCCGCAAGCGGCTGATAGCCTGGCTATGCAGCTGACACACCCGTGACTGACTGACCTCCAGCACGGCGCCGATTTCACGCAAATTCATCTCTTGTTCGTAATACAAACTCAGCAACAGCCGCTCACGCTCCGGCATCAGGCCAATCGCTTCCACCAGCATATGGCGCATGCCGCTATCCAGCATCCTCTGCAATGGATCGTTGGCACTGCCGCGATCGCCAGTACCGTTCTGCCGGTCGAGAAAGGAATTTTCGTTGCTGCCGCCTTCGCAGTCTTCGTAATACACCAGTTGCGAACCGTGAATTTCCTGCAGCAGATGCTGATAGTCTTCCAAAGACAGTTGCATGGATGCCGCGATTTCACGTTCGGTGGGCGAGCGCGACAGTTTCTGCTCCAATACCTGCACCGCCGCATCTACCTTGCGCGAGGATTGCCGCAAGCCGCGCGACAACCAGTCGTTGGCGCGCAGCTCATCCAGCATCGCACCTCGAATGCGCTGGCTGGCATAGGTTTCAAATTGCGCCCCCTGGTCATCCTGGTAACGATTGGCGGCATCCAGCAAACCCAGCATGCCGGCCTGGATCATGTCGTCCAGTTCCACGCTGGCCGGCAATTTCGCAATCAGCTGCAACGCCAGGCGCCGCACCAATGGCGCGTACTTCACCAGCGTATCGGATTTATCGATTTTTCCCTGAGCTGTATACATGATGGGTTCCTCTTCCTGCCTTACTCACACAGTGTTCAGATTTCGGTTAACAACAATGCGCGATTTCATCAGTGCGCCCGCGCGACGGTTGCAACAACTCGGGGCCATTGCAGCAGCTGCGCAGCGATGCGCCGGAAATCGGCCGCCGCTGCACTGGTCTGGAATGCCTCTACCACGCTCAGTTTCAGACCTTGGGCGCGTACCAGATACGGATCCGCCGCCACGCAACCGGCAGATTCCAGCGCCAATCCCAGATAACGGCTGCCGGTAGCGCTCAGGTTGTTCAATACGCGCTGCGCTTCCGGCATGCCCGCCGCCAGATTGACCATGATTCTCAGCCGCTGCAATGCGTGCGCATAGTGCAACTGCTTGATGCAGGTGTAAGCCGCGGTAATCGATGCCGCCTGCGGCTGTAACACCACAACCACGTCATCGGCTTGCGCAGCCAGAGACGACAAAGCGCCGTTTTCATCAAGGCTGGCGTCGATCAGGATTACCTGGCCTTGAAACGCACTGCGCACTTCGACAGCTGCTGCTGTCGAATCGCCTTTGGACACGCGCAGCAACAAAGCCCCGCAAGCCATACGCGACGCGGCGACCTCCGACCAGCTACCAGCCACGGCCCCCTTCCACATCTCGGTTGCCGACTGCGCTCCGCTCTGCTCATCCAGCAACAACACTTCTTTTCCTTGCTGCACCAGAGCCGCAGCCAGGTTCAACGCCACACTGGTGACACCAACCCGAGGACCGCTGCCGACCAATGCAATGACTTGTGCAGCGTGCATGCCTGAATGCTGCGCCATCAGGCAACGCAAACCGTCCGCCTGATCGCTGACCACTTTGTTCAAAGCTGCCACCTCAACCTTGCAACGTTGCGGCGCTGCTTGCCGTAGCCGGAGCAGGCGTTGCGTCAACCACATTTTCGACATCCAGCGCCAACGCATCCAGCACTGCGATCAATTTGCCGAATCCTTCAAACAGCCCCGCCGTGGCGGCGACAGTGACAGCGCCGGAACGGATCCGGTGCCCCGCCAGTTGCGCCAAAAGCGCGCGTGCCGCAGCAGCCCAGCCATCCTGCTTGTGCGCCAACCGCCAAATGGTGGTGCTGACCTGCGCCGCAATCAGCAGCCGCTTCTGCATGTGGCTGTCACCTGGTTCGGTGCAAGCATCAAGTTGCTGGATGGCCTGTTTAAGCAGTTTGTAATAAGGATCGGCGGCTTGCTTCCAGCAAGTCCATGCCGCAAGTTGCGATGCCGTCGCCGATGATGAGACATTGCTCAGCAAGTACCAGCTGGCAAGCAGCTTGCCGTTGTGTGGATCGACAATACGCGTGGCCACGCAACGCAAATTGGACAGGCACGCGCCACGCATTGTGTCGTCGCCTGGCAAATTGACCGCCACCTCTGCCAGGGTTTGTTGCGCCGGTTTGCCTTTGTAGACGATCGCCTGGGGAGCACTGAAGGTCAGCTGCATAGTCAATTTTGCGAGCGTCGTCTTGCCGGTCCCTTCTTTCACCCTGGTCGTGCCGCGCGCTCGCGCCACCCAAAGCAGGCCATCAGCTTGCCAGGTTTGAATCGTATCTGACGCCGGCATTCTGTCGAGCAGGTGCACCTGAGGCTTGCCGAAATCCTGCTTGCTAATCCACGCTAGCTGGCGCTGCGCCGGGGTTGACACGGTGCCCGCTGTGTCGGCCGCAAGCGCGGTAGACAACAATTGATGTGGCGCCGCCAGCGGCATGCCATCGCGATCTGACAGCAACACGCTGGATTGCAGAGCGTAGGCATCACCGCTGCGGCTAGCCGTCAATTCAGTCTTGCCGCTGATCGCAAGCACGTAGGTAGCGCAAGCAGTCTCTATTTCTGTATTCGCCTGCATCAACAGCTTGTGGCTCGCCTCCTGACTGCCGACGCTGTCGTCTGCCATGTCACGCCACAATGCGCTGCTTGCCTCGAAACCGATCTTGCCGTTGGTCAGCGCAGCAGCGTTGACCGCCAGCTCTTCAGCGTCATGCGCCAATACCCGGATCAATTGCTGGCATTGCGTGCGTAAGCGCTCTGTGGTTGCGGCGGCAACAGCCAGTTCGGTGTCGTTGCTCAATGCCGCCGGCAATTCGCCCAGATCGGCTTCGCCAGGTACGAACAAGGCACTCCGGCTGGCGCTTCGGAACACGCTGTCGACCAGCTCGGAACGCTCGGCGATCATCAGGTTTTCCGGTACTTTCTGGCCGCAGGATACGTAGTGCACCGGCAGCCGATGGCGTATCACGGTATCCAGCAATGCACCCGGATGGGTGGCCTCGTCGGTTTTGGTAAAGATGCAACCCGCCAGCTGATTGCCGCCGGCGCTATCTTTATAGGCATGCACTACTTCGTTCAAGGTATCGCCATGGCTGGCTGCATTCAGCAGCAGCAGGCGCTTGACCGGCCGGCCGGCGCCGCACAGCATGGCTACCTGGTCGGAGACGCTGCGATCGCGCTGGCTCTTGCCGACTGTATCGATCAATACCATGTGCTTGTCGCGCAGGTCGTCCAGCACCAGTCGCAAATCGGCCGCATCTTTCACTGCATGCACCGATACGCCAAGAATCTTGCCGTAGATGCGCAGCTGTTCAAACGCGCCTATCCGATAACTGTCGGTAGTCAGCAACGCCAGCTTGTCGGCGCCAAAGCGCATGACACAGCGCGCCGCCAGCTTTGCGGTGGTGGTGGTTTTACCGACGCCGGTAGGCCCCATCAAGGCGTAGACGCCGCCGTTAT
>FTFY01001006.1_pt1 | contig 49649 bp, 45 predicted proteins | sample 1640561 | NCBI WGS metagenome assembly FTFY01 (sample SAMEA3914789, study PRJEB12502) | metagenome | biome: forest; material: soil | place: Canada | collected 2011-07-03 | depth 0.3 m | reverse complement strand
TCCGCGCCCCGGGCCAGGTGCAGTCGATAGAAGACATACGCAACATCATCCTTGGCAATGTACAGGGTGTGCCGATCCGCATCCGAGATATCGGTGAGGTCGACATCGGCCGCGAATTGCGCACCGGCGCAGCTACCGAGAACGGGCGCGAAGTGGTGCTGGGAACGGTCTTCATGCTGATTGGAGAAAACAGCCGTGCCGTCTCGCAGGCAGTCGACCGCAAAATGGCGGAGATCAACCGCAGTCTGCCGGCGGGGGTTGAAGCGATTACCGTGTACGACCGCACCGTGCTGGTTGACAAGGCAATCAACACCGTCAAAAAGAACTTGCTGGAAGGCGCCATCCTGGTGATCGCCATTCTTTTCATGTTCCTCGGTAACATGCGCGCCGCGATTATTACCGCGATGGTGATCCCGCTGTCGATGCTGTTTACCTTTACCGGCATGGTCCAGTACAAGGTGAGCGCCAATCTGCTCAGCCTGGGGGCGCTCGACTTCGGCATCATCATCGATGGCGCAGTGGTCATCGTGGAGAATTGTGTACGACGCCTGTCGCATGCGCAAGCGCATCACGGCCGGCCGCTGACCCGCACCGAGCGTTTCCACGAAGTGTTTGCCGCCTCCAGGGAAGCGCGTCGTCCCTTGATCTTTGGCCAGGTCATCATCATGGTGGTTTATCTGCCGATCTTTGCGCTGACCGGTGTCGAGGGCAAAATGTTCAATCCGATGGCCTTGACGGTAGTGATTGCCCTTGTCGGCGCGATGATCTTGTCGATTACCTTTATTCCGGCTGCGGTGGCGCTGTTTATCGGCAAACGGGTATCGGAAAAGGAAAATTTCCTGATGCGTGGCGCCAAGCGTTTTTATGCGCCGGTGCTGGATTGGGTGCTGCAGCGTAAAACAACGGTACTGGGTGGTGCTCTGCTGGTGCTGTTGTTGTCGGGCCTGTTGGCAACCCGTCTCGGCAGCGAATTTGTGCCGAGCTTGAATGAGGGCGATATGGCGATCCAGGCAATGCGGATTCCCGGAACCAGCCTGACGCAATCGCTGGAGATGCAAAAACAGATCGAAAGCGCGTTGAAGCGGCAGTTTCCAGAGATAGAACGTGTGTTCGCCCGCACCGGAACCGCGGAAATCGCCTCCGATCCGATGCCACCGAATATTTCCGACGGCTATATCATGCTCAAGCCGGAAGCCGACTGGCCGAAGCCGAAGAAATCACGGCCAGAGCTGCTGGCGGCTATTCAGGAAGCCGCCAACAAAATTCCCGGTAACAACTACGAGTTCTCGCAACCGATCCAGTTGCGTTTCAATGAATTGATTTCCGGCGTGCGTAGCGATGTCGCCGTCAAGATATTCGGCGATGACATGAAGGTCTTGAACGATACCGCAGATAAAGTCTCGGCCGTGCTGGGCAAGATCACCGGCGCCACTGAGGTCAAGATCGAGCAGACCTCCGGTTTGCCCATGCTGACGGTGAATATCGACAGGGAAAAGACCGCGCGCTATGGCCTCAACGTGGCTGATGTACAAGACGTGGTCGCCACTGCCATAGGCGGTAAGGAGGCCGGCACCTTGTTTCAGGGCGACCGCCGCTTTGATATCGTAGTACGCCTGCCCGAGGAGTTGCGGAGTGATCTGGAAGCCTTCAAGCGCCTGCCGATTTCTTTGCCGCGTGGCGCTGGTGGCGATGGCCGTACCAACTACATTCCGCTGGCCGAGGTCGCCAGCCTGGAACTGGCGCCGGGGCCGAATCAGATCAGCCGGGAAAACGGCAAGCGGCGGATTGTGGTGAGCGCCAATGTGCGCGGCCGGGATATCGGCTCGTTTGTCGCTGAGGCCGAAGCGAAGCTGCAACAGCAAGTCAAGATTCCGTCGGGCTACTGGACCAGTTGGGGCGGCCAATTTGAGCAGCTGCAATCGGCCAGCAAGCGCCTGCAAATTGTGATCCCGGTAGCTTTACTGCTGGTATTTACGCTGCTGTTCGCCATGTTTGGCAATATCAAAGATGGTTTGCTGGTGTTCAGCGGTATCCCGTTCGCCTTGACCGGCGGCATCGTCGCCTTGTGGCTACGCGGGATCCCCTTGTCGATTTCGGCAGCGGTCGGTTTCATCGCACTGTGCGGGGTGGCTGTACTGAACGGTTTGGTGATGATTGCCTTCATCCGCAGTTTGCGCGAGGAAGGCCGTAGCCTGGATGGGGCGATCCGGGAAGGTGCGTTAACGCGCTTGCGGCCGGTGCTGATGACGGCGCTGGTGGCGTCTCTGGGTTTTGTGCCGATGGCGATTGCCACAGGCACCGGCGCCGAGGTGCAGCGACCATTGGCGACGGTGGTGATCGGCGGCATCTTGTCGTCGACGATCCTGACTTTGCTGGTGCTGCCGATCCTGTATCAGTTATTCCATCGTCGTGATGAGGAGGGCGCCGTATAGGGTGGACGCATCCTACACACGTTTCCTGACGCAATCGATATAGGCAGCACCATCCGGCGGCAGGCCGCTGCGTTGCGAGTTCCAGATCATCTCGCCCAGGCATTCCATGATGTGATGGTGCGCCTCATGCTCCGATTGCATCCGCTGCGTCAAAGCGTTGGCTGCGGCGCGGATGCCGGGCGGCTGGTCGATCGAAATCTGCTCGGCGATCGACAGATGCATGGACAGATGCAGGAACGGGTTGGTCTGGCCGTTCTCAACCGAGTAATCGGCGCTCAGCGCGGCTTCGACATCTTTCAGGTCGTCGGCATATTCGGGATGCTGCTGCAGCCAGTCGCTGGCGATGGCTTCCAGCGGCGTGAGTATTTCTCCGGCCTTGTGTTTGCGATAGGTTTCGCAGAAAAAACGTCGTACGTCGTCTTGGGATGGATTGAACATGATGATTAGCTGATCAGTCTGGCGATGCCGAAAGCGGCGGCGGCGGCAAGGCCGCCCACCATCAGGGTTTGCAGTGCTGAATTGAACGCGCCGGTGCCGGTCACGCTGCCTTTCAGGTAGCCGAAGATAAACAAAGCGAGAAGCGTGACCACGGTGGAGGCGGCGAGTGCTTTGGGAATCGAAGTCATCAGCATGTACGGTGCCAGTGGAATCAGGCCGCCAACCAGGTACGAAAGGGCGATAGTCATCGCACTTTTCCTGGCTGCGGCCGGGCGCGGTTCTTCCAGGCCAAGTTCAAAGCGCATCATGAAGTCGCGCCAGGCTATCGGATTGCGTTCCAGTCCGGCCAGCATGGGTTCGCACTCCTGTTTCGTGACCCCGTACTGTGCCATGATGTCGATCACTTCCTTGCGCTCGCGATGCGGCACATTGAGGATTTCCTGCTCTTCACGCTCGCGCTCGGCGTAATAGTGCTGGCGCTGGGTGCGTCCGGCCAGGTAGCCGCCCAGGCCCATTGCGATCGATCCGGCCGCGATTTCCGCAACGCCGGCGGTAACCACGATGTCGATGCCGACGGCGACGCCGCTGATGCCGGCCGCCAGTGCAAACGGCACGGTCAGGCCGTCGGCCATGCCGATAACAATATCGCGCACAGTGTCGCTGGCTTCGAAATGATGCTCGGTATGCGGATGAGAATGGGAGTGGGAGTGAGGTTGTTGCATAGGTTTATATCCCTTTTTCCGGCAACGGAGTTTTTGCCTTGAAGTCGCACAGATCGGCAATGCTGCAGTTCCAGCATAGCGGTTTGCGGGCGATGCAGGTATAACGGCCATGCAGGATCAGCCAATGATGGGCATCCAGCAGGAATTCAGCGGGCACCAGTTTCATCAATTTCTGCTCAACTGCGTCGACATCCTTGCCGGGCGCGATGCCGGTACGGTTGGCAACCCGGAAGATATGGGTATCGACAGCAATCGTCGGTACCCCGAACGCAGTATTCAACACCACGTTGGCCGTCTTGCGGCCTACCCCGGGCAACGCTTCCAGTTGTTCGCGGCTACGCGGCACCTGGCTGTCATGCAGGGCAACCAGCATGCGGCAGGTTTCGATCACGTTCTTGGCCTTGGTGCGATACAAGCCTATGGTCTGGATATACGGAATCAAGCCATCGACGCCAAGTGCGTAGATTTGCGCCGGCGTATTCGCCACCGGGTACAGCTTGCGGGTCGCCTTGTTGACTGAGACATCGGTGGCTTGCGCCGACAGGATCACCGAGATCAGCAGTTCAAACGGTGAGGTGTATTCCAGTTCGGTGGTTGGATGCGGCATGGCGGCGCGCAGGCGGGTAAATATTTCCCGGCGTTTTTCGGCGTTCATTGTGCGTCCTTGCTGTCCTTGATGCTCTCTTGAGCTTGTTGTTCTTTTTTCAGGCGGGCGCGTTCGATCGCTGCCTGAATGATCGCTTTCTTGCGCAGCTGTTCTGCTTGCTGCTCTGGCGTTGCAGCAGATTCGGCCGCGACGGCCTTCAGTTTTTCGGCGGCCTTGGCAGCCAGGCGGTCGTCATTTTCCTGCTTTTCGCGTACCAGCCTGATTACATGGAAATCGTGACGGGCACGGGCTTCATCGGCCTGTTGCTGCGTCCACGCGTCCCAGCCGGTAGCGGCATTGGCGCCGCCGACCTCGATCATGGTGATGCAATCGACCGGGCAAGGCGGCACGCACAGGTCGCAGCCGGTGCACAGGTCGTTGATCACCGTATGCATCTGCTTGGCGGCGCCGACGATGGCGTCGACCGGACATGCCTGGATGCAGAGTGTGCAGCCGATGCAAGCCGCCTCATCGATGACTGCCAGCTGCCGCGGCCGTTCGACGCCATTCGCCGGATTCAGCGGGATGACCGGTTGCTGCAGCAGTTGGGCCAGCCGGGCCACGCCTTGCTGGCCGCCCGGCGGACACTGATTGTAGCTGGCGCTGCCATCGGCGATGGCTTCGGCATAGGGGCGGCAAGCCGGATAGCCGCACTTGGTGCATTGGGTCTGCGGCAGAAGCGCTTCAATGCGGTCGGCGAGGGAAGGTGAGGGCAGGACTGGCACAGGCGGTGAGGAGATTGATGATGACAACATGGTTGCTATTATCCGAGTAAACCGGCGGCGCACCAAATAAAAAAAGCCGTTCCTGGTGAAGGGACGGCTTTTGCAGCGGATTTATCGTGCTTGACAGACGAAGTTAAGCGTTGTCCTTGATAAAGGTCGTTATTTTAGGGCAAATCACTTCACGCCAGCGGCGACCCGAGAAAATCCCGTAATGGCCGCATTTCTCGGCAGTGAAATGTTGCTTTTTGGCTTTCGGAATGGAACTGCACAAATCGTGCGCAGCCTGGGTTTGTCCGGAGCCCGAAATATCGTCCAGTTCGCCTTCAATCGTAAGCAAGGCGACACTCTTGATATCCTGTGGCCGCACCAGCTTGCCTTCGACTTCCCAGGTGCCTCTGGGTAGGGCGAAATCCTGGAACACGGTCTTGATGGTGTCCAGGTAATACTCGGCCGGCATATCCAGGACGGCGTTGTACTCGTTATAGAATTTGCGATGGCTGTCGGCCGACTCGTTATCGCCTTCGCGCAAGTGCATGTAAAAATCCCAATGGCTTTGGGCATGGCGGCTTGGGTTCATCGCGACAAAGCCGGCATGTTGCAGGAAGCCGGGATATACCTTGCGGCCAAAACCCGGGTAGTTGGACGGAACGCTGTAAATGACGGTGTTCTCAAACCAGCTGAACGGTTTTTCGGTGGCCAGGTTGTTGACGTCGGTAGGCGATTTGCGCGGATCGATCGGGCCGCCCATCATGGTCATGCTCTTCGGTAGATGGCTATCCTTGGCGCTGGCCATCAGCGCAATCGCGGCCAGTACAGGGACGGTCGGCTGGCAGACTGAAATCACGTGCAGGTCCGGACCCAGCTGGCGGATGAAGTCCTGTACGTAATAAATATAGTCATGCAAATGGAAGGCGCCATCGCTGGCTGGCACCATGCGGGCGTCGGTCCAGTCGGTGATGTAGACATCGTGTTCCGGCAGCAGGCCCTGCACGGTATCGCGCAACAGCGTTGAATGGTGGCCGGACAACGGGGCCACCAGCAATACAGTCGGTTGCTTGAGGGCGGAGAACTCCTTGCTGCTCAAGTCTTTTTTGAAATGCAACAGGCGGCAAAACGGCCGCGTGACAGCAATTTCTTCGACTATCCCGACCTGTTCGCCTTTGATCAACGTACTGTTGATTTCAAACTCAGGCTTTTCATATTGCTTGCCGAGGCGGTACATCAATTCGTAACCGGCGGCGATACGTTGCGCGAACGGCGTATGGGCTAACGGCGAGATCGGGTCGGTGAAGAGCCTGCTGCCGGCATCGGCCCATTGCACCAGCGGATGGAGTAAAGACCGGTTGAATTCGTGAAATTGGTAAAGCATGCATTGCCTCTTGGGTGATTCGGTACAACGTGGGTTGCTTATAATGCAACTTACCTGCTATTTTAGCTTATGTAGGGAAATGTCGCAGAATTCCTGTAGTTTGACAACAACGGTAAACAATAAATTGAGTAAACGATTTGCTCGCCGATTTGCCCGCAAATATAACAGGTTACCGCTACCACGATGTGGGTTTTCCGGCTGAAGCTTACTTGGCGATCAAATCCGGCGCCATGACGGCTTTCAGGTAGTTAGTGGTGATGTCGCCGCGCTCGCGCTGGGCGATCCACCAGACGCTGCCTTTCCTGATCGACCACTCTTGCATCTCGCCGGCTATCAGCAAAGCGGCGACCCGGCCTAGCGTAGGCTGATGGCCGATGATCAATACCGGCTCGCGGCTGTTGGGCCAATTCGCCACCGCCAGCAATTGCTGTGCGCTGCAGTCGGGGGCGAGTTCGGGATGGGTCTTGTATTTACGGCCAAGCGCTTCTGCCGTTTGCACTGTGCGGGTGGCTGGACTGCTGATGATCTTGCAACTGTGGGGCAGGTTGTGGTCCAGCCAGTCTGCCATTTTCCAGGCTTGCTTGTGCCCTTTGCCCGTCAGCGCGCGCCCTTCGTCAGGTTCGCCGATTTCTGCCTCTGCATGCCGCCATAGAATCAAGTCCATGATATTTCCTTGCTTACTTATCTGAAGAGTGCGTCGGTGACAGGGCGCCCAGAGCCAGCATTAAATTCCGTTGCGCACCGTATGGCTTCTGGTGCCGATGCGGTTTGTTTTTTTTCCAATTGCCGTCAGCCCCGAGGACCCAGGCATTGATGTTGTCTTTTAAATAGGGTGTCAGACCTTCATTGATGACTCTTCTCTTGAGTGATTTGTCGAGTACCGGAAAGGCGACTTCCACACGCCGGAACAGGTTACGGTTCATCCAGTCGGCGCTGGCCAGGTAGACATCGTGCTGCAGGTTGTTACGGAAATAATAGATACGGCTGTGTTCCAGGAAGCGGCCGATGATTGAGCGCACGTGAATATTCTCGGACAGGCCGGGAACGCCTGGCCTGAGCGCGCAGGCGCCGCGTACGATCAACTCGATTTTGACGCCGTCGGCAGAAGCATCGTACAAGGCGCGGATGACGGATTCGTCCAGTAGCGCATTCATCTTGGCGACAATCCGCGCCGGCCGCCCTTTGCGGGCAATTTCGGCTTCATTGTGAATGGCCCGGATGATTTCCTTTTGCAACAGGAACGGCGCCAGCCACAGGTAATCCATTTTCTTGGGCTTGGTCAGGCTGGTCAGGTGCATGAAGACTTCGTTGACTTCGGTGGCCAGTTTCTGGTTTGAGGTGAGCAGGCCAAAGTCGGTGTAAAGCTTGGTGGTGGTCGGATGGTAATTGCCGGTGCCGAGGTGGGCGTAATAGCGCAGTTCGCCGTTGCCATCCTTGCCGGCCTCGCGACGCAGCACCAGCGACAGCTTGGCGTGGGTCTTTAAGCCGACTACTCCATACACCACCTGGGCGCCGGCGCGTTCCAGCTTGTCGGCCCAGTTGATATTGGCTTCTTCGTCAAAGCGCGCCATCAGTTCGACGATCACCATGACTTCTTTGCCGCGCTGCGCGGCGATGATCAACGCTTCCATCAGGTCGGAGTTCATGCCGGTGCGATAGATGGTTTGCTTGATTGCCACTACATTGCTGTCAAATGCCGCGGAACGGACAAAATCAACCACCGGCTGGAACGATTGGAACGGATGGTGCAGCAACACATCTTTCTGTTTCAGCTGGTCGAAAATATCGTTACCGTTATCCAGATGTAGCGGCAAACCTGGCGCAAATGAAGGGAAGCGCAGGCTGGCGTCGCCGATCTGGTCGATCATCTCTGACAGGCGCACCATATTGACGGGGCCATCGACTGCGTACAAGCGATTGGCGGCGATGCCAAACTGATCGAGCAGAAACTGAGACAGGTTCGGCGGACAGCTACGCGCCACCTCCAGCCTTACCGCCACCCCGAACTGGCGGCTCTGCAATTCGCTTTGCAGCGCCTGGCGCAGATTCTTGACCTCTTCTTCGTCAACCCACAGTTCACTGTTACGGGTTACCCGGAATTGTGAATAAGCCAATATCTGACGGCCGGTAAAAAGATCGCCTATATGGGCATGAATGATGGACGACAACAGGCAGAACGAGGTGCCGTTGGGCGAGAGCGCATCGGGTAGCCTGATCACCCTTGGCAATACGCGTGGCGCTTTGATGATGGCAATCGAGGTGCTGCGGCCGAATGCATCTTTGCCGGCCATTTCGACGATGAAATTGAGACTCTTGTTTAATACCTGAGGAAAAGGGTGGGCCGGATCCAGCCCTATGGGCGTCAGCAGGGGGCGGATTTCCTGATCAAAGAAGGATTTTACCCACGCCCGCTGTTCTTCATTGCGGTCGCTATGCCGTAGCAGGTGGATCCCGCTGGCCGACAGCTGCGGCAAAATCGTCTGGTTCAGGATGGCGTACTGGCGATCGACGATCTGATGGCATTCTTCGCTGGTGCGCTCAAGTGCTGCGACAAGCGCCGGTGGCTCTCCATTGACGCCGTCGATTTGACTGTTTGCCAACAAGCTGGCGATGCGGACTTCAAAAAATTCGTCAAGATTGTTGCTTACGATACATAAATATCGCAGTCGCTCCAGCAACGGGATATGCCGGTCTTCAGCCTGGGCCATGACGCGCCGGTTGAAGGCCAGTTGTGACAATTCGCGATTCAGATAGCTTGGGTTGCTGCCTAGTCTGGCGCTGGGGTGTTTGGTGTCATCGTCCGACTTGGTTTTTTTGTTCATGAAATCAGGCAGCTGGTCTGATAGTTATGGCGCAGTGTATGTAGTGAATATGACAGCTTGATGAAGAAAAAGGAAGTGTTGCTGGGCTTTCGGCATTCCAGCCTGGTGTCGACAGGTGGTCGATCCAAAAAAATTCCACCTGGAAATAAAGTGGTTTGGCAGTAATTTACAGTTGTTTTTTTAATAATTCAATGTCGTTTGCATTCATTTTTATCTCGTCATAAAGCTGTCATAAATGTTGGTTAGAGTTCGCCCTGTCTTAGGGACTGTTGTGAAATTTGCTTTCTGCCCATGAGATGAATTTCACAACAGTCTGGACTTGGGCACACCACATCTATAGTCATCAAGGGAGTAACAAATGCGATTGAATCACTTCGTTAAGGCCGCCGTTATTGCAATGGGTTCGACATTGGCGGTTTCTTCAGTCATGGCAGCGGAAATCACCGGCGCTGGCGCCTCTTTTCCTTACCCTATCTATTCGAAATGGGCTGAGTCCTACAAAGCTGCAACCGGCACCAGCCTGAACTATCAGTCGATCGGCTCCGGCGGCGGCATCAAGCAAATCAAAGCGAAGACAGTGGATTTCGGTGCTTCCGACATGCCATTGAAGGCTGAAGACCTGGCCGCCGACAATCTGGCGCAGTTCCCTGCAATCATGGGCGGCGTGGTGCCGGTCGTGAATCTGGATGGCGTTACACCAGGCCAGGTTAAATTGACCGGTGCGGTACTGGCCGACATCTACCTGGGCAAGATCACCAAGTGGAATGCAGCCGAAATCGTTGCCCTCAACCCAGGCGTGAAATTGCCGGCTGACGACATCACCGTGGTGTACCGTGCTGACGGTTCGGGCACTTCATTCGTGTTCACCAGCTACCTGTCGAAGACCAACGCTGCATTCAAGAGCGTCGTCGGCGCTGGTACCGCTGTCAAGTGGCCAGTCGGCGTTGGTGGCAAGGGTAACGAAGGCGTTGCCGCCAACGTACAAAAGATCAAGGGTTCGATCGGCTATGTTGAATACGCTTATGCCAAGAAAAACAAGTTGTCGCATACCCAGCTGAAGAACCGTGACGGTGGCTTTGTGCAACCGGACGACGAAACTTTCAAGGCAGCAGCAGCAGGCGCCGACTGGGCTAAAACGCCAGGTTTCGCAGTCGATTTCACTGATGCAGCCGGCAAGACCAGCTGGCCTATCACTAGCGCTTCTTTCATCCTGCTTCACAAAACCCAGGCTGATGCCGCCAAGGGCAAGGAAGTGTTGAAGTTTTTTGACTGGGCATACAAGAACGGTGGCGCCTCCGCTACTGAACTGGATTACGTAGCGATTCCTGCTTCCGTGATCAAGCTGGTGGAAGAGTCCTGGAAATCCCAGATCAAGGACAACGCCGGTAAAGCGGTCTGGTAATAAATAAGTAGGTAGTAAATAGGTAGTTAGCTGTACGCCGAGGCGGAGTTGCGCTGGTTCAACTCCGTCTCGCCGAATATTCCTGATACATCTGATCTTCGCGCGAAACATCTCCGACACGTCGAGCACAAGTTGTTCCGCTGGAGTTCTCGCTGCCGCATGTTATTCTTCATCGGATATCGCTACTCATGAGTGCAAATATTCCTGTCATGGCACAATCGATCTCACCCCAGTCAATCAGCGCTGAAGAAGCGGGTTTGTCGCATCAGAGCCTGCTTGCCACGATGCGTAAGCAACGCATCCAGGATTTCCTGTTCCACAAAGTCACGCTAGTGTTCTCGCTACTCGTGCTGGCGGTCTTGCTCGGTATTATCGTCTGCCTGGCGATCGGCGCCTGGCCGGTATTCCGCGAATTCGGTCCATCCTTCATCACCACCGTCGAGTGGGACCCGGTCAACGACCAATATGGCGCGATGATTGCCATCGTCGGCACTCTGGTAACGTCGTTTATTGCCCTGGCGATCGCGTTTCCGGTGAGCTTCGGGATTGCCTTGTTCCTGACAGAAATCTGCCCCGCAAAATTGCGTCGCCCATTGGGTACCGCGGTGGAACTTCTGGCGGGCGTGCCGAGCATTATCTACGGCATGTGGGGTTTGTTTGTATTCGCACCTTTATTTGCCAAGTACGGCCAGCCATTCCTGGCAGACACGCTCGGCCAGTTGCCGCTGATCGGCCAGTTGTTCAGCGGCCCTAAAATGGGCATAGGCTTGCTGACTGCCGGCCTGATCCTGGCCGTAATGATCATTCCATTCATCTCATCCGTCATGCGCGACGTGTTTGAAGTTGTCCCCGCAGTGCTGAAAGAATCAGCCTACGGCCTGGGTTGCACACGCTGGGAAGTGGTACGTAAAGTTGTCCTGCCGTATGCTAAAACCGGCGTCGTCGGCGGCGTCATGCTGGGCCTGGGGCGCGCTTTGGGCGAAACCATGGCGGTGACCTTCGTGATCGGTAATGCGCAGCGGTTGTCCTGGTCGTTATTTGCATCGGGCAACAGTATCGCTTCGACGCTGGCCAATGAAATCGCCGAAGCCTCTACCACGCTGCACGTATCGGCTTTGTTTGCGCTTGGCCTGATCCTGTTCGTGATTACCTTCATTGTGTTGTCGATCGCCAAAATCATGTTGATGGGCATGTCCCGTAAAGAAGGTGCCAAATGAAGAATTCTGCTGATATCCAGCCGAGCCCGCTGGTCAATCCGGTCTATCGCAAACGCCTGCTGATGCATCGTTTCGGGATGGTCTTGTCTTTCCTGGCGATGGCGATGGGCATCGCGGTGCTGGCCTGGATTCTGGCGACTTTGGTCATCAAGGGTTTCGGTGCGCTCAATCTCGGTATCCTGACGCAAAATACGCCTGCGCCCGGCTCAGGCCCAGGTGGCTTGTTGAATCCGATTATCGGTAGCCTGATGATGGTAGGCATGGCGACGGTAGTCAGTACCCCGATCGGCATCCTGGCCGGTATCTACCTGGCTGAATATGGCGAGGAAAGCAAGCTGGCGCAGGTGACGCGCTTTGTTACCGACATCATGCTGTCGGCGCCATCGATCGTGATCGGTTTGTTTGTCTACGCAATTTACGTTGCCAAGGTTGGCCACTTCTCTGGCTGGGCCGGTTCCTTTGCGCTGTCGCTGATTGCCGTGCCGGTGATCGTGCGGACTACCGACAACATGCTGAAACTGGTGCCCGGCAGCCTGCGTGAAGCAGCATTTTCCCTGGGCGCGCCGCGCTGGAAAGTAGCGTTGCTGGTGCGTCTGCGTGCGGTCAAGGCTGGTGTGGTAACTGGTGTTTTGCTGGCGGTGGCGCGGATTGCCGGAGAAACGGCGCCGCTGTTGTTCACCGCGCTGAATAACCAGTTCTTCAGCACCAACATGAATAAACCGATAGCGAATCTGCCGGTAGTCATCAGCCAGTTTGCGATGAGCCCGTTTGATAACTGGGTGCCGCTGGCGTGGGGTGGCGCCTTGCTGATCACCTTCAGCGTGCTGGCCTTGAACATCGTATCGCGTTCATTGTTCAGCCAGAAGATTCCGGGCTAAGGCGCTTACCCGCGCTTACCTTCAATCATTCAGATTGCCGTCCTTACTGAACACTTACTGAGCACTTACTAGTCACTCACTGGTCAATAACATGCAAACTTCTACCAAATTGAATCATCTCGATATGCAGTCGATGCAAGCGCTGCATTCGACCAAGCCGCCAACCATAGAAATCTCGCAACTGGATTTTTTCTACGGTAATTTCCAGGGCTTGAAGAATATCAACCTGCATATCAATGAAAAGAAAGTGACCGCCTTTATCGGGCCGTCCGGTTGCGGAAAATCGACTTTGCTGCGCACCTTGAACCGGATGTACGACCTGTATCCGGGTCAACGCGCGGAAGGCAAGATCATGTACGCGGGCCGCAACATCCTGGAAGCAGGGCAGGACCTGAACATGCTGCGCGCCAAGGTGGGCATGGTGTTCCAGAAGCCGACGCCGTTTCCGATGTCGATCTACGACAACATCGCCTTCGGGATCCGCCTGTACGAAAACCTGCCTAAGGGTGAAATGGACGAACGCGTCGAATGGGCATTGTCGAAGGCTGCATTGTGGGGCGAAGTCAAAGACAAGTTGAACAAGAGCGGCCTGAGCCTGTCCGGCGGACAGCAGCAACGCTTGTGTATCGCGCGCAGTGTAGCGGTGCGCCCAGACGTGTTGTTGCTGGACGAACCGACCTCGGCGCTGGATCCGATTTCGACCGCCAAGGTGGAAGAGCTGATCAGTGAACTGAAGCAGGATTACACCATCGCCATTGTTACGCACAACATGCAGCAAGCCGCACGCTGTTCCGATTACACCGCCTACATGTATCTGGGCGAGCTGGTGGAGTTCGGCGAAACCGATCAGATTTTCATGAATCCGGCGCGCAAGGAAACCCAGGATTACATCACCGGCCGTTTTGGTTAAGCGCAAATTTCTTGACGAAATTGCGGCATGCATCAGCTGAGCGCAGTTGAATGCAGTTGAACTGAATAAGTTGAAATACATACACTGAATTGCAAAGAATAGAAAGAAATCAGATGACCGGCGAACATTCTTCGAAGCAGTACGACACCGATTTGGAAACTATCCGTTCCAAAGTGTTGCTCATGGGTGGGCTGGTTGAACGCCAGTTCCAGGAAGCGCTTAACGTTTTCCGCACCGGCAACCTCGAAGCTGCCGAAAGAGTCATCAAGGATGACGATCAGGTCAATCGCCTGGAAGTCGAACTGGACGATGCCTGCAGCCATCTGATCGTGCGCCGCCAGCCGACCGCCAACGATTTACGCACCGTGATGGCGACCATCAAGGTGATTACCGATCTCGAGCGCATCGGCGACGAAGCAGCGAAAATCGCACGTACTGCAATTCACCTGCACAAGCGCGGCGTCGGCACTATCGACCACACGGAAACTGTGCGCGTCATCGGCAGCGGCGCTGCTGACATGCTGCACGACGCGCTGGATGCGCTGGCGCGCCTGGACGAAAAACAGGCCACCCGGCTGATCGCGCATGACGTGGTGATCGACCGCGATTTCCGTTCGATCATGCGCAACCTGATCACCTTCATGATGGAAGATCCGCGCACGATTTCGGCTTCCATGGATACCTTATGGGTGGCCAAGGCGATCGAACGTATCGGCGACCATGCCAAGAACATCGCCGAGTACGTGATTTACATCGTCGAGGGCAAGGATATCCGTCATACCGATTACGCTGCCAGTCAACTCGGCGATGACGATGCGTAACCGATGCTCAATTGATGCGTAATCGAAACGTAACATTAACCTTGTCATAAAAAAATGGCCGCCGATAAAACATCCGTCCTGATTATCGAAGATGAGCCGGCGATTGCCGAACTGATTGGCTTCACGATCAAGGAAGCCGGCTGGAGCCCATCCATCGTCCATACCGCAGCCGATGGTTGGGAGTTCGTCCAGCGCCGCACACCGCATCTGGTGTTGCTGGACTGGATGCTGCCGGACCAGAGCGGCCTGCGCTTGCTGTCGCAAATGCGTGCCGATCGCCAGCTGCAGTCGATGCTGATCATGATGCTGACTGCAAAAAGCATGGAAGAGGACAAGATCTCGGGCCTCGACAACGGCGCCGACGATTACATGACCAAGCCGTTTTCGCCGCGCGAACTGACCTCGCGCGTCAAGGCGTTATTGCGGCGCAAAGGCGCGGATGAAGTCCCTGGCATGATGTCGGCCGGTTCGGTCTCGCTCGATCCGGCCAGCTGCTCGGTATGCCTGGAAAACCAGAAGATCGATATCGGTCATGCCGAATATCGTTTGCTGAAATTTTTCATGGCCAATCCGGACCGGGTCTTCTCGCGCAGCCAGTTGCTGGACAAGGTGTGGGGTGACCATGTGGTCATCGAAGAGCGCACCGTGGACGTCCATGTACTGCGCTTGCGCAAGGCGTTACGGGAATCCGAGCACCTGATCCGTACCGTGCGTAGCGTCGGCTACATGCTTTCGGCAAAATAGTACAATAAATTCAAGCCCCGAGCGCCGGCCGCCAGCCGGGGCCCGCAGCTATGAACATTGCCTCCCTCGCAAAATAGTGATTTATGAATCCACAGATGTTGTTCTGGATCCCGGCAATGCTGCGGATCTTGCTGATCTTTGTCATCTCCGGCGTAGTCTGGGGCCTGTTTGGCGCGGTGCCCGGCCTGGTGCTGGGTTTGATCTTGATGTCGATTGCGGTGGTGGTGCAACTGCACTACCTGTTCCGGCTGAGTGGTTGGCTCGACAATCCGCGCAGCGAAAAACTACCGGATGGCTGGGGTGCGTGGACCGATATTTTTTCGCGCCTGTACCGTTTGCGGCGCGACGATGAAAAACATCAGACTGAACTGAGCGAATGGCTGGCCCGCTTTCGCCAGGCCATGCACTTGTTGCCGGACGGGGTCGTCATCATGGACGATGTCTTGTTCCTGGAGTGGTGCAATCCGGCCGCCGAACGGCACTTGGGCCTGCAGCACGGGCGCGACAAGGGAATGCGGGTCACCAATCTGATCCGTACCCCGGATTTCATCGATTACATCATCCTCGGCCGCTACGATCAGCCGCTGACATTGAGCTTGCGCGAGCGTAAGCTTATCGTGCAGATCATTCCGTTTGAAAATCGGCGTCAGATCCTGGTGACCCACGATGCGACCGAATCCGAAAGAATCGACATGATGCGGCGTGACTTCATCGCCAATGCCTCGCACGAGCTGCGCACGCCATTGACGGTGATTAACGGCTTTCTGGAGATCGCGCAGGCACAACCGGATCTTGATCAGAAAACCCGCGCCGCCCATTTGCAGTTGATGACGGAGCAGGGCCATCGCATGCAAAACCTGATCGGCGACATGCTTACCTTGACGCGCCTGGAGTCGGTCGATTACCCCTTGCGTCCCGAGCCGGTAGATATGCAAGCCATGCTGCAAAGCTTGTTGATGGAAGCAGAAGTACTGTCTGCGGGAAAACATACGTTTTCCCTGGCGGTCGACGGGCCCGATGTCACCGGTAGCAAGGACGAATTGCGCAGCGCATTCAGCAACCTGATTTCCAATGCCGTCCGTTATACGCCGGCCGATGGAAAAATCCAGATCATTTGGCAAAAAGGAAAGTTGGGGCCGCAACTGGTGGTCAAGGATTCCGGCATCGGTATCAGCGGCGAACATATCTCGCGGCTGACCGAACGGTTTTATCGGGTCGACAAGAGCCGCTCACGAGAAACCCAAGGTACCGGTCTCGGCCTGGCCATCGTCAAACACGTATTGTTGCGCCACCACGGCACGCTTGGGGTTGAGTCGCGGCCGGGCGAGGGTAGTGTGTTTACCGTCAACTTGCCTGCAACTTCTATCGTTGCTGCAGCGAAAGCTTGAACGGGCTGCAAAGACCGGGCATTGCCGGGGCGACTGAAATCTTCAACATCAGCTACAATTCTGCGGTGACATACTGAAGCCCCGTGTCGCCGGCCGTAAGCGTTGTCGATGATTGAAAGCGCCCGCGTTTCTCATTCAAGCCCTTCCATCCAAGTCCCTCCACAGTCATGTCTTTTTCGATGTCCCTTCCGCGCTTATTGCCCACTCGTACCCTTGGTCTCGTTTTATGCGTTTTGCTGGCCGCCTGCGGCAGCAATCCGATAGCCCCGCAGGCGCCGCCGGTGGCGGTGGTTCCCGCTGTGCAGCCAAAAGTCGCCAAACCGATCAAGATCGGCCTGGCACTGGGCGGCGGCGCTGCCCGCGGTTTTGCCCATATCGGCGTGATCAAGGCGTTGGAGTCGCAAGGGATAGTGCCGGATATCGTGGTCGGTACCAGTGCGGGTAGTGTGGTCGGCGCCATGTATGCTGCCGGCAATAACGGCTTTGCGCTGCAAAAGATCGCGCTGCAAATGGATGAAGCCGCTATTTCGGATTGGTCGGTGCCGTTCTTTGCCAAGGTCAGCGGAGTATTGAAGGGCGAGGCGATCCAGAACTACGTCAACAAAACCGTTCAAAATGTGCCGATTGAAAAACTGAAAATCCCGTTTGGCGCGGTTGCCACCGATTTGCATAGCGGTGTCCCCATCCTGTTCCGCCGCGGTAACACTGGTCTGGCTGTACGTGCGTCTTCGGCGGTGCCGGGTGTTTTCCAATCGGTGAATATCGGCGGCCGTCAGTATGTTGATGGCGGCCTGGTGTCGCCCGTGCCGGTGCGTTTTGCGCATGAAATGGGCGCGGATTTTGTGATTGCGGTGAACATCTCCGCCTCGCCGGAAGCTCAGGCTGCGTCAAGCTCGGTCGACGTATTGCTGCAAACCTTTGCCATCATGGGTCAAACTATCAACAGCTATGAGTTGAAAGACGCGGACATTGTCATCCGTCCGGAGCTGGGGGCGATGAAGGGTAACGATTTTGCCGCGCGTAATACCGCGATACTGGCCGGTGAGCAGGCGGCAATGGCTCAGATGGCGGTTATCAAGAAGAAGTTGAAGGAAAAGCGAGAAGAATAAAGGTGGCAAAAGCTGCTAGAGACGATTTGTCGGCAGCTGTATCACCACAGGCTGCTGCGGCTCGGGCTTGAGGGCATTGCTCATGGCCAGGAAAAGACCGCCGAACCCGATGAGCAAGCCGATAACGGTTGCCAGCATCCACTTGTGTGTTTCGCCTGCAACCTTATGGAGTTCGCTTATGATCGACTGCATGTCCGCCCGCGTCGCGTGTATGTCCACTCGTGTCGCCAAGGTAGGCAACACCGCATCGAACCTAGCTTCCAGCCTGCCGACGCGTTCCACGCCGCGATCATCTTGCGATCTTCTGCTTTTATCAACACGCGCGCGTGGCTTGTCAAATTGTGAAAGACTTGGGTTCATCATCTACGAGGTATCCTTTACCTATGAAAACGCAGCCCTGCAAAAACTCTTGCGGAGCGTGGTATTTTTCATTTTATCGCTATGTAGGACGTGGACTCTCGATAACGAGCCATTTTAGGTGGATTGCCCATGCAGGAAGGCGGGGCAGCCGAGGGCGCTGGCGGCTCGCGAAGGGCAATAACGTCGATTATTGATGACTGTAGCTATCCGGTTCCGGATCATTGATGCGACGTGCACCATTAAAGCGCGATTTCCAGTAAGCCAGATCCATGCTTTCGATGCGCACTTTGCCGCCGGTGGAAGGGGCGTGGATGAATTTATTGTCGCCCAGGTAAATACCCACGTGCGAGAAGCTGCGGCGCAGCGTGTTATAAAACACCAGGTCGCCCGGCTTCAAATCCTGCTTGTCGATCTTTTCGCCGCTGCGGCTCAATTCCGCGGCGGTGCGTGGAACGTTGACGCCCCAGGCATCCTTGAAAACATAGCGTACCAAACCGCTGCAATCCAGGCCGTTTTCCGGGCTATTGCCACCATATTTATAATGAATGCCGATCATGCCCATCGCGCTCACAGCCAGGTCCGACGCCCGATCGGTAAATTGCTGGAGTTTGCTGAGGGTGCTGCTTGCTTGCGGCCGCGGATCGATATCGGTGATGTCGGAAGCGTGCGCGGGTGTACACAGCAACAGCGTGGCGATCAGTGCGAAGGCAAGTGCCAATGTCTGGTATAGGGGAAAGGCTTCTTTAATCGACATCGTTATGGATGGGCTCTGGAACATTACGATCGCACGAATGTAAGTGAATAAAAGGTACCTGTCAAATTTGGCAGGTGGCTGAGCTGCACTGTACCATGTCATTGTGATAATTAAAGTCAGGCAAATCCTGAAAATCCACAGGAATTTTCCTGTGATTGAGGTTTCTGTAAAGCAAATATCAAGCCAGGGTGCCGCGAGTCCGCGTGTCAGGCGCAAAATGATGCGCCAGAAATAATCTGCTCTCAAAACAGTCGATGCAGATGCCTATTGCGGGTCACTAAAGTACAATATTCAGTTATTTCACAAGGAGCAAAAATGAAATCGAAACAAGTTTTGACACTCGACGATGTAAAGAAAATTGCGGCAGCTGCTGAGGCTGAGGCGCTCAAGAACCGTTGGGCGGTCACTATTTCGATCGTTGACGACGGCGGTCACCTGCTGTGGTTGCAGCGTATGGATGGCTGCGCGCCGATTTCGGCCCATATCGCCCCCGCCAAGGCTAAGACTGCGGCCCTGGGTCAGCGCGAATCGAAAATTTACGAAGACATGATCAACAATGGTCGTTTCTCGTTCATTACCGCACCAAACCTGGAAGGCTTGCTCGAGGGCGGCGTGCCGATCCTGGTTGGTGGTGAATATCTTGGCGCGGTCGGTGTTTCCGGCGTGAAGTCGAGCGAAGACGTGCAAATCGCCAAGGCAGGTATTGCGGCCTTGGGCGCTTAATTCGGGTTTCCGAGAATACGGTTAGCTGCGCTCGCTGGCGCTGTTCCGCGGCGCAGATCGACGAGGCAGCCGTGTTTTTCAAGTAGGAAACAAGGCGGCTTGCAGGTTCGACATGTCGAACTGGCAAGCTGACCATTATTGGCAGTTGAGTGACAGTTAAAGTTGACGGTCGGGTTGTAGCTCGGGCGTTGTTTGCCAGGGTCGTTGTCAATTAAATCACTATCATTGATTTTCTGTAATTATTTCGTAATTATTTATACAAAACCCCTCGGCCGGGTGCCTGACCAGATTGCCGGGCAGTGTGTTGTCGGCTATAATTACAGGGTTTAGCCCAATTTACTCCGCCGTAGCGCATACCACCATCCATCTCGTCCCAAAAAGACTATTTAAAGCCGCCAAACCGTCACTGTTTGGGGTTTCATAGCGGTCGTTTGGCGCAGCGCAGCGGCGGTAACAACATCAGGAGTTACCCCTTGCAGCCATTTTTTTCTGGCCTCACCGTACCGGCCATCCTCGCGCTAGCAGATGGGACGATTTTCAAAGGTATTTCAATTGGCGCCGTTGGTCATACGACTGGCGAAGTCGTATTCAATACCGCCATGACCGGCTACCAGGAAATCCTCACCGATCCAAGCTATAGCCGCCAGATCGTCACTCTCACTTACCCGCATATCGGCAATACCGGCGTCAATAAAGAGGATGTCGAATCCTCCCGGATTCACGCCGCCGGCCTGATCATTCGTGATCTGCCACGGCTGGTATCGAATTTCCGTTCCACCCAAACGCTCGATGCGTACCTGCAAGAGTCGAATATCGTTGCCATCGCCGGCATCGATACGCGCAAGCTGACACGCATTTTGCGTGAAAAAGGTGCGCAGGGCGGCGCCATCGTCGCCGGCGAGTCGGACATCGCTGCCGCTACCGCAAAAGCGCTGGAACTGGCGCGCGGTTTCCCCGGCCTGGCCGGCATGGACCTGGCCAAAGTGGTGTCGACCACCAAGGCTTACAGCTGGAGCGAGACGGAATGGCGTCTCGGCCGCGGCTACGATCAGCAAATTACACCTAAGTATCATGTGGTGGCGTTTGACTACGGCGTTAAATTCAACATCCTGCGCATGCTGGCGCAACGCGGCTGCAAGATCACCGTATTGCCGGCGCAAGCTACTGCTGCCGATGCCCTGGCGCTCAATCCGGACGGCATTTTCCTGTCTAACGGCCCCGGCGATCCGGAGCCGTGCGATTACGCGATTGCCGCTGTCAAGGAACTGATCGAGCGCGGGATTCCGACTTTCGGCATCTGCCTCGGCCACCAGATCATGGCGCTGGCATCCGGCGCCAAGACGCTCAAGATGAAGTTCGGCCACCATGGCGCCAATCATCCGGTGCAAGACCTGGAGAGCAAGCAAGTGCTGATTACATCGCAAAACCACGGTTTTGCAGTAGACGGCGCAACTTTGCCGGCCAATTGCCGCGTGACGCATGTTTCGCTGTTCGACGGTTCGCTGCAGGGCTTCGCCCGCACCGACAAGCCGGCATTCTGCTTCCAGGGTCACCCGGAAGCATCGCCTGGCCCGCATGACATCGCCCCCTTGTTCGATCGTTTCATTCAACTGATGAGTCAAACGATGTTGGAGAAAAATAAAAATGCCTAAGCGTAGTGATATAAAAAACATTCTGATTATCGGCGCTGGCCCGATCATCATCGGTCAGGCTTGCGAGTTCGACTACTCTGGCGCACAGGCCTGCAAGGCGCTGCGCGAAGAGGGTTATAAAGTAATCCTGGTCAACAGCAATCCGGCCACCATCATGACCGACCCGGAAATGGCCGATGTGACCTACATCGAGCCGATTACCTGGCAAGCGGTGGAGCGCATCATCGCCAAGGAAAAGCCGGACGCGATCCTGCCGACCATGGGCGGCCAGACTGCGCTCAACTGCGCGCTGGATCTGCATCGCCACGGCATCCTGGAAAAGTACAATGTCGAACTGATCGGGGCTTCACCTGAAGCGATCGACAAGGCTGAAGACCGCTCCAAGTTCAAGGAAGCGATGACCAAGATCGGCCTCGGTTCGGCTCGTTCCGGCGTCGCCCACACCATGGATGAATCCTGGAGCGTGCAGAAGGAACTCGGCTTCCCTGTCATCATCCGTCCTTCGTTCACCATGGGCGGCACCGGCGGCGGTATTGCATACAACGCCGAAGAATTCGAAACCATCTGCCGCCGCGGCCTGGAAGCATCGCCGACCAAGGAACTGCTGATTGAAGAATCGCTGATCGGCTGGAAAGAGTATGAGATGGAAGTGGTGCGCGACAAGGCGGACAACTGCATCATCGTCTGCTCGATCGAAAACCTGGATCCGATGGGCGTCCATACCGGCGACTCGATCACGGTAGCGCCGGCCCAGACCCTGACCGACAAGGAATACCAGATCATGCGTAACGCCTCGCTGGCGGTATTGCGTGAGATCGGCGTCGACACCGGCGGCTCCAACGTGCAGTTCTCGGTCAATCCGGCCGATGGCCGCATGATCGTGATCGAAATGAATCCGCGCGTATCGCGCTCTTCGGCACTGGCTTCCAAAGCTACCGGTTTCCCGATCGCCAAGATCGCGGCGAAACTGGCTGTGGGCTTTACGCTGGACGAGTTGCGCAATGAAATTACCGGCGGCGCGACACCGGCATCGTTCGAGCCTTCGATCGATTACGTGGTCACCAAGATTCCGCGTTTTGCATTTGAAAAATTCCCGACTGCCGACGATCACCTGACGACTCAGATGAAATCGGTGGGCGAGGTGATGGCGATCGGCCGCACCTTCCAGGAATCGTTCCAGAAAGCCTTGCGCGGCCTCGAAGTCGGCGTCGACGGCATGAACGAAAAGACACAAGACCGCGAAGTCATCGAAGAAGAACTCGGCGAGCCGGGCCCGGACCGTATCTGGTATGTGGGCGATGCGTTCGCACAAGGCTTCACGCTGGAAGAAGTGCATCAGCTGACCCATATCGATCCATGGTTCCTGTCGCAAATCAAGGAAATCGTCGATATCGAACTGTGGCTGGAAAACAGCCAGACGCTGGAAGCGCTGGACCGCGATACGCTGTTCCGCCTCAAGCAAAAGGGCTTTGGCGATCGCCGCCTGGCCAAGCTGTTGAAGACGACCGATACCGCAGTGCGTCTCAAACGCCTGGCCTTGAATATCCGTCCGGTCTACAAGCGGGTGGACACCTGCGCCGGCGAATTTTCGACCAACACGGCTTACATGTACTCGACCTACGAGGAAGAGTGCGAATCGAATCCGACCAACAAAAAGAAGATCATGGTGCTGGGCGGCGGTCCTAACCGTATCGGCCAGGGTATCGAGTTCGATTATTGCTGCGTCCATGCGGCACTGGCAATGCGTGAAGACGGCTACGAGACCATCATGGTCAACTGCAATCCGGAAACCGTATCGACCGATTACGACACCTCGGATCGCCTGTATTTCGAACCGGTGACGCTGGAAGACGTGCTGGAAATCGTCGACAAGGAAAAGCCTTACGGCGTGATCGTGCAGTACGGCGGCCAGACACCTTTGAAGCTGGCGCTGGATCTGGAAGCCAACGGCGTGCCTATCGTCGGCACTTCGCCGGACATGATCGACGCTGCCGAAGACCGCGAGCGTTTCCAGAAGCTGCTGCACGACCTGAATTTGCGTCAGCCGCCAAACCGCACTGCGCGTACCGAAGAAGATGCATTGCGCCTGGCGCAGGAAATCGGTTATCCGCTGGTGGTCCGTCCGTCCTACGTATTGGGTGGCCGCGCGATGGAAATCGTCCACGAGCAACGCGATCTCGAGCGCTACATGCGCGAAGCGGTCAAGGTCTCGCACGATTCGCCGGTATTGCTGGACCGCTTCCTGAACGATGCTATCGAAGTTGACGTTGATTGCCTGTCCGACGGCGAACGCACCTTTATCGGCGGCGTCATGGAACATATCGAACAGGCTGGCGTGCACTCCGGCGACTCGGCTTGTTCGCTGCCGCCTTACTCGCTGTCGCAGGCGACCATCGAAGAGATCAAGCGGCAGACGTCGCTGATGGCCAAGGGCTTGAACGTGGTTGGTTTGATGAACGTGCAGTTCGCGATTCAGCAGATCGATGGCAAGGACGTCGTGTTTGTGCTGGAAGTCAATCCGCGCGCCTCGCGTACCGTGCCGTTTGTCTCCAAGGCTACCGGTTTGCAGCTGGCCAAGATTGCAGCTCGCTGCATGGTTGGCCAGTCGCTCGACAGCCAGGGCATCAAGGAAGAAGTCGTACCGAAATACTTCAGCGTCAAGGAAGCGGTGTTCCCGTTCGTCAAGTTCCCTGGTGTCGATACCATTCTCGGACCGGAAATGAAGTCCACCGGTGAGGTAATGGGCGTTGGCAAGACTTTCGGTGAGGCATTCGTCAAGTCGCAACTCGGCGCCGGCGTCAAGCTGCCGAGTTCGGGCAAGGTATTCCTTAGCGTCAAGGGCAGCGACAAGCCGCGTGCGGTGCAGGTTGCCAAGGATCTGGTGGCGATCGGCTTCACGGTGGTGGCCACCAAGGGTACCGCGGCGGCAATCAGCGCTGCCGGGATTCCTGTGGAAACCGTCAACAAGGTGGTCGAAGGACGTCCGCACGTGGTCGACATGATCAAGAACAATGAGATTTCATTGGTGATCAACACGGTCGAAGAAAAGCGTAGCGCGATTGTCGACTCACGGGCGATCCGTATCTCGGCCCTGGCGGCACGCGCCACGACCTATACCACGATTGCCGGTGCAGAGGCAGCGGTCGAGGGCATGCGTCATCTGGACGAGTTGCATGTCTATGATTTACAAGGGCTGCATAAAACCTTACACTAAGGTCAGATCAGGATGTGCCTAGGCGCATCCTGAATCGCTTCCGGACTGCAGTTAGTGTCTGGACGCTGCCGAAACGTACAATTTAGCTATAGAAGTTCCTGCGGAGGTCATGAGCGCACCCATTTTTCCGGTACGTTTTTGACCTCCGTGACCTTTTATTGTGTGCGTGATAAACCCTATTTAATTATTTGTTGAGTACCATCCCTATGAGCTCAGTACCTCTTACCAAGCATGGCGCGCAATTGTTGAAAGATGAATTGCATCATTTGAAAACCAAAGAGCGTCAAACTGTCATCAAGGCCATCGCAGAAGCGCGCGCGCATGGCGATCTTTCGGAAAACGCGGATTATGACGCGGCGAAAGAGCGGCAAGGTTTTGTCGAAGGCCGGATTGCCGACCTAGAGGGAAAGCTTGGTGCCGCGCAGGTTATCGATCCGGCAACCCTGGATGCGGACGGGCGCGTGGTGTTTGCCTCTACGGTCGATCTGGAAGACCTGGAATCGGGCGATAAGGTAACTTATCAAATCGTCGGTACCGATGAAGCCGACATCAAGCTGTCCAAGGTTTCCGTGACTTCGCCGATCGCCCGTGCGCTGATCGGCAAGACCGCCGGCGACGTGGTCGGCGTACAAGCGCCATCCGGCATCCGCGAATATGAAATCCTGGAAGTTCGCTACATCTAAGCAAGCACGTCGGGCATCGCCGTATACGGCCGATGCCCTGAGAGTAATCAGAGCAGCTTGATTTGAGTAGCTTAGAGTAGTTTGATCGGAAACCCGGGAGTGGCAATGCTTGTAGTAAGACTCAGATTGTTGATTGCCACCTTATGGGTGGGTAGTCTGTGGACGGTTGGTTATCTGGTCGCGCCGGCGTTGTTCGCCACCTTGCCCGACCGCGTGCTGGCCGGCACCATCGCCGGTAGCCTGTTCCGGATCGAAGCATGGCTGACGATAGCCTGCGGCGTCGCCTTGATCCTGCTGTTCAGCTACAGAACCTATGACGATGCGGCACCGTTGCGCAAGACCTTGCTGAAACTGACGCTGGCGATGCTGGTTTGTACCCTGGTCGGTTATTTCGGTATCCAGCCATTCATGGCCAGCTTGCGCGAAGCGTCTGTGGCAACCGGCGGTGTGATGAGTGACAGCGCCAGGACGCAATTCGGCATCTTGCATGGCGTTGCCAGTGGCATCTTCCTGATTCAGAGTTTGTTGGGAGTGGGGCTGATCCTGCGCTTACGCAGTTTGCGCTAGAGCGCAGTCATGGTTGCCGCAGTCGCTGCAGCAACCATAAACGTCGGCATTAACGACCTAATGCCGATTTCTTGCCGCTTTTCTGACGAGGTTTGGCGCGCTTGATGTTGCCGCCCTGGGTTACGCGCTCATTGCCTTTTACCATGACCTTGGTCACCGATGGCCGCTTGGTGCCGCTTGGGCTTGGTTTGACGATGGTTACTTCACGCATGCCCCGGCCGCGAGTTTCGCTGCGTTCTTTGGCGGCATCCTTTTGCGGGCGATACAGGACCAGCAATTTGCCGATGTGTTGTACCGGCGCTGCGCTGAGTTTTTCGCAAATAGTTTCGTAGATGGCAATCCGTGCCTCGCGATCATCACCGAATACACGCACTTTAATCAGGCCATGGGCGTTCAGGCTGGCATCGATCTCTTTCATCAGGGATGGTTTTAAGCCATCTTCGCTGATCAGGACCACCGGATCCAGTCCGTGGGCTTGGGAACGGAGCTCGCTACGCTCGGCGGATGTAAGTTTCAACATAAAAATTCCTTAAAAACGGTATTCTACGCGAATGGCAAAGAAGAAATTAAACAAAAACTGGTTGCACGACCACATTAACGATCCTTACGTGAAGCTGGCGCAGAAAGAAGGCTATCGTGCGCGGGCTGCTTACAAGCTAAAAGAAATCGACGAAATGGACAAGCTGATCAAGCCTGGCCAGATCATTGTCGACCTTGGATCGACCCCGGGCAGCTGGTCGCAGTACGCTCGCAACAAGCTGGCCGGCCAGGACGGCGGCGGCATCCATGGCATGATCATCGGCCTGGATATCCTGCCGATGGAGCCGATTGCCGACGTCCATTTCATCCAGGGCGACTTCCGCGAGGCGGACAGCTTGCGCCAGCTGGAGCGCTTGCTGGAAGGGCGTAAGGTTGATTTGGTGTTGTCCGACATGGCGCCCAACCTGTCCGGCATCGCTATCTCGGATGCGGCCCGGGTCGAGGAAATTATCGATTTGGCAATTGAGTTCGCGCAGCAACACATGAAACCAAGCGGCGCTTTGTTGGCAAAATGTTTCAACGGCACCGGTTACAATGAAGTGTTGATGAAATTTCGTCAGGAATTCAAAACCGTGGCCTCCAGAAAGCCGAAAGCCAGTCGCGATAAATCGTCGGAAATCTTCTTGCTCGGAAAGATATTGAAGAATCCACGGTAATTTCCGCGGTAATTAACAAGTTTTCCTTGAATTATCATGGGTGCGGCCATATATCCAATCTAGCAAGCCGTACCCATTCCGAGTAAAATCTAAGGAATACCTCGAAGCTGTACCTATGTCAGGCGCGCAGCGCGTCCAAGGAGTTCTAGTGAACAACATGTTTTCCAAAGCCGCCATCTGGGTGGTCATCGCCCTGGTGCTTTTCACCGTATTCAAGCAGTTCGATGGGCGAGGACTGGCTAGCGGCGCAGGGCCGATTGCCTATTCCGATCTCATCAGTGAAATACGGTCAGGCCATATCACCGATGCGACGATTGAAGACCGCAGCATTGTTGCCACTACTTCGGACGGTAAGAAAGTCAAGACTGCCATCACGTCGCTGGATCGCGGCCTGATCGGCGACCTGGTCAACAACAACGTCAAATTCGAGATCAAGCAGCCGGAAGAACCATCGTTCCTGCAGCAGATCTTCATCTCATGGTTCCCGATGATCCTGTTGCTGGGCGTCTGGATTTTCTTCATGCGGCAGATGCAGGGCGGCGGCAAGGGCGGGGCATTCTCGTTCGGCAAGTCGAAGGCGCGCATGCTGGACGAAAATAGTAATACCGTTACTTTTGGCGATGTTGCCGGTTGCGACGAAGCCAAGGAAGAAGTTTCCGAGCTGGTCGACTTCCTGCGTGATCCGACCAAGTTCCAGAAACTGGGTGGCCGCATTCCGCATGGCGTTCTGCTGGTAGGCCCACCGGGTACCGGTAAGACTTTGCTGGCCCGTGCGATTGCCGGTGAAGCAAAAGTACCTTTCTTTACCATTTCCGGTTCCGATTTCGTTGAAATGTTTGTCGGCGTCGGCGCATCGCGGGTGCGCGATATGTTCGAAAACGCCAAGAAGCATGCTCCTTGCATTATTTTCATCGATGAAATTGATGCAGTCGGCCGCCATCGCGGCGCCGGCATGGGCGGCGGCAATGACGAACGCGAACAAACGCTCAACCAGATGCTGGTGGAGATGGATGGCTTCGAAGCCAATTCCGGCGTGATCGTGATCGCTGCTACCAACCGTTCCGATGTGCTCGACAAAGCGTTGCTGCGTCCGGGTCGTTTCGACCGCCAGGTGGTGGTTGGCTTGCCGGATATCCGCGGCCGCGAACAGATTCTGAACGTCCACATGCGCAAGGTGCCGATTTCCACCGACGTCAAGGCCGACATCCTGGCACGTGGTACACCTGGCTTCTCGGGTGCCGACCTGGCCAACCTGGTCAATGAAGCGGCTCTGTTTGCTGCCCGTCGCGCCAAGCGCCTGGTAGAGATGCAGGATTTCGAGGATGCCAAGGACAAGATCGTCATGGGCCCCGAGCGCAAGTCTGCAGTGATGCGTGAAGAAGAACGCCGCAATACGGCATATCACGAATCCGGCCATGCAGTGGTAGCCAAGTTGCTGCCAAAAGCCGATCCGGTGCACAAGGTCACCATCATGCCACGCGGCTTCGCCCTTGGCCTGACATGGCAATTGCCTGAGCATGACCGCGTCAACATGTACAAGGACAAGATGCTGGAAGAAATCGCCATTCTGTTCGGCGGCCGTATTTCAGAAGAGATTTTCATGCACCAGATGTCGACTGGCGCCTCGAACGACTTTGAGCGCGCCACCAAACTGGCACGGGCAATGGTGACACGTTACGGCATGTCCGAGACCCTGGGCACCATGGTCTACGAAGATACCGAGCAGGATGCGTACTTCGGCCGTTCGTCCTCGAAAACAGTATCGGAAGCCACCCAGCAAAAAGTCGATGCCGAGATTCGCAGCATTCTCGATCAGCAATATGCTTTGTCGCGCCGTCTGCTGGAAGAAAACAAGGACAAGGTTGAAGCGATGACCAAGGCCCTGCTGGATTGGGAAACCATCGATGCCGATCAGATCAACGACATCATGGAAGGCCTGGAGCCACGCCTGCCGAAAGCCGGCAGCTCGGTCCGCAAGGCACCTGGCGACAGTTCGTCCGGTGGCGTTTCGCCGACTGCTACCGCACCGGCCTGATCCGGTCCGGCGCCTGCCAGGTTGACAGGCTCCAACGTAGCTTGTAAAAATTTATAAGCAAGGGTGAGGAGCAATCCTCGCCCTTTTTATTTGTCTTCGCGGGCTTGATATCTATGCTTCAGATCCATTCTTAAGACCCATTCCATTTTTCATTATGCAAGAATATTTCCAATGCGGCCGTTATCGGCTCCCGGTCAATACGCCGCAAGCGCGGCCGCTGGTGATGGGTATCCTCAACATCACGCCTGATTCATTTTCCGACGGCGGACAATTCCAGTCACTTGAATTCGCCTTGTCGCATGCCGAGCAGATGATTGCGGACGGCGTCGATATCATCGACATAGGGGGCGAGTCGAGCCGTCCCGGTAGCCCGGAGCTATCGCTGGAAGAAGAGCTGGACCGGGTCATGCCGGCCATTTACGCCTTGCGCGATTGCGGCAAACCACTTTCCATCGATACCTACAAGCCGGCCGTGATGCGCGAAGCCCTTGCAGCCGGCGTCGACCTGATCAACGACATCAACGGTTTGCGTGCCCCCGGCGCCTTGGAGGCGATAAGTGACAGCGATTGCGGCCTGTGCATCATGCACATGCAGGCAGATCCGCAAACCATGCAAATCAAGCCTGAATACCAGGATGTGGTGGCGGAAGTCAGCGCTTTCCTGCAAGAGCGGGTGAGGGTGCTGGAACTGGCCGGGATAGAGCGCAATCGCATCAGCATCGATCCCGGTTTTGGTTTTGGCAAGACCTTGGCGCATAATGTTGCTTTGTTGCAAAGCATGGGCGATATTCAACGTGCGCTGGACTTGCCGTTGCTGGCGGGAATCTCACGCAAAACCATGTTGGGAGAGTTGACCGGGAAGCCGGTGGAACGGCGCCTTGCCGGCAGTCTCGCAGCGGCTTTGGCGGCGGTTTCGCAGGGTGCTAAGATGGTCCGGGTGCATGATGTGGCCGATACGGTAGACGCGCTCAAGGTGTGGCAGGCGGCGCAGCAGAAATAAGCAAGCAGCAACATGGCAGTGACTGACTATAGAATTTGAATGAAGGCTGAGATGACAAGAAAATATTTTGGTACCGATGGCGTGCGCGGTCGTGTCGGCGTAGCACCGATTACACCGGATTTTGTGATGAAACTGGGTTACGCCGCCGGCAAGGTGCTGGCGCAGGCGAAATCCGGTACAGGCAAGCCAACCGTGCTGATCGGCAAAGATACCCGGGTTTCGGGCTATATGCTGGAAGCTGCACTGGAAGCGGGTTTTGCCGCCGCCGGCGTCGACGTGATGCTGGCCGGGCCGATGCCGACCCCGGCGATTGCTTACCTGACGCGCGCGCTGCGTCTGTCGGCCGGCGTGGTGATTTCAGCTTCGCATAATCCATATGAAGATAACGGTATCAAGTTTTTTTCGGCGCAGGGCAACAAATTGCCTGACTCCGTGGAAACCGCGATTGAGGATGCGCTGGAGTTGCCGATGGAGTGCGTGGCCTCCGATAAGCTGGGCAAGGCACGGCGCCTGGACGACGCGGCCGGACGTTACATCGAATTTTGTAAAAGCACTTTCCCTAACGAGCTAGACTTGCGCGGGCTGACCATCGTGGTCGATAGCGCCCATGGTGCGGCCTATCATATTGCTCCGCATGTGTTCCATGAGTTGGGGGCCGAAGTCATTTCTATCGGCAATCAGCCGAACGGTTTCAACATCAATGCCGGCTTTGGTGCGACTGCGCCGGACGCGCTGGCGCTGGCTGTGCGCTCCAATCACGCAGATATCGGCATTGCCCTGGACGGCGACGCCGATCGCCTGGTGATGGTCGATGCCAGCGGCCGTATTTATAATGGCGACGAGCTGCTGTATGTGATGGTCAAGGACCGCTTGAAGATCGGTCCGGTAAAAGGTGCAGTCGGCACCTTGATGACGAATATGGCGCTGGAAGTGGCGTTCCGGAAAATGGGCGTTGAGTTCGCCCGTGCCAACGTCGGCGACCGCTACGTGCTGGAAGTGATGAAAGAGCGTGGCTGGAACCTCGGTGGCGAAGGCTCCGGCCATCTTCTGTGCCTGGATAAGCATACTACCGGCGACGGCATCGTATCGGCCTTGCAGGTCTTGTCGGCACTCAAGCGCGACGGTGAAACGCTGGCGCAATTGACCGCCGATATCGCACTTTATCCGCAAACCTTGATCAACAAGAAGGTGAGCGCGGGCTTCGACTGGAAAAAAAGTCCGGCGATGGTGGCAGAGAAGGAAGCTGTCGAGCAGGAGCTCGGCGATAACGGACGTGTGTTGATCCGGGCTTCGGGTACTGAACCGCTGATCCGCGTCATGGTTGAAGCCAAGAACGCCGAACTGGCGCAAACGATGGCGAGCAGGATTGCCGATAAGGTATCTAACTGAGTATCTAGCCGAGTATCTGCCTGAGTGTTCACCTGAGTGTCCACATAATTATCGACTGCCTACTGAATAGAGTTAATTGCCGATGTCGAAATTCCAAACCCATATTTTGATTGTCGAAGATGAGCCTGGCATCGCCGAGCTATTGCGGTTCACGCTCGATGACGCCGGCTTTTCCTGCGAGATTGCGTATAGCGCCAATGAGGCGCGGCAAGCGATCACGGGCGTTTTGCCCAAGGCCGTGCTGCTGGACTGGATGCTGCCCGATACTTCCGGGTTGGCGTTATTGCAGGAGTGGCGCAGTCAGCCGCGCAGCGCTACCTTGCCGGTCATCATGCTGACTGCCAAGGGGATGGATGAAGACAAGGTCCGCGGACTGAATGCAGGCGCCGACGATTACGTTACCAAACCGTTTTCGCCCAAGGAGTTGATTGCGCGGATTCAGGCGCTGTTACGGCGCAAGATACCGGAGCTTGGCCAAAGCCTGCTTAGCCACGGTTTGATTCAGATCGATACCGATCGTTATCAGGTTACCGTCGATAGCCAGGAAATCGAACTGGATCAGGCCGAGTTCAAATTGCTGCGTTTCCTGGTGGCGCATCCTGACCGTATTTTTTCGCGCGCGCAACTGCTCGATAAAGTCTGGGGCGATCATACTTTCATCGAAGAACGCACGGTCGACGTGCACATCATGCGTTTGCGTAAATCGCTTGGCCTCGCCGCCGATTACGTCAAGACGGTGCGCGGCGTCGGCTACAAACTCAACGCCGAGCCCGCAGCGTGACGAGAGCCGTGGCCAGCGCCCGCAACGCGCGCGCATTCTGGGTGCCGGCACTGCTCTGGTTTGGTTTGTTGTCGCTGGTGGCCGTGGCGGTAGCGGCCATTTGCGGCGCCATCATCGGATTGCTGTTCTTTAGTTTGTCGCTGGCGCTATTACTGTTCCTGCAGATGTGGTCGCTGTATCAGATCGAACGCTGGATGGATGGCCCGGTCGGCGTCCGGCGGCCGAAAACCTGGGGCTTATGGGCGCATGCATTTGCCGCGCTGGAGGACATCCGGCTGGAGGATGAGCGCTCACGCAACGAAATGGCGGAATGGCTGGCGCGCTTTCGGCAAGCCATGGGCCTGCTGCCGGACGGCGTGGTGATCGTCGACGGTGTCATGCATCTGGAGTGGTGCAACCCGGCGGCGCAAAGTCATCTGGGCCTGGATCTGAAGCGCGATGAAGGGCGTTTGCTGACCAATCTGATACGCTCTCCCGATTTCGTTGATTACATGTTGTCAGGTCGCTTCGAGCAACCGCTGCCTTTCATGCATCACGACAGAAAAATTCTGGTGCAACCGATTTCCTTCGAAAACCGGCGCCAGATCCTGGTCACGCACGATGTGACGCAAAATGAAAAAACGGATACCATGCGGCGCGATTTCATCGCCAATGCATCGCACGAGCTACGTACCCCGCTGACAGTCATCAACGGCTTTCTGGAGCACGCGCTGAGCAGCGAAATGAGCGAGGAAACCCGCCAGCGCCAGCTGCATCTGATGGCCGAACAAGGGCAGCGCATGCAACGCCTGGTGGCAGACATGCTGACGTTGACCCGTCTCGAATCCCTGGTGCAGCAGCCGTCCAGCGATACGGTGCGCATCAAGCCGCTGCTGAACCGCATAGTGGATGAGGCCAGGGCCCTATCCGGCGGCAAGCACCACATCACTTTGCAAGCGCAGGAAATCGATCTCAAAGGCAATCATGATGAGCTGGAAAGCGCGTTTGCCAATCTGCTCTCGAATGCGGTGCGTTATACGCCGGACGGTGGACGCATCGATGTTAGCTGGGGCATGGAAAACGAGTACGCAAGTTTGATTGTGGTCGATGATGGCATCGGCATCGCAGAGGAACATCTGAGCCGGCTTACCGAACGTTTTTATCGCGTAGACAAAACGCGCTCGCGCTCCACGCAAGGAACCGGCCTCGGCCTGGCGATCGTAAAGCATGTTTTACTGCGCCACCGCGGCCGCCTTGAAATTACTTCGGAATATGGCAAGGGCAGTCGTTTTAAAGTGAGTTTTCAGCGCGCGCAATTAGCGTTGCGACAGGACTGAGTGAGTTTGGAAATTATTTTGGAAATTAGTTTGCAAATTAGTCGGTAAATAATTTCATAAAGAATTACGTAAATAATTTTGAAGCTGCGATTTGGATAACGCATCGCGTTTTTTTTCGTTGTTTTGCTGATGTTTTAAGCAGAAGTAAAAGAAGAGATAAATTTTTACGAAAATATGCGATTTTCTCTCGCATATTTTTCTGAAATCTGGTCTAATCCGTCTCTCAAGTTTTTCAGCAGATAAGCTTTTGGCGGTACCGTTATTGGGTTGGTTTTTGCAGCAAAATTTCAAAATTTTCCTGTATAAAAATTTGACAAAAATCGGAATACTGTTTATTATCTTGCTTCTCGGAGTGTAGCGCAGCCCGGTAGCGCACCTGGTTTGGGACCAGGGGGTCCAAGGTTCGAATCCTTGTACTCCGACCAAAAAATAAGCGGGTTGTCTTCGGACAGCCCGTTTTTCATTTGTGGTTGATGAAAATCAATCACGGCACTTGAAGATCTCACGATCGGAATCAAAGCATCAACAGGCGCATGAATCCGGCCGTAGCTCAACTGGATAGAGCATTCGGCTTCTACCCGAAATGTTGGGGGTTCGATTCCCTCCGGCCGGACCAGTTTTCTGCCTGTCTTCACCGCACTTTCCTCTAGTTAAATTCCATATTTGCAATATTTTGTCTGCGACATAAGCATGTTCGCGGATTTCTTGTGTCCGTTTTGTTTTTCCGAAATTTTCTTTCATTCAAGTCGGGCGCGCGCTTATTGGCGGGTTTGCTCGATATCCCCATCTCGACCTGGGGAAGTTGCATGACTGAATCCGGGAGAGTTGCATGACGTCTGAATCCGCTGTGGATCGCGTGCATGCCTGGGAGGTGCTGGTGTGGCGAATTTGCCGGGAGGGTATGTTGACGAGGCGTTTTTCCTGGCCTCATCGATGCGTACTATTTGTTACGCAGGGTATTGGGCGATGCCGCTTGATGCGGCATCGCACTGGTTTTAACCCTAAGGCTTAGCGACCGCGTCCGCCCGAGCGGCGTGGAGCCGCCGGACGTGCCTGCGAGCCATTGCCGCCGCCATGGCCACGGGAAGGGCCCTGGGCTGGTTTGACGCCGGGTGCAGCGCCTTGCGAACGTCCGCGTCCGCCACCGCCACCGGCGCCACGATTGCCGCCACCACCGCCGCCACTGCGCAGTTGGATCGGCTGAGCGCGTGCATTAGGATCCGGTTCAAAACCGGCAACCACTTCTTTCGGCAATTCGCGTTTGATCAGCTTCTCGATGTCTTTCAACATCTGGTGCTCATCCACGCACACCAGCGACACCGCTTCACCGGTGGCGCCGGCACGGCCGGTACGGCCGATCCGGTGGACGTAGTCTTCCGGCACGTTAGGCAGGTCATAGTTGACCACGTGCGGTAGTTGATCGATGTCGATGCCGCGCGCTGCGATGTCGGTTGCTACTAGCACCTGCAGGCTGCCATCCTTGAACTCGGCCAGCGCGCGGGTGCGTGCCGACTGGCTCTTGTTGCCGTGGATCGCCATGCCGCTGATGCCGTCTTTTTCCAGTTGCTCGACCAGTTTGTTGGCGCCGTGCTTGGTGCGGGTAAATACCAGCACTTGCGACCATTGGTGGGTCTTGATCAGGTGCGCCAGCAGCGGGTGCTTGCGATCACGATCGACGGGGTGGATCTTTTGCTGGATCACTTCGACCGTGGAATTGCGGCGCGCTACTTCGATCATGGCCGGCGAGTTCAGCAAATTGTCGGCGAGGATCTTGATTTCGTCCGAGAAGGTGGCCGAGAACAGCAGGTTCTGGCGCTTCTTCGGCAGTACCGCAAGAATCTTCTTGATGTCGCGGATAAAGCCCATGTCCAGCATGCGGTCAGCTTCGTCCAGGATCAGGATTTCCACGTGGTTCAGATTGACGGTGCCTTGTTGCATATGATCCAGCAGGCGGCCCGGGGTGCACACCAGGATATCAACACCATGCTTGAGCAGCTTGATTTGCGGATTGATGCCGACGCCGCCAAAAATTACGGCCGAAGTCAGCTTCAAATATTTGCCATACAGACGAACGCTTTCTTCGACTTGCGCCGCCAGTTCGCGGGTCGGTGTCAGCACCAGTGCACGGATCGGACGTTGGCTGCCAGTCGGGTTGGTTGCCGAGGTCGACAGGCGATGCAGCACAGGCAGGGTAAAGCCGGCTGTCTTGCCGGTACCGGTCTGGGCGCCGGCCAGCAAATCGCCGCCTGCTAATACCGCAGGGATAGCCTGGGTCTGGATCGGGGTAGGGGTGGTGTATCCGTGTTCGGTAACGGCACGAACGATGGCTTCGGACAAGCCGAGTTCAGAAAAAGACATGACAACTCAATAGAATAATATCGGCCTGTCGCCTTATATAAGGCGCCAGTCGCAGGCAAACGGGATTAGAGGAGATTGGAGTCGTTTCGACTCCCGGGAGGCTGTCAGCCTCCTTAACAGCAGCATTTGACTGGAGAATGTGCTGTGTCGCCGGAGAGTATAACAATGACGCGCTACAGGCAAGCAATTCCGGCGTGTGGTGGGGCAACCCGCCATAAAATTGGTAATAGCGATCCGCTTGAGAAGTAAAGCGGATCGCCATAGGGCCGATCAGGGGTAATGCGCCCGGTAAAGGTCGATCAGCCAGCTTTTTTCATGGCGGCAGCGGCGCGCTCGCGTATTTCTTCTTCTGAATAATCGGCGATATGTGTGCTTACGGTCCAGACGTGGCCGAAAGGGTCTTTCAGGGTGCCCGAACGGTCGCCATAAAACTGGTCTTGCAGTGGCCGCAGTTCAGTGCCGCCGGCGGCGATTGCCTGCGGGTAAAGTACATTCACGTTGTCTACATACAGCACGATGCTGACGCCAGCCCCGCCCAATGCTTTCGGGCTGCGGATTTCCATCTCCGGGCATTCGTCAGCCAGCATGATGTGAGAGTCGCCAATTTTAATTTCTGCGTGTCCGATTCTTTTGTCGGGCATTTCCATGCGCAGTACTTCCACTGCGTTGAAGGCTTTTTGATAAAACGCGATGGCCGTGGCGGCGCCGTCTACAACGAGGTAAGGGGTGACGGTGGTATAGCCGTCCGGAACTGGTTTGACTGCCATTGTGTTCTCCTGCGTGAGATGGTCGTTGAGAGTACCCAATTACGCTGATGCGCATGAATTGTAGTCTCTGGCCTACGCAGTTGAAATGGCAAAAAGAAGAGTTTTTATTGCCCGCTGCAAGGGGGCGGGGAGTTCCCCCTTGCGCGTATAGCTGACTAGCTAGCAGCTAGCTTATTTTTTAGCAAAGGGCGATAGTAAGCCAACCATTTGCGCAAATACCTTCGGACTGCCTGCCAGTACATCGCCCTTGTACAGATAATCGGATTCGCCGGTGAAATCGCCGACAATCCCGCCCGATTCGCTGATCAACAGCGAGCCGGCAGCGATATCCCACGGCTTCAGGCCTTTTTCAAAGAAGCCGTCAAGGCGGCCGGCGGCGACATATGCCAGGTCAAGGGCAGCAGCGCCAGGGCGGCGCAGGCCGGCACAGCTTTGCGTCATGATGCGGAACATTTTCATGTATTCATCCATCGCCGGGCCTTCGGTTTCACGGAACGGGAAGCCGGTGCCGATCAGTGCATCGGCAATCTTGTCGCGCTTGCCGACACGAATCCGCTTTTCGTTCAAATAGGCGCCGGAACCCTTGGTGGCGGTGAACAAGTCGTTGCGGGTCGGGTCGTAGACTACGGCCTGGGTGATCTGGCCGCGGTGTTGCAATGCGATCGACACGCAGTATTGTGGAAAGCCGTGGATAAAATTGGTTGTGCCGTCGAGCGGATCGATGATCCAGACGTTTTCATTATCGTCATGCAGGTTGGCGGAAGCGCCGGATTCTTCGGCCAGGATGGCGTGGTCCGGGTAGGCATTCTTCAATACATCAATGATCGCTGCTTCTGCAGCCTGGTCGACTTCGGTGACAAAATCGTTATGCTGTTTTTTTGTTACTTTCAGCAAGTCTAGGTCGAAAGAAGCGCGCGAGATAACCTTGGCGCCGTTACGAGCGGCCTTGATGGCCGTATTGAGCATTGGATGCATGGTCGGGTTCCGTTAAAATGGCGGCACTGTGCCAACCGGGAACAGGACCACCTATATGAATGATAATGAACGAGGCGGATGTCCCAGATGAATATTTTAGTAAATAAGCAACTTTTAATCGATGAAATCCGCGTAATGGCGCTATTTTAAATGAATCAGGCAAAAATCGACACGTCTCTTTTCAAACGCCTGCGCTTTGTGCTGGTTGAAACCAGCAGTCCGGGCAATGTCGGCGCGGCTGCGCGCGCTATCAAAACGATGGGATTTTCCGAGCTGATCCTGGTGAATCCGCGTTTTCCCGATGTCTTGCAACGCGATGAAGCCATTGCATTTGCCAGCGGTGCGCAAGACGTTCTGGCGGCAGCGCGGATTGTCGATAGCGTGGAGCAGGCGCTGGAAGGTTGCAATTTTGCTGCGGCGCTGAGTGCTCGTTTGCGTGAATTTTCTCCGCCGTTGACCGCGCCACGCGCCTTGGCGGCGCAGCTTGCCGGCGACATCAGCCTGAACGCGGCAGTCATATTCGGCAGCGAGCGTTATGGCTTGCCTAACGAAATTGTCGAAAAATGCAATGTGCTGTTGAATATTCCTGCCAATCCAGAGTATTCATCATTGAATCTGGCGCAGGCGGTACAAGTGCTGGCCTACGAGTGCCGGGTTGCAGCAAGTGAAGAGTTGCCGCCGGTAGCAGCCGGCGCGGAGATCGGTTTTCAGGGCAATACGGCTAGCCTGGCCGATGTCGACGGCATGTTTGCGCATCTCGAAAAGGCTTTGGTGGAGATTGAATTTCTCGATCCGGCCAGCCCGAAAAAACTGATGCCGCGCTTGAAGCGTTTGTTTTCGCGTACTCAGCTGGAAACTGAAGAGGTCAATATCCTGCGCGGCATCGCCAGTCAGATCTTGACCAAGCGGCGCCGCCTCGACCGCTCGTGAATCTGGCGAACCGAATCCACATGCAATGCATCAGGTCCAGCTGCGCAGCAGGCCGACCGCCAGTCCTTCCAGCACGAAATCTTCTTGCTTGGATGTCACGATAATCGGCTCGAAGTCAGGATTTTCCGGGAGCAGCTGGATCACGGAGCCGGATTTTTGATAGCGCTTGACCGTAACGTCGTCGCCCAGGCGGGCCACCACGATCTGGCCGTTGCGGGCGCTGTCGGCTTTTTTTACCGCCAGCAAATCGCCATCCAGGATGCCGGCGTCACGCATCGACATGCCGCGCACCTTCAATAAATAATCCGGTTTGGCGCTGAACAAGGCGGGGTCGACGTTGTAGCTGGCCTGGATGTGCTCTTGTGCCAGGATCGGCGATCCGGCGGCGACTCGCCCGATCAGCGGCAGGCTGAGTTGCATCAGGGCAGGGTGCGGCAGCGCCAGTTGCGTGCCCTGGTTGCGGTGGGCGCTTTCGGTAAGCCGGATTCCGCGCGAGGTGCCGGGTGCGATCACAATGGCGCCCTTGCGCGCCAGCGCCTGCAGATGCTCTTCCGCGGCATTGGCAGAGCGAAAGCCCAGCTCGGTGGCGATTTCAGCGCGCGTCGGCGGGAAGCCAGTGTTTTCGATGGCGTCCTTGATCAGATCGAGGATTTGTTGCTGACGGGCGGTCAATTTGATCATGGCGTGTATTTGGCTTAAAAATGCTGGATGGCGCTGAAAAAGGTAGCAACGGCAGCGCTATTGCGACTGACCAATGCTGTGCATAACAACAGTCTGTATTTTTGTACAGTATTTGTGCAAATGCAAGATAATTTGATGTATTTAGATCACCTTAGGCCACGTCTTAGGCGCACATTAGCCACACCCATGCTGCCGGTTTTGATCTAAGCACCTGAAAGCGTTGAGTTTTGTTGCAATTGCGAGTACTATTGCTGGTTTTCCTCTTCCCACACTCGTCTTGACGCCGAGGTGGGCGATTCTTCAATCCGTCCAAAAGGAGCTTACATGCGTCATTATGAAATCGTATTTATCGTCCATCCAGATCAAAGCGAGCAAGTGCCTGCAATGATCGAACGCTACAAAGGTATCGTCACCACTCGTGGCGGCACCGTACATCGCGTGGAAGACTGGGGCCGCCGCCAACTGGCATACCTGATCCAGAAACTGGCTAAAGCACATTACGTCTGCCTCAACATCGAGTGCGACAGCGAAACTCTGGCTGAAATCGAAACCGGCTTCAAGTTCAATGATGCAGTGTTGCGTCATCTGACCGTCAAGCTGAAGAAGGCCGAAACAGGTCCTTCGCCAATGATGAAGGCTGTGCAGAAGGAAGATGCTGCCAAGAGCCATCGTACTGAAGCACCGGCTGCCTGATTTACCAGCTAGCTGCTACCAGCATTCATTGCCTAACCATTGAGCTCATCAGGAGTGGATCTACCCAATAACGTGTTTCAACTGGTTGCCGAAGTTGCCGAACGTGAAGTCATACGCTACACCCCGGCAGGCATCCCGATCGTATCTGCGATATTGCAGCATCGCTCGGAACCGATTGAAGCAGGTATCAAACGTTTGATTGAATTCGAAATTGCCGCGCTGGCCGTAGGCGAGATTTCGGGAAGATTCAGCAAGGCGCAATTGGGCAACACGTTCTGGTTCACGGGATTCATGGCACGCAAGAGTCGCAACGGTAGAAGTCTGGTATTTCACATCACGGATTTCGCTGCAATAGAAGCAAATGCTTCCTCGGGAAACAAAGCTGAAATTGCAGATTGATTATTAAGCAAAATTTGAATACAGGAGCCAAAAATGGCATTCGGTAAAAAGTTCGATAAAAGCAAACTGAAAAACAAGCGTCAACAACAAAATCCGCTGTTCAAGCGTAAGAAATTCTGCCGTTTCACCGCTGCTCACGTAGCTAGCGTTGATTACAAGGATGTCGACACGCTGAAGGATTTCGTTCAAGAAAACGGCAAGATCATGCCAGCACGTCTGACCGGCACCAAGGCAATCTATCAACGTCAAGTGGACACTGCGATCAAGCGCGCACGTTTCCTGGCGCTGCTGCCGTACACCGATCTGCACAACGCTTAATTGACGACTTGAAATAGGAGAAAAATATGCAAGTCATTCTGTTGGAAAAAGTCGTTAATCTCGGCAATCTGGGTGAAGTTGTTCGCGTCAAGGACGGTTACGCACGTAACTTCCTGATTCCACAACGTATGGCACGTCGTGCTACAACTACTGCTATCGCTGAATTCGAAGCGAAGCGCGCTGATCTGGAAACTGCAGCAGCTGCCAAGCTGGCGATTGCTCAGGCTCAAGGCGAAAAACTGAACGGCCTGACCGTGCAGATTTCGCAAAAATCGGGTGTTGACGGCCGTTTGTTCGGTTCCGTGACCAACTTCGATATCGCTGAAGCGTTGACCAAGCAAGGTTTCGCAGTTGAAAAATCGCAAGTGCGCCTGCCAGTCGGCCCACTGAAGATCACAGGCGAGCACGCTGTTGCTGTTGCCTTGCATACCGATGTTGTAGTCGACATCGTTATCGCAGTGATCGGCGAACACGTTTAAGCAAGTTTTGGACGCAGCTGGTAAATAGTTGTTGTTGTATTAAAAGGCCGGGTTTTCCCGGCTTTTTTTATGTCCTTTTTTTGGGAGGCGGTGGCAAGACGGATAGTAGAAGCAGGTATAATTCGCGCCATGAAAGCACCTTCCAAAGCACCGTCCGATCCACAGTTAGATTCCCTCCGCGTACCACCCCATTCAATCGAAGCAGAGCAGTCCGTTTTAGGCGGATTACTGCTGGATAATGCGGCATGGGACAAGATCGCCGACTTTGTGAATGCCGACGATTTCTATCGTTACGACCACCGCATCATCTTCCAGCACATGGTCAAGCTGATCAACGGCAGCAAACCGGCTGACGTGATCACTGTCTATGAGTCGCTGAGCGGCACCGGCAAGGCCGAAGAAGTCGGTGGCCTCAGCTATCTCAATGCACTCGCTCAAAACACCCCGTCCGCCGCCAATATCCGTCGCTACGCAGAAATCGTGCGCGACCGCGGCGTATTGCGCAAGCTGATTACCGTTGCCGATGAAATTTCCGGCCAGGCTTTCAGCCCGCAAGGCAAGGAAGTCAAGCAGATGCTGGACGAGGCCGAATCCAAGATTTTTGCGATTGCAGAGGAAGGCGCGCGCGGGGCCCAGGGTTTCCAGGAAATCCAGCCTTTGTTGACGCAAGTGGTGGAGCGCATCGACGAGCTCTACAATCGCGACAACCAAAGCGACATCACCGGCGTATCGACCGGTTTCATCGATCTCGACAAGATGACTTCCGGCCTGCAGAAGGGCGATCTGGTTATCGTAGCGGGACGTCCTTCCATGGGTAAAACGGCATTCTCCGTGAATATCGGAGAAAACGTTGCGATCGATAGCGGTTTGCCGGTAGCGATTTTTTCGATGGAAATGGGCGGTACCCAGCTCGCCATGCGTATGTTGGGTTCGGTCGGCAAGCTCGACCAACACCGCTTGCGCACCGGCCGCCTGAACGACGAAGACTGGCCGCGCCTGACGCATGCGATCCAGAAGATGAACGATGCCCAGTTGTTCATCGATGAAACTCCGGCCCTGAGCTCGATCGAATTGCGCGCGCGTGCGCGTCGCCTGTCGCGCCAGTGCGGCACGCTCGGCTTGATCATCATCGACTATTTGCAGCTGATGTCAGCCAATAACGCCGGTGAAAACCGGGCTACCGAAATTTCCGAAATCTCGCGTAACCTGAAGGGCCTGGCGAAAGAACTGCAGTGCCCGGTGATTGCGTTATCGCAGTTGAATCGTTCGCTGGAACAACGCCCCAACAAACGCCCCGTGATGTCCGATTTGCGCGAATCCGGCGCTATCGAGCAGGATGCCGACGTCATCCTGTTTATTTATCGCGACGAGGTATACAACCCTGATTCGCAGGAAAAGGGTACCGCCGAGATCATTATCGGCAAGCAGCGTAACGGCCCGATTGGTAGCGTGCGCCTGAGCTTCCTCGGTCAATACACTAAATTCGACAATTACGTGGGTAATCTGGACGCACCGTACGGCGGCGACTAAGTATCCCTGTAATTCTTGTCCCTCTAATTCTTGTTGCTTTACCCTTGATGTCATTTTGTTGCAATAACGCAAAACTAGCGAAACCTGTTTAGTGTTACCTACCCGAGCCTGATATATTTCAGTTTCGTGACATTTGTTTGCTTTAAATTAAGAAGTACGTAAGTAGATTCAGCTTAACCCTCAGAAGAGAGAATAAACATGTTTGGACGATTGATGCCCACCGAGGGCAAATTCTTTGAGCTCTTTAACCAGCACGCAGAGCTATGCGTCAAGGGCGCCAAAGAAATGGTGGCGTTGATGACTAATTTCGACGATCTGGAAATTCGCGTGCACGCGATCGAAGGCATAGAGAAGCAGGCCGACCAGGTCACGCATCATGCAATCGACATGTTGCACAAGACTTTCATCACACCTATCGATCGCGATGACATCCATCAGCTGATCACGCGCATGGATGACATCCTGGACTTGCTGGAAGATGCAGCGCAGACCATTTCCCTGTACGACATCAAGGCAATTACGCCAGAAGCAAAACGCCTGGCCGAGCTGTGCCTGGGTTGCGCAGAGAAGGTCAAGGCTGCGGTAGGCCTGTTGCACAATATGGATAACTCGCGTGAAATCCTGGCGATCTGCGTCGAGATCGACCGCCTGGAATCGGATGCCGATCACGTGATGCGCGCCGCCATGTCGAAACTGTTCCGCGACGAGCCCGATGTACGTACCCTGATCAAGCTGAAAGCCATTTACGAACTGCTGGAAACGGTCACCGACCGTTGTGAAGATGTGGCCAACATCATCGAAGGCATTATCGTAGAAAACGCCTGATCCATGCATACTCTTCAAATCAGTATCTACGTCCTCGTTTTCCTCATTGCACTGGCGCTGGTATTCGATTTCATGAACGGCTTCCATGATGCCGCCAATGCTATCGCTACCGTCGTTTCCACCGGCGTCCTGAAACCGCAACAGGCGGTTGCCATGGCTGCGCTGTTCAACTTCATCGCGATCGCGGTGTTCCAGCTGCACGTTGCCGCGACGGTGGGCAAGGGCACTATCGATCCCAATGTGGTCGATCATTACGTCGTCTTCGGCGCATTGGTCGGCGCCATCTGCTGGAACATCCTGACCTGGTACTACGGCATCCCGTCGTCGTCCTCGCATGCCTTGATCGGCGGCCTGGTTGGCGCTGCAGTAGCCAAGGCCGGCACCGGTTCGCTGATCTCGGCCGGCCTGATCAAGACGATTGCATTTATCGTGCTGTCGCCGTTGCTGGGTTTCGTGTTCGGTTCCATCATGATGGTGCTGGTGTCCTGGATTTTCGTGCGCTCGACGCCGCGCAAGGTCGATAAATGGTTCCGCCGCCTGCAATTGGTATCGGCCTCCATGTATAGCCTTGGCCACGGTGGCAACGACGCGCAAAAGACCATCGGTATCATCTGGATGCTGTTGATAGCGACCGGATTTTCGCAAGCGAGCGATAGCTTGCCGCCATGGTGGGTGATTATTTCCTGCTATAGCGCGATCAGCCTGGGTACCTTGTTCGGCGGCTGGCGTATCGTCAAGACCATGGGCCAGAAAATCACCAAGCTGAAACCGGTGGGCGGCTTTTGCGCCGAAACCGGCGGCGCCATCACCTTGTTCCTGGCTACCATGCTGGGTGTGCCAGTCTCGACTACCCACACCATTACCGGCGCCATCGTCGGTGTCGGCGCGGCGCGCCGGGTTTCTGCAGTGCGCTGGGGCGTGGCGGGCAATATCGTTTGGGCCTGGGTGCTGACGATTCCGGCCTCGGCCTTCATGGCAGCGATTGCCTGGTGGATCGGCAAGCATATTCTGTAAGCGGATCTGTCGTAAAGCAAAACGGGCGATACATAATCAAATATGTATCGCCCGTTTTTATTTTGCGATCTGTTTTCTTGCTTAGTGATTCTTACATCCTGATTCCTGGTTCTTCTCTGCAGCGTGAGCGCCGATCTTCAATCCTGGTTAGTGCGCACCGCCGGCATCGACGGGCACGCTGGAGCGCGAGGGCTTGGTCAGCCATACCAGCGCGATCAGCATCAGGAACAATACTGCCGAGATCCAGAAAATATCGGTGGCGCCCTGCGTGGCGGCTTTCACCGTGATCAGGCGCTCGATAGTAGCCCAGGCGGCTGGTTCGGGCATGCCTTGGGCCGTCAGGTTATGCACCGCCTCGTTAAATGCCGGGCTATGCGGGCCGGTGAACTCGGTCAGTTGCGAGTGATGCAGCGATGTGCGCCTGTCCCACAGAGTACTGGTGATCGAAGTTCCCATGCCGCCGAACATGATCCGCACGAAGTTGGACAAACCGGCTGCCGACGGGATTTTTTCCGGCGGCTGGCCCGACAAGATGATCGAGGTCAGCGGGATAAAGAACATGGCCATCGCCGCGCCCTGGATGATGGTAGGAATCATCAGAGTGAAGGTGTCGACATTTTCAGTGAACTGCGAACGCATGTAAAACACCACCGCAAAGATAAAGAATGCGGTGCTGGCAACCCAGCGGGCATCGACCTTGGGCAGGATCTTGCCGATGAACGGCGACAGCAGGATGGCGAAAATACCCACCGGCGCCATCACTTCACCTGCCAGCGTAGCGGTATAGCCAAGCGTGGTTTGCAGCCACAGGGGCAGGATCACCAGGCCGCCGAACATCAGGCCGTAGCCGACCGAGATCGCAATCACGCCGCCGCTGAAGTTGCGGCTCTTGAACAGCGTCAGGTCGACCACCGGGTGGTCGTCGCCCAGTTCCCAGATGACGAAGTAGATAAAGGCAACCAGCGAGACCGCGCCCAATATCACAATGGTCGAGGAATTGAACCAGTCCAGTTCCTTGCCCTTATCCAGCATGATCTGCAATGAGCCGACCCAGACCACCAGCAAGGCCAGGCCGACTTTATCGATCGGCAGTTTATATGTCGTCGATTCCCGCTTGTGATAAATCGACCAGGTGGCCCAGGCGGCGAATACGCCAACCGGAATGTTGATGTAGAAAATCCATGGCCAGGTGTAATTATCCGAAATCCAGCCGCCTAGCAACGGCCCCATGACCGGCGCCACCAGCGTAGTCATGCCCCAGAACGCCAGGGCCATGCCGCTCTTGGAGGGCGTGTAACTAGACAGTAGCAACGATTGCGACAACGGAATCATCGGTCCCGCGACCGCGCCTTGCAGCACCCGCGCGGCAATCAACACTTCCATGCTCGGAGCCAGGCCGCACAGGATCGACGACAGCACGAACAGGATAATCGATGTGACAAACAGGCGGACCTGGCCGAAGCGCTGGGTCAGCCAGCCGGTCAGCGGCACCGAGATCGCGTTGGCGACGGCAAACGAAGTGATGACCCAGGTGCCTTGTTGCGGCGATACGCCCAGATCGCCGGAAATGGCCGGGATGGAAACGTTGGCAATCGACGAATCGAGTACGTTCATGAAAACGGCTAGCGAGAGTGCTACCGTACCCATGACTAGCTTGCCGCCGGTTAGCGGCGGCAGTGGTTGCGATGGCGGCCGCGCTGGCGGCGCCGGTTTTGGGGAACTCATGAATGCATTCCGGTAAGGGTTCGCGTAGCGGATGCCGTCGCGACGACGGCATCCGGCAGAAGCTTAGTGATTTTTAGTGATTTGCGGCGATGATGCTGGCGATACGTGCATCGGCTTCCTGGCCGCTCTTGTCGAAGACGTCGGTGGTGTAGGCCGGCGCAGTACGCGCGGTGCCTGCGGTCAGCGAAGTGCCGTCGGTTTTTGCCACGTCGACACTGACATCCATCGATACGCCGATACGCAGCGGATGGGTTTCCAGGTCTTTCGGATCCAGCGAAATACGTACTGGAATCCGCTGCACGATCTTGATCCAGTTACCACTGGCGTTTTGCGCCGGCAGCAGCGCGAAAGCGGAACCGGTGCCAGCCGCCAGGCCCACAACAGTGCCGTGGTACTCGATCTTGGAGCCGTACAAGTCTGACTTCAGGGTTACCGGCTGGCCGATCCGCATATTGTTGATCTGCACTTCCTTGAAGTTGGCGTCAACCCACAGCGCGTTCAGCGGCACGATCGACAGCAGCGGGGTACCGGCGGCAACGCGCTGGCCAACCTGCACCGAGCGCTTGGCGACATAACCGGTGGTTGGCGCCAGCAATGTGGTACGGGCCAGATTGATATAAGCGTTGCGTACCTGCGCAGCGGCGTTGAGTACATTCGGATGCTGGTCGACCGTGGTGCGGTCAGTCAATACCTTGTTCGACGCCAGTTGCTCGCGAGTGGCTTGCAACGCGGCTTCCGCTCCTTGCACTGCTACTTTAGCGTGTTCCAGTTCTTCCTTCGAGACAGCTCCGGTGCTGATCAGCTGCGAGCGGCGCGCCAGATCCGAGCGCGCCCGGTCCAGTTCCGCAGCGCGGGCGGTGACATTCGAAGCCAGGGCGTTGTTGTTGACAAACAGCGTACGCACCTGGCGCACGGTTTGCGCCAGCTGGGCTTCGGCTGAAGCCAGTGCAACCTTTGCGTCGGCCTGGTCCAGATCCACCAACGGGCTGCCGACCTGCGCCAGCTCGGTATCGTCGGTATGGATCGCAAGTACCGTGCCGCCGACCTGCGGCGTGACCTGGACTACGTTGCCACCGACATAAGCGTCGTCAGTGCCTTCGTAGTGGCGGGCATAGATGAACCACCAGATGCCATAGGCGATCAGGACAATGATAAGCGCGATAGTGACGCCGATCAGCAGACCGCGGCGTTTGCCGTTGCCATTGGTGGCGACAGGTGCCGGCGCAGCAGAGGCCGCAGCGGCGGATGGTTCTTGTGGAGTTTGATTTGGTGTTGTCATGATGCGGGTTTCGCAATAAGTGAACGGTTTATCTAGTGAATCGGTTTTCAGTCAAAAGCGATCAGCGATCAGTTTGTTGTGCTCGCCTGAGGACTGGCGGCGCTGCCTGCATTAGCTTCTGCAGGATTGAGCCCCTCGGCCGTAGCGTCAAAGCCGCCACCCAGCGACCTGATCAGGTTGACGCGCAAATCGGCTCTGCGGGCGCGCACATCCAGCTCGGTTTTGCGTTGCGCCAGCCAGCCGATTTGGGTGCTCACCACTTGCAGCATGTTGCCGGTGCCTACCTGTTGCCGTTGTTCAGCCAGTTTCATGCCGCGCTCGGCTGCATCGACCGCAGCTTGTTGACTCTTGTCCTGGACTTCAGCGGCACGCAGCGACTGCACGCTATCAGCCACTTCGTGGAAAGCGTCATTCAGCGCCTGGTTATAAGTCGCCACCGCGCCGTCATAGGCTGCCACCCGGCCCTTGAGCTGAGCGCGCAATGCGCCGCCTTCAAAGATCGGCAGGTGGATCGCCGGACCGATGCCGACCACCTTGCTGCCATGAGTCAGGAATTGTGAAAAGCCAAGGCTGGAAAAGCCGGCCATGGCCGACAGGTTGACGTTCGGGTAGAACTCGGTCTTGGCAACCTTGATGTCGCTTTGCGCGGCTTCGACTTGCCAGCGCGCGGCGACTACATCGGGACGGCGTCCAAGTAATCCCAGCGGCAACTGGTCGGGCAGCGCAATGCTGCTATCCGCAGGCAGCGTCGGCACCGGGATTTTCAAACCGCGATCAGGGCCTTGCCCCATCAGCGCCGCGATCTGGTTACGGGTCAGCGCGATCGCTTCCTGCCATTGCGACTGCTCCGCGCGCAAGTTGGCAACTTGTTGCCGGCTTTGTTGATTATCGGTTTGCGTATCGAGGCCGGCGGCGAAGCGTTGCTGCGTCAGCTTGTCCAGCTTGTCGCGTAATGCCAGCTGCTGATTGCTCAGGTCCAGTTGTGCGTACTGGCGTCCCAGTTGCAGCCAGGCTTTCGAGATACCAGCGGTCAGCGCCAGGCGCGCTGCGTAATGTTCGGCTTGCGCAGCTTTGCTTTGCGATACGGCTGAGCTCAGTTCCGCACCGTGCTTGCCCCAGAAATCGAGGTCGTAAGAAAAATTCAGCGCGGTTTCATAGTCCGTTACATACATGCCGCCGAATGGCGGCGGGTAAATACTGTTCTCGCTGAAGCGCTCGCGCGTTGCCGATAAACTGGCGCCGACCTGCGGTTTGCTGGTTGCGCCAGCTGCCTCCACCATGGCGCGCGACGCTGCTATGCGGGCAGCAGCGGCTTGCAGATTAGGATTGCTCGCCAGCGCTTCATCGACCAATTGTTGTAGCTGGCTGCCGCCTATGCTGCTGACCCAGGAACTGGCCGGCCACATGCCGCCTTGTCCAGGCAAGGATGATGTCGATGCATAATCGTCCGGGCTGTTGGAATGGGCGGTGCTGTGGATGCCGCTGAAATTGGCGCAAGCCGCCAGCAGTAGTGCGGCGGCGCTGATGGCAAGGCGCTGGGTGCCGAGTTTCGGCAGGCTGCGTCGGGCTGAAGATGGGTAAGAGTTCATATCGTTGTTGATGTGACTGGTTGGTTTAGCGGCCAAGGATAGAGCGACTGTGCAGACTACGAATGACCACAAATAGAATGACTACAAATACTATGCGAAGGCTGCTTGTTTAAAAGTAATATTGAATAAATTATTCTTGCTTAGTCAATGTGTTTTTTCCGGCGGGGCATTAGCAACGTTATTTGCTAGCAAACGTTTTAGCATCGATTTCAAAAAGCCGATTTCTTCCGCGCTAAACCCTGAAAAATGCTTGTTCAGTACGCTGCAAAATATCGGTGGCATCAATTCCGATAACGCCAGGCCGTCCGCAGTCAGGTGCAATTTCATTAAGCGCTTGTCGTGCACACATGGTTCACGCTTGATCAAATCGCGGGCTACCAGGCGGTCGATCATGCGTTTGGTAGAGGCGGCGTCGGTGTACGTGTCGCGCGCCAGGTCGGCTGCAGTCGAATATTTCCCCGTTGATAACATCAGGATGATAGCGCCTTGCGCATGGGTTATCCCGTATTGCGCCAGGGACTCATCAGAGCTTTTGGTCAGCATGGCGCGCGAGCGCGCCAATAAATAGCCTATGCTTTCTTCAATCTGATACTTATCCAGAGTGAATAGTGGTGGTGGTTTGTTCACGACGCTCTCAACTTATTCCTCAACTTATTCGTCAACTTATTCGTCAACTTGTTTCAACTTGGCACTTGATTTAATGCATGAATATTCATTGCCTAGGCAAGAATATACTGCAAAATAAAATTCCTTGCTGAGAACACTCTAGAACAGTTATTCAGATCTTGTTGGTG
>FTFY01001146.1_pt1 | contig 50570 bp, 44 predicted proteins | sample 1640561 | NCBI WGS metagenome assembly FTFY01 (sample SAMEA3914789, study PRJEB12502) | metagenome | biome: forest; material: soil | place: Canada | collected 2011-07-03 | depth 0.3 m | reverse complement strand
GCGCTCTCGCGCTTGAATACCAGCAGCACCAATATCCTGACGGTGGAAGATCCGATCGAGTACGAACTCGCCGGGGTCGGCCAGACCCAGGTCAATGCGCGTATCGACATGACATTTGCCAAAGCCTTGCGGGCGATCTTGCGGCAAGATCCGGATGTCATCATGATCGGTGAAATCCGCGATCTGGAAACTGCCCAGATTGCAGTGCAGGCGTCGCTCACCGGCCATCTGGTGCTGGCGACCTTGCATACCAACGATTCTGCCGCCGCGGTGACCCGTCTGCTGGACATGGGCATCGAACCGTTCCTGTTGTCGTCGTCCCTGCTGGGCGTGGTGGCGCAACGCCTGGTCCGGAAACTGTGCACCCATTGCCGCCGTCACGATGGCCAGCTGTGGCATGCGGTCGGTTGCGAGCAATGCGGCCATACCGGTTATCACGGCCGGGTCGGCGTCTATGAGTTGTTGCTGACGACCGATGAAATTACCGCGCAGATCCACAACCGGGCGTCGGAAGCGGAGATTCAGCAAGTGGCACAGCGCAACGGCATGCAGACCATGCGCCAGGATGGCGAGCGCTGGCTGGCCGAGGGCATTACTACCCAGGCCGAGTTGTTACGCGTCACCAAAGAGTAACTGAATGAAGAGTCACTGAAGAATAAGCGAAGAGTAGAGGAGCAGCGTGCCAGCATTTCGTTACGAAGCGGTAGATACCGCCGGCAGCACCACCAAGGGTGTGGTGAATGCGGATAGCGCCAAGATGGCGCGTGCCGACCTGCGCGCCCAAGGTTTGCTGCCGCTGACGGTAGAAGCGATTGCGCAGCAGGTGGATGCTGCCGGCAACTTGAAACGGCGCGGCTTTGGCGAACATCTGTCGACGGTAGAAATCGCCTTGTTTACGCGCCAGCTAGCCAGCTTGCTGGAAGCCAGCCTGCCGCTGGAGCAAGCGTTGACGGCGCTGCTGGAGCAATCCGAGCGTAGTTACCAGCGCGACCTGATCGCATCGATCCGATCCGATGTGATGGGCGGCGCTTCGCTATCCAGCGCACTGGCCGGGCATCCGCGCGATTTTGCTGAAATTTATCGGGCGCTGGTTGCGTCGGGCGAGCAGATCGGCCAGTTGTCGCGCGTGTTGTCCCGACTGGCCGATTACATCGAACGGCGCAACTCGCTGGTACAGAAGGTGAAGCTGGCGTTCACTTATCCGGCGATCGTGACTGTGGTGGCGTTTGTGATTGTGATTTTTCTGCTGACCTACGTGGTGCCACAGATCGTTTCCGTGTTCGCCAACACCAAGCAGAAATTGCCGATGCTGACGGTAATGATGCTGGCCACTTCCGATTTTGTCCGCAACTATGGCTGGATCGTCCTGATCGCAGTGGTCGCACTGTTCTACGCATGGCGCACGGCGCTCAAAAATCCCGCCACCAAGATGCGCTGGCATACCTGGCTGCTGAGTGCGCCGCTGTATGGCAAATTCGAACGCAGCTTGAATACCGCGCGCTTCGCCAGCACGCTGGCGATTACCACCGGCTCTGGCGTACCGATTTTGAAAGCGCTGCAAACCAGCCGCGATACCTTGTCCAACGTCGCCATGCGGCAGCAGGTCGATACTGCCGCCACCAGCGTGCGCGAGGGTGTCGGTCTGGCGCGCGCACTGGCGGCCCACAAGCATTTTCCACCGATGCTGATTCACATGATACGGGCTGGTGAAGTGACTGGTGAATTGCCCGCCATGCTGGAGCGCGCGGCCAGTGCCCAGGAGCAGGATCTGGAACGGCGTGCGATGACCATTGCGGGCTTGCTGGAACCGGCCTTGATTCTGGCGATGGGGGTGGTGGTGTTGTTGATTGTGCTGGCAGTGCTGATGCCTATTATTGAAATCAACCAGTTGGTGCGCTAGGACAAAGTCAGGGAAAAACGTGAATCTACCATTAACAAAAAAACTGGGGCGGCAAAGCAAGCGCCTGCCGCAATTTCTCAGCCTGCTGCTGTTCATGCTGCTGTGCGCCTGCACGGCATACTGGGTGATGCAGCTGATCAAACCGCCACTGCGCGCGGTGACAGCGCCGCCGCAAGCAGAGCAGGCGCAGGTCGACGTCTCACTGGCGGCAGGTTTGTTCGGCGGCCGCGGCACGGTTACCGTTGCCAGCAATTACCAGCTGTTGGGTGTGGTGGCTGCTAAAAAGGATGAAGACAGTGTGGCGATTCTGAGCGCCGACGGCAAGCCGGCGCAGGCGGTGCGACAAGGTAAGGAATTATTGCCGGGCACCAGCATCAAGGAAGTGCATGCCACTTATGTCTTGTTGTCTGAGGGGGGAGTGTTGAAGCGCGTGATGCTGCCGGAAGATGTGCGTTCCAAGTCGGGAATGGTCAGTCCCGCGCCGATACCGGCGTCGGGCCGGGCACCGGCCGCCGCTCCTAATCAAGATCTACCACCGGAACAGCCGGCGGTGCCGGTGCAGGACAAGTAAGGCGGGCACATGTGCCCGTGCGTGAAGTCAAATTTCCCCATGCCGATTATCTCGGCAGTACCTGAGGGAAAACTTATCCATCTAATTCAACTTAGCTGGCTCAGTTCGAAGCAAATTTTCTGGCCACTCCACTTCTTAAAAGCAGGTCAAAGGAACATCCGCAAGAACTTGGGTCACCTCAGAGAACGCGTTCAATTCAATGAGGCAAAGGCTTATATCAACCTCTTTCAACATGCTTACCCTGTGCTGTTCATATAAAACAGAGATATGACTCACGCTTCATAGTTGAATTCGTGCATCTGTTAATCGTCATTCTTTGATTTCGGGAACGGGGAGTTACATGCTTTTCTGAAATCAAGAAAATCCCTATTTAAAAAAAAAGATCTAGATCGCATACTGAGCTCGATTCAGTCGCTTTTCTAGGGAGACAGTGTGCATCACATATCACTCGTATGGTTCATAGCATGTGCAATGTTGACGTGCTCCCACGTCATCGCTCAATCATGTAGCCTCGAACTCAAATTCACTTCACAAGCAGATAACAGTGTTGTGCCAAAAAATGAGGTCTTGCGTACAAACGTTGTCAACGGCACTGCCTCCAGTAGCCCGGGTATCCGGGAGGGCTGGATACAGGTCGGTATGATTTACGATGACGAAACTGGTGTCTCGTGGGAATTTTCCGATGAAATGGAATATTTCCATTTTGCTGTGCCTGAAACATTGCGTGAGGGGCGCAACAAGTATGAGCTTCTAGGTTGGCTCTATCCTCAATGGCCACTTCCGCAGTGCGAAGCATCAGACATCATGCGCTTGTTCTATATAAAGCCTAATGATCAATGTTATGCGATGGTAGAAGAGCTCGATAAAATCCCAAAGCCGCCAAATGACCCAACCAATGGTTTCGTCACTAATCAACGTTGTATTGCTAAATACTCTTGCGGCAACCGTCCACAAATGCAGAACACAACCTGGTTGACGAGGGTCGTACCGGCGTTCGTACAGCCGTTTCTGGACAAGTCTGGGAAATGGAATGACGTGATGCAGGCCTGTGCTTCCCAGTGGACATTTCTTCCAAACTATGTGAGAGCGAAAAAGTGCGAAGCCAAGATGGCTGAATACCACATCGAGCAAGATTTACAAAAATCGCTCAATGAAAATGGATGTGGTACTGATGCGGACTGGGGTGAGGTGGGTACGTATATTGATGAATGTGTTGCTGAACAAAATGGTTCCATTCCCGCGTTTTTTGCAAAGAGTATCGTTGCCGCTACGCGAAAAGAAGTACGGGGTCTATGTCAGGTAAGTCATTCCAACAGCTGAATATCGATTTCGTTGATGAGGGGGATGGGGATGAAAGCAGCCAGCTATTTTTGTACAGTATTGTTATTGTTACCAGTCCCGATATGGGCAGAAACAAGCGCGAAGTATCCCGGAACAGAACCCAATGTAGAGTTGCGTGTCAGCGTTGAAAATCGACCTGTTCTAGGGGAGCGCGATATGGAAAACATGGAAAGAGAGGGGGTGGTTACAACGGAGGAACAGGCCAGAGCGATCTATGAAGCTAATATTGTTCCTATCGCTATGGGGCGGAGCCTACAAATGAAGATCGAAATGATCGAGGCGGGCGGCACGATCACCGATGTTACCCATAGCCCGACTACTTTTTATGAAATACTCGGCGAGCGGGGGGACCTGACAACGAATGCATCAGGTCTAATTACGGCTGCTTTCAGAAGAGAAAAGACTCTGCTAACAGGCAAGGTGTTTATCATTTACGGTACACCCGAAAAATCTGGGTATAACAAGATATTCTTCAATATTGAACCACCAGAAAAGTAGCTGTTGGTCATTGCCGCCGGGGATGAACCCAGCGGCAGTCCTGTCGCTTACAGCACGTAGCGCGACAGGTCTTCGTTCACTACCAAGGCCCCCAGGCGCTGATCGACATAAGCAGCATCGATCACCATGGTTTTATCGGTGGCGTTGGTCGCCGAAAACGAGATTTCTTCCAGCAGCTTTTCCATCACCGTGTACAGCCGGCGGGCGCCGATGTTCTCGGTTTTTTCATTGACCGAGAACGCGATTTCCGCGAGTCGCTGCACACCTTCTTTAGCAAATTCCAGCGTGATGCCTTCGGTAGCCAGCAACGCTTCATATTGCTTGGTCAGGCAGGCGTCGGTACCGGTCATGATTCTTTCGAAATCGCTGATCGACAACGAATCGAGCTCGACCCGGATCGGGAACCGGCCTTGCAATTCCGGAATCAGATCAGACGGTTTCGCCAGATGGAAGGCGCCGGATGCTATAAACAGGATGTGATCGGTCTTGATCATGCCGTACTTGGTGTTGACCGTGGTGCCCTCGACCAGCGGCAGCAAATCGCGCTGCACGCCGGCACGTGAAACATCTGCGCCGCCGTTTTGCGAACGGGTAGCGATCTTGTCGATCTCATCAAGAAACACAATGCCGTTTTGCTCGACGTTGGTGATCGCTTTCTGCTTCAGCTCATCTTCGTTGACCAGTTTGGCGGCTTCCTCTTCGATCAAGACTTTCATTGCATCCTTGATCTTGATCTTGCGATTTTTCTTGCGGTTGCTGCCGATGCCGGAAAACATGGATTTGATCTGCTCGGTCATTTCTTCCATGCCGGGCGGCGCCATGATTTCCATTTGCGATGCCGCTTCCGACAATTCGATCTCGATTTCCTTATCGTCGAGCACGCCTTCGCGCAGCCGTTTGCGGAAAGTCTGGCGGGTATTGCTGCCTTTATCCGCAGCGCTGTCACTGTCTCCGGAACTCTGCTCAGGATGGAAGCCGAAATCGCGCGCCGGCGGTACCAGGATGTCGATGATCCGGTCTTCGGCGGCATCTTCCGCGCGGGTGCGGACTTTGCGCATTTCAGCTTCGCGGGTTTGCTTGATGCCGATGTCGATCAGGTCGCGAATGATGGTGTCGACGTCGCGGCCGACATAACCGACTTCGGTGAATTTTGTGGCCTCGATCTTGATGAACGGCGCGTCGGCCAGTTTGGCCAGGCGGCGCGCGATTTCGGTCTTACCGACACCGGTAGGTCCGATCATCAGGATATTCTTAGGCGTGATTTCGTGGCGCAGCGGTTCGGCTACCTGCTGCCGGCGCCAGCGGTTACGCAACGCAATCGCCACCGCGCGCTTGGCGCGATCCTGGCCGACTACATGTTTATCCAGTTCTGAAACAATTTCTTGGGGAGTCATGTTCATGTTTTTTTTCCGCGTTTGATAGGTGAGCTCGCAAGCCATGCAGGGCCGGATCTACTTTTGAATCAGGCAAATGCCTGCCCAGGCTTGCCGGGCAGGGCTGCAATGAAATCTTAGTCGAGGGTTTCGATAATGTGCGACTGGTTGGTATAGATACAGAGATCACCGGCAATCACCAGCGATTTCTTGACGATATCCGCCGGCGACAACTCGGTGTTCTCGTGCAGCGCCGTGGCTGCCGACTGGGCGAATGTACCGCCCGAACCGATCGCACCGATGCCATTGGTAGGTTCCAGCACGTCGCCGTTACCGGTGATGACCAGCGTGGTTTCGCGGTCGGCCGTCAACAGCATGGCTTCCAGCCGTCGCAACATGCGGTCGGTACGCCATTCCTTGGCCAGGTCGACCGAGGCCCGCATCAGGTTGCCTTGGTGTTTTTCCAGTTTTGATTCAAACAGATCGAGCAAGGTGAACGCGTCGGCCGTGCCGCCGGCGAAACCGACCAGTACCTTGCCCTGGTACAGCTTGCGGACTTTGCGGGCGGTGCCCTTCATGACGACATTGCCGAGTGTTACCTGACCATCGCCACCCAAGGCGACACTGTTGCCGCGTCGCACTGAAAGAATGGTGGTGCCGTGAAATTGTTCCATTTTTGCTAGCCTCAGAAAATGCGGACCGATTTGGTGACCAGACCGCTCATGCAGGGCGCTGGGCGCCTGTGCCGCATGATGTGATTCGCTATCGAATGATAAATCGATACTGTTCCAAAAAAATGGGGGCGGCTGACGTGATTACAAGCGCTGAATTACGTAGATTTAGCGTTGTTTTTTTATTACTGCAGAGATTTGATTTTATTGAAACTTAATTTCAAACTTAATTTAAAACTTAATGCGTTAAGCTTAATTCTTGCGCGGCACCACACGTACCACTTCTTGTATACCTACGACCTTGAACAAGGCCGTCACAAGGTGGTTGACGCTATGGAATTCAATCGCATTGCCGTTGCTGGCCAGCATTGACAAGCCATTCAGCAGTTCGCCGGCTGCGCTGAAATCCACCCGGACCAGGCGCGAGCAATCCATGATCGCAGGGCTGTAGGCATTGGCGTGGGTTTGAATTTTGGTCAGCAGCTCGTCGGTTCGGCCTTCAATCAGTATCGGCATGAGCAGGCTGTTGTTGCCGCTGGTGCTGTTGCTTGCACTCAGGGTATTGTCCTCGGCGGCGGTGATGATCTTGGCGTGCGGTTTGACAAATGGCGGCGGCGAGACTTCAAACGTGATCGAGTAATCTATGCTGGCATCTTCGTAGGCTTCTTCGAGATTGAGTAGATGCAGGATTTCCAGCAGCAACAGCCAGGGGGCGGCGGTTTCGTCGCGCCGTCCGACTAGCAGGATCTCGCGGATCTTGCCGGCCAGCTCATCGGCGCCGACCAGTATCAGGTCGAGCCCGGATTTTTGCAGTTTTTTCAACATGCGCAGTAGCAGGCCGCAACCGATCGGATCGACCGAGCTGACCCGGGTGAATTCCAGGCGCACGGCCGGATGGGTGGCGCTCAGTTTTTGCGCGCGCTCCAGCTGCTTGCCTATGTTGGCGTCCAGCTTGCCGGAGAAGGCTACCGCCGGCAGCGTGCCGGGCTTTTCCTGATTCTTTGCCTGCGGATCGAGAGTCAGGATATCGATCCAGGTCGGCGGTGAAGTTTCAAATTTGTTGGCAAAATCGACAGACAGATTATCGAACTCCTGTTGCTTGCCGGTGATCTGGTACAGATCCAGCAGCATCCACCAGACAATATGCGTCGATGAACCGAGATCGTTTTCTGCAATTGCATTCAACAGCAGCGCTTCGGCGATGTCGCTCTGATCGCTGGCGAACAATACCGCCGCTTCTTCAATCACTTCCGGTGTATCGGATACGGATACTTCGATGCTGCCGCTGCGCGATTGATCGTCCAGATATTCGGTGGTTCTGCTCATCACCGGCAACGTCATCTGGGTGGTGTTCGAGCCCTGGGTAGTTGTGATCGGTGCGGCACTGTTGGTGTCGAGAGATGCTTTGGGAGCGGACGGCAGATGGACGAACTCAGACGACATCTCTGACTCGATCGCATCGATTTTCATGGTCGTCGAGCTACGCACCGCACCATCGCGCAGCGTGGTGGAGTTGGTCACCCGCTCCGGGTTTTCACCAAACAGAACCGGCGCTTGATTGTCTGCCGCGGCTGGTACTTTTTCATCCACCGGTGAAGCGCCGTTTGGACGATTATTTTTGCCGAAGAGCGAGAAAATCCCCACGTGTTAATCCCGAAAGTAAGTTGCTGTTAAAGCTTTATGAGTAGCTATGTTTTTATTGAAAACCGGGTTGCGAGATACCGCTAACTACGGCTACCCTGCCGATACCTGTCCCGCAAATTTTCAGATGCGCTTTTGTCATCGCTTTTGCCATTGCTTTGCTATGTTTATGGCCACATTTTTGTTTTGATGCGGTTCTCGCTTTGCGTGTTTTTATATATTCCGAAGAATAAAAAAGCACGATCAATCGATACCTCTAAAGGTAACACAAAGCAACTCGGGAAGTATGTCTGGAACACCCTAAGTTATGACATAAATATGTTGCGACATTTACATGTCGAACGTAAAAAATAGATATTTTGCCTATAAAAACGCACTTGAAAGCAAACCGGAATTGCGCCGCCTGCATGCTTTTGCAAGCATGATTGCCTGGCTTGGCAATTCCGGTTTTCCAATACGAAAATTTAGAACTTGGTGCGTACGCCAAGAATCACGCTGCGGCCTGGTTGTGGTGCAACATCTTTCAACACCGAAGTCGCCAGGCGGATGTCTTGATTCAACAAATTCTTGGCCAAGGCAAACCAGGTGAGCTGGTACGAACCGAGCTTCTGAGTATATGAAAGATTGGCGTCAATCTTGGTGTATGCCGGCGTCGCGCTGTCTTCAAAGGTTGCCAGCCGATCTTGTTGCAGCGCGCGCAGGATGGTGACGCCGCTGCGCCATGGTCCCTGCACATAACCAAGGTCGATGCCGTAACGGCTAGCTGGCTGCAATGGCAGGTTACCCATTTGTTTGAGTTTGCCGCGTGCTGTGTCGGCAAAGCCGCGTATTGAAAATCCCTCGCCGCGCAAGTTGTAGCTGATTTCCGCTTCGGCACCACGGATGATGGCCCCGGCTTGCGACCAGAACCGCTCGGTGAAGTCGCCGTGGTCGTGATCATGATCGTCTCTGTGATGATCGTGGCCATCGTCAACCGACTCGACCATGCGGCCATAAACGAAGTTGTCTACGTGGTTTTCGAACAAATTGGCTTTCCAGCGTATCAAGCCTGTGGTTTTCTGCAATGTGAGTTCAATGTTGCGTGAGGTCTCTTTTTTCAAAGCAGGATCGCCGATGTCGAAAGTGGCGGTAGCTTCATGCGGGCCGTGCGAATACAACTCTTCTGCGGTAGGTGCACGCTGTGCAATAGAGATGGTCGGCCCGAAACCGTACCCGGAAGCGAAGCGCCAGAGGCCGCCTATGGAGTAAGACACCAGATTGAATTTGCGATCGGGCTGCGCGGCTGTTTCATCGGGTCGACGTTTCACCGATTCCAAACGCAAGCCGGCGCTGGCGAGGAGGGGCCCGAATTCACGTTCTTCGACTAAAAACGCGGCAAATGAGGTGGATTTTGTTTTAGGGACCGTGTCGGGTAAGCCGCTCGCAGCACCGAGCGAGGAGAAGCGTGTATCTTCGGTTTGCATGCCGAAAGTACCGTGCCATCCGGCCACAGGTTTGTGCGCCAGTTCCCATCGGCTTTCTGTCGATTGATTTGAGAAAATCGTGTGTGGAGTGCCGTCTTCCTCTTTCTCCGTGTGTGTGTAATCGGTATGGCCGAGCTTGAATGTGAATTTTTCAAAACCGACGAACGGGTCATCGATCTGGCCGGCGATGTCGTAACGGTTTTGATGCAGATCGATGAACGATTTTTCCTCGGTGGGGATACCGTAATGGTCAGCCAGGGTTGCCACCGATGCCCCTATATGACCCCAGGATGCTATATAGGAGGCACCGATGCCGACTCCGGTTTCATGGGTGAAAGAGTTAGGTAAGCGCCCTGACGGTGAAGCGGGATCGTTCTGGGTGGCATGTCCGGGGATTTTGTAATTGCCGGTGTCGCGCCAGTTGCCGTCAAGATGCATGCCTATCGGTCCGGTCGAGCCGTCCAGAATCAACGAGGTGCTTCTGCCATTGTCACCGCTGCTATAGCGCACTTCGGCTTCGCCGCTGAGTTCCTCTTGCAACTGCGTCGGAATGCGGTCATTGACGACATTGACCAGGCCGCCGATGGCGCCGGAACCGTACAACAGTGCGGCCGGCCCGCGCAGGATTTCAATTTGACGGGCCGTCGCAGCCTCGGTGGCTACCGCGTGATCGTTGGACAGGCTGGAGACGTCTGCCACCGACATGCCGTTTTGCAGAATCTTGACGCGTGGACCTTCCATGCCGCGAATGATAGGGCGGGAAGCGCCTGCGCCGAAGCCGGATGCCGATACACCGAGTTCCTGCGACAAAGTGTCTCCCAGCGATGTGCCGGTCTTGTTGCGTAATTCTTCACCGGACAATACTTTGGTCGGACTCAGGATCTGGGTGTCGACATGGGGATTGAGCGGGCTGGCGCTGACCACGATTTGTGGCAAGGGCTTAATCTGCTCCGGGGCGTCGGGTTGAACATCTGCGGCCGATGCTGCAGACGAGAGAACGGTTAGCGCGGACAGAACCGCGCTGGATAACAGCGTACGTTGGACATGCATGATGATTCCTCGACAGGTAATGGCCGTCGATGGTCGAGTCGATGCAAAATCGATGTGCAAAGCAGCACAATCAATCGCGCACGATCAAAGGCGACGGCACCAAATAATGATTTGTTTCGAATGGTGTGCTTCGCGATAAGCGAAGCCGGTAACTGCGTCCTGTCAGGAGCGGGGTGGTGCGCGAGGCGAGAAATGGCAGGTGAACGGGGCATGCCATGAAGCGAATGCCTGCCACAAGGCCAGCACATGTTTGCCGGGCAGTGGCGGTAACGTCAGCGGTGCCGAGTAGATTGTTGCCGCCAGGGTGGCATCGTCGAATGCGGCGCAAGAGTGATGTACTTTGCCGCCGCCTTCGATGGTGCGCTCGATTACCGACGTCATGTGCGTCAGTTGGGTCGATTGTTTGTTTTCCCAAGCCGCATGGACGATGCTATGCGTCAGCCCCAGCCATTGCGCGAACAGGATCGCCAATACCAGCACGGGCGCAAAGGCGGCGTGCCGGAGGCGTCTTGAGCGGAATACCTGAGTGGACATCAAGGAATCTGGTGGCGTTGAAAACAACGGCGGCGAAAGAGGGCAGCCATCAAGGATCAGGCTAAAAGCTACAGGAAAACCAACCAAGGCCGCAATGCTACCTTGGCTTAAATTTTCCCATAGCCCTCGGGGCCGCTATCGAAGATCAATCGCCGTAAAGCTTTTGTTTCAGTTCGCGACGTTGCTGCGCTTCCAGCGACAAGGTTGCAGTCGGGCGTGCCAGCAAACGTGGAATGCCGATTGGTTCGCCGGTTTCTTCGCACCAGCCGTATTCACCGGCGTCAATCGATGCGATCGATTGCTGTACTTTCTTGAGCAATTTGCGTTCGCGATCGCGGGTACGCAATTCCAGGGCGTGTTCTTCTTCGATGGTGGCGCGGTCTGCCGGATCTGGTACCAGGACGGTTTCACGCAAATGCTCAGTGGTTTCTCCGGCGTTCTTGAGCAGGTCGATTTCTAACTGCTGCAAACGCGCTTTGAAGAAAGCCAGTTGCGCCTCATTCATGTAGTCCTTTTCGCTCATCTTGAGGATTTGCTCTTCGGTCAACAGAACGGATTCGGAGGTTGGTTTGGTTGTTTTAGTAGCCACTTCGCTTGCTTTCGATACGACGTTTTTATCAATTTTATCCGTTAATCCGGCACTTGCGGGCTTGTCGCTGGTGCTGCTAGCGCCGGATCTGGCCGTTGGGGAACTCAGTTTCTTTGTAACAGAACTACTGGCTTTCACCGCTATATTACGTGTTGCCTTATCTGCCGCCGGAGCGGAGCTGCTGGTAACAGATTTGGCCGTCGCCGTTTTCTTGGCTAGGGATTTTACAACAGGTTTGGGGCTAGGTTTGGCAACTTTGGACGCAGCCTTACTTGCGGTTGCAGCAGAGGACTCAGTCTTCAGTGGCACCCTGGTGGAGATTTTTGCTGCTTTTTCAGCTACTTTTGCGCTGCTGGTAGCGACTTTAACTGCGCTTTTAGCTGTTTTACTGGCGGAAGCACTGGCTGGCCGGGTTTTCGGCGTCAATTTGCCTAGCGAGGCCGCTGCCTTCTTGGCAACGGTCTTTTTAACGGTCAGGTTCATGGTCCTCTCCCTTAAATCAGCAGCCAGGCGACGATGCGATTGGCCTGCTATCCAGTGATTTCCCAGCGCAAAACTGCCATAGTTTATACCAAACATTGCTCCAAACCGCGAATAAAGATGTCTTTCGGCAGATTCTTGCCAATGAAGACCATTTTGCTGCCGCGTGTCTCATTTGCATCCCATTTGCCGCCGACATCGCTGCCCATGATTTGATGCACACCCTGAAACACAACCTTGCGGTCGGCGCCATCCATCAACAATACGCCTTTGTAGCGCAACATGCGCGGTCCGTATACTTGCACCAGGCCACCGAGGAATTCATCCAGGCGTGCAGTATCGAAGGGCCTTTCACTTTTGAACACAAAAGCGGCTATTTCATCATCGTGATGTGCATGATGATGGTCGTGATGGCCGTGGCCCTCATGTTCATGGGAGGGATGGTCGCAATCGTCGCCACTGTGCTCGTGCGCGTGTTCTTCCGTTGCCAAAAAGTCAGGATCGATTTCCAGCTTGGCATTGAGATTGAAACCGCGGATATCCAGGATTTCGTCGATCGGCGTGTGTTGCGGATCCAACGTAATGATAGGTGCACGCGGATTGATGCGTTTCAGGCGACTGGTCAAGACGGCGACTTCTTCTACGCTCACCAGGTCGGTTTTGGAGAGCAGCAACTTATCGGCAAAACCTACCTGGCGTTGCGCTTCTTCCTGTTGGTCGAGCTGCGACATTGCATGCTTTGCATCGACCACGGTGACGATCGCATCCAGCATGAAGTGCATTGCGACTTCATCGTCGACAAAGAAGGTTTGCGCTACCGGCCCCGGATTGGCCATGCCGGTGGTTTCGATAATCACGCGGTCAAAGTTCAGCTCGCCGGCTGCACGGCGCCGCGCCAGCGTGGTCAGGGCGACGATCAGGTCGCCGCGCACGGTGCAGCAGATGCAGCCGTTGTTCATTTCGACGATTTGTTCGGTGCTGTCTTGCACCAGGATTTCATTATCGATATTTTCCTGACCGAATTCATTTTCAATCACGGCGATTTTATGGCCGTGCTGCTGTTGCAGGATGCGGTTGAGCAGAGTGGTTTTGCCGGCGCCGAGGAAGCCCGTCAGGATCGTGGTGGGGATGAGTGCCATAGTGAGATTCGGAAAAATGAAAACTAAAAACGATAAAAACCGGGTGGGAATTCAGCCCGGCAAACTGCTGTTATGAATGCAACAGACTAATGCGCGCAATCGGCGCACCAGCCCTTGATGGTCAGCTCGATCTCATGACCTTGAAAGCCCTTGCCCAGTGTGTCTTGTAAAGCTTGTTGCAGTTGTTTGCGCAGCTTGGCCGGCGTAGTGGTGCCGGCGTGGCTGTCGCCTAACGCCAGGATGCTGTCCAGGAAACCGGCATCGCCGCTGCCGTCCAGGCAAAATACCTTGGCGCAGCGGGTGCATTTGAAATGCCCGTGCTGATGCTGGGCCTGATGCGTCGCACTGCCGTGCGGGCCGGAATCGCCGTGCTCGGCGCCGGCGCTATAGCGGAACACGCGATCGTCGCCGGCAATCTTGTGCGCCAGGCCGGCGTCGGTCAGACAATCGAGGGCGCGATACAGGGTTACCCGGTCCATCTCGGTAAACTGGTCCTGCATGTCCTGGTGTGAAAAAGCGCAACGGGCCTCCAGCAGGGCCGCCAGGACCTTGATGCGTGCAGGAGTGATGCGCAGTGCAACTTCGCGCAACTGCGCTTCGGCCAACGCTGCCGCATGCTGATGGGTGTTGCCCTTGGCGGTTGCGGCAGTAGCGGCAGATTTCAGTTTTGGGCCTGGGTTCATAATGCAGTATGGGTAGGTGAGATTTCAATTATGCCTGAAATGCAATTCAGTTGCATATTTGATGTGGTATGTGGATCGCAGCATCCAGCCCAAGTGGGCAGCTTGCTGCTCATGCATCTGGGCTCATGTATCCGAGATTTTTTTTGCGCGCGGGTGGGCCGCATCATAAACCTGCGCCAGGCGTTGGAAGTCGAGCGAGGTGTAGACCTGGGTAGCGGCGATCGATGCATGTCCCAGCAACTCTTGTACTGCGCGCAGATCGCCGGAGCCCTGCAGCATGTGCGAGGCGAATGAATGGCGCAGCACATGGGGATGGACGTTGCTGGCGATGCCGAGCGATTGCGCATGATGTTTCAGGCGCAATTGAATCACGCGCGGCGATACACGGGTGCCGCGTTCGGTCAGGAACAGAGCTGCGGCATGTCCATCCTTATCATCCTGATCATTTTTGAGCAGCGTCTGGCGTAGCGGCAGCCAGGCCGCAATCGCTTGTATTGCCGGTTTGCCCACTGGCACGCTACGTTTCTTGCCGCCTTTACCGGTGACGGTCACTTCGGCCGCGTCAAGGTCGATCCAGCCCGCCGATTCATAGCGTGCCTGCTTGCAATAGCGCAGGTCCAGCCCTGCCAGTTCCGAGACGCGTAGCCCACTGGAATACAGCAGTTCAAACATCGCGTGATTGCATAACGCCATGCTGGAGCCGGCATCGGCCAACGGATTACCATTGGCCACCAGATGAATCGCATCGTCGGCGGCCATGGCTTTCGGTAGCGGCTTGGCGCGCTTTGGCGCTTTCACGCCTTCGACCGGATTGCTGGCGAGCGTGATCTGCTCTGCCAGCCATTCGAAAAAGCCGCGCCAGGCCGACAACTTACGCGCAATCGAACTTGGATTCAATCCGCGCGAGTGCAATTGCGCGGCAAATTTACGGATGTGAAAGTGCGTGACGGCGGCGAACTCCCAGCCGTCGCCGAGTGCCTGCGTGAAGCTTGCCAGTTCCTTCAAGTCGCGGGCATAGTTGCTGATCGTATGTGCTGATAGCTGGCGCTGTCCCGCCAGGCTATCCAGATAGCCGCTGAGGTAGGTCTGGTTGGTGTCGCCGCTCACGATGGCCGGGGATAAAGGATAAACGGGTTAAGCGAGCAGGCAGGCCAGCGCAGCACTTGCGGTCTCGCCAATTTGCACCAGGAAATCGGTTGCCATGTCGGCGCTAAAGCGTTGCGGATCAGGCGAGCCCAGCACCAGCAGGCCGAAGGTTGCCGAGGCGGTGGCGCCGCTGCCGGTGCTACGTAAGGGCAGCATGGCGACTGACTGGACATCCTGCTCCAGCCAGGAGGCTGCTTCGAAATCATTGTTGCTGCCGCAAAATGGCAGACTCAAGCCATTGGCGAAAATCTTGGCATCCTCAGAAGCCGCTGCTGCAAACCAGGTGTGTGAATATTCCTCGGCGACGCCCCACAGCCGCAAGGTAGCTTGAGGTACTGCAAAACCGGTGCGCAGGCCGTCGACCAGCGTGTGCGGCAGATCGACGTCGTTGCGGGCCAGCAGCAGGCTGCGGGTCCAGCTGTACAGTTTATGCGCGCTCGCATCATTTTCCTGGGCATTGCGCACCATGTCGGCCAGGCGCAAGTCCTGCAGTTTGATTTTTTCGCGGAGTATTTCCATTTGTCGCTCTTGTAGCGACACGGCCCGTCCTAACAGGGGGCTGGTGAGGCGAATCTTGGCCAGCAGTTCAGCGTGTTCTTCGAAAAAATGCGGGGAATCGATCAGATATTGGGCGATAGCATCGGGATCAAGTTGGAAGGTCATGTATGTCGGTGATGAAGAAAAGGAATGATCAAGAGTACACCGCTATGCCGGTGCGTGACAACTTTGGAGTCTTACGCAAATCGTGGGGCAATAAAAAAGGCCCACATGGCAAGCCATGTGGGCCTTTTACATCTCTAATCAAGCAACCTTGCCCGCTTGCTGCTGCGGGTTCGGTCAGCTTAAATTAGAACTTGTGACGGATACCAACAGCAACTGCTGTTTGGTTGCCAGTGTTGCCGAGGCTGTCGCCGTACACGCCTGGATTGACAGCATCCTTAGCGCGCAGGTTCGACACGAATGCGTACAGGTCAGTACGCTTCGACAGGAAGTAGTCAGTACCCAGGTTGAATTGGGTCAGCTTGCCCTTGGCGGAGCCAGCATCAGCAAATGTCAACTTGTTGTATTGAACGCTAGCCAACAGGTGCAGAGGAGCTGTAACAGCGTAGTTCACGCCCAGTTCGAAGATGTCAGCCTTGGTGTTGTTGAAGCTGCCAACTGTGAAGCTGCCTGGTTGCAGGTTGCCGGTAGCGCCCAGAGTCGATGTGTATGCCAGAGGTTGCTTAGTACGCGACCAGTTACCATACAGGCGTGCTGGACCAGCTTGGTAGCTAGCGCCCAGGCTGAATGTTTTCAGAGCTGTGTCGCCAGCGTTGCCGTGACCAGCGAACGATGTGTTGCCCAGGATCGAAGTGTCGCTGGCGTTAGTGCCGCCAGGAGTGCCCAGTTTCGATTGGTAGTAAGCAGCGAACAGACCCAGTGGGCCGTTAGCGTACTGACCGCCCAGACCGAACGATTGACCGTTCGAAGTTTGGCCAGCTGCTTCGCCGAAGCCGTAGATTGCGCTAGCTGTGAAGCCGGACAGATCTGGTGTGTTGTAACGGATGGAATTGTTGGTACGTGTACCTTCCAAACGGTTGAAGTTGTGACCGACGGAACCAGTTACGCCACCGAAATCTTGAACCGAAGTCCATTGGCTGACGTCGTCCAGGATGTCAGTTTGACGACCCAGCAGAACGGAACCGAAGTTGCCGCCCAGACCGACTACCGATTTACGACGGAACAGGTTAGTAGTGTTCTTGTCTTGGCCGTTCAATGCGCCGGTGTCGTTGTTGAAGCCAGCTTCCAATTGGAACAGAGCCTTCAGACCGCCGCCCAGATCTTCAACGCCTTTGAAACCCAGACGCGAACCTTGGATAACGCCGGAGTTAACGCTGAATTTGCTGCCAGTGCCGCCAGTGGATGTCAGTGCTTTGCTTGTGTAAACGACGCCAGTATCAACGATACCGTAGATGGTTACGGAGCTTTGAGCTTGTGCTGCACCTGCGATTGCGCCGAGTACGGCCAGTGCGATTAGTGATTTCTTCATTTGACGTCCTTTATTTAGAAAACTGTCTTAAGGATCCGTACATCTTGCCGGATGGATGAACATTAAGGGGTCTCGCTGGCAATGCCTGCGGTTTGGTTTCCTGTGACGCTATAAATTGGTCGAAATTGAAGAAGATTGTTAATTGTGTTGTATTTTTGTGACAAGCATGGAGGGGCTTTAGCTGTGCTTGCAGCGGCCCGGATTTGCGCAAACAGGGGTGTCGCGTCGTGTGCAATTTGGCAATTGCACCTGTTGCGTAACTAATATTAGGCTTTTTGCGAAGGCTAGTGAAGAGTTCTGGCTTGTATTTACCGCTTCCGGCCTATTGCAAAAACAGAATATGCGTTGCTGTCCAGGCGATCCCGCCGGCCAAATAGCTGCTACATGAATCGAGGGCCTCATGTTTTAAAAGTCGGGTGACTTCAATTTGGCGAAATTAGATGGTTTTGATGCTGTTTGGGCGACGTTACATGATTTCTTAGTTGCCGTCCCAGAAAGGGGCGGGACAATGCTGCCACCGCAAAATTTTTTTGTGGGCTGGGAGTTGATGTTGCGTAAAAGATCCACATATCGTAAAAATCAAGCAAAAATAAAATTTCATCCATTTATCGAGCATAATTTACGTTTTGGTAATGACTACTTATGGCTAAACGTGAAGACTTAGCGATTATTCGCGCAGCACGCGCCGGGCAGGCGGCCGCCCAGTTAGCCCTGGGCAAGCGCTATCTATTCGGCGGTAACGGCTTGCCGCAAAGTTTGTCGACGGCGCTGCATTGGCTGGAGCGGGCCGCGCAACAACAAGAATCCGAAGCCTGGATGCTGATTGGCAGCCATATCCCGCTTGAGGTGGCGCAGGCGGCCGCCGACCCGCTGGCATTGTGCGTTTGGTATGAACGTGCTTTTGACGCGGGCCAGATGCAGGCCGGTCTGGTGTTGGCGCAACTGGTACTGCACCGCGAAGGCGGCGATCCGAATGCGTTGCACGGACTGCGCGGCAAAGTTATCAAAGTGCTGGAGACCGCTGCCAATGCCGGCATCGCCGAAGCCCAATGGCTATTGGCCCAGCATGCCGACAGCGTGCCGGCCCAGGCGTCCGGTCGTACGGTCATGTCAAACCCGCCATTGTCCGGGGCCCAGCCAGCCTCCAAGCCTGAACAAGACGCAACACTGAAGTGGACTGCGCGTGCCGCAGATGCCGGCGTGATGCAGGCTCAGCAATCGCTGGCGCAGCTGGCCTGGGAAAATGCCGATTGGCCGGTTTTCCTAGAGCGGGCGTTGCCGCTGGCCAGAGCGCTTTCAGAGCAGTATGTCGATATCCTGGCGCAATTGAATGTGCCGTCGGAAACCCTGGAGCGGCAGCTGGGTGAAGAAAACCTGTCTTTGCTGGTGCGGTGTGCCCAAGTGTTGCAGACCAGCGAAACCGTCGATGCCGCCGAAGTGCAGCAGTTTCTTGAACTGGCAGCGTATGGCGATGACAAAGCCGCCCAGCTGGCGCTGGGGCTGTGGCATGCCCGCATGAACAGCGAAGGCGAACGCTTGCTGGTGGGGAGCGGTTCGGCTAACTACAAAAAGGCAATTCGCTGGCTGACGCTGGCAGGCGAGGCCGGTTTGGCTGATGCCTGGTACGCGTTGTCGCGGATTTATCTGAAATCCGAGTTTTCCCAGCGCAATCTGGTGGATATGCAGCGCCATCTGGAGCATGCAGCCGAGATGGGCCATTGCGCGGCGCAGCTGGAATGCGGCCTGAGTGCCTGGCGCACCCGGCGCGAGAAACTCGCTAACGACGTGCGTGCGGTGTATTGGCTGCAAAAGGCCGCTGCCCAGGGCAGTAGCGAAGCGGCGGGATTGTTGGCAAAAATTGCCGATAGCGCGCAGCCGGCGCCATGGGCCGAGGTCGCCAGGCAACAATTGACGCGTGAACAAATCACGGCGCATCCGTTTCTGGCGGCACGGATCGAATTGGCGACCTTATTCGGATTGAGCCGGCCGGAAGCACTGTTGCTGGATTTGAATCTGGCTGACTGCGGGCACTGCCTGGTAGTCGATATCCGCACCCAGTACGCGCGCAGCAAGCGGCGCCTGATCCAGATCCAGACTGGCGACGAGCGTCAGGCATTGAGCCGGATAGCACGTTTGTTCGAAGATGTCGATTGCGGCCCGGACGGCCCGGAAGGCAATTACCGGCAACGCCTGTACCGCTTCAAAACCGCGGTGCCGGAAGCGGCGCTGGAAACTGAGGTGGATTGACCAAATCAGCTGATGCCGCTTTGCGTTAGCGCGCCGGCCAATTTCTGATTCAGCTAATTTCTCAGTTAATTTCTATCTCGCCCTCGAATACCGACACTGCCGGACCAGTCATCAATACCGGCTGGTCGCTCCCGGCCCAGGCAATCGACAGTTCGCCGCCGTGGGTTTGCACCTTCACCGGGGTGTCCAGCAAGCCGCGTCGAATACCTGCCACCACCGCTGCACAAGCGCCGGTGCCGCAAGCCAGCGTTTCGCCCGCGCCTCGCTCGAATACACGCAGCTTGATATGGTGGCGATCAATTACTTGCATGAAGCCGGCATTCACCCGTCTTGGAAAGCGGGGATGATGTTCTATCAACGGGCCGTCGATCAAGACCGGTGCAGCTTCGCTGTCTTCAACCACCTGCACCGCGTGCGGATTACCCATTGATACTACCGAGATCCAGATTTGATTGCCCTGGATATCCAGCGGCCAGAGCACGTCCTCGCCCATCGCCTGGCTGCTCAGATTACTGGCATCAAACGGCACTGCGGCAGGCGTCAGGACAGGTGCGCCCATATCGACCGTAATGCGGCCGTCGTCTTCCAGCGTCGGCTCAATGATGCCGGACATGGTTTCTACCCTGATCGTGCGTTTGCCGGTCAGACCCTTGTCGGTCACGAATTTGACGAAGGCGCGGGCGCCGTTGCCGCATTGTTCGACTTCGCCGCCGTCGGCGTTGTAAATCCGATAGCGAAAATCGACGCCGTCTGCCTGCGATTTTTCAACCACCAGCATTTGATCCGCGCCCACGCCAAAGCGGCGGTCGCCCAATTGCTGCCATTGTGCCGCAGTGAAATCGACATGCTGGTGAATGGCGTCTATAACGACGAAATCATTACCGGCGCCGTGCATTTTTGTAAATTTGAGTTTCATAAGAACATTATGCTGGAAATGGTGCTACTGCGCAGCGCTGCCGGCATGATCTGGCGCGGGCGGCGAATAAACATCGGCTTGCCCGGGCGGCCGCGTCTTGAAGCGTTTGTGGGCCCAAAAATATTCGGCCGGCGCTTCCAGGATACGCTCTTCGATAAATGCGTTCATGCGGCGGGTTGCCTCGACAACATCGTCACCCGGATAATTTTCCCAAGCCGGGTAAAAGGTGACCTTCCAGCCTTTGTAACCGGGCAAAAAGGTCGCGATCATCGGCACCACCTTGGCTTTGGTGGCAGCGGCAATCCGCGCGGTGGCGGTGAGAGTCGCCGCCTGGACGCCAAAAAACGGTACGAATTCGGCGTCCTTCATGCCGAAGTCCATATCCGGCAACATGATAAAGGGAAACCCTTCGCGCATTGCCCGGATGATGGGTTTGACGCCCTGCTCGCGGGTAAACAGTTTGACCGGGCGAAAACGCGAACGCCCCTTCAACAGCGCAGCATCGATCACGCCATCTTGCTGGCGTGTGTAGATAGTGCAAATCGATGTCGAAGAATTCAGCACCAGGGCAATGCCGGGAATTTCCAGGCAAACGAAATGCGGGCACAGCAGAATGGTCGGGCCGGCCTGCAAGGTGTCGAGCGGTAGATCCGATTCAATCTTGATCAGACGCCGCAAACGTTTTTCCGACGCCCACCACAACACACTGCGCTCCAGCACGCTGCGCGAGTAAGCCTGGAAGTGGCGGCGCGCCAACACCACGCGCTCGGCTTCCGGCATGTCAGGAAAGCAAAGCCGTAGATTGGTCAGCGTGATATGCCGCCTCGGTTTCATGATAATAAACAACAATGAACCCAAGGCTTTGCCCACCGGGCCCAGGATCCACAATGGTAAGAAATGCGCCAGCCACAACAATCCGACCAAGGCCCTCATGCCTGCGGCTCCTGGGCTGAAGCTGCCGGGGCTGACGGTGCCGCGACGCCGGGTGGCGTCTTGTACCGGTTGTAACTCCAGATATATTGGGCCGGGCAGCGTGCGATCAGCTTTTCCATTGCCAGGTTGATGGCCAGCGTGCGCTGTTCCGTAGTGTGACCCGGGGTTTCATCGAATGGCACAAAGCGGATCACATAACCGCGGCCGTATGGCAAGCGTTCGGCGTACGACAGGATAATCGGCGCGCCGCTCATTTGTTGCAACTTGGCCGGCAAAGTCATGGTGTAGGCCGGACGTCCAAAAAAATCGGCCCATATTCCTTCACCGTTCTGCGGCACCTGATCCGGCAGCAAACCGATTGCCTGCCCCTTCTTGAGCGCCTTGAACAGGGTGCGGACACCCGCCAGATTAGCAGGCGCCAACAGCAGGTTATGGCGGCTGCGCGCACCCTCGATCAATGGTTTAAGAGCGGCTTTACGGGGCGGCCGATAGAGCGCAGTTAGAGGAGTCTTGGTGGCGATAGCCTGGGCGATGATTTCAAAGCAGCCGAGATGCGGGGTCAGGAAAATCACGCCGGTTTTGGCGTCCAGCGCTGCCTGCGCCAGTTCCCAGTTTTCGATGGTGGCGGTGCGCAGCACACGCTGCGGCTCGGCGCACCAGATAAAAGGCAGCTCGAACATGCTCTTGCCGGATTCGCTGATGGCTTGCGGCAAAGCCGTTTGGTAGCCGGCCCGGAACAGGTTGTCTTTTAATTTGTTGCGATATGCGCCAGAGGCCAGGTACACCAGCCAGCCGCCCAGCGTCCCTATTACGTGTAGGAAAAATAAAGGTAGGGTCGAGAGCAGGCGAAATAGCGTTACAAGCATTAGTAGAGCTCAAAAAGAGCCAAAAGTGGTTGGATTTTGCCGAATTTTTTCAAGAGGCGTAAAATAGCACAATAGTCTGAAAACCGGACGGCGTTGAAAAGCGCTTTCGGAACGCAGATAGATTGCCGGTCGGAATCATTGAATTCATCGGAATCATCATAATATATAGTAACTGTAGCAATAAGCATCATCCGCCGAGTTAATAGACAACTTGCGAGGCGGAATACAAATTTCGCTAAAGCGTCGCAGGCTCAACAGGTTTGACTGCGACATGGTCACCACTTGTTTTTTGTTGGAGCTTGCAATGGCACATGAATACCTCTTTACCTCGGAATCCGTTTCCGAAGGTCATCCCGATAAAGTCGCGGATCAAATTTCCGACGCGATTCTCGACGCAATTTTCACCCAGGACCCGCAAGCCCGGGTCGCTGCCGAAACCCTGTGCAATACCGGCCTGGTCGTGCTGGCAGGTGAAGTTACCACCTTTGCCAACGTCGATTACATCGCCGTTGCGCGCGAAACCATCAAGCGTATCGGCTACGATAACGCCGATTACGGCATCGACTACAAGAGTTGCTCGGTGCTGGTCGGTTACGACAAGCAATCGCCGGATATCGCCCAGGGCGTGGATGAAGGCAAGGGCCTCGATCTCGATCAAGGCGCGGGCGACCAGGGATTGATGTTCGGTTACGCCTGCGACGAAACGCCGGAACTGATGCCGGCTGCAATTTATTACGCCCACAGAATCGTCGAGCGCCAGTCGCAATTGCGTAAGGACGGTCGCCTGCCATGGTTGCGTCCGGACGCCAAATCGCAAGTCACGCTGAAATACGTCGATGGCATACCGGTCGCGATAGACACCGTGGTGCTGTCGACCCAGCATGCGCCGGAAATGCAGCACAAGGCAATTGAAGAAGCGGCGATCGAAGAAATCATCAAGCCGGTAGTGCCAAAGGAATGGCTGCAAAATACCCGTTACCTGGTCAATCCGACCGGCCGTTTCGTTATCGGCGGTCCGCAAGGCGATTGCGGCCTGACCGGGCGCAAGATTATTGTCGATACCTACGGCGGTGCTGCACCGCACGGCGGTGGCGCATTCTCCGGCAAGGATCCATCCAAGGTGGACCGTTCGGCTGCCTATGCCGGTCGTTATGTGGCAAAGAATATCGTTGCCGCCGGCCTGGCTTCACGCTGCCAGATTCAGATATCGTACGCAATCGGCATCGCCAAGCCGACTTCGGTGATGGTGACCACTTTCGGCACCGGCAAGATCAGCGACGAAAAGCTGGCGCAACTAGTGCTTGAGCATTTCGACCTGCGTCCGAAGGGTATTGTGCAAATGCTTGATTTGCTGCGCCCGATTTACCAAAAGACTGCAGCCTATGGCCATTTCGGCCGCGAAGAGCCTGAGTTCACGTGGGAGCGCACCGACAAGGCTGCGGCGCTGAAAGCTGCTGCGTTGTAATTGCAGTGATTGTTGCACAGGCCTGGCGGGGATAGGTTTCCCTGCCGGGCTGTAATCCCGCCAAACCAAGCCAAATTTTCGGTGATGCCAGAATCGTGCTTTGCACGAGGGTAACGACTTGCTACACTGACCACCTCAGTGACTCCCTAAAAGAATGATCCGGCAGCAGCACTTGATGTATTGCGCTTGATTTAACCAAGTCCCCACATGGCCTCCGCCCCCAAACCTGCTCCTGAATTCGCTGTTGAGTCCGCTACCGAAGCGCCATCCGATCCTGGGCAGTTGCGGCCGGTGATCACTACTTTGCCGCGCTTTCGCCTGGCGGCCTGGCTGGTGGCGTTAACCGCACTGTTCCTGGTGATGAGTCTGCACATGCTGACGGCGCTGCTGGCCGGTTTGCTGGTGTATGAACTGGTTCGCACCTTGACGCCATTCGTTCAGCGTCGTCTCACCAGCCAACGGGCCCATTTGATTTCCGTGGTGTTTCTGTCGGCGATTATTATCGGACTGCTGACGCTCATCATTTTCGGATTGATTGCATTCTTCCATGGCGGTCCCGATCGCCTGCAAGTGCTGCAATCCAAATTATTGGTGGTGGTGGACCAGGCGCGCACCCAGCTGCCGACGTGGCTGCAGCAATACCTGCCGGATGATATTGACGAAATCCGGCAAATCATGAGCGACTGGCTGCAATCGCATAGCGGCGAAGTGCAACTGGCAGGCAAGGAAGCGGTGCAGGTATTCGTGCATGTGCTGGTAGGCATGGTGCTGGGCGCCATGGTGGCGCTGAACGCGGCGCACCCGATGCCGCTGTTGCAACCGCTGGCCAGCGAATTGCTGGGGCGGGCGCATTTGCTGGCAGACGCTTTTCATCGCGTGGTGTTTGCCCAGATCAAGATTTCCTTGCTGAATACGATATTGACGGCGATCTTCCTGCTGGTGGTGCTGCGGCTCGGCGGCGTTCATCTGCCATTGACCAAGACCATGATCATCGTCACTTTCCTGGCGGGTTTGCTGCCGGTGATCGGCAACTTGATTTCCAACACGCTGATCGTCATGGTGGCCCTTTCGGTATCGGTCTATGTGGCATTGGCCGCGCTGGTGTTCCTGGTGTTGATCCACAAGCTGGAGTATTTTCTCAATGCACGGATTGTCGGCTCGCAAATCAACGCCCGCAGCTGGGAGCTGCTGCTGATGATGATCCTGGCCGAGGCGGCTTTCGGTTTGCCAGGCTTGGTAGCCGCGCCGATTTACTATGCTTATATCAAGAGCGAGTTGCATGAAATGGGCTGGGTTTGAGGGCAAGCTGCTTATTTGCTAATCCGGATAGCCGGAATATGTACTTCTGCTAACCGAAATCCTGCCGTTTTGCTTTAAAATAGCGGCTCGTATCCAAGGAGCGTTGCGACAGACACGGTCTGCCAGGCTTGGTACAGTCATTTTGCAACTGCGCTCACGTTACTTTTTTTCTAACGAAAGGAGGGCGTGATGAACGCCGCAGTTATGAACACAACTACCAATTCCTCTACCCACGATTACGTGGTTGCCGATATCAGCTTGTCCGCCTGGGGCGACAAGGAAATCAAGATCGCCGAAACTGAAATGCCGGGCCTGATGGCGATCCGCGAAGAATTCGCCGCTGCACAGCCGCTCAAAGGCGCGCGCATTACCGGCTCGATCCACATGACGATCCAGACCGCAGTGCTGATCCAGACACTGGAAGCATTGGGCGCCAAGGTACGTTGGGCATCTTGCAATATTTATTCGACCCAGGACCACGCCGCCGCCGCGATCGCCGCTGCCGGCACGCCAGTGTTTGCCTTCAAGGGCGAGTCGCTGGACGACTACTGGGATTTCACGCACCGCATTTTCGAATGGCCAGGTGAACAGCAAGCCAACATGATCCTGGACGACGGCGGCGACGCAACACTGTTGCTGCACCTCGGCACCCGTGCAGAAAAAGACATTTCGGTTTTGAACAAACCGGGCTCCGAAGAAGAGATCTGCCTGTTCAACGCGATCAAGAAAAAGCTGGCGACGGCGCCAAACTGGTATTCGACACGCCTGGCTCAAATCAAGGGCGTGACCGAAGAAACCACAACCGGCGTGCATCGCCTGTACCAGATGCACAAGGAGGGCAAGCTGGCGTTCCCTGCAATTAACGTCAACGACTCCGTCACCAAATCCAAGTTCGACAATCTGTACGGTTGCCGCGAATCGCTGGTCGATGGTATCAAGCGCGCTACCGACGTCATGATCGCCGGCAAAGTTGCCGTGATCGCGGGTTATGGCGACGTCGGCAAGGGCTCGGCACAAGCCATGCGCGCATTGTCGGCGCAAGTCTGGGTAACCGAAGTCGATCCGATCTGCGCCTTGCAGGCCGCGATGGAAGGTTATCGGGTCGTGACCATGGAATACGCCGCCGAACATGGCGACATCTTCGTCACCTGCACCGGCAACTACCATGTGATCACCCACGCCCACATGCAAAAGATGAAAGACCAGGCAATCGTCTGCAACATTGGTCACTTCGACAATGAAATCGAAGTCGCCGCGCTGAAGCAGTACACCTGGGAAAACATCAAGCCGCAAGTCGACCACATCATTTTCCCGGACGGCAAACGCATCATCCTGCTGGCAGAAGGCCGCCTGGTTAACCTGGGTTGCGGTACCGGCCATCCGTCGTACGTGATGAGTTCTTCGTTCGCCAACCAGACTATCGCCCAGATCGAATTGTTCGTGAACACTAAAGCCTACCCGGTCGGCGTGTACACCTTGCCAAAACACCTGGACGAAAAAGTCGCGCGCCTGCAGTTGAAAAAGCTGAATGCGCAGCTGTCGGTATTGACCGAAGAGCAAGCCGCTTATATCGGCGTCAAGCAAACCGGTCCGTATAAGCCGGAACACTACCGCTACTAATCGCGAGGCTGCGATCGGCGCACATATATGTGCCGATCGCCGTTCTTTCATCACCAAGAGGAACACACGATGCGTTTACTGATTACCTGGCTGATCAACACTTTGGCCTTGCTGGCGGTGCCATATTTGATGCATTCGGTGCAGTTTGCCAGTTTCGGCGCGGCGCTGATCGCGGCGCTGGTGCTGGGTTTCGTCAATACCCTGATTCGTCCGATCCTGTTGCTGCTGACTTTGCCGGCAACTTTGCTGACGCTGGGCTTGTTCATCTTCATCATCAACGGCCTGATGTTCTGGCTGGTGTCGCATCTGGTGAGCGGATTCTACGTGGCCAGTTTCTGGTCAGCGGTTGGCGGTGCTATCTTGTACAGCATTGTTTCGTGGGCACTCTCCACTTTGCTGTTGAAGAAAAATTGAATGATTGAGTGACACAAAAAATGGCAAAAAAGAATTTCAGCATTGAATTTTTCCCGCCCAAGACCCCTGAAGGCGCAGAGAAATTGCGGGTGACGCGTGCCAAGCTGGCCGAGTTGCATCCCAAGTATTTTTCGGTCCCTTTCGGCGCGGGCGGTTCGACCCAGAAGGGCACGCTGGATACCGTGCTCGACATCCGCAGCGAAGGCCATGAGGCGGCGCCGCATCTGTCGTGCCTTGGTAGCTCGCGCGAATCGCTGCGTTCGATTCTGGCCCAATACAAGGATAACGGCATCAAGCGCCTGGTTGCGTTGCGGGGTGACCTTCCAAGCGGTTACGGCGCGATGGATCTTTCTTCCGGCGAATTTCGCTATGCCAATGAGCTGGTGGAATTCATTCGTGCCGAAACCGGAGACTGGTTTCATATCGAAGTCGCGGCCTATCCTGAAATGCATCCGCAAGCCAAGTCGCCGCAAGACGACGTGCAGCGTTATGTCAGCAAGGTGAAAGCCGGCGCCAACGGCGCCATCACGCAATATTTCTACAATGCGGATGCGTATTTCCGTTTTGTCGAAGAGGCGCAAAAATTGGGCGCGACGATACCGGTAATTGCCGGCATCATGCCGATCACCAATTATTCACAGCTGATGCGTTTTTCAGATATGTGCGGCACCGAGATCCCGCGCTGGATTCGTCTCAAGCTTGCCAGCTACGGCGACGATACGGATTCGATCCGCGCCTTCGGCCTGGATGTGGTGACCCAGCTTTGCGAACGTCTGCTGGCAGGCGGTGCGCCCGGCTTGCATTTCTACACGCTGAATCAATCGGCTGCGACTATCGCGATCTGGCAGCGTCTTAAGTTATAAATTCACGCATTTATAACAATTGCTTCAGTGATGATTGCGTCCAGCGCCACATCATGCGCCGCGCCTTCAAATTCTGCCAGTCCGCAGGCATAGGCAATGCCAATTGCCTGCGGACGCAGCAATGCCGACGGCGCCAGTGTCCGGTCATAAAATCCGCCGCCGTAACCCAGCCGTATCCGATGCTGGTTGAAGCCGACGCAGGGAATCAAGAGGGCTTGCGGTGTAGCCGCTACGTCGCTGGCAGGTATGGCAACGCCGAACCCGTCTTTGACCATGGCTTCACCCGGAATCCAGCTGACAAAGCGCAACGGACTATCGCTGCCGACCACCACCGGCAATGCCAGCCGCATTCCGCGCGCCGCCAGCTCGGCATAAGCCGGGCGCAAATCCGGTTCGCCGCGGATCGGCCAATAGACGCCGAGCATGCCGTCCGGATGGGTATCCATCCAAAGTGTGGCCCAGGTAATTACCCGTCGTCCAAGTTCTGCGTCCCAGTCCTGGCGGCAAGCTGCGCTGATCGACTTGCGTGTCGCCAGCAAGGTACGCCGCAGTAGCGTTTTGTCCGCGCCGGGTGTTGCATCACTGGCATCACATGCTATGCTAGACATCATCATCCGCATTCGTAAAATTAAGGTTGGCAGTTATATGTTTAAAAAGAAATGGCTTGCAGTGATCGCCGTCGCCGTGGCTTCCTCCGCCGTGATAACAGGCGCAGCTTATGCTCAAAAACGTTCTGCGAATAGTTCCGTTGCTGGTACCGGCACCGCTGCCGCCGGCTATGCCAGTCAGGACGACAACTTCCTGGCTCTGCGCGATGCCGCACGTGCGAACAATGCAGATAAGGCAGAGCTGCTGGCTTCTACTTTAAGTGATTATGACATTCCTTCGTATGTCGATTATTACCGCCTGAAGCCGCTGATTAAAGACCTGGTTGCCCCGCAATCTCAAATTCGCGAGTATCTGGCGCGTTACGATGGCAGCGCCATCGCCGACCGCTTGCGCAATGACTGGTTGCTGGAACTGGGCAAGGCTGGCGACTGGGCCACTTTCGATGAACAATATCCGAAATTCGTACTTGACGACGATACACAATTGAAATGCTACGCACTGACCTCGGCTGCGTTGAAAGGCACGAATGTCGCCGCAGAGGCGCGCGCCTTGCTGACCTCGCCGAAGGATTTCGGCCCGGGTTGCACCGATCTGATCGGTACGCTGGCGCAAAATGGCCAGTTCACTGCAGATGATGTCTGGTTCCAGATCCGGCAAGCAGTAGAAGCGGGGTTTGGCGGTGTTGCGCGCCGCATGACGCCATATATCGACGCTGACGACTCTCAGGTGGCGCAAGCCATCGACAAATACGCCGTGATGGTTGCACGCGGTCCGGGAACCAGCCGGGTCAACCATGAATTATTCATTATTGCCTTGGGACGGGTGGCCAAAAACGATACCGGAAGGGCGGCGGCTGCGTTGAACGCATCCGCGGACCAATTGACGTCCTCCGAACGACCCCTGGCATGGGCGCAAATAGCGCTGCAGTCGGCGCTCAAGCTGGAGCCGCAGGCCATCGATTATTGGCGACAGGTTAAAGGTAGTACGCCATTGTCGATGGATGCTTATCAGTGGCGAGTCCGTTCTGCCTTGCGCGCCGGCGACTGGAAGCTGGTCCGTAGCGGTATCGCGGAAATGCCGGCAGCGTTACGCAGTGATCCGACCTGGATCTACTGGATGGGCAGGGCTGATCAGCTGGACGGGAAAACTGAACTGGCGCAGCAGCAATTCCAGTCGATCGCCGATCAGACCAATTTCTACGGTCAACTGGCGCTGGAAGAGTTGGGGCAGAAAATCATCGCAGTCTCTTCCGCGCAAGTGTTCAGCCCGGCCGAAATGGCCCCGATGACAAATAACCAAGGCTTCCGTCGTGCGTTGCGGTTTTTTGACATGAATCTGCGCTTTGAAGGCGTGCGCGAATGGAACTGGGAGTTGCGCACAATGACCGACAGGCAATTGCTGGCGGCGGCTGAATTCGCCCGTCAAAACAACGTCCTGGACCGCATGGTGAATACGTCTGACCGGACCAAGGTCGAAGTCGATTTCAACCAGCGCTTCCCATCGCCCCACCGCGATGTAATGACTAGCAATACGCAAAACCTGGGACTCGACATGGCTTGGGTATACGGCTTGATCCGGCAAGAGTCGCGCTTTGTCAGAAGTGCGCGCTCGAATGTCGGCGCCAGCGGTTTGATGCAGGTGATGCCGACGACAGCGCGCTGGGTCGCAAAGAAAATCGGCTTGAACGGTTTTACCAACGACCAGATATCCGATGTGAATACCAATATCCTGCTAGGCACCAATTATCTGAGCATGGTGTTATCCGATCTGGATGGCTCGCAAGCACTGGCTTCGGCCGCCTACAATGCCGGCCCTGGCCGGCCGCGTGCCTGGCGTTCGACTTTGCCAGGCACAGTTGAAGGCGCGGTTTTTGCGGAGTCGATTCCGTTTAGCGAAACCCGTGGCTATGTAAAAAATGTACTCTCCAACGCCACTTATTACGCAGCCCTGTTCGAAGGCAAGCCGCAGTCCTTGAAGGCACGGCTGGGTACTGTCGCGCCCAAGGGTTTCGTCGAATCGGCACTGCCTTAAGGTGGATACAAAGCGGATACATACTAGGCGCACCCATGCAAACCACAGAACTTGATCCCAGCTTGTCCGCCGCTTTGCAAAAAGCCGGGGCAGATGGCTTGGTACTGGTGATCGGCAACAAGAATTATTCTTCATGGTCGATGCGACCGTGGGTGGCGATGACGGCGTTCGGGATTCCGTTCAAAGAGCACAAGATCCTGCTACGGCAAGCGGATACCGCAAACCAGATAGGACGCTATTCCGCCAGCGGCCGGGTACCGATTCTGTTGGTCGGCGACCGGCCGATCTGGGATTCGTTGGCGATTTGCGAATATCTGGCAGACCAGTTCCCCGATTTCGGTATGTGGCCGCAAGACTCCATGGCGCGCGCTACTGCCCGTTCGATATGCGCTGAAATGCATTCTGGCTTTGCCGCCCTGCGCTCGGCGATGCCGATGGATATCCGTGCAAACAAGCCGGGTCAGGGCCGCACTGCCGGCGCCCAGGCCGACATTGCCAGGGTCATCGAAATCTGGGAAAGCTGCTTATCCGAATTCGGCCATCATCAATTCTTGTTTGGCGCCTTTTCGATTGCCGATGCTTATTTTGCACCGGTGATGATGCGTTTCCACAGTTACGGTGTATCGCTGGCGCCCGCCTTGCAAGCCTATGCCGAGCGGGTCCAGGCGCATCCCGCCGTGGCGCGCTGGATACGCGAGGCGCTGGCGGAAACTGAAGTATTGCCAGATTAAATTGCCAGACTAACCAGGTTCAATCAAAGCCATGAAAGTTTTTGAAGTCGGCGGCGCGGTACGCGACGAGTTGCTTGGGCTACCCGTAAAAGACCGCGATTACGTAGTGGTCGGCGCCACGCCGGAAGACATGGTGGCCAAGGGTTTCCGGCCGGTCGGCAAGGACTTCCCGGTATTCCTGCATCCTGACACGCACGAAGAATATGCGCTGGCGCGCACCGAACGCAAAACTGCGCCGGGCTACAAGGGTTTTGTATTTCATACCGATCCAGATGTCACGCTGGAGCAAGATTTGGTACGCCGCGATTTAACCATCAATGCTATCGCGCGTGCTGACGACGGCACTGTGGCAGATCCGTTTAACGGCAGGCAGGATCTGCAGGACCGCATATTTCGCCATGTCTCTGACGCTTTCGCCGAAGACCCGGTACGCATCTTGCGCGTCGCCCGGTTTGCCGCGCGCTTTACCGACTTCACGGTAGCGCCGCAGACCAATACCCTGATGCAGCGCATGGTCGCCGCCGGCGAAGTCGATGCGCTGGTGCCGGAACGGGTATGGCAGGAATTGGCGCGCGGTCTGATGGAGGCGCAGCCGTCGCGTATGTTCGAGGTTTTGCGCGCGTGCGGAGCGCTGGCGCGCATCCTGCCTGAGCTGGATGTCTTGTGGGGCATACCGCAACCGGAAAAATATCATCCGGAAATCGATACCGGCGTGCACGTGATGATGGTGGTGGATACCGCCGCACGTGAAAATTATGCGTTGCCGGTGCGTTTCGCGGCATTGATGCACGATCTGGGCAAGGGCGTGACACCCACCGCCGACTGGCCTAGCCATCACGGTCACGAGGGGTATGGCGTGGAACTGGTGGACCGGGTTTGCCAGCGCCTTAAAGTGCCGGGGGAGGTGCGCGACCTGGCGCTTATGACCGCACGCGAACACGGCAATGTCGGCCGCGCCTTGGAGCTGCGCGCGAACACGATAGTGAATTTGCTGGGACGCTGCGATGCCTTTCGCAAACCACAGCGATTTATCGATATGCTGCGCGCCACAGAGTGTGATTATCGTGGCAGGACCGGATACGCGGGGAGTGCCTTTCCGCAATTCGCTTATCTGCAGGCAGCGTTGCAGGCAGCGCAATCGGTCAACGCCGGCGTGATCGCCGGCATGTTCCAGCAGCAGCCGGAACGGATACCCGAAGCCATCCATGCGGCGCGTGTCGAAATGGTTGAGCAGATGATGCAAGCGCAACGACCCTGATCCGAGGTAAGCTTATCCGACAGGAGAGTCAGGATGACCGCTACAGATGTCAAAGTTGATGCCGCAAGTAAGGTGCCCGGAAAAGTCGGCGGTACCGGTGTGGACAAAACCAAAGCATCGCGGCCCACGATTTTCGTCAAGGAATTGTCCCGCCGTGCCCGCAGACGCTTGCTGCGGCACTTCCTGGCGCTAAGCAGCGGTGATCGCCTGCTGCGCTTCGGCTCGGTGTTGTCGGATGATCTGGTCAGCCGATATGTTGAAAATATCGATTTCTCGCGTGATACGGTATTCGGTGTCTACGACCGCAAATTGCGCTTGCTTGGTGTTGGTCATCTGGCATTTGCGCCACGCGAGGCGCTGCCATCGGTGAGCGCTTCCACCACCAAGGAGCGGGTGGCCGAATTCGGCGTCTCCGTCGCTGCTTCGGCGCGTGGCCTGGGAGTCGGCACGCATTTGTTTGAACGCGCCGCGATACGCTGCCGTAACGTCGATATCGACACCTTGTACATGCATTGCCTGTCCTCAAACAAGGTGATGATGCACATCGCCAAGAAAGCCGGTATGGCGATCCATCGCGATTACGGCGAAGCGGATGCTTATCTGAAATTACCGCCGGCTAATCCAGCCAGCGTGCTGCAGGAAGCCGTCCAGGAGCAGGTGGCGACGCTGGATTACACCATCAAGGCGAATCTGCGGGCAGCGCTGAAATGGCTGGGTAGTTTGCCGGGCATCAAGCGCGACTAATCAGGCCGGCCCTAGAGCAACGGCAGCGCCGTCGTATCTTTAACCCGTAGCAGGGCAAAACTTGACTTAACGTCCAGTACCGCCGGATGGCGCAGCAGGGTCTCCATCATGAAGCGCGAAAAGTGCGTCATGTCTTCCACATGCACCCGCAGCAGAAAATCCATCTCCCCTGTCATCGCATAACAGGCGACGACCTCTTGCCATTGTTCAACCGCTGCCGAAAATGAAGCGCGCGGTGACATCGCCTGATGCTGCGCTGCCGCCTTGGTGCCGCTCAGGTACTGCGGATCGCTATGTTTTTCCAGGCGCACATTGATGTAAGCCAGCAGACCCAGTCCGATTTTGTCTGGCTCCAGCAGTGCCACGTATTGCCGGATCACGCCGGCCTGTTCCAGGTGCTTGATGCGGCGCAGGCACGGCGACGGCGACAGATTGACCCGTTCCGCCACTTCCTGATTGCTGAGGCGGCCATCCTCCTGCAAGATCGCCAGAATTTTACGGTCTGTTGCATCCATTGCAATCGTTGGCATAAATCACCTTAAAGGGAATAATTTTTATTATATTATTGCGCAGATTTTTATTTGTGGGGCGGATTTTGCAATTTACTGCCGCTAACTCGGCCCTATACTGTAGCTATCAGAGAAACAAACGCGTTTAGTCCAGGGCAGAGAAAATGAATGCAAAAGTAATGGAAGCAAGCTTGAACACAACCGATTCAAACACCGACGATTTTTTTGCCGCCGTAGCCGAGAAATCGGACGGCGCCGTATTGCGTGGCGACTACAGCAAGATCGACGATCAATACGTGGTCAGGCAGGACTGGGATGCTTATACGCCGGAGCAGCACGCCTTGTGGCGCCGCCTGTATCAACGGCAAGCCAAGCTGATCCCGGGGCGCGCTTGCGATGTGTTCATCGAAAGCCTGGAAGCGTTGAATATCGGCGATGGTATTCCTCGCTTCGAGGAAAGCTCAGCCATGCTGTTCAAGGCGACCGGCTGGACGCTAGTGGCAGTGCCTGGCCTGGTGCCGGATCACATTTTCTTCGGACATCTGGCGAACCGCCGCTTCCCGGTCACAGTCTGGCTGCGCGATCCGGAAGAATTCGACTACATCGTCGAACCAGATGTGTTCCATGATTTTTTCGGCCATGTTCCGCTGTTGTTCAACCCGATTTTTGCCGACCATTTACAGGACTACGGCAAGGGTGCCTTGAAGGCGATGAAACTGGACGGCCTGGGTATGTTGGCCCGTTTGTATTGGTACACCGTTGAATTCGGCCTGATCCAGAGCCCCGAAGGCTTGCGTGTATACGGCGCCGGGATCTTGTCTTCCGGTGGTGAAATCGAACATTGCCTCACCAGTCCGGCGTCGCTACGGCTGCCGTTCGATGTCGAGCGCGTGATGCGCACCTTGTACAAGATCGATTCTTACCAGGAAACTTACTTCGTGATTAATGATTTCCAGCAGTTGTTCGACGACACCGCGCCGGACTTCACGCCGATATACGCACGACTGAAAGCACTTGAACCGTTGCCTGCAAATACCCTGCTGCCCGGCGAAGCAAACTTGTCGCTGAAGTAAACGGCTGCAAAAGACGGGAAAAGGCGGTAAAAGGCAATAAAAAAGCGGATTCTGCCGGGGAGAGCAGAATCCGCAAACTAGTGATAATGGGAACACTAGAGGGAGGAATGCCCGACATGGCTGGTCCAGGGGAGGTATTCAGCCACATCAGACAAGGTGCCATTACACGCCTAGTTGATTCCCATTCCTATTCGATTTACCAGTTGTTACAGTTGTTACGTCCGCACCACCGCGGTCAATTGCTGCGGCGTGCATTGAGTCAGCTACCTGCATGTGATAATGTGGCGCTGCTTTCGTTGCGACGAATAGTAGTAAAAATAGTAGTAAAACACAGGACGATTTGCCCACAAGGCAAAGACGTTTTACCGCGTCGGATAACCTCCACGCAGTGCAAGCAAAAACATAATTTTTGGCACGGAGACTGAATGAACGCACCACTCAAATCGGCGCAAGCCTTGCTGCCCACAGAAACGGCGCAAGCGTCTGAAGCTGATGGCATTTCCCTTGATGACAAATTTACGCTGGAGCGTGGCCGTGCTTTCATGACGGGCACACAGGCCATGATTCGCTTGCCGATGTTGCAACGGCAACGTGATGTCCTGGCAGGTTTGAATACCGCCGGTTTCGTTACCGGTTATCGCGGCTCACCGCTTGGTAGCGTCGATATGACTGCCGCCAAGGCAAAAAAATATCTGGACGCACATCACGTCAAGTTTCACCCCGGCATGAACGAAGACCTGGCCGCTACCAGTGTATGGGGCACGCAGCAGGTCAACCTGTTCCCGGGCGCCCAATACGACGGCGTATTCGGCATGTGGTACGGCAAAGGCCCCGGCGTCGACCGTTGCGGCGATGTCTTCAAGCACGCCAACATGGCCGGCACCTCGAAGAATGGCGGCGTACTGGTGCTGGCTGGCGACGATCACGCAGCCAAATCGTCGACCACCGCACATCAAAGCGAACATATCCTGAAAGCCTGCGGCATTCCGGTGCTGTATCCGTCCTCGGTGCAGGAGTATCTCGATTACGGCATGCATGGCTGGGCCATGAGCCGCTATACCGGTCTGTGGGTATCGATGAAATGCGTCACCGACCTGGTTGAATCCGGCGCCTCGGTCGATCTCGATCCGGACCGCGTCAAGATCGTCTTGCCGACTGATTTCGAACTGCCACCGGATGGTTTGAACATCCGCTTGCCGGACACCGTGCTGGGCCAGGAAGCGCGGATGAACAATTACAAATGGTACGCGGCGCTGGCCTATGCGCGCGTGAACAAGCTGAACCAGATCATCTGGGATAGCCCACGTGCCAAGATCGGCATTATCACGGCCGGCAAATCGTATCTGGATACCCGCCAGGCCTTGGCCGATCTGGGTATCGATGAAACCGTAGCGCGCGACATCGGCATCCGCCTGTACAAGATCGGCATGACCTGGCCGCTGGAAGCGGAAGGCGTGCGCGAGTTTGCACAAGGCCTGGAAGAAATCCTGGTGGTCGAAGAGAAGCGCCAGATCCTGGAATACCAGGTCAAGGAAGAGCTGTATAACTGGCACGACGATGTGCGCCCACGCGTGGTCGGCAAGTTCGACGATACCGGCGAGTGGAGCAACCGCAGCGGCGCCGGCCATGGCGACTGGCTGCTGCCGGCTACCTATGAATTGAATCCGGCGCAGATCGCCCGGGCGATTGCGACCCGCGTTTCGAAATACTTCGCCGGTCATCCGGTGGCGCAACGGGTGCAGCAACGCGTGGCCTATCTGGAAGCCAAGGAAGCGCTGCTGAACATCAGCAGCAAGCCCGATCCAAACAAAGATCGCGTGCCGCATTTCTGCTCCGGCTGCCCGCACAATACCTCGACCAAGCTGCCGGATGGCAGCCGTGGCCTGGCAGGCATCGGCTGCCATTACATGGTGTTGTGGATGGATCGGGAATCGTCGACGTTTACCCACATGGGCGGCGAAGGCGTGACCTGGGTCGGCCAGGCGCCATTCACTTCGGAAAAGCACGTGTTTGCCAACCTCGGCGACGGTACTTATTTCCATTCCGGCCTGTTGGCGATTCGCGCCTCGGTCGCGGCCAAGGTGAACATCACTTACAAGATCCTGTTTAACGATGCGGTGGCCATGACTGGCGGCCAGGCTTTTGACGGCCCGCTGGATCCCGCCATGATTTCGCGCCAGATTGCGGCGGAAGGCGTAACACCGATTATTGTAGTAACTGACGAACCCGACAAATACGCCGCCGATACCAACTGGGCTCCTGGCGTAACGATCCGTCATCGCAGTGAACTGGATGCCGTGCAGCGTGAACTGCGCGAGATCGAAGGCACATCGGCAATGATTTACGACCAGACCTGCGCCTCGGAAAAACGTCGCCGCCGGAAACGCAATGAATATCCGGACCCGGCCAAACGCGCCGTGATTAACGAAGCGGTGTGTGAAGGTTGCGGCGATTGCAGCGTGCAATCGAATTGCTTGTCGGTGGAACCGCTGGAAACCGAATTCGGCCGCAAACGGCAGATCAATCAATCGTCATGCAACAAGGATTTTTCTTGTGTGACCGGCTTTTGCCCGAGTTTCGTCACGGTCGAAGGCGGTAGTTTGAAGAAGCCGGCGAAAGTGGCGGCAACGCCAACTACAGCCGCCGCACCGGTTGCCAGCTTGCCGTCGCCTGTCTTGCCAAATACGATAAAACCGTTTGGCATCCTGGTTACGGGTATCGGCGGCACTGGCGTGGTGACTATCGGCCAGATCCTGGCGATGGCGGCGCACGTCGAAGGCAAAGGTTGTTCAGTGCTGGACATGAGCGGTTTGGCGCAAAAGGGCGGTCCGGTAATGTCGCATGTGCGGCTGGCAGATCATCCCGACGATATCTATTCGACCCGTGTCGGCACCGGCGATGCGGATCTGGTGATCGGTTGCGACTCCATCGTGAGCGCCAACCGCGATGCCTTGTCGCGCATGGGCGAAGGGCGTACTTACGCAGCGATCAATTCAACCCGTACACCTACCGCTGCTTTCGTCAAGAATCCGGATTGGCAGTTCCCGGACGCATCGGCTGAGCACGATATACGCGCAGCCTGCGGCAGCGATCGCGTGGAATTCATCGATGCCGGCCGTATCGCCACGGCTTTGATGGGCGACGCCATCGCAACCAACATGTTCATGCTTGGCTACGCCTGGCAAAAGGGCTGGGTGCCATTGCAAGAAGCATCGCTGATGCGGGCGATCGAACTGAACGCCTTGAAGGTCGCCTTCAACAAGCAGGCTTTTGTCTGGGGCCGCACTGCTGCCTGCGATTTGGCCGGACTGGAAAAACGTACCCGCCTCAGCGACACGCCGGCGCAGGTGATCGAGTTCAAACGCACGCCTGATCTGGATGCGTTGATCAAGCGCCGTGTCGCTGTCCTGACTTCTTATCAGGATGCCGCCTATGCGGAGCAATATCGGGCCTTTGTCGAACAGGTGCAGGCCGTCGAAGCGAAATTGCCGCATGCAGAAAGCGGACGTACAGCGCAGCGGCTGAGCACGGCGGTTGCCACTTATCTGTTCAAGCTGATGGCTTACAAGGATGAGTACGAAGTCGCACGCTTATATACCGACGGCGCTTTCAAGGCCAAGATTGCAGGTATGTTTGAAGGCGACTACAAACTTAAATTCCACCTGGCGCCGCCGCTGCTTGCCAAGCACGACGCGCATGGCCATCTGATCAAGCAGGAATTCGGTCCTTGGATGATGCGTGCTTTTGGCCTGCTGGCAAAAATGAAATTCCTGCGCGGCAGCGCCCTGGATATTTTTGGTTATACCGCTGAGCGCAAGGAAGAACGCGGGCTGATTGTGCATTACAAGGAAACTATCGCTTCTTTGTTATCGCAGCTGACTGCCGATAATCTGGCCGCCGCAGTGGCAATCGCCAGCCTCCCTGAGGAAATTCGTGGTTATGGCCATGTCAAGGAACGGCATCTGGCTGCAGCCCGCGTCAAGGAAACGCAGTTGCTCGATCAGTTCAAGCATCCCACGCCTGAACGCAAGTCGGCGTTGCCGGGATCGATCGCAGCTTAATCGATCACGATAAAAAACGGCCGGTAGATGAATGTCTACCGGCCGTTTTTGTTTATGTGTCTGCTTTTGTGTCGATTTATGTGTCGATTAAGCTTTGATCAAACGCCGGCCCTTTGCCTGAATTGCTGGTATCCCCGCGCACGCAGCGCACAGGCCGGGCAAGTGCCGCAGCCATAACCCCAGTCATGCAGCGCGCCACGCTCACCCAGGTAGCAGGTGTGGGTATCGGCCCGGATCAGGTCGACGAGGGCGTCGCCGCCCAGGTCCTGCGCCAGTTTCCAGGTTTCTGACTTGTCTATCCACATCAAAGGCGTTTCCAGTTTGAGCTGGGTCGCCATCCCCAGGTTCAGCGCCACCTGCAAGGCTTTCATAGTGTCATCGCGACAATCGGGATAGCCGGAAAAATCGGTTTCGCACATGCCGCCCACCAGCACATTCAGGCCGCGCCGATAGGCAACCGTCGCCGCCACCGTCATGAACAGCAGGTTGCGGCCTGGCACAAAGGTGTTCGGCAAGCCGTTTTCCTGCATCACGATTTCAACGTCTTCCGTCATTGCGGTCGACGATATTTTTGAAATCAGCGACAGGTCGATCATGTGGTCTTCGCCCAGTTTCCCGGCCCATTGCGGAAATTGGGCGCGGATCTTCTGTAGCAAGACCGGCCGCACCGTCAGTTCTACCGCGTGCCGCTGGCCGTAGTCAAAGCCGATCGTCTCAACCCGTTCATAACGCGAAAGAGCCCATGCCAGGCAAGTGGTGGAGTCCTGGCCGCCGCTAAACAGGACGATGGCGCCGTTTGGTGTAGTCATATGATTTACTGTTCAAAGATTCAAGAAGAGATTGTATGCCTTAGTTGCTGGCCTTGTTGTTTACCTGCTGCAGGGTTTGCTCGACAAAATCCTTGTTCGGATCGGTAAACCGCAAGCGCACCGGGTACCATTCCAGGGAAGGCGCCAGCCAGATGTCCAGCTGCTGATCCTTGGCGTCCGGCGGCGGCGCCTTGAAAATATGGACAACGTCCAGATTACCCATCGGCGTCTTGATATTTTCAGTCTTGATGACTTTGAACGTCCACGGCTCCGCATCGTGCATGCCAGCTACAAAGAAGGTCCAGTCTGAACCCGGTTTGAACTGTTGCGGCGCTGCCCGCGCTACGGAAATCAGTTGCCAGATGATGCTGGTGCGATCCTGCTCGCCGCCCTTCAAGGGATAACTGTTGGTGGATTCGGTAAAGCCGATGGTGCCGCTATCGCGATGGAAAGTGGTGGTGGTGGCTTCCTTGCGGAAGCGCTTGTTGATGAATTGGGTGGGCGCCAGGCCAAAGCTGTCGATGGCGCCTTCGCTCGTAGATTCAAGGATTTTTCCAAACAGCATGGCGCGGGTTTCCGACTTGACGCTGTAGTGCTTGTCCTCCACCAGCCATTTGACGCTGCCTTCGCCGCCGAGTGTGATGCCGCTTTGCTTGGCCTGGATCGTATAGCTCAGGTCGGCCGATGGCGGCAGATCTATCTTGTACTTGGTCGCTGGATGGTCGGTGGTGGCTGCAGAAGCTGTCAGCATGCTGCAGCAAAGTGCGGCGGCCAGGGATAGGCGGAGTAAAGATGATTTCATGGTTTTCCAAATAAATGATGCCGTTTTCAAAAAGCTTGATTCAGTAATACAAGAGTACCGGCGGGAAGATCAATTTGCCGCAGCCGTAGTCAATCGTTTCATCTTGGACAGCGACATGTCCAGATAGTCGCCGTCGGTTTCGGTAAACCGTAGTTTGACGGGATACCATTCCTGTTGCGGCGCCAGCCAGATATCCAGCCGCTGCTCATGAGAACCTGCCTGCGGCACGCGAATTACGTGCCAGGTATCGAGATCGTCGCCGCCAACAGTGATTTTTTCCTGCCCGATTACTTGCATGCGCCAGGTTTCGGCATCCAGCGGGCCTGCGACAAACAGGTCGATTACCGCACCCGGGGAAAATTGTGTGCTGTCACCGCGGCCGATGCTGGCCAGTTGCCAGACTACGCTGGCGCGATCTTGTTCACCGCCACTGCGCGGGTAGCTATTCGCCGAGGATGAGAAGACGATGGCATTGCGCTCACGATGAAAAATGGTCTGGGTGGCGGGTTTGCGGAAACGTTTTTGGGTATAAGTCACCGGCGCCACGCCAAAGTCGTTGATTTCACCCTCACTCTTGAAATCCAGAACGGTAATGAACAAGGCACCTGCCTCGCCGTTGATGGTGTAACTGCCGCCATTGGTTTGCCAGGTGATTTTGCCGCTGCCATGATAATTCTGGCCTTTTTGCAAGGCTTCTACATCGTACTTCAGCTCTGCCGACGGCGGCGGATTGGTCTGGTAGTGCTTGCCCGCGGGAGGTGCCGCGTCCGCATGCGCCGGCGGTTCAGTTGCCGGCGCGGTGTCGGCGCTGGCAGCAGGCCCGGTTGAGGCGGGGCCAGTTGGCGCTGTGTCAGGCGACTCCGCGACCAGTGGCGTAACAGTCTCCCTGATGGGTGTATCCGGGACTTCCACGGTTGGCGCTGGCGCCGCTCGTGGTTTTGGCGTTGCCTTGGGGCGCGCCTGGGTATCAGGTTTTGGCTTGGGGGGGTGCGGTAGCAGTACGGGCTTTTCAACTGGCGGCAGCGGCAGGATAGTGGCGATGACCGGCCGATTGACCGGCGCCGGCACCTTGAATTGACGGCTACCCCAGCTAAACAGGAGTAAATGCAGCAACGCCGTAAGCAGCAGCACCCACAGCCACCGACGGCGGCTGGAGAAGGTATAGCGCGAAATTGAAGGTGGAACGGAGGAGGACAGCATCCGTATAGTGTAAACGCATCTGCCGGGATTAAGCTTGGCTAGAGTGATGGCGACGATAAACCACGTAAAATATTGCATTTACATCAAACAAGAATAGTCGCCGATGCAGCATCGATACCATCACGTCGTCAGCACCGCGCTGGCTTGCACACTGGCCATAGGCGTCTTTGCGCCGACCGCATTTGCTGCACCGGCTACCGCGCCAGCAGCGGCCGCCACGGCCAATTTAGCGCCGATTCGGCTTGGCATGATCGAGGGCATGTCGGGTCCCTTTGCCAATGCGGGTGAAGCCGTGGAACGCAATATCAGGTTTGCGGTGGAGCAGGTCAATGCGCGCGGCGGCGTGCGTTTGCCGGACGGCAAGCATCTCCTCAGCCTGAGCGTGTTCGATAACAAACAAGGGGTAGAGGACGCGTTATTGCAGCTCAAGCAATTGACCGACCAGAAAATCCCGTTCGTGCTGGAGGGCAATAGCTCTGCAGTTGCCGGGGCGCTGGTCGAAGCCATCAACAAGCACAATGCCAGGACCCCGGACAATCGCGTCTTGTTCCTGAACTATTCGGCAGTCGATCCGGCATTGACCAATGAAAAGTGCAGTTTCTGGCATTTTCGTTTTGACGCCAATGCCGACATGCGCATGCGCGCGCTGGTAGAGGTCATCAAAAACGACAGCAAGGCAAAAAGCGTTTACCTGATCGGCCAGGATTACAGCTTCGGCCAGCGGGTCGCCAAGGCCGCGCGCCAGCAGTTGCAGGCGGCACGGCCGGATATCAGGATTGTCGGCGACGAATTGCATCCGATCGGCAAGGTCAAGGATTTTGCTCCCTACATCGCTAAAATTCGCGCCAGCGGCGCCGATACGGTAATCACTGGCAACTGGGGCAACGATCTGACCTTGCTGGTGAAGGCCGCCAAGGAGGCTGGCCTGCATCTCAAGTTTTATACTTTTTATGCCAATAGCCTGGGCGCGCCGGCGGCAATCGGCGACGCTGGCGTAGGCACGGTGCGCGCCGTCGCCGAGTGGCATCCGAACGCTGTCGACGGCAATGCCGCCAGCGACGCGTTTTACAGGAGTTTCCGTCAACGTTACCCGCAGCCAAAAGATGACTATCTGTTTCTGCGTATGGATGTCATGATCGACATGTTGGTGGCGGCGATCGAAAAAGCGCAAACTACAGACGCGATAGCCGTTGCGCGCGCGCTGGAAGGAGCGCAGTACAAGAGCAAGTTTCACGAAGCCAGCATGCGTGCCGGCGATCACCAGTTGATACAACCCTTGTACGTCGCCGTGATGCAAAAGCTTGCCGACGGCGGCATCCGATTTGATAATGAAGGCAGCGGTTACGGCTTCAAGACCGAGCGTTATCTGGCGCCGGCGGCGACTGCTTTAGCCAGCACGTGCAAGATGCAACGTCCCTGACGCCGGAGATTTTATTCTGTCATGTGGATTACCCTGAAGGAGATGTGTGATGAGCAGTTCAAATATTCCAGGAGCCGATGCAATGCAGGACAGTCTCGAATTTATCAAAAAAATGTGGGGTGGCCTGGGTGTGCCAGGCATGGTTGTCCCCACACTGTCGGTGGAAGAAATCAACAAGAAAATCACTGACCTGAAGGCAGTCGAATCCTGGCTGAGCCTTAACCTGAACATGTTGCGCACCACGATACAAGCGCTGGAAGTACAAAGTGCGACTATTTCTGCATTACAGGCAATGGGGGCCGTCAATCAGAACAGTGGTGAGCATCAAGGTGGCGCCGAATCTGCAGCGAGTGCATGGGCCATGCCGTCCGGGTTTCCGTTTTCATTCATGAATTCAAAGTCAAGCGCTGATGCGCCTGCCGCCACGCCAGAAGCGCCGAAATGGCCCGAAGCAGAAAAGCCGGCTGTTGCGCCCACGCCCGAGAATGAAACAGCCGGAGTCGATGCGGCCTCAATGGGAAGCGCAAACGCCTGGTGGGATTTATTGCAGAACCAGTTCAAGCAGGCCGTCAATAGCGTGGCCGCGACAGAAAAAGCGATTCGTCCGACAGCAACTAAAACCGCCAAGAGCGGCGCTGGAGTCAAACCACGTGCCAAGGCTGCGCCGAAACCGGCCGTAAAAAAATCCGGTAGCGGCGCACCAAGAAAGAGCGCGTCGGGTGTCGGCAAGGGTAAGACTGTAGCCAAATAGCTGCGGCGACGTCCTGTGCGGGTGCTATTGCTGTGCTGCGCGCTTCAATACCCGTATCAGGCTGCCTAACACCGGCATTTTTTCATACAGTTCTTCAGCGGCGTCCCAATAGTCGCGGTGATAGATGACCAGGCCCTCGGCATCGAAATGCAGATGGGTGGCACCGCGAATCGATTGTTCTGCCGTTGAGAATCGTTTCATCCGAAATTGGAAATCCCAAGTCAGGAAGGCGCTCTGATCCTGCGCCATTTGACTGGTGACGATAAAACGCGGTGCATCTACCTGTGCAAACATGTGGTTGAAGATCTGCGTGATCGCGGCCAGCCCACGCACTTCGTTGAACGGATCCTTGAACCGGGCATCGGCGGCGTATATCTGCGGCATGTCGGCCAAGCTGGCGGGCGTCAGATTTTCAAAAAAATGTACGACCCGTAACAGGTGTTGTGATCGGCAGTTGTTCATAGTCCTGTCACCTTGTGAATCAACGCAAAATATAGGCGATATGGCAACAGGCGCGCCAGTTGCAGCCAATTGGTAAAACGTTTGGGAAAATGCAGGTGAAAGTCACCGCGTTCCAGGCCATTGATCAGCGCCGAAGCTGCATCAGCGGCAGGCATCAGCGCCGGCATCTTGAAATCGTTGCCCGCAGTCAACGGTGTATCGACGAAGCCGGGATTCACCAGATATACGCCGATGCCACGCGGCCGCAGATCGAGAAACAGGCATTCCGCCAGATTGATCAAGGCCGCTTTCGACGGGCCGTAGACCATCGCTTTCGGCAATCCGCTGTAACCCGCGACCGAGGCCACGATGCCGACTGCGCCAGTGCCTTGGGTCAGCAAAAGCGGCAAGATCGCATCCAGGCAATTGAAGACGCCGCGCAGATTGGTATCGATCAGCTGATTGGCGATGCGCAGGTTGAAATTATCCGCGCGCATTTCGTTGTAGGCGCCGGCTACGATCAACACCAGGTCGATTCCTTGCCAGCGCTGGAGAATGACATCGCGCGCTGCGGCGATGCTATCCGAGGCGGTGATATCTAATGTCAGGTCCAGCGCTTGCGCATGATCGCTGCAGATCACGCGCAAGGCGTCGGCATTGCGAGCCGACAGTGCTACGCGGGCGCCCTTGTGCAGCAGTTGACGCGCAGTTTCGGCGCCTATGCCGCTCGAGGCGCCGATGATCCAGACCCGTAAATTGCGCCAGTCCGTGATGGGAGAGTTCAAGGGTTTCATAGCTAAATGTCCCGTAGCGGCGCGCGCCATAATATCAACACCGCCGCTAACTTGAGCGCGCAAGGCAACAGTGCATAAGCGCAGGACAGGGCGCGAGTGCTTTGCTGCGCGGCGCTGCCCGGTTGATAAGCAAGATATTGCAATAGAGACAGGGAAATGCCTGCGGCCAGTGCCAGATTCATTTTGCTGGTCCAGTTCCAGATGCCAAAATACGCCCCCTCCCTTTGATTGCTATGTCCGGCATGTCCGATGACTGCCGCCAGCAATGCCGGCGGCAACGCCAGGTCGGCGCCAAGAGCAAAGCCGGAAATCACGCAAATCGCGGCGAATGGCAGCAAGTCGCCCGCCGACAGGCCATAAGCCCAGATAAAGGCGGCAATTGCCAGCAGCATTGCCGCCAGCCATGCGCGCGCTTCGCCATAGCGTTGTGCCAAGAGGTGCCAGCCCGGCATCGAAGCCGCACCGGCAACGAAGTACAGCACCAGCAGAGGGCCGCTATAAACGGCAAGCCGTAGGCGGTCGTCGACAAAAAACAAAAACAGTGTCGCAGGAATTGCCGCTGCAATGCCGTTCATCAGGAAAACGGCGAACAGCCAGCGGAAGCGTCGATTGCGGAAAGGGATGGACGCTGCGCTGATTGCCGAACCGGACCTGTCTGTCATCCGCACCGACGGGCTCGGAGCGGCGCGTAATAGCAAAGCGGTGGCGAGAAGAATCGGTGTAAATATCAGCGGTAGCCATTGCAGGCCCATTACGCTGGGCAAGATAGCTGCAAGGATGACGCCAGATAAACCACAGGCTTCGCGGATTGCCGTCAAGCGCGTGCGTTGCACCGGACTTTGGGTCAAGGCGGCGCCCCAGCTCTGGTGGGCAATCGTCGCCAGACTGAAGCCGATGTAGACCACCAATAATGCACCGAGCAGCCACGGTAGCGCAAAGCTGATGGCAAATGTGGGTGGCGCTAGCAAACCGCCGAGTCCAGCCACCAGAAACGGCAGCGACAAAACGATGGCGCGACCATAACGGTTCTGGCTATCAGAGCGATCAAGCCAACTGCCAAGGACCGGGTCGAGAAAAGCATCGAATAGACGGGCAGTAAGCAACACGCCACCAATTGTTGCTAGCGACAGACCGAAATTCCGGGCGTAAAAATGCGGTACATAGACATACACCGGCAACGCTACCAAGGCTAGTGGCATGCCGAACAAGCCATACGCTAGCAGCGCTGAAAATCGATACTTGTCCATCAGTCATGTCCGGTATTGGCCAGCAATTTCTTGCGCAGTGCCGCCGCGCTGGTTTTCGGGCTGAGCCAGATGGCAAAAAAAGCATGGGCAAACTGCGGGTCGGGAATGTCGCCCAGGGCTTTCCCGTCGAGGAAAAAGCGTGCGCCATAGTTGGGCAGATAGACACCGGTGATGTGGGTGCCTTTCACTACATCCTTGAATACGCCCCTCATTTGCCGCAGCCATTGGCTGTATTGCGCATCGCTGGCGCCACCGGTTATTTTCATTTCCTTGATACTGGTCTCGGCGATGCTATTGCTGTCGAACGAACGGGCATAGCGCAGATCGAGTGCGAAAGGCGCATTGTCAGGAGCCGCTACCTGATAGCCGTGCGGGCCGACCCAGAGCTGTGCATCGTATATCAGCAGGCCGAACCAGCGAAAGCTGCCTTGGCCGGCAAGGTGAGCATCGGCAATCGTCCTTTGGATGTGCGCAGGAGGGCTGACATCAGGATGATTGTCGCTTGCACCGGGGCTGCCGATACTCAGTAGCATCAACAGACATGCCGAAAATATCCGGATTGCCATATGTCGCCCATCAATCAGATTTTTGTAGCGTGAATTGCGCCACATTGATGCTTCCAGCGCGGAAGCCAGCTTCGCAATAGGCCAGGTAGAAATCCCAGGTGCGCAGGAAGCGATCATCAAATCCTTGCGTCAGCAATCGCGGTAGTTGTTGTTTGAAGGCTTGTCGCCATTCCGCCAGGGTGCGTGCGTAGTCGATGCCGAACAACAGCGTATCGATCACCTTCAGGCCATGCTGCTCCGCTTGCTGGCAAAAAATGGAAGGCGACGGCAACATGCCGCCGGGGAAAATATACTGCTGGATGAAATCCGTCCCTTTGCGATAGCGCTCAAACAGCTCGTCTGCAATGACAATGCTCTGAATGCATGCGCGACCATCGGCTTTCAGATTGCGTGCAACACAAGAAAAATATCCTGGCCAGTATTTTTCGCCGACTGCTTCGAACATTTCGATCGAAGCGATGGCGTCGAACTGGCCGTTGATGTCGCGGTAGTCTTGCAGCAGCATCTCGGTTTTATCGACCACGCCGGCTTGCTGCAGGCGTTGGTTGGCGAATTGCAGTTGCTCGGTTGATAAGGTCAACCCGGTGACGTGCGCTGCAGTTTCACGCGCGGTAATTTCGGCAAAGCCGCCCCAGCCGCAACCGATCTCCAGGATTCTGGCGTTGCCGCCGACATTCAATTGTTTCAGGATACGGTGGTATTTGGCTTGCTGCGCCTCTTGCAGGCTTTCAACGTGACTGTCTGAAAACAGCGCGCTGGAATAGGTCATGGAAGGATCCAGCCACAGCTGGTAAAAATCATTGCCTATGTCGTAGTGCGCGTGGATATTCTTGCGGCTGCCGGCCTTGCTGTTGTTGTGGAAAAGATGTTTGACGCGATACAGCAGGTTGCCCCACCAGGTGCCGTATATCACCGATTCGACCGCTTGCCTGTTGCGGACGAATAATTCAATCAGGCCCGGCAGGTTATCGGTGGTCCAGTGCTTGTCGATATAGGTTTCGGCAAAGCCGATGTCACCGGATTTGAGCGTGGCATGGCAGACATCCCAATTCTTCAAGGTCATCGTCAAGCGCCTTGGATGATGGTCGTCGACCTTACCGAAGGTGGCGCTCTGGCCGTCGGGGAATTGCATGGTGAGCGCGCCATGCTCAAGCCTGTCGAGCATTTGCAAAATGAATTTCGCTGGCGCCGGATAACTCTCGGCAGACAGATCGCCGGTACCCGGATTGAGGTCGAATGCGGTTGAATGAGTGGAATCGGGATTCATCTTGTCACCTCGCGGGATGGCGGAACGGGTTTGTTGAAAACAGGGATGCGCGTGCACCATAATTTGAGTGCTTGCCAATGAATTCGCAGGATCACGCCGAAGGTCATCAATGGGTACGCCAGCATCGCTTTGGCGACGCCGCGATTGGAAACCGATTCGGCACTGGGTGAACTGCCGCAGACACTCGTCAGCAGCAAGGCGCCAGCGGCGTCGTCATATTCAATCCGAGCGGTGGTGTGTTCATACTGTTGCTGATTGACTGTGCGGTCGGTGCGCATGAAACGGAAGCGATAGACGCCTTCGACGCGACAGAACGGCGATACATGAAACACTTTATCGGCGCGTAATTCCGTGCCGAAGGCAATGTCCACTCCCGCAGCGCCTTGCAACAGGTAGCAATGTTTTTCACCAAAAGTGTTGTGCACCTCGCACAAGACGGTGCGTAGTCCGCCATCGGCAGCATGGCAAAACCAGAATGAAATCGGATTGAATGCATAGCCGAATACGCGCGGAAACGTTTGTAGCCAAATCTCACCGTCGGCGTCGCGTATTCCTTCAGTCCTGAGCAAGGTATCGATCCAGTCCAGCGCGGATTGCTTGCCGTCGCCATAGTCCTTGTCGTGAAACGACAGGAAATTGAAGCGGTTACGCGACAAAAAGATGCTGTCGAAACCACTGTCGCCTAGTGTGCGCAGCGGTAGCCGCAGGTAATACACGCCATAGCTGAATGCGTTGCGCTTTGGCTTCAGCCGTACATGACGGACTTTGCCAAAACATAATTGAACCTGGTGCGGAGTGGTTTGCATGGCTGGTCCGGGCGGCCGTTGTCAGAATTTTGGGTCAGGCAGCCAGGCTGCGTGATTCAGATGCCGGCGCCGCGGCTATTTCTTGAATTGCCTGCGCCACTGCTTGCCCGGATTTCAAGCCATCTTCGTGAAAACCGTAACCCAGCCAGGCGCCTGCAAACCAGGTGTTGTGTTGTCCCTGGATGCCAGGGAACTGACGCTGGGCGTCAATCGCGCCGGCATCAAAGACCGGATGTGCATACGTGAAACTGTCGATCACTGATGCTGGCGCGGGTGCTTCAATTGGATTAAGTGAAACCATCAGCGGTGTCTTGAACGGCAGCGGCTGTAATTGATTCAACAGATAATGGACGCATACTTCTTGCCGTTCGCTGGACGAGCTTTGATAGTTCCAGGCCGACCAGGCCTTGGGTTGCTTTGGTAGCAGGCTGGTATCGGTATGCAGCACCGCCTGGTTCGGCTGGTACTTGATTGATCCCAGCAATCTCCGTTCTTGTGCGCTTGCATCCTTGAGCAGCGCCAAGCTCTGGTCGCTATGGCCAGCCATGACTACGTGGTCATAGAGCTGGCTGCCATTGCGGGCTTCTACGCTGACTTGATAACCGGCGACGTGGCGCAAGCGTGTCACCGCGGTCACCGGGGTTTGCAAATGCTTGTGTGGGATAGCAGCCAGCATTTTTTTGACATAGTGGTGAGCGCCACCCTGTACGGTTTGCCATTGCGGCCGATTGCTCACTTGCAGCAGGCCGTGGTTATGGCAAAAGCGGATAAAGCTGGCGACCGGGAATTCCATCATTTTCGCGGTCGGACAGGACCATATGCAACCTGCCATCGGCAACAGATACCAGTTGCGGAATTCCTGGCCGTAGCGATATTGATCCAGAAAATGCCCGAGCGGCAGCAGACTGGCCATGCCGTCCAATGCCAGTGCCGTGGCTTGCCGGTTGAAACGCAGGATGTCTCGCAACATGCGCAAATAACCGGGACTGAGCAAATTGCGGCGTTGGGCAAATACGCTGTCCAGGTTGGCGCCGGCCCATTCCAGCGTGCGGGCACCGAAAGGACCGGTAATCGGCATCTTCACGGAAAACGACATGGTTGTTGCCACTGTGGCAATCTCAAGTTCTTCGAATAGCTTGACTAGCGTCGGATAAGTGCGATGATTGAATACTAGGAACCCGGTATCGACACCGTAGGTTTGACCCTCCAACGTGACATCGACGGTGTTGGTATGGCCGCCGAAATAGCTGTTGGCTTCATACAGCGTGACTTGCAGTCCCGAGACGGCGAGCCTGTATGCACAAGAGAGGCCGGCGATACCTGAGCCAATGACCGCGATTTTCATCTGCCTGCTTTCTGCTGAAAAGATCACTCGATGGTTGGCCCGGGAAATTTTCGGGGCCTGCAGAGTGATACGCGGCAAACTGAAGATCGGATTCAAAAGCAGGGCGACAGACTGGATATTTTCAATTTGCTATTTTTTCTGCTGATTGCATCAGCCCCCCTTGAGATGCGTAAAACGCAGATCAGGAGACAAATCGGTATCCGATTGCCTGCTCTAAGTGACAACTTGACTTTGGCCGGATTTGTGACGAATTTTCAGAAAAAAGGGTTGTCAGCAGGTTTAAAAACGGGCTTGTAACAATTTCTTGGTAAAATCGAATAGTTAACTCACTTGCTTAAGGTATGTATGCTGTATCCAGAACTGTTTAAATCGCTT